>Ga0180222_1003085_pt1 | contig 11536 bp, 8 predicted proteins | sample eDN5th37CKraftOP_FD_151336 | JGI IMG/M metagenome (GOLD analysis project Ga0180222, IMG submission 151336) | Enriched Organic Plus compost microbial communities from Emeryville, California, USA - eDNA 5th pass 37_C Kraft OP (version 2) (version 2) ... | reverse complement strand
ACCTCGACGTCGGCAGCCGCCTGCCCGCGTTCGCGATGTCGACCGGGCGCGTGCTCCTGGCCGCGCTGTCGGACGAGGAGCTCGACCGCTGGCTGCGCGACCTGCGGCCGGTCAAGTACACCGAGCACACGGTGACGTCGAAGTCGAAGCTGCGCGCCGACGTCCTCCGGGTGCGCGAGGCCGGCTGGTCGATCGTCGACGAGGAGTACGAGATCGGCTTCCGGTCGCTCTCGGTCCCGATCCGAGACCAGGGCGGGGCCGTCGTCGCCGCGCTGAACGTCTGCTGCCCGAGCCCGCGCGTCTCCGTCGAGCGGATGCGCGAGGAGTTCCTCCCCGAGGCGCTGGCCGCCGCGGAGGAGATCCAGCGCTCGCTGCCCGAGGCGTACGCCCGTCGCGCGCCCGAGCTGCGCGGCCGCGTCAACGGCTGAGCCGGCGCGCTCGGGGCGGATCGGCGAGCACCGCGCTCGCCCGGGGAGCGGGCCGCCGGAGCCCGTCGTCCACGCCATTCGCGAACGGTGTTCGGTTGGCGCACGAACGTTCAGGTGCCGCTCGCATTGCGGATAGCCGTGCGATATGCGACCATGCGCGCCCTGTTCACCCGGCGGCCCCCCGGGCGCCGCCCGAAGACCTGTCGCACGAAGACGAGGAGACGCCAGTGGCGTATCGCGTGGCCATCGACATCGGAGGCACCTTCACCGACCTCATCCTCGAGGACGTCGAGGGAGCGACGATGTCGACGACCAAGGTGCTGTCGACGCCGGGACGGCTCGTCGACGGCGTCATCGAGGCCGTCCGCGCGTGCGGCGCGGCGCCCGATCGCATCGAGCTGTTCGTCCACGGGACGACCGCCGGCCTGAACGCGCTCCTCGAGCGGCGCGGCGCCCGCGTCGCGCTCGTGACGACCGAGGGCTTCCGCGACACGTACCTCATCGGCCGCGGCAACCGCCCGCGGATGTACGACCTCCACTACGTCAAGCCCGAGCCGCTGCTCGACCGGGCCGCGATCTTCGAGGTGCGCGAGCGCCTCGCCGCGGACGGCTCGGTCCTGGAGCCGGTCGACGCGGACTCCGTCGCCGCCGTCGCCGACCGGATCGCCGCCGGCGGCTTCGAGTCCGTCGCGGTCGCGCTGCTGCACGGCTACGCGAACTCCGCGCACGAGGAGGAGGTCGGCCGGCTGCTGGCCGAGCGGCTCGGCGTCCCGGTCGTGCTCAGCCATCGCGTCGCGCCGGAGTGGCGCGAGTACGAGCGGACGTCGACGACGGTGATGTCGGCCTACATCACGCCGATCATGCGCCAGTACGTCGACGAGCTCGAGTCCGCCCTGCGGGCCGAGGGCCTCGCCGTGCCGGTGTACATCACCGAGTCCAACGGCGGCATGATGAGCGCGACCGTCGCCGACGAGAAGGCCGTCCTGACCCTGTTCTCCGGCCCCGTCGGCGGCGTCGTCGGCTCGCGGGCCGCCGGCGAGGCGCTCGACATCGCCGACCTGATCACGATCGACATGGGCGGGACGTCGTTCGACGTCAGCCTCGTCCGCGGCGGCGAGGCCAGCCTCCAGTCCGAGTTCGAGCTGCAGGGCCTGCCCGTCCTGGCGCCCGCCGTCGAGGTCCACACCATCGGCGCCGGCGGCGGCAGCCTCATCCGCGCCGAGGGCGACCGCCTGCGCGTCGGCCCCGAGTCGGCCGGCGCCAAGCCCGGCCCCGCCTGCTACGGCCGGGGCGGGGCGGAGCCGACGATCACCGACGCCAACCTCGTGCTCGGCCGCCTGCCGTCCGAGCAGCGCCTGGCCGGCAGCATGGCGCTCGACGTCGAGGCGGCCCGCGCGGCGCTCGCCCGGGTCGGCGAGCCGCTCGGCCTGGAGCCGGAGGAGGTCGCCGAGCAGGCGCTCGAGATCGCCCACTTCGCGATGGCCGAGGCGATCCGCGAGCTCACCGTCGAGCGCGGCCTCGACCCGCGCGACTTCACGCTCTGCGCCTTCGGCGGCGCCGGCGGCCTGCACGCCACCGCGCTCGCCGAGGAGCTCGAGATCTCGCGCGTGCTCGTGCCGACGATGCCGGGCGCGTTCTCGGCCTGGGGCATGCTCCAGGGCGACGTCCGCCACGACACGGTCCAGACCTTCTACCGGTCGCTGGAGGCCGCCCCGGCCGACCTGCCCGGCGCGGTCGAGTCGCTCAAGGCGCAGGTCCTCGAGCTGCTCGAGCGCGATGGCGCCGGCGACCGGCCGATCCGCTTCGAGGCGGCCTCGGACCTGCGCTACGTCGGCCAGGAGTACACGCTCACCCTCCCGCTCGCCGACCACGAGGTCGCCGACCTGGCCGCGCACGCCGACGCGCTGCGCGAGCGCTTCCACGACGCCTACCACCAGCGCTACGGACACGCCAGCCGGACCGAGCCCGTCGAGTTCGTGACCGTCCGCGTCGCGGCGATCGCGGCCCTGGGCAACGGCGACCGCCCGGCCGTCGCGGCCGCCGGCGAGCCCGCGGGCGCCGGCGGGGCCGCGCCGGTCGCCACCGGCGACTACCGCCAGGGCGGCGAGGTCCTGACGGCGGCGCTCCACCAGCGCGACGCGATCGCCGACCCGATCCAGGGCCCGGCGATCGTGATGGAGGAGACCTGTACGACGGTCGTCGGACCGGGCTGGAGCGCCCGGCCGGTCGCTGGCGGCCACCTGCTGCTGGAGAGGTCCTGATGCACACGACTGTCACGCCGAGCCCGGCCACCGTCGAGATCGTTCGGCACGCGTTCATGTCCGGCGCCGAGCAGATGCGCCGCAACCTCTGCCGCTCGGCCTACAGCCCGGTCATCTACGAGATGAAGGACTGCTCGGTCGGGCTCTACGACGCCCGCGGCGACCTGCTCGGGCAGGCGCCGGGCCTGCCGTTCTTCCTGGGCAGCCTCGCGGGCACGATCAAGCTCGTGCTCGATCGCGTCGGCGCCGACGCGTTCGAGGAGGGGGACGTCTGGCTCGTCAACGACTCCGCGATCTGCGGCAGCCACCTCAACGACGTCACGGTCTTCGCGCCGATCTTCGTCGACGGCACGCTGCGCGGCTTCAGCGGCGCGAAGGCGCACTGGAACGACGTCGGCGCCAAGGACGCGGGCTACGTCTCCGACTCGACCGACATCTTCCAGGAGGGCCTGCGGATCCCGCCGATGCGGATCATCCGCGGGGGCGAGATCGACGAGCAGCTGCTCGAGCTCATCACGCTGAACTCGCGCTTCCCGGGCGCGCTCGCCGGCGACCTCATGGCGCAGGTCACCGCCTGCCGCACCGGCGCCGAGCGGTTCCACTCGATCGTCGACCGCTACGGCTGGGACCAGGTCGACGCGTCGATCGAGCGGTTCTTCGCCCAGGCGGAGGCCGCCGACCGCGCGTCGGTCGCCCAGATCCCCGACGGCACGTACCGCGCCGAGGGCGCGCTGGACGGCGACGGGATCTCCGACCGCCCGGTGCCGGTCGTCGTCACCGTCACCGTCGCCGGCGACGACATGACGATCGACCTCGAGGGCTCCAGCCCCGAGTGCCGCGGCTCGATCAACAGCGGCATCGTCCAGACCCGCTCGGCGATCCAGCAGGCGTTCAAGTTCCTCGTCAACCCGGACGCGCCGGTCTGCGGCGGCAACTTCCGCAACCTCGCGATCAAGGTGCCGAAGGGCAGCTGCTTCGACCCGTCGCCGACCGCGGCGTGCCTGCACTACGGGCCGCACCTGATGCTGGCGATCGACCTCGTCGTCCGCGCGCTCAGCGACGCGGTGCCCGAGCGTGCCGCCGCCGGCCACATCGCCGACTCGTGGAACATCACGTTCGTCAACGAGCGCGGCCGCGAGCCGTTCCTGTCCGGCGAGTCGATCATCGGCGGCTGGGGCGCCCACGAGCACGGCGACGGCGAGAGCGCCCTCGTGCACTCGGCGGCCGGCGACTTCAAGAACTATCCCGTCGAGATCATGGAGCAGCGCTACCCGCTGCGCCTGCGCCGGCACGGCCTGCGCACCGGGTCGGGTGGCGACGGTCGCCACCGCGGCGGTCTCGGCATCGTGCGGGAGTACGAGACGCTGGAGCCGTGCCTGCTCAGCCTGTGGTTCGAGCGGCACGACCGGCCGGCGTGGGGCCTGCACGGCGGGAAGGACGGGGCGCCGCCCGAGGTCTGGGTGACGCGTCCCGGAGAAGAACGTCGCCTCGTGCTCAAGTGCAACGCGATGCCCGTCCCGGCCGGGACGGTCGTCGAGGTGCACAGCGGCGGCGGTGGAGGGTGGGGTGACCCGGCGGAGCGGTCGCCTCAGAACCGTGCCGAGGACGAGCGCCTCGGCCTGATCGACTAACGAGGAACACTCGATGCACAGCACCGAGCAACCCGCCCCGACGCGCCGGTGGCGCATCGGCGGCGTCGTGGCCGCGATGGCGGCCACGCTCACCCTTGCCGCATGCGGCGGCGGATCGGACGGGGACTCCAAGCCCTCGACCGCAGCCGGCGGTGACGGCGGCAGCAGCGGTGGCGGCAGCGGCACGCTGACCATCGGCGTCTCCAGCGACCCGCAGACGCTCGATCCCGAGTGGGGCCAGGCGCACCGCGCGAACGAGACGATCAAGAACCTCTACGGGCAGTGGACCCGCTACGAGGTCATCGACAACGGCGACGGCACGCTGAAGGCCGACCTCACGAAGGACCCGATCGGCGAGGCCATCGAGTCGTACTCGCTGTCGGACGACGGCAAGACCGTCACCATCAAGCTGCGTCCCGACGCGAAGCTGCCCGACGGCGAGCCGATCACCGCCGACACGTTCCTGTTCAAGGTCGAGCGCGCGCTCGAGATGAACGCCGGGTCGGTGTTCGACTTCAACATCCTCGGCATCACGAAGATGTCGCAGGTCAAGAAGGTCTCCGACAGCGAGATCCAGTTCTCGCTGCCGAACCCGTCCCCGATCGTCGGCCCGATGCTGCGCGACCAGGACGCGGGCATCGTCGATCCGAAGCTCGTCAAGGAGCACATGACCGACGACGACCCGTGGGGCACGGAGTGGGTCGCCCAGAACGGCGCCCCGACCGGCGCGTACGTCATCGAGAAGTACGAGCCGGGCCGGCAGCTCGTCCTGAAGGCCAACCCCAACTACTGGGGCGAGAAGCCGAACTTCGACCGCGTCGTCCTGCAGGTCATCCCGGATGAGGGCCAGCGCGCCCAGCTCCTGCGCCAGGGCTCGATCGACATCGCCGCCGACATGTCGACCGATGCGATCGCTCGGCTCGACGGCGCCTCCGGGGTGCGGGTCCACTCGGTCGAGGCGATCAGCCAGCACCAGCTCGGTCTCGTGAACGACAAGCCGCCGTTCGACGACGCCCGCATCCGCCAGGCGATCGCCTACGCGATCCCCTACCAGTCGCTCGTCGACAACGTCATGGGCGGCCGCGCGGCGACCCCGAAGGGCGTCTGGCCGCAGAACTCGGCCTGGTTCGACGAGAGCGTCGAGTGGCCGTACGCGACCGACCCGGAGAAGGCCAAGCAGCTGCTGGCCGAGGCCGGCGCGGAGAACCTCGAGTTCACCGTCCAGATCAGCGACGGCGACGCCGACGCGCAGGCGCTCGCCGTGCCGATCCAGTCCGCTCTGCGCGACATCGGCGTGACGATGAACATCGAGAAGGTCGCGGCCGCGCGGTTCTCCAAGAACCTCACGAAGCGCTCGATGCAGGCCTGGATGCAGTCCGGCCTGGGCGCCTACGTCGACGACCCGTACTACATGGCGTACCTGTCGCACGCGTCGACGGCGGTCATCAACTGGACCAACTACAAGAACGACGTCGTCGACGGGATCACCGAGGAGCTCTCCAGGACGGTCGACCGTGACCGTCGCCAGGAGCTGGCGACGGAGCTCCAGGCCGCCCTCAACCAGGACGTGCCGATCATCCCGCTCGCGGAGCCGAACTGGATGCTCCCGACGCGGGAGGACATCGAGGGCGTCCTCTGGGAGCCGGACGGCCTCATGACCTACCGGCTGCTGAAGCGAGCCGGCGGCTGATCGACCACGGATCACCGAGCGGCTGCTGACGATGAGACGAGGATTCTGGCTGCGCTACCTGGGCCGGCGCCTGCTGGCCGCGGTGCTCGCCCTGTTCGGCGTCGCCGTCATCGTCTTCGTCGTCACGCGGCTGCTCGGGGATCCGGTCGAGCTGATCCTGGGGCAGCGGGCCACCCCCGAGCAGGCCGCCCAGCTTCGCGCGAAGCTGGGCTACGACGACCCGCTGCCCCAGCAGTTCGTCCGCTACATCGGCGACCTCGTCCAGGGCGACCTCGGCGTGTCGAACTACACGCAGCGCGCGGTGACCGACGAGATCGCCGACCGCTTCCCGGCCACCCTCGAGCTCGCGCTCGCGGGCATGTTCCTGGGCCTGCTGTGGACGATCCCGCTCGGCGTCCTCGCCGCGCAGCGTCCCGGCGGCTGGGTCGACCGGGTGTCGCGCGCGATCGCCGAGTTCGGCCTGGCGATCCCGAACTTCTTCTTCGGCCTGCTGCTGATCCTGCTCTTCGCCTACGTGCTCGGCTGGGCGCCGGCTCCGGTCGGCGAGCTCGACATCGGCGCCACGCCGCCGCCGCGGGTGACCGGCATGGTCGTCGTGGACGCGCTCCTGGCCGGGGACCTCTCGACCTTCTCGTCCGCCCTGAAGTACCTGGCGCTGCCCGCGATCACGCTGGCGGTCACGTCGTGCCCGCCGATCCTGGCCCTGACGCGCACGTCGATGATCACCGCGCTGCGCGGCGACTACGTCCGCAGCGCGCGCGCCTTCGGCCTGCCGCAGCGGACGGTCCGCTGGTACGCGCTGAAGAACTCGCTCGTGCCGGTGCTGACGATGTCGGCGATGACGTTCGGCTTCCTCGTCGGCAACACCGTGCTCGTCGAGACCGTCTTCTCGTGGCCGGGCGTGGGCCTCTACTCGGTGCAGTCGATGCAGCGCTTCGACTACGCGCCGGTGCTCGGCGTCGTCCTGCTGGGCTCGGCGATCTACATCCTCGTGTACCTGCTGGCCGACCTCATCTCGATGGCCATCGATCCCCGCGTCCGGGAGGGGCAGACGTGAGCGCCGAGCCCGTCTCCGCCGCGGCCTGGACGCCGGCGCGGGTCGGCAGCCGCCTGCGGCCGCTGCTGACCCCGTACTGGGCGCTGCTCCTGCTGTTCGCCCTCGTCGCGCTGCTCGCGCCGCTCATCGCGCCGTACGACCCCATCCAGGCCGACCTCGAGGCCAAGCTGCTGCCGCCGTCGTCGGCGCACCTGTTCGGCACCGACGAGAACGGCATGGACATCTTCTCGCGCGTCCTCTACGCGACGCGCACCGACCTCGTCGTCGCGGTCCTCGGGGTCGCGTTCGCGTTCGTCGTCGGCGTGCCGATCGGCGCGATGTGCGGCTACCTCGGCGGCTGGCTGGACGAGCTCTTCAACCGCACCTCGGAGATCGTCCAGTCGATCCCGCTCTTCCTGTTCGCGCTGATGATCTTCGCCGCGCTCGGCAACTCGAAGACGATCCTCGTCGTCGTCGTGGCGATCGTGAACATCCCGATCTTCCTGAAGCTGACGAGATCGGTCGTCCAGCCGATCAAGAACCAGGACTACATCGCCGCGGCCCGTCTCGCCGGCCAGCCCACGAGCAGGATCGTGCTGCGCCACGTGCTGCCGAACACGCTCGGCCCGATCGTCTCGCAGGCGTCGATCTCGGCCGCCTACGCGATCCAGATCACCGCCGGCCTGGCGTTCATCGGGCTCGGCGTCGAGCTGCCGCACCCGGAGTGGGGCTCGATGATCCAGCAGGGCGCGCCGTTCATCATGGACGGCGACTGGTGGGTCTCGGTGTTCCCGGGCCTGGCGGTCCTGCTCGCGGTGGTCGCGTTCGGCGGCATCGGCCGCCAGATCGCCCGGAGGTACGACCGGTGAGCGTCGCGCAGACCCAGTCCCGCAGCGTCCTGGCCGGGATCGCCGACGACCCGCTGCTGGACATCAGCGGCCTCGTCGTCGAGACCGGCCCGCAGCGCGCCCCGGTCGAGCTGCTGCGCTCGATCGAGCTCGCGATCCCCAGGGGCGCCCGCGTCGGCGTCGTCGGCGAGAGCGGCTCCGGCAAGTCGATGACGGCGAGCGCGATCCTCGGCGTCCTGCCCGACGGGGTGCGGGCCCGCTCGGGCACGATCCGCTTCGACGGCCGCGACCTCACGACGCTCCCCGAGCGCGAGATGCGGCGCATCCGCGGCGGCGAGATCAGCCTCGTGTCCCAGAACGCGGTCGCGTCCCTGAACCCGCTGATGACCGTCGGCGCGCAGATCGCCAAGGTCTGTCGCGAGCACACCGGCGTCTCCAAGCAGGAGGCGTGGGCGCGCACGGTCGAGCTGCTCGACGCGCTCGGCATCCCCGAGCCGGACGTCCGGGCGCGCAGCTACCCGCACCACTTCTCCGGCGGCATGGCGCAGCGCGTCGCGATCGCGATGGCGCTCATCTGCTCGCCGCAGCTCGTCATCGCCGACGAGCCGACGACCGGCCTCGACGCGACGATCCAGGCGCAGGTCCTGGAGGTCATCGACGGCTCGGTGAAGGCGTCCGGCGCGGCGCTGCTGCTCATCTCCCACGACCTCGCCGTCGTGCGCGCGATGTGCGACATCGTCGCGGTCGTCTACGCGGGCTCGCTGCTGGAGTACGGGCCCGCCGACGAGGTGCTCAACCGGCCGCTGAGCCCGTACACGCAGGGGCTCATCCGCTGCATGGACCCGCCGGAGGGCGAGATCGCGTTCATCCCCGGCCGGATCCCCGAGCCGGGCACGCTCGGCGCCGGCTGCCCGTTCGCCGAGCGCTGCGAGCAGGCCACCGACGCGTGCCGGGCCCAGCAGCCGGCGCTGCGGCAGCTTCGTCCCGACCACTGGGTGTCATGTCATCACGAGTAGACGACCGGCCGCTCCTCGACCTGCGCGGCGTCCGCAAGACGTTCGCGCCGCGCGGCCGGCGCGCGCGCCGCACCGCGTCGGCGGTCGCCGCCGTCGACGGCGTCGACCTCGCGCTGCACGCGGGGACCACGACCGCGCTCGTCGGCGAGAGCGGCTCCGGCAAGTCGACGCTCGCGCGGCTGATCGTCCGCCTGCACGACGCCGACGAGGGGACGATCACCTTCGACGGCCAGGAGATCCAGGCGCTCGACGAGAAGGCGTTCCGCCCGCTGCGCCGACGGGTGCAGATGGTCTTCCAGAACCCGCTGACGTCGTTCGACCCGTCGCAGACGATCGGCGCGTCGATCCTCGAGACGATGCGCCTCGCGCCCGACGACGAGCCCGAGCAGGAGCGGCTCGGGCGCCTGCTCAGCGAGGTCGGGCTCAGCCCGCGCTTCGCCGGGTTGCGGCCCCGCCAGATGTCGGGCGGCGAGCTGCAGCGGGCCGGCATCGCCCGCGCGCTGTCGGTGCGGCCCGACCTCGTCGTCATGGACGAGCCGACCTCCGCGCTGGACATGTCGATCCAGGGCCAGGTCCTCGAGCTGCTCGCCGATCTGCAGCGGCGCCACCGCCTGACGTACCTGCTCGTCACCCACGACCTGCGCGCCGTGCGGATGATGGCCGACCGCGTCGTCGTCATGTACCTCGGCCAGGTCGTCGAGGAGGGGCCGACGGAGGCGGTGTTCGGCGACCCGCGCCACCCGTACACGCGCGGCCTGCTGTACGCGTACGACCTCAGCGGCCGCGACGAGGAGCGCGACCGCGACGTGCGCATCCGCGGCTCGCTGCGCACGCCGCGCCCCGGCGACGTCGGCTGCCGCCTCGTGGGGCGCTGCCCGCTCAGCGCGCAGCGCTGCGGCGAGCCGCAGGCGCTGGCCGAGCTCGGCCCCGGCCACCGGGCGCGCTGCTGGCGCGCCGCGGAGGGCCAGATCGCCGGCGACCGCCAGCCGCACGCAACGACCGACCCGACGGACCTGGGAGAGCTGACGTGAGGATCCGCTACATCAACCCGGTCGAGGACGCGACCCTCGACCCGTGGTTCGAGCGCGAGCTGGCCGGCGCCGGCGGCGCCGACGCGACCGTCGAGGTCGTGCACCTGAAGCTCGCCGGCCCCGGCCGCGGCGCGTTCCTGCCCGCCCCGGCCAGCTACGCCAGCCCGCTGCTGGCGGCGGTGAGCCAGGCGGAAGCCGACTGCTGCGACGCCGCCGTGATCGGCTGCAGCGGCGACCCGTGCCTCGCCGAGGCGCGCCGCGAGGTGACGATCCCGGTCGCCGCCCCGCTCGACGCGGCGCTGCGCGTCGCGGCCCAGCTCGGCGGGCGGCTGGCGATCCTCGTCGCGGACGGCTTCGACGCGGTTCCGCTCTACCGCGAGCTGGCCACCGGCTACGGCCTGGACCACCTGGTGCTCGACGTGCTCACCGTCAACATGGAGTACGCCGACGGCGGCGACGGGGGCACGCCCGAGGAGGTCCTCGAGCGCCACCGCGCCGTCCTCGACGGGCCGGCGCTGGAGCTGGCCCAGGACGCGGTCGCGCGCGGGGCGCGCGCCGTCTACGCCGGCTGCACGCTGTGGACCGGCTCGATGCTCGACACGCTGCGCGCGGGCCTGGACGTGCCCGTGCTCGACCCGGGCCGCGGCGCGGTCGCGATGGCCGCCGCCGCGGTGCGCGCCGTCGCCTGGGCCCCTTCGGAGGTGACGCTGTGACCCGCCTGACCCACCGCCTGGACCGCGCCCGCCGCCTCGCCGCCGCCGCCGGCGTCGACGGCCTCTACGTCACCGCGGGGGCGAACTTCCGCTGGCTGACCGACGAGGACGCCCATCCGGGCGGCTGGCCGCTGTGGGCGTCGATCGCGATCGTCCCCGTCGAGGGCGAGCCGGCGATGGTCATCAGCCGGATGCACGCCGACATCTTCTCCCTGGAGCGCTCGCCGATCGAGAAGGTCTTCGACTACGTCGACGGCGAGGACCCGGTCCCGGCGCTGCGCGCCGCGTTCGGCGTCACCGGCCTGGCGCGCGGAACGGTGGCGGTCGACGACGCGATGTGGTTCGGCGACGCCGACCTGCTGGCGACGGCGATGCCCGACATCCGCCCGCGCCGCTCCCCCGCGGTCTTCGAGCGGCTGCGCGCGGTGAAGGACGCCGACGAGATCGAGCACCTGCGCAAGGCGTCGGCGGCGCACGACGCCGGGTACGCGCGCGCCCGCGAGGTCATCCGGCCGGGCGTGACCGTCGCCGAGGCGGGCGCCGAGATCGTCGCGGCGATGACCGCCGCCGGCTCGGGCGACCTCGCGCTGTCGGGGGTGTTCCACCATCTGTCGCCGCGGCCGTTCGCCGCCGGCGAGATCGTCGACGTCGACCTCTTCCCGGGCTCGCACGGCGGGTACCGCGCCGACTCGGCCCGCAACCTCTTCCTCGGCGAGCCGAGCGACGAGGCCAGGCGGATGTACGACGCGACGCTGCGCGCCTGGGAGGCGTCGATGGCGGCGGTGAAGCCGGGCGTTCCCGCCGCGTCGGTGCACCGCGTCTGCGCCGAGGCCATGGCCGAGGCCGGCTACGAGCAGGTGTGGAAGGTCGGCCACGGCGTCG
>Ga0180222_1003082_pt1 | contig 11558 bp, 13 predicted proteins | sample eDN5th37CKraftOP_FD_151336 | JGI IMG/M metagenome (GOLD analysis project Ga0180222, IMG submission 151336) | Enriched Organic Plus compost microbial communities from Emeryville, California, USA - eDNA 5th pass 37_C Kraft OP (version 2) (version 2) ... | reverse complement strand
GCAAGAAAACCTATGAGTGGAATGCAAGTCGCACCATATCAGGATTTTGCTCGCGAAAAACTCGGTTTTGAGTTTGAGCATATCGACTATCTGATTACTGCACTGACGCATCGAAGCTACGTCAACGAACATCGCAAAAGCGTGAGCGAGCACAACGAACGTCTGGAGTTTTTAGGAGATGCTGTTCTGGAACTTGCTGTGACGGACTATTTATACAAGAATTTTGACGAACCCGAGGGTATATTAACCAGTTGGCGCGCAAGTTTGGTTCGTACTGAAAGTATCGGAGCCGCTGGGGCTGCATTAGGTTTCGAACCGCTGCTTCGCATGAGTCGAGGTGAAAAAAACGGCAGTCCTCGTGCGCGGCAGCAGATTTTGGCAAATGCTTTCGAGGCCGTGATCGGTGCTATCTATCTGGAACGAGGCTACAAGGATGCTGAGGAATTTATCAAAAAGCACATACTTGTCAAATTAGAAGAGATTTTGGCAACTGGAAGCTGGCGCGATCCAAAATCTCACCTCCAGGAGGTGTCGCAGCGCGTCGATGGCCTCACTCCTGTATATAAGGTATTAGGTGAAGAAGGTCCCGATCACGACAAGACCTTTACTCTTGGTGTGTATGTCGGCGACAAATTGATGGGCAAAGGTGTCGGTAGCAGTAAGCAGAACGCTCAACAAGAAGCCGCACGCGCCGCAATCAAGAAGTACGAAGACCGCATGCAGCAAAAAAATGGCAAGTAGTAATGATCAGTTGTATAACAGATTGACATCTGATATAAAAACCTGTACAATTGGTCGAGAAACTGAGGAAAAAAATTCTAAATTAAGAGAAGGATATAAGTATTTAATATGCTCGCAATTCGTTTGCAACGACTCGGACGCAAAGGCTATCCAGTCTATCGAATCGCCGTACAAGAAGCACATCGCCACCCGTCAAGCGGCCGCGTTGTTGCTTATGTTGGCAGTTATAACCCACACACCAAGGAAGTAAAACTGCAAAAAGATTTGGCTCAGAAATACTTGGACAATGGCGCTCAGCCAACACCTCGTGTTGTAAAGCTACTAAAGGCCGAAGGTATCAAGTTGCCAAAATGGGTCAAAGAGCCATCTGCAGACAAGCAAAAGGCTATCAAGAACATTGAGAAGCTGCGCAAGAATCGTCCAGTAGAAGAGGTGGAAGAAGTAAGCGAAGCACCGACTGAAGAGGCCTCAGTCGAAGAAAAAGCAGCCGAATCAGAAGGACAGGCTGAATAGTACGGATGACACACAACAAAATGCCTCCCCATGGGAGGTGTTTTTGTTGTGTGCATACGAAAAGCCCTGTGATCCACTAGGAAAACAGGGCCTTCGAGAGGTATTCGGTTGTGAAACGAAGGTTTAGTCGGCAGGTAGACTAGCACCAGGTAGACCGATACCCCGCATTGCTCCTCGCTTGAGACGCAGCGTAGCGTCGAACTCGGACTTCGCGATATGATACCAGGTCGGACTGACGCGACGGAGCTTGTTGGCAGCATCCCTGGTGGACTCGTTGTTGCCGTGGACCATGGCGCGTACGAGCTCACCGAGCGGTTGCGCGATGCGATCGGGCAACTTGTGAAAACCCGGACGCTTTTGAATGTGGTTGCGTAGATCATCGAGGAACTGTTTCTTGCGATCCTCGATGGTTATCTCTGCTCGCCGCTCCGCGCGGTTAGCAGGCCGACTTGCAGGGTCGGCGGGTGACAGCAACATAGCCATCGCTTCCCTCTCAATCACTTGTCCTCGGTGGGCTTCTCTATCTACCACCGTGCTGATGAATATTTTAACATAAAATTATAAAAAATCAATCTATACACAAAAGAGAAAGACCCCGCACACAATTGTGCAACGGGGTCTTTTGGAAGGGTGGCTAGATGCTGTCGAACCGCCGTTGCCACCATTCGCGCAGCGTGTCGTCGTAGTACGTCGGGTCGCCAATGTTACCGCGCCAGCGCGAGCCGGCGAGGTTGTGCTGTCGTTGGCCGATGAGATAGCCCATTTCTCGCATCGTCGTGTCGAATAGGCCTCTGACGACATCGACGATCTCCTGTTCGATGGGTAGCGCAATCCAGCTCAGCTGGGCCGGGTTGTCCGCGTAGTACATCTCGTGGGCGAGATTCAGCGCGACATCGCATTGTCGCTGCGTCCAGCACAGCCTGCCGACCGACGCTTCCACGATTCGGTGCTGGGTGTCCTCGAGGAGCATCTCCACCCGAACGTGGAAGGGGAGAAACCTCTTCTTGGTAGTTTTCTCCTTTGCTTTGGCGACGACCCTCGCGCCCTCTTGGGCACTCAGTCGCTGACGCTTGCCGCGGCGTTTTCCGCGACCGCTAGCGGGCGCCTCGTAAGCACCGTGCCGCTCCAGTAGATCGTCAGTGGTAGCAACAGCCACTTCGCTTCCTTTCATGTGCTTCGATGATCGAGACTCTCCCGATCGATCTAGAATGTGAATACTTTAGCATAGTATAATAAAAATGTCAAGGATAAGGACTATATATACATATTTTTCTAGCGTGCTATAATGTGGAAAGTACATATAAAGTACGATATTACTGATACGACCGAAAAGGGGGCGAACTATGTCAACAATAGATCAGCAATTTGTAGAATATATCGTAAAGTCTCTCGTCGGACACCCAGAAGACGTATCTGTCGAGCGCGTCATCGACGAAAAAGGAGTATTACTTTCATTGACCGTACATCCAGATGATTTGGGTCGTGTCATTGGCAAACGTGGTATTACTGCTCAAAGCTTGCGTACATTGCTGCGTGCGCTCGGCACCAAAAACGATGCGCGTTACAATCTGAAAATCGTCAATACTGATGGTCGTGACGGTGTAAGTTCATCGGTAGATGAGGAACCTGTGGAAGACGTATCAGAGGTACCTGTGGATAACCAGGACGAAGAATCAGATTACGCAAAAAAGTCTCGAAAAGAGCTTGAAGAACTCGACGATCTTGATATATAATCATAATAAGTTCACTAAATCTGAACTGCGAGCCAATCCGTGATAGCACCACATATCACGAGTTGAGAGATTTATGTGTGAGACCGGCCCCTTCGGGGGCCGGTCTTCGTTATTGCGTTAGCAATGAAGAAGCCCGCCGGAGGAGCGGCGGGGAGCATGTCGCTCCTCCGGGGCTTCTCCAGGCGGGCTTTAGTCGATCCATTCTATAGGGGGACCGAGTCGGTCCTGGCGTGTCATCTGTGAGGGTATTGACGGCGACGGCTTGCCTTGCAGTACGAACTGCCATTCTTCGATCAGACCGAACATCTGATCGCTTTTGCGCAGTATCAAGCGGTACGTTAGCCCACCGAGACCAAAGAGAACCAGGATACCCAGACCGGATCCGAACAGATGTCCGGCAATGGCTCCAGTCAGCACAACACTGAAGTAGTAGAAGATCCACATGCACAGCGCGAGACTGTGCAGCTCAGTGATGCGATTCTCGATCAGGTTCCTGGGATCACTTCCCTTTCGGAACATCACAGTGTTGCTCTTGTTCTCGAAGGTGACTGTCAGCGCATCATATTCGCCTGTCACGTCGTCGTAATCATTCACGACCTCTCCTCTCAGGTGCGTCCAAAAAATGGTCACGTATAATATAAAACGTATTTACAAAAAAGTCAATGGAATGTACACTGTAACAGATGAGAAAATTTCAGGTAATCACCCTGTTTCCAGAAATGTTCACCGGCGTGTTCGGTAATTCCATGATGTGGAAGGCTCAAAAAGACGGTATTGTCGAATTGAGCACGATCAATTTGCGAGATTTCGGTCTTGGTCCGCGCAAGACCGTTGATGACACCCCATATGGTGGTGGTGATGGTATGCTCCTGAGACCCGAGCCCCTGTTTGCTGCCGTAGAACATGCCAAAACGATTGATCCTGGTGCAAAGGTGTTGCTTATGACCGCTCGAGGCAAACGCTGGGTGCAGGCTGATGCCAAAAAACATGCCGATAGTGACGAGGGTTATATTATTATTTGTGGTCGATACGAAGGATACGACGAACGAATTACGACTGTGGTCGATGAGCAAATTAGTATCGGCGATTACGTACTAACCGGTGGCGAACTTCCGGCTATGACTATTGTCGATAGTATCGTCCGACTCATTCCGGGCGTACTCGGCGGAGAATCAAGCGCCGAGATCGAAAGTTTTGCGGATGGCGAGACGCTAGAATATCCTCAATATACCCGTCCCGAAGAGTTTCGTGGTATGAAAGTACCAGAGGTGCTTCTAAGTGGTAATCACGCAGAGATTGCCAAATGGCGTGCCGAGCATTCCAAAAAGGCCGAAAAATAACGCAAAATCAAGCGAAAATACCCCGGTTATGGTCGGGGTATTTTCAAAAGTATTGTGGTGGATATCGTAGAGCGATCAGCTACAATTTTTATTTTTTGTAAAAATATTTGTTTTTGTAACTTTCGCTACACTCAAGATACAGTAGTTATCAAAAAAACGCAAGCATTATCAATGAAAATAACAACGTTTTTTGAACAACGTTCACGTATAATAGAGAATATGAATAAAGTAGTGGCAACTCCAGCGCCAAAACCGCACTCTGAAACAGCGAAACGTATAGCATGGATATACGCCGCTTCTTTAGTAGTGATGGCTGTTGCGCAGCTCTTTGCTTTTGAGGATTTTATCCCGCAAATAAGAAACTATTTTTTACCCGGTGGTTACGGTACGGCTAATCTCGTAGCTAGTCTGATCGTCGTGACAGAGATCTTTGCTCTGCCGTTTTTGTTGCGAATGCCGTTGAGTCCGCTGATGCGATGGTGCAGCCTAGTTTGTGCGGTTGTAGCCGCATTCCTATGGGTCATGCTATCAGTTTGGGCGGTTGCCACTGATGCTGCGATAACGAATAGCGCCTTGCTAGGCACGAAGGTGACAGTACCGACCGGATTTATCGCACTCGCCACGTCGTTGACGCTTTTTGTACTCGCCGCCTGGTCCGCATGGGGCCTCTGGCCGAATGCCCGCAAAAATAAGCGTGTTACCTCTAGTCAATAGACGATTTAAGTGGTATAATCACTGAATGTAACCCAAAGTATTGGGGATTGGCCAAGTGGTAAGGCAGTGGGTTCTGGTCCCATGATCGGGGGTTCGAATCCCTCATCCCCAGCCATAGTAAAAGCACCTGCTTCAGTAGGTGCTTTTACTTTATTAGGGGTTTCGAAAAGACGTTAATCCTGTTGGGTCTGTATCTGGTAGTTTGTTAGGACTGTCTTTGCCTGCGTACTGTCGGCGCTATCGGCGATGATCGCAATAGAATCGCCAAGCTTCACGTCGCCCTGCTTGTATGCAGTATAAACTCCACTGTTTGAGCCTTTTGCAGGATCAACGGTGAGTGTTTGGGTTTCAGCAACGATCCTAAAGGTTATTTCTGAGCCACCATCTTGGGGAGTAAGGGTGATGCTTGTAGTCGTTACCGCCGTAACCTTCCCTGGTGTAATAACGCCCGAAAAGCCTGACTGAGTACTGGGCTGACTGCCCCCACAGGAGCTCCCCATACAGGTGGTCGGACCCTCTCCGGTACTTCCACCTGGAGGTGGCGCGCCATTGCCGTTGGTGATTGGCGGGGTCGCGTCATCATCTGTGCCACTGCTTGGCGCATTAGACGTAAAAGCCAGGGAAGCCGCAAAACCTACCCCTACCAGCATCAGTCCTACAATCGCAATAAGTACCCATTTTTTGGCCTGGTTGGGCTTTTTCTTTACTCCCTGTCGCAGCTTTTCCTGTTGAATTCTGGCCTGATGCTCTTCGCCTGATATATATTCTTCTTTCATATTATTGCTCCGTTAATTTACCGTCCTGGAGCCGGAAAACCCTTTCGGTTTGCCTTGCTAGGGCTAGGTCGTGCGTTACGATGATAATAGTTACTCCTTGGGATTGCGAAAGACCCCGCAATAGCTCAAAGATCATTTTGCTAGTTTTCGAATCAAGGTTACCCGTTGGTTCGTCGGCTAAAATCAGCTTGGGCCGATTTGCCAGTGCACGGGCAATCGCTACCCGCTGCTGCTCACCGCCGCTAAGTTTGCCGGGCTTTCGCCGTTGTTTTGCACCTGTGATCCCAACCTGATCGAGTAATTCTCTTGCCTGCTGCATGCGCATTTTTTTAGGCCGGTCAGTTGGCTCCATGGGCAGCATGACGTTTTCGAGCGCAGTAAGGTTTGGTATCAGGTTAAATCCTTGAAAAATAAACCCGATTTTTTTACTCCGATGGCGTGTCAGCGCATGGCTCCTAAGCTTGGTGATGTCCTGGCCGTCAATTTCAATTTTGCCCTCAGTTGGTTTTTCTAGCGCGCCAAGCATACTTAGTAAAGTGGACTTGCCACTGCCGCTTTGCCCAACAATCGAAATAAATTGGCCTTCTTCAATAGTTAGAGAAATGTCGTTCGTCGCGACAACCTTAGTGTCACCTGATGAAAATATTTTCTTGAGATTAGTTACCCGTAACATCTTATTCACTCCTTAATACTTCGGATGGCCGAACTTTAGCGATGAGGCTGGCCGCTAGGGAACTACCAATCAGGGCAATCAGCAGGGCAGCTCCAAAGCCGTACAGAATAATTTCCCAGCCCACAGTGGCCTTAATGCTCTCCAAGGCATCAGCGGCTGGGCCACTAATACTTTGCGCGAAGCCTGCCGGAGCACCCTGCCCACCTGCGCTGCCATTGCTCACGAGCATTGACGTAACCGGGTTGCCAGCAGCAATACCGATTCCTAAGCCAATGATTGCTCCGAGTGTCGTGAGCGTTAGAGCTTCGCACATAAACTGGAAGATGATGCGCGTATTGCCAAAGCCAATGGCTTTCAGGATGCCGATTTCGCGCTTGCGCTCGCGGACAATCATTATCATGGTGAGTAGAATAATAACCCCGCCTGCCACCACCGCGCCAAGCAGGCTGTATAGCGAAATATTACGAACGCTTTTGAGCGGTTCAATTGCTTGCTTAGCCTGGTCGAGAGAACTGGTTACATCAGCAGCCGAACCCAGCGAATCCTTGATTGCCGAGGTCGCGCTCTCAAGATTGTCAAGTGAATCGACAGTGGCAATAGCATTCGTAATCACGCCGGGTTGTTCCGTAAGACGTTGAAGTGCCGGCAGGGACAGGACGACACTGCTGTTAGCGGTTTGCGTATTACTTTCAAAAATAGCGGCGACACGTAGTGTCTGGTCAAAGGCGGTAAACGTCGAGCCGACACCTAACCTGTTCTTTTTGGCCATTTCTGCACTAATCATAGCGTCGTTGATGTCCTTAGAACCATCAATCGCCTTGCCGTTTACGATTTTGAAGGCACTTGCCTCAAAATTAGATGGATTCGTTGGCTGGTTGGTGCCCATGAAATTAATTGGCAGGCTGAAGTTATCAGGCAATTTTGGTGCTTCACCGGTAGTATTAAGCCTGATGCCACCACCGCTACATTTGCCTTTATCGCAATTAAGCTTAAAGGGCGAAACCAGACTAGTCTTGGCAGTGTTATTCGCTGCCGGGCCACTTGCTTGCGCGCCACCCTGAGGTGAACTTGATGTTCCCTCGGTTTGGGCGTTGCTGCCCAGCAATTGTGATAGGCTCTTAATATGTGCGAGCTTTTGCACTTTGGCCAATTGCTCGGTCGTTAAAGCGTTATTGACCGAGTTGCTGCCACTAAAACCTACCGGGCGGATATTGACGGTATTGCCAATAGAGCCCATCGTTTGCTTGATCTTACTGTCTACAGCCTGATTGGCTATTAGCATAACCAGACTCAGGCCTATGGTAAGACCCAGAATCAATACTATTGATATGGTACGGGTAGCATTACGAAACGCATTGCGGATGCCCCGTGTGACTACATTCATGCAATTCATCCTTGTTTAAGTTACCTAGCAAGGATAAACTGTTAAGCCTAAAGAAGGCCTAAAGGATCGTCATTTTTTAACAGGCAGTTGCAGTGTAAAAGTCGAACCTTCACCTATTACACTTGCGACACTGATTGCGCCATCGTGCTGCCGGGCAATTTGATACGCAATAGAAAGGCCTAATCCGTATCCCGATATACCCTGACGCGTACGTGAAGTATCAGCCCTATAGAACCGTTCAAAAATATGCCGGATGTCTTTTTTGGCTATGCCATACCCCTGGTCTTGTATGTGCAGCAGTGCATTCTTCCCGCGCGTATCACCAACGATCCGCACCGTTGTGCCATCGGGACTATATTTAATAGCGTTATCCAGCAAAATTACCAGTATCTGCACGAGTCCTTGCTTATCACCCAGGACATACAGGCGGGGCACGTCATCAGTAATTGTTATACGCTTTGCCTGCGCTGATTTTAATAGCTGATTGATCGCTTCGTTAGCTACTTCATCCAATGCAACCGGATTTGAGACGTCTGGACGCTGTTCGGTCAATGCCAAACGCAAAAGTCCATCGGACAGCAGCTTGAGCCGGATTACTTCCTGGTAACAGCTCTTAAGCGCCGTTTTTGCTCGCGATATCCGAAGGTCCGGCTGGTTCAGTGCCACTTCAAGTTCGGTTTGCATGACTGCCAGCGGCGTCCGAAACTCATGCGAGGCGTCTGAGGCAAATTGAGCCTGGGCATTCATGGACGCCTCAATTGGCCGTAGTGTACGCCGGGCTAGCACGTAACTGAAAACACTACCGACACAAAGAATTCCAGCATTAAAAGCTACAAGAAGCTTCTTTAATGACTCCTGGACAGCCAGAAGTCGTTTTTTGAGCTGTTCATCAACTTCAGCCACATTAGTGGTATCCGTTATTTTCGTGGAATTGCCAGGAGCCGGTTGTGTTACGACGCCATGCGCTGGCTGGCCTGACGTAAACTCCGGGACACCCTTAGGGTCAGAGATAGTAGAAAGCACCTGCACGTTCAAGCCCATACGCATCGAGACTCCATAGAAAACCAGGCTGAACCCGAGACTTAGCACCATGATAATCGCTAGATATGAAAGGCTGAGCCGCATCGTGGCTGGAGTCGGCCGTTGAAAGTGGGGCCTTAAACGCATCATAAATCGTTGATCCTATACCCAAAACCCCTGATTGTTTCAATTAATCTTGGTCCAGGGAAGGGCTTTTCCAGTTTGGCCCGCAAATACACGATAAAAACCTCTACGGTGCTTGGTAGGATATCAGCATCAAAGTCCCAAACATTATTCATAATAAGATTTTTGCTCAAAACCCGATTCTTATTCCTGAGCATGTACTCTAGAATGGCGTACTCTTTGGCAGAAAGGTGGATAGGCACTCCCGCTCGCTTAACCTCTTTGGTTGTGGTATTAAGGGTAAGGTCTTGCGCACTAAGCACTTCATTGAGCCCATCGCGGGGTCGTCGCAGGAGCGCACGTAGCCGTGCCTGCAATTCTCCAAACGAAAAGGGTTTGGAGAGATAATCATCCGCACCGCCGTTAAGCCCTTCTATCCGGTCGCTTGTTCGAGCCTTGGCCGTCAACATAAGAATGGGGGTATGATTCTCTTCGGCTCGGAGCGTCCTGCATATTTCAATGCCGTCAATACCGCCTGGAAGCATACGGTCGAGGATAATTATGTCGTAGCTGCCACTTTGTGCAGTTCTTAAACCTTGTTCGCCTTCGTAGCAGATATCGACCACATAAGCTTCGCGGGCCAAGCCCTCTTTTATGTTATTGGCAATTTTATGCTCGTCTTCAATAATAAGAACCTTCATTGTTATTACTATAGTGTATAGTGTATTAACCTTAAAATATGCCTAAAGCATACAGGGGGCCAAAAAGTAGGGTACAAAGTGAAGGCGCGATAGACCTCATCCGAAAAGCTATATTCTCATCCCATGCTCGCCTCAAGCTCTACTAGTTTTCAGGCATCATCAGCGAGCTGAGTCAAATAGTGTTCCAATTTTGGGCTGCGTGGCCAGCCAAATGCGACAGTAGAATTTGAGACCCATGTCCCTCATTCTGCTATCGCTGAAGCAATATCCATGCAAGGAGAAAAAGCTGAATCGAATTGTTGGAACAAACAAAAGAGCCGTTTTACGGCTCTTTTTGATAATTTAGGGTTATGGCGAAACAAGAACCCAAAAAATCAGAAATCATAGACGGATACCTGATAAAGTATCACGCTAACGGTGAAACGCGCTGGTCAAAAGGCAAGGTCGCTGACGGTAAACCCAATGGATATTGGGAATGGTATCGTCCGGACGGCACCTTGAAGCGTTCGGGACATTTTGATATGGGCGAGCCTGTAGGCGAATGGACGACGTATGACCAGCAGGGCAATGTTTACAAAGTAACCAACAAAAGCAAGCTAGATAAACCCATTTGATAACCCGAACGGCAAACCCACACTTTTCTTAGTCTGATACAGCCAGTGACATTAATTATAGAGGCTTGAAATGCTTCAACCTTATTATTGCTCCTACCCTGTCAAGTAAGTCTGGTACTAGATCCATACGCTCAATAACCTGAGTCACGTTTGATGTCGCATGAGTCCGGACACGTGGGTCTGGTACTAGACCGACACGCTCAATGATCCGAGTCACGTTTGGTGTCGCAGAAGTCCGGACTTTCGGGTCTAGACCCAGACGCCCAGCCATGAAAATCGTCAGACCTTTTGGTCTGGCGTTTTTCATAATTTGGGATTTCGAGGTCTGAGACCTTGCTTTTGCGAAGCAAAAGTTTGGGCGGTTCGGCGAAGCGCAGTGAGATTGCCCGAATGCTCATATTCGAGACGATGAGCAAGCGAGGAGTGGAATCTGCCATTCGTCATACGGTGAAGACGGATGGAGCGACACCTCTCATTCCTAGTCAGGTATCAAGTACGAGAGCTTTCATTTTTCTATCTGGCTTTAACGCATGATTTTAGCATGAAAAAGCCTCGCCCTTGCTCTCTGGCTGGATTGCCAGAAGCGGTGCGAGGCTGATTTCGATCAAGGTTTAGGAGTCGGTCTCTCCTCCAGACTCATTATTCGATGAGTCATTTGGCGTATTGTCCGTGCTTGGAGCTGATCCTTGCTCGGGCTCTGTCGCCGGGGATTCCTGCGGTGCGGGGTCTGACTTGCCGCTCTTTTTCACCGAGGGGGTGAAGACTTTCCGCAAGAGGTCGCCGGGCTTCCAGCTTGCGCCAGAACGCTTCGGCGGCGAGACCTTGTTGCCGTCCTTCATCGACGACCGTTCGGACTTGGATGCTACGTCCTCATTCTCCTCCTCCTGTTGCTGGGGGGTTTCTTCAGATGCATTGGCCTGTGGCGCCGATTCCTTACTGACGACTTCCGGCTCTTGACTGGCAGGTGGATTGGACGACCGAGGTTCGACCGACGGTGTGTCCGGAGTTTTAGCCATGGATCGGATTGCCTTGTCGGTATCGTCAGACTGGGTTGAGCTGTTGTTCGTCGAGCTCGTCGACGGAGTCGACGACAACAATCCTTGCACTGCGCCAACCAGCCCATCATAGACTTGGCCGAGCATCTTGTCTGGCGAAGGGGCAAGTGCCAGCGGTATCGCATTGGACGGATCGTTGGCCGGGTTGGACGGATCCGACGGATTCGGTCG
>Ga0180222_1003079_pt1 | contig 11573 bp, 9 predicted proteins | sample eDN5th37CKraftOP_FD_151336 | JGI IMG/M metagenome (GOLD analysis project Ga0180222, IMG submission 151336) | Enriched Organic Plus compost microbial communities from Emeryville, California, USA - eDNA 5th pass 37_C Kraft OP (version 2) (version 2) ... | reverse complement strand
GGCGGCAACTCGCGCTTCTCCAACGGCGCGATGCGCGCGGTGTATGACGGCATCGACGACATCGAGACGCTGGTCGGCGAGATCGGCCCTGCCGAGCGCGCGCGCACCGACTTCGGCAGCTACACGCGCGAGCAGTATTTCGACGACATGGGACGCGTGACGCAGTATCGCGCCGATCCCGGGCTCACCGACCTGCTGGTCGAGAACAGCCGCGACACCATGCTCTGGCTGCGCAAGACGGGCGTGAAGTTCATGCCGCTCTACCAGTGGCAGCAGCGCTATCCCGACGGACGCATTCGTTTTGCCGGTGGTTCGGCGGTCGAGACCTATGACGGCGGCGAAGGACTGTCGAACGCGCTGTTCGCCGCGGCGGAGAAGGCCGGCGTCCGCATCGCCTACGGAACGCGGGCGATCGCGCTGATCGAGCGCGACGGACGCATCGTTGGCGTGCGGACCAAGCGTCCGGCGATGGCGAGCGGCGGCGCGGCGCTGGAGGTCACCGGCGGCGCCGTCGTGCTCGCCACCGGCGGCTTCGAAGCCAACCCGGAGTGGCGCACGCGCTATCTCGGGCCGGGTTTCGAGCTCGCCAAGGTGCGCGGCAGTCGCTTCAACACCGGTGGCGGACTGCGCATGGCGCTCGAGGCCGGCGCGCAGCCGTTCGGCAACTGGTCGGGCTGCCATTCGGCGAGCTGGGACCTCAACGCGCCCGACGTGAACGAGCTCGCCTACGGCACGGTGTTCAAGCGCGACGACTACATGTTCGGCATCATGGTCAATGTGCTCGGCCAGCGCTTCGTGGACGAAGGCGCGGATGTGCGCGCACTCACCTACGCCAAGCTCGGCCGCGTCGTGCTGGCGCAGCCCGGGCAGATGGCGTGGCAGGTCTACGACGGCAAGACCACCCCGCTGCTGCACGAGGAATATCGCCATCGCCGCTCGGCGCGCCTGCGCGCGGACACGCTGGAAGAACTCGCCGGCAAGATGGAGGGGATCGACAAGCCGGCGTTCCTGCGCACGGTCGCCGAGTTCAATGCGGCGGTGCGGCGCGACGTGCCGTTCGATCCGAGCGGCGCGAAGGACGGGCGCGGCACGCAAGGGCTGGCGATCCCGAAGTCGAACTGGGCGGAGACCATCGACACGCCGCCGTTCGAGGCCTACGGCGTGACCTGCGGCATCACCTTCACTTTCGGCGGCGTGCGCGTCGGCGAGGACTGCAACGTCGTCGACGTCGACGGCGCGCCGATGCCCGGCCTGTTCGCGGCGGGCGAGATGGTCGGCGGCCTGTTCTATTTCAATTACCCGGGCGGGGCGGGACTGATGGCCGCCGCCGTGTTCGGCCGCATCGCCGGCGCCGCGGCGGCCATGGCCGCCGCCCACCGTTCCGCGCCGGCCATGACGCAAAAGCCATGACGCAATAACATTGTCACCAGCGCCGACGGCGTCCACGCGCCGCGGCCAACAGGAGGAAACAACCGTGTCGCGCATCAATCCGATTCTGCTTCTCCTTGCCGCCGTTCCGCTGGCTTTGGCGGGTCCGGCTCAGGCCCAGACCAAGGTCAAGGTCGGCTCGGTGCGCGCCACCGTCGCCGGCGCCGTGCTCTCGGCCAAGGAGCGCGGCTACTTCAAGGAAGCCAATCTCGACGTCGACATCGAGCTGATCGACGCCTCCGCAGCCTTCGTCGCGCCGCTGTCGACCAACGTGCTCAACGTGGTCGAGGGCGGCATGTCGGCGGGCCTGTTCAACGGCATCGCGCAGGGGCTGCCGATCAAGAGCGCATTCAATTCGACCTCGAGCCCGATCAACCACTGGCTGATGCTTCGCCCGGATCTTGCCAACGAGGTCAAGACGATCAAGGACCTCAAGGGCCGCACCATCGCGGTCAACGCGCCGAACTCGATCGCGCTCTACGAGGTCACGCGCATCCTCGAGAGCGGCGGACTGACGATCAAGGACGTCGAGACCAAGGTCATTCCGTTCTCGCAGATGGGCATCGCGCTCAAGACCAAGGCGGTCGACGCCGCGCTCGAGATCACGCCGTTCAACGAGGTGCTTGCCAAGCAGGGCATCGCGCTGCGCTGGGTCAATTCCGACGAGACCGTGAAGCCGTCCCCGATCCAGATCTCGACGTCGATGTACAACACCGACTGGGCCGCGAAGAACCCGCAGGTCGCGCAGGCCTTCTTCACCGCGCTGCTGCGCGGCGTGCGCGACTACTGCAACGCCTACCACGGCGGCTCGTGGCGGCCCGAGTTGGTCAAGCTGCTCGTCGCCAACGGCCTGACCAACAGCGCCGAGACGCTCAACTCGATCCCGTGGCCGTCGCGCAGCCCGGACGGACACATCTACAAGGAATCGGTCGCCGACGTGCAGAAGTGGTACGTGCAGCAGGGCCTCGTGCGCACCGAGCTTCCGATCGACAAGGTCGTGGATACGACGTTCGCCGACGCCGCCAACAAGGCGCTCGGCCCGTTCAAGGTCGAGAACGCCGCCAGCACGCTCAAGGGCTGCGGGAAATAGAGGGGGCAAGCGCGGGCGGGACGAACAGGGTCGTGTGTCAGTTTTCAAACTGAGACACGACCGCCATCGCCCTTATGCCATCGCCGCAGAGCCGGCTCTGACCGACGTCGCGGCGGCCGAGCCTGCCATCCAGACCATGATCGGACCGGATCGAGCCGCGATCATGGTCCCTTTCATTTGAGCACGATCATTTCCGGCAAGCCGGTTCCGATCATGTTCTAGTTGCGCGTCATCTCGCGCACGAGCGTCTCCTGCGGCAGGTACGCGCCCTGCTCCCGCAGCGCCTCGACCAGCATCGCGGTGTCGAGATCGCACGCGGGCTGCCCCGTCCGATATGACTGCACGGCGGCGGTCGCGGCCGCTTGTCCCATCATGTAGGCGGCGGACTGGGCGCGGATCGAGCCGTGCACTTTGGTGTCGCTCGAGTGGCAGCGGCCGGCGACCCACAGGTTGCTCCATCCCTTCGGGACGAGGATGCCGTAGGGCACGCCCAGGCTCTGCCCCTCGCGCAGCCCATGGAAGCCTTCGAAGTCAGCGAGGAAGCGCTTGTATTCCTTTTCCGACGTGTCGGTCGGATGCACGTCGGTCGGGCGGTTGTAGACCGCCACCTGATCGGGGAATTGGCGCGCGGACGTGTAGTCGTCGATGGTCAGCTCGAATTCGCCGACGATGCGGCGCGTGTCGCGCACGCCCATGACGGGCGCCGTCGTCAGGAGGTCGATCTCTTCGCAGCCAGGCACATATTTGCGGAAGAACTCCATGTATTCGACGGCGAGCTTGCGCCCGGCAATCATGCCGTCGGAGAGCGAGCGGCTGTCGAGACCGTTGAGGTTGAAGATGTGCCCTGCGTTGAGTTGCGCGGCGTTCTTCCCGATCTTGTTCATGCCGGGCATGAAGCGGTCCGGCTGGCTGAAGTGGCCGTCCTCGATGGCCTTGTGAAGCTGCTTTTTGGAGAGGGCCTTGACCTTGTCGATGCCGCGCCAGTCGTCGCCGTAGGCGGGATCGTCCCAGTTCACGCCGGTGAACAGCGAGCACAACGTGCTCGGCGCGATCGCATCGATGTCGCGCAGGATGATCTTGCATTCCGCGCCGGCAAGGTGCGACAGCGTGGCATCGCCGGTCGCGTCGACGTAGCTCCTCGCCTTGACGAAGCGGTAGCCTTCGACGTTGCTGATGACGGCGCCTTCCACCCGGCCGTCCTTCGCTTCGGCATCGATCAGGCGTGTGAAGAAACGCACATCGACGCCCGCCGCGACGCACTTCTCGTCGAGGACGCGCTTGAGGTCCTCCGGCTTGAACGGGACCCACCGATTGAGCTGGGAGTAGAGGAATTCCGACGTCACATGCGGCCCGAGCGAGCCGCGCTGGAACATCTGCTCTACGATCTCCTTCATGAACCCGCCGACCAGCATGCGCTGTCCGTCGGCGACCGGTCCGAAGGTCGAGACGAGGCCCGACGTCCCCATGCCGCCGAGGCAGCCGGTGGCCTCCACCAGCAGCACCTTGGCCCCGAGCCGCGCGGCGCAGACTGCGGCCGCCGAGCCGGCCGGGCCGCCGCCTGCGACGAGCACGTCGTAGCTCTCGTCGACAGGGATCTCGCGAGAGAGACGATACGTTTCCATCACTTCACCTGTTCCGACCCGAGACGCGCGGCGGCCTTGATCTTGCGATAGAGGTCCACCCCGTTGCGAAGCATGGCCGCAAACTCCTCCGGCGACTTGCTGGTGGCGACCTCGAAGCCGCTCGCCTCGAGGTGTTTGCGCACGCCGGGCGCGGTGATCGCCTTCACCAGCTCCGCATGCACCTTCTGCGTCAGCGGCGGCGGCATGCGCGCGGGCCCGAGGAAACCGAGCCACGATTTCGGGACGGCAAAGCCGGGCGCCGTCTCGCTGACGGTTGGGATGTCGGGGCGCCGGCTCGAGCGCTGGCTCTCCATCATTGCGAGGACCTTGATCTTGCCGCTGTCGATATATTGCAGGGTGGTCGAGAGCGTCGCGACCAGGACGGGAATCTGCCCGGCCAGCAGGTCCGTCATCGCCGGATTGCCGCCGCGATAAGGGATGTGGACCATCTCGAGCCCGAGGAATGACTTGAAGTACTCGCCCGCGAGATGGTGTGTGGTGTGCGTGCCGGAGCTGCCGAACGACAGCTTGCCCGGATTTGCCTTGGCGTAGGCGATGAATTCCTTGAGGTTGTTTGCGGGAAATGACGCAGGGACCACGAGGCACACGGGAAGCTCGGCCGCGATCGTGAGCGGCGTGAAATCCGCCAGCGGATCGTAGGCGGCGTCCTTGACCAGCAGCGGCGCGATGAAATGGGTTTGCGCGGAGCCCAGCAACAGCGTGTATCCGTCCGGCGCCGCGCGCTGCACGGTCATGGCGGCGAGGCTTCCGCCGCCACCGGGGCGGTTCTCGACCACGATCTGCTGCTTGAGGTTGCGCGTCAGCTCCTCGCCCACGGTGCGGACCAGAACGTCGGCGGCGCCGCCGGGCGCCAGCGGCGTCACCACCCGGATGGGGCGTTCCGGCCATTCCTGCGCGGACGCGGCCATGGACATCCCGACGGCGGTCACGCACGCGATCGCGGCGGCCCGCAGCAGCACCCTCGATCTGGGCATCGTTTCGCTCCTGACCGCGCGCGACGTGAGCCGTCGCTTGAAGGCGGCCGCGCGTTTATAGCGGGCGAGAGCCCATGATCACAATGCAACCAGTCCCGCGGCGCGCGGATGGTATCCATCCCCAGGCGAATGGCTGACGGCATCCCGAATCGGCGCGACGCGATCGCCGACTCGGTCGCGTTTATGCGCCAAGGCCGAGCCGGCGAACAGCGCCGCCAACTCACTGCGGCGGTGGAAGCCAGTCTGCGCAAGCGGGGCGGACCGCGGCTCGAGAACCGCCGGCGCCTCGTACATCGCATCGAGAAGAACGTCGTCGTCCGATATGCGGATCATCGTTGCGGCGATCCATCCGGGCGCGCGACCCGCGCGGAGCGGGGCTGGCATCGGCCCGCCTGTGCCGGACATTCGGCATCGAGGCGGACTTCCCGGCCTCGGCCCTCGTTCAGGCGACGCCGATCAGATCGCGCCTGCGCAGCTCCATGGCCTCGGCGTAGCGGCGCAGCGCGTGCGCCTCGGTCAGGAGGCCGATGACGCGGCGGCGGTCGAGCGAGTCGACGACGGCGAGCGCCTCCGCCTCGGTCCGGTCGAACGCAGCGATCGCCGACTTGATGGTCATCTCCGGCAGCAGCAGATCGCCGGTGTGGCGCAGCAGCCCGCGAACGGTCGCCGCCTCCGCGAGCTCCGGCGCATGGGCCTCGGCGACCACGACGATGCCCGCGTAGCGCCCCTCGGCATCGACGGCGACGACGCGGCTCGTCGATCCGAGCGCGAACGTCTCGCGGAAGCTCGCCAGCGGCGTCGCGGCCGGAACGGTTCGCACGTCGTGGCGCATCATGCGGCCGACGGTGAGATCGCGGATCCAGCCGACGTCCGCGGCGCTGCGGATCGTCTCGCCGCGCAGGTGGAAGCGCCAGGTCGTGAAGGAATAGCCGAAGGTCTCGCGCGTGACCTGCGCGGACACGATGACGGCGACCAGCACCGCCAAGGTGAGGCTGAAGTCCCCCGTCGTCTCGATCACGATGAACATCATGGTGAGCGGCCCGCCGATCACGCTGACCGACAACGCCGCCATTCCGATGACCGCGTAGGCGTTCACGTCGAGCCAGAGTCCGGGCCAGACGGCGATGAGCGCCGTCGCGAACAGGCTTCCGCCGAGCGCGCCGAGGAGGAGCGAGGCGAAGAACAGACCGCCGCGAAATCCACTGCCCAGCGAGATGGCCGAGGCCAGCGCCTTGAGCGCGAACACGATGGCGATGACCTTGAGCGGACGGTCGAGCACGCTGGCGAGGCGTAGCGCGCCGTGCCCCGACGACATGATCTGCGGCGAGAGCAGGGCCATGAGCCCGACCGCCAGCCCTCCGATCGCGGTGCGCACCGGCGGGCGCACGCGTGCGCGGGCAAACAGCGTCTCGCAGGCGGCCACCGTGCGCATCAATGCGATGCCGAACCCGGCCGCGAGCAGGCCGACGACGGCGGCGAGTGCAAGGTCCTCGGCGCCCACCGCCTTCATGTCGATGACGAAGATGCCGAGCGGCGAAGGCGTCAGGCTGCGCGCCACGAGATAGCCGACCAGCGCGGACATTCCGACCGGCGCGAGGCTCGGCACCGAGTAGCTGCCGATGATGAGCTCGAAGGCGTAGAAGGCGCCCGCCAGCGGCGCGCCGAACGCGCCCGCGATGCCGGCGGCGGCGCCGCAGCCGACGAGCACGCGCAGGTCGCCGCGCCGCAGCCGGAAGGCCTGGCCGATCCACGAGGCGATGCCGCTGGCAAGCTGCGTGTAGCCGGCCTCGAGGCCGACCGAGGCGCCGACGCCGCTCGACCACACCGTCTGCGCGGCGACGAGCGCGCTGCCGGGCACCGACATGTTGCCGCCGCGCAGGGCGTTGGCCTCGATGGGATCGACCACCGGACCGCTCGCGCGCCGCGCAATCAGCGCATTCACCAGCCCGAGAACCAGACCGCCGAGCAGCGGCACCATGACGGCGTAAAGCGGGTCGATCGAGAAATGCCCGGAGAGCCGCTGCCCGGGCTGCACCCCGAAGAACAGGGCATGGAGCAGGTCCACGGCCCGGCTCATCCCCGCCACCACCACGCCGCCGACGAGCCCAACGCCGCAGGCGAGCACCACCACGCTGGTCTCGCGCGCGCGCACGATGGCGCGCAACCGGCGGGGAACTTCGAAACGGGTCAACGGTAGCATCAGACGGGTCGTGAGAGGGAGGTTGGAACCGACAAGCGCACCGCGCGCGGGAAAATCGAGCGCGCAATCACCCCTCGCCGCCCGTCCTGACCAGCACGCCGCCTGACGGGATACTGGTAGGACCGGCGGAGGGAGAGGAACTGGGTTCCAACCTTCTCCGCTAATCGCGGGTTCTAGGGCAAAACCAGCGGACTAAACAAGCGCCTTGCGGATCCGGGCGCTGACGAGGTCGATGGCGACCACCGTCACCACGATGATAAGGATCTGCGCCGCGCTCTCGGCGTACTGGAAGCTGCGCAGGCTTTCATAGAGGGTCTGGCCGATGCCGCCGGCTCCGACGATGCCGAGCGTGGTCGCCGAGCGCACGTTGGTTTCGAGGCGATAAAGGATCAGCGAGCTCCACAGCGGCGCGACCTGGGGGATGACCCCGAACACGACCTCCTGCACGCGGTGCGCGCCCGTAGCGCGGATGCCCTCCACGGGGCGCGGATCAATCGACTCCACCGCCTCCGAGAACAGCTTCGAGAAAATCCCGAGATTGTGGATGAACAGCGCCATCACACCGGCGAACGGGCCGAGGCCGACGGCCACCACGAACATCAGCGCGAATACGATCTCGTTGATGGCCCGGCACGCATCCATCAGGCGGCGCACCGGCTGCACCACCCACACCGGGCAAATGTTGGCCGACGCGAGGATCGAGAGCGGAATCCCGAACACGACCGCCAGCGCCGTCCCCCAGATCGCGATCTGGACGGTGACCAGCATGTCGGCGAGGTAGTGATCCCAGTCGTGGAAATTCGGGCGCAGGAACGCCTCGCCGAAGGTCGTCATGTTGCGCCAGTCGGAGATCAGCGACGTGACGCGGAACATCTCGGCCGGCGCCCAGGACCAGGCAAGCAGCGCAAAGAGGAAGGCCCAGATCGCCCAGCTCGTCAGCCGGTTGCGCAGCGGATAGCCCGGGACGATGTCGCCGCGGGCGCCATCCAAAGGACGCATGTTTGCTGTCAGGTCGGCCATGAGCGGGTCCGTTGGCGCTTGCGAACGCGCCGGGCGCGAGGCCCGGCGCGTCCCGCCGTCGTCATATCATCAGTGGGTGCTGGCGAAGCCGGCGGCGAACTCGGCAATCATCTTCTTGAGCTCCGCCTGGTTGCCGGCCTTGTCCGCTTCGACGAACAGCGCCACGCGCTTGGTGAAGGCACTGCTTTCCGCCTTCTTCTCCTCCGCGTCGAGCTTCGCGATCTCGGCCTTGAGCGCGGCGACCCGCTTCGCCTTTTCGTCGGCCGCCAGCTTGTCGTCGCCCTGCACCTTCATCAGGTTCTTGTTCACTTCCAGCTTGCGGATCGGCAGAAGCTGGTTGTTCGACGACGGTCGGAACGGCGACCACACCAGATTGGCGAGGACCTCGCGCGCGGCCTTGATCTCGTCGGGGGTGCCGACTCGGCCGTAGCTGAGCAGGAACGTGTAGATCTTGGCCTTCACCGCCGGATCGAGATCCTTGCGCCAGGTCAGCGGATCGAGCGGGATCAGCGGCGATGTCCAGATCACCTTGATATTGGCGCGGGCGTCCGGCGCGGTGGTACCGACGCGCTGCAGATCTTCGCTGTTGTTGGTGGCGGCGGCGACCTGCTTGTTGGCGACCGCCATGGCATTGGCCTGGTGGTTGGCGTTGCGCACGGTCTTGAAGCAGGACTTCGGATCGATGTTCCTGCTCGCGAAGATATAGGACATTGGCACGAGGAAGCCGGACGTCGAGTTGGGATCGCCAATGCCGAAGTCGAGCGTCTTGTCGCACTTGAGGATGTCGTCAAGCGAGTTGTACGGGCTGTCCTTGTGCACAATCACGTGCGAGTAATAGCCGTCGCTGCCGTTACGGGCGATGACCTGGGCGAACACCTCGGCCTGCGCGCGATCGACCGCCTCCATGCCGGACTTGTTGCCGTACCAGGCGACATGCACCTTGTTGAAGCGCATGGCCTCGATCACGCCGGCGTAGTCCGTGGCGTAGAAGCCGGTGACCTTGAGGCCCGTGGCGGTCGACATCGCCGCGAGAAACGGCTCCCAGTTCTTCTTCTGATTGACCGATGCCTCGGTCGAGATCACGCCGAAGTTGATCTCCTGCGCCTTGGCAAATGTGGTGGTCGCAACGAGCGCTGCGGCCGCCAGGGCAATAAAACTGCGGTGCATGTGAAATGCCTCCTGTTGGTGAACGGTCATTTGTCTCCGGCGCGAACGCGCCGGCATGGCTTTCAGGCTGCCGACGCGGCGACAGCGACTTCCCGGCTGCGCCAGGCGGCTGCCGACGGTTCGAGCGAAGGCGCAAACAGGTCTTCGCTCTCGGCGCCGTAGATCGAGGTCAGCAGCGCCGGGGTCAGCGCGCTCGTCGGGCCGTCGTACACGACGCGTCCGGCCTTGAGCGCGATGGTGCGCGGGCAGTACTTGAACGCGTAGTCGACCTGGTGAAGCGAGACGAGGATGGTGGTACCGTCGCGGCGGTTCATGTCGGAGAGCAGATCCATGACGCGGCGCGCCGAGCTCGGATCGAGCGATGCGATCGGCTCGTCGGCAATCAGAAGCTCCGCGCCCTGCACCAGCGTGCGCGCAATCGCGGCGCGCTGCTGCTGGCCGCCCGACAGATCCGAGCCGCGCTTGAGCGCATGCTCGGCAATGCCGACGCGGGCGAGCGCCTGCATGGCCGCGCGCTTGTCCTCCATCGAGAAACGGCCGCACGTTCCCTGAACGAACGGCAGCCGGCCCATCCGGCCGAGACAGACATTCGTCAGAACGGAGAGGCGCGGTACGAGGTTGAACTGCTGAAACACGACGCCGACGCGCGCGCGCAGCGACTTCGCGTCAGCGCACACACGTCCGTCGCGCTGCATCGGCCGGCCGAACAGCACGATCTCGCCGCCGTCGCGCGCGATGGGAATGAGACCGGCGATCGATCGGATCAGCGTTGACTTGCCCGAGCCCGACGCGCCGATCAGGGCAACCATCTCGCCGCGACCGAGCGTGAACGAGACGTCATCGAGGATGGCGCCGCCGGGATTGAAGGCTTTGCGGACCCTCTTCACTTCGACGTGGATGTCCGACTGCGTCAAGGCAAGACTCCCCTTGTTGGCGGGACTCGAACACGGCTGTGTGACACGTGGATGAAGTGACCGGCGCTTTGTGACGCACGCTCTCGCTGTCCACAGAGTGTGAGCATCACGCTCCTCCGAGCTTGGCGACGGAGACCATGCGAAAGCGCGCGCCCGGCCAGTCCTGACGCAGCAGGCACAGGCGATCGACGGCCACGGTTTCCGCAACGTCAGCATGATCGAGCAGACGCTGCAGATAATCGAAGACGATTCCGCGATCGGAATCGCCGAGCGCACCGGTCAGCGTCATGTGGAAGCGGAAGTCCTCGAACACATAGGGATAGCCCCACCTCTCGAGGTGGGCGGCCTGGCGCGGGCTCAGACCAGCCTCCGACCGCCGGTGCCGCTCGTCTTGCGTGAGCGGCGCGCGGAACTCGTCGAGATCGACGACGCACCGTTCCGCAAGTGCACCGAGCGCGGGCGACGGCCCCTGCGGCACGAAGGCGATGAAGTCTTTCATGAGATCGAGCTTCACGACGAGGTCGGCCGTCGCGGTCGCCCTTTTGGCGAACGCCCGCAGCTTCCGCTCGAGGCCGCTCTCGTCCGCACCCTCCGCCAGATGGAACGGCGCCTTGACGGTGGCGTGGAAGCCGTAGATGCGGGCCGGCTCGGTCACCTTCATCCAGCCGGCGCCGGTCAGTGGAGGCTCGGGCGGGAACGCGATTTCACAGCGCGTGTAACAGTCGTAGCCGATCACCGACGCTCCGAAGCGATAGAGAGAAGTCTCCGGCGGGGGAACGAAATAGATGGCGTAGCGCGGGGTGCTCATGGCTGCGCACCCAGTCGGTTGGCGTCGGCGAGATACGCGAGGCGCCCGGCAACCATGGCGGCGACGAGGCGCGGGCGCAGCGGATCGGCGGCATCGACGAAGATGAGATCGGCGCGTTGTCCGGCGACGATCGATCCGCGATCGGTCAATCCGGCGGCGGCCGCCGGCGATGCCGAGACGAGTTGCCAGGCCTCGTGCAGCGGCGCGACACCATCGGCAGCAAGGCGGAAGGGAGCGACGAGCGGCGCCGGGTAATAGTAGTCCGAGGCCAGGATCGAGCAGTAGCCGAGGCCCACCATGTCGGCTGCCTTGGTCCACCCGGTGTGGCT
>Ga0180222_1003077_pt1 | contig 11588 bp, 10 predicted proteins | sample eDN5th37CKraftOP_FD_151336 | JGI IMG/M metagenome (GOLD analysis project Ga0180222, IMG submission 151336) | Enriched Organic Plus compost microbial communities from Emeryville, California, USA - eDNA 5th pass 37_C Kraft OP (version 2) (version 2) ... | reverse complement strand
GGTCTGGAGGCCCCGCCGCTGCCGTCGAGCGACCGTGCCTACCACCGGATCACGGCGCCGACCCTGGTGGTCGAGGGCGGCGCCGACAAGCTGCTGCCCGCGGGCTGGGCCGCCGAGATCGCCGCGCGGATCCCGAACGGCCGCTCGGCGGTGATCGACGGGGCCGGGCACTGCCCGCAGATCGAGCGGCCCGACGCGGTCAACGACCTTCTTCTGGCCTTCTTCAGTGAGGTCTCCGCGACATCGCAAGGAGCGAGTGCATGAGTGGTGAACTGGACGGCAAGGTCGCGGTGATCACCGGCGGCGCATCGGGACTGGGCGAGGGCCTGGCCCGGCGGTTCGCCGCCGAGGGGGCGCGGGTGGTGGTCGGCGACATCGACGTCGAGCGCGGACAGGCGCTGGCCGCCGACCTCGGCGACGCGGTCCGGTTCGTCGAGACCGACGTCGCCGACGTGGCGCAGGTGACGCGCCTGGTCGACACCGCGATCGACGGCTTCGGCGGGCTGCACGTGATGGTCAACAACGCGGGGGTGTCCGGGCGGATGTTCCCGAAGTTCCTCGACGACGACCTCGCCGACTTCCACCAGGTGATGGCGATCAACGTGCTGGCCGTGATGGCCGGCACCCGCGACGCGGCCCGGCACATGTCGAAGAACGGCGGCGGTTCGATCATCAACCTCACCTCGATCGGCGGTATCCAGGCCGGCGGCGGGGTGATGACCTACCGCGCGTCGAAGGCGGCCGTCATCCAGTTCACGAAGTCGGCGGCGATCGAACTGGCGCACTACGAGATCCGGGTCAACGCGATAGCGCCCGGCAACATCCGCACCGCGATCGTGCGCAAGTCGGCGACGGGGGAGGACGCGCAGCGGCTCGAGGAGTTCGAGGCCATGATCCGCGAGCAGATGCGCAACGACCGGCCGCTGAAGCGGGAGGGCACCGCCGACGACGTCGCCGAGGCCGCGCTGTACTTCGCCACCGACCGTTCGCGCTACGTCACCGGCACCGTGCTGCCGATCGACGGTGGGACCACCGCGGGCAAGGTGATCGTCCGCAAGCCGAAGGCATGACCGCTTTAAATCAGTCGCTTGACTTAAGGAACGTGCCGCGGTTGACTGTGACGGTGACCACTGCCAGAAGTGTGCGCACCGAGCGCGCCAGCATCACGCGTGAGGCGATCCTGGCCGCCGCCGAGCGGCTGTTCGCCGAGCACGGCGTCTACGCCGTGTCGAACCGCCAGGTCAGTGAGGCCGCCGGCCAGGGCAACAACGCCGCGGTCGGCTACCACTTCGGCACCAAGACCGACCTGGTCCGTGCCATCGAACAGAAGCACCGCGCCTCGATCGAGCGGCTGCTCGACACCAAGATCTCCGCGATCGGCGACGACGCCGACCTGCGCGACTGGATCGCCTGCCTGGTCTGCTCGCTGACCGAGCACCTCGACCAGCTCGGCAACCCGACGTGGTACGCGCGGTTCGCCGCGCAGGCGCTGGCCGACCCGGCCTACCAGAAGATCGTCGTGAAGGACGCTCTCGGCGCCCCGGCGCTGGTGCGTGTCGTCGAGGGCATCACCCGCTGCCTGCCCGACCTGCCGATGCCGGTGGTGGTCGAGCGCAACATCATGGCGCGCAACCTGTTGATGCACACCTGCGCCGACTTCGAGCGGGCGTTCGCCGAGGGCGCCGACGTGCCGCGCACGACGTGGAGCTCGGTCGCCTCTGGCCTGATCGACGCGATCGTCGGCCTGTGGCAGGCGCCGGTCACGGAGCGGCCCCTGCCATGAAAGTCATTGTCGATCAAGACAAGTGCGTATCGTCCGGCCAGTGCGTGCTCAACGCCGCCGACATCTTCGACCAGCGCGACGACGACGGTGTCGTCGTCCTGCTCAACGACAGTCCAGGGGAGGAGCACGCCGAGGCCGTCCGCAAGGCGGCCGCGGCCTGCCCCGCCAGCGCCATCCGCATCGAGGAATGAGAACACCTGAATGTCTGAAACCCTGACCAGCACCGACGTCTCGGCCCAGATCCCCGAGTATCCGATGGAGCGCGACCCGCGCTGCCCGTTCGCGCCGCCGCCGCAGATGCTGCGGATGAACGAGGTCAAACCGCTGTCGCGGGTGCGGATCTGGGACGGCAGCACCCCGTGGCTGGTCACCGGTCACGCCGTGGCCAGGGAGCTTTTCGCCGACTCGCGGGTCAGCGTCGACGACCGCAAGGAGGGCTTCCCGCACTGGAACGAGCACATGCTCGCCACCGTGCACAAGCGGCCGCGGTCGGTGTTCACCTCCGACGCCGAGGAGCACACCCGGTTCCGCCGGATGCTGTCCAAGCCGTTCACCTTCAAGCGGGTGGAGGGGCTGCGCCCGGCCATCCAGCAGGTGACCGACGAGTGCATCGACGAGATCCTCGCCGGCCCGCAGCCCGCCGACATCGTCACCAAGCTGGCGCTGCCCGTGCCCACCCGGGTGATCAGCGAAATGCTCGGCGTGCCTTACGAAGACCACGAGTTCTTCCAGCACCACGCCAACGTCGGGCTGGCCCGCTACGCCACCGCCGAGGACGGCCAGAAGGGTGCGATGAGCCTGGCCGGCTACCTGATCGACCTGATCAAGAAGAAGATGGAGAACCCGGCCGAGGACGCGGTGTCCGACCTCGCGGAACGGGTCAACGCCGGCGAGATCAGCATCAAAGAGGCCGCCCAGCTCGGCACCGGTCTGCTGATCGCGGGCCACGAGACCACCGCCAACATGATCGGCATCGGCGTGCTGGCGCTGCTGGAGAACCCGGGACAGGCTGCCGCGCTACGCGATACCGACGACCCCAAGTTCATCGCGAACGCGGTCGAGGAGCTGATGCGCTACCTGTCGATCATCCAGAACGGGCAGCGCCGCATCGCCGTCGAGGACATCGAGATCGCCGGTGAGACGATCCGCGCCGGCGAGGGCATCATCCTCGACCTCGCCCCGGCCAACTGGGACGCCCGCGTCTACCCCGAGCCCGACAAGCTCGACCTGAGCCGCGATGCCAGCGGGCAGCTCGGCTTCGGCTACGGCCGCCACCAGTGCGTCGGGCAGCAGTTGGCCCGCGCCGAGCTGCAGATCGTCTTCCACACGCTGCTGCGCCGCATCCCGACGCTGCGGCTGGCCGTGCCGATCGAGGAGATCCCGTTCAAGCACGACCGCCTCGCCTACGGCGTCTACGAACTTCCGGTGGCCTGGTAGCCAGGTCCATCCCCCAGCCCGATTGGAGTCATCGATGACCACAGCGCCCACCGCCACGTTGTACCCACCGGAGGGCTTCGGTGCCCCGAAGTACCGGAAGGGCCATGCCACCGGTGATTTCGGCCTGCCCGCGGGTACGGAGATCTTCTCGGCCGACAACCACATCTCGGTGGCCGACGACATCTTCTACAACCGCTTCCCCGACGACCTCAAGGGTGCCGCCCCGCGCATCTGGTACGAGGACGGCGCCTACATGGTCGGTATGCGGGGCAAGGCCTGGACGGGCGGCGACTTCGGCCGGGTGCTGATGCAGTACGACGACCTCGCCGGCGCCACCTCCAACAACATCGAGGCCCGCATCCGCGAGCTCAAAGAGGACGGCATCGACAAGGAGTTGGCGTTCCCGAACGCGGTGCTCGCCCTGTTCCACTATCCCGACAAGGCGTTGCGCGAGCGGGTGTTCCGCATCTACAACGAGCACATCGCCGAGATCCAGGAGCGCAGCAACGGCCACTTCTACGGTGTCGGGCTGATCAACTGGTGGGACCCCAAGGGCACCCGCAGCACGCTGGAGCAGCTGAAATCGCTGGGCCTCAAGACGTTCCTGCTGCCGCTGAACCCCGGCAAGGACGACGACGGCAACATCTACGACTACGGCAGCACCGCGATGGACGCGGTGTGGGACGAGATCGAGGAGGCCGGGCTTCCGGTCAGCCACCACATCGGCGAGACCCCGCCGAAGACGCCCTGCCAGAACAACAGCGTGGTCGTCGGCATGATGGTCAACGTCGACTCGTTCCGCGAACAGTTCGCCAAGTACCTTTTCTCCGGGATCCTCGACCGCCACCCGAAGCTGCGGATCGGCTGGTTCGAGGGCGGGATTGCCTGGGTGCCCACCGCTCTGCAGGACGCCGAGCACATGCTGGCGTCGTACCGGCACATGTTCAACCACGAACTGCAGCGCCCGATCCGGGAGTACTGGGACAAGCACATGTGTGCGTCGTTCATGGTTGACCCGCTCGGCCTGGAACTGATCGACAAGATCGGCGTGGACAACGTGATGTGGTCGTCGGACTATCCGCACAACGAGTCCACGTTCGGCTACTCGGAGAAGTCGCTGAAGACCGTCGTCGACGCGGTCGGCCCGGAGAAGGCCGTCAAGATCGTCAGCACCAACATCAAGAACTTCCTGGGGGTCTCGTGACCGCCCCGGCGACGACGGCACTCGATATCCCGGAGGTCCCGGACTACGCCCGGATGTACCGCGAATGCGGACAGCGGCTGCGGGACTCCATGCGCGACAAGGGCGTCGACGCGCTGGTGCTGCTCGGCAACGGCAACGTCGTCTACGCGACCGGCGTCAGCTGGCCGCTGCTGGACGCCGGCCTGTCGCACGTGGAGCGGCCGGTGGCGATCGTGCTCGCCGACGATCCGCACCCCCACCTGTTCATGCCGCTGCGGGAGGGTTCGGCCGCGCGGTGCGAGGTGCCCGACGACCACGTCCACGGCCCGCTCTACCTCGAGTTCGACGAGGGCGTCGAGGCGTTCGCGAAGGTACTGGCCGAGCTGGTGCCCGCCGGCGCCACGATCGCCGTCGACGAGCTCACCGGCGCGATGCGCCGGGCCGCCGGCCGGCTGTTCCCGTCCGGCCCGCCCGGCGACGCCGCGCAGGTGGTCGGGCCCGCGAAGCTGGTCAAGACCGTCGACCAGATCGCCTGCGTGCGCCGGGCCTGCCGGATCACCGAAGAGGCGATGGTCGACGTGCAGAAGGCGCTCGCCCCGGGGGTGCGCCAGATCGACCTGTCGGCGGCGTTCGTGCGGCGGGCCTTCGAACTCGGTGCCACCGCCAACATGCTCGAGGCCATCTGGCAGGTCATGCCGACCACCAGGACCAGCGGGTCGGTGTGGACCACCACCGGTGATCTGGCGCTGCCGCTGCTGACCACCGAACGCGAACTCGAACGCGGCGACGTGCTGTGGACCGACGTCAGCATCACCTACACCGGCTACTGCTCGGACTTCGGCCGCACCTGGCTGGTCGGGGAACAACCGTCGGACCGCCAGCAGGCGCAGTTCGAGAAGTGGCAGGAGATCCTAACGGCGGTGCTGGCCGTGACGAAAGCCGGTGCCACATCGGGGGATCTGGCCCGCGCCGCGATCGCCGCCAACGGCGGCGCCAAACCCTGGCTGCCGCACTTCTACCTCGGCCACGGTATCGGCACCAACGCCGCCGAGATGCCGATGATCGGCACCGACCTCGGCGAGGAGTTCGACGACAACTTCGTCTTCCCGGCCGGCATGCTGCTGGTGCTCGAACCGGTGGTATGGGAGGACGGCACCGGCGGCTACCGCAGCGAGGAGATCGTCGTGATCACCGACGACGGCTACCAGACGCTGACCGACTACACCTACGCACCGTACGGACGGGATTAAATGGCACTCGAGATTCTGCCCGACGCAGCCGATCTGCGCCGTGGCCGCCGTGAACGTGCGCTCGCCCAGATGGCCGAGCACGACATCGACATCCTGGTGCTGGGCAGGCAGGCCAACGTGCGCTACGTCACCGGTGCGCCGCAGCTGTGGGTCGCGGGCACCCGGCCGTTCGGCCCGATCTGCGAGGTGATCCGCTCGACCGGCGAGATCCACCTCAACAGCACCTGGGACGAGGGCATCCCCGAGGAGATCCCGCACGACCATCTCTACGGGCTGGCCTGGAACCCGATGACGCTGGTCGAGGTGCTCAAGAAGCTGCCCGGTGCGGCGAGAGCCAAACGGGTCGGAACCGACGCGCTGACACCGACATTCGCGCAACTGCTGCCGCTGGCGTTTCCCAACGCCGAGATCGTCGACGCCGAACCCGCGCTGCGGGCCGCCCGCCGGATCAAGACGGCCGACGAGATCGCGGTGCTGCGCGGTGCGCTCGCGATGGCAGAGTCGGCGCTCGGCGCCGCCCGCGCGGAACTGGCGCCGGGCGTCACCGAGCGGTCACTGACCGGGGCACTGATGGAGGCGATGACCGCCGGGGGCGTCAGCACCCCGGCCACCCAGGACGGCGCCTGGGTGACCAGCAGGACGCATCCCTGGCGGCGCGACAGCGCAGACGGCCGCGTCGCCGAGGGCGACCTGGTGGCGTTCTCCGCGGGCGTGCTGGCCGACGGCTACGTCGCCGAGGTCGGGCGCACCTGGCCGGTCGGCGAGGTGCCCGGCGCGGCCGAGCTGTTCAGGCGCTGGAACGCCCTGCGGGACAGGCTGATCGCCGCATGTGCCCCCGGCCGCCGGGTCGGTGACCTGCTGGCCGCCTACGAGGCCTCCGGAGAACCGTTGCCCGCCATGCCCGTCGCGCACGGCCTCGGCCTCGGCTACGACGAACCCGTCGTCACGCCCGCACTGGGCGGCACCGTGGCCGACGAGACGCTGGAACCGGGCATGGTGCTCGCCGTCAGCTCGTATGTGTGGCGACAGGGGGTGGGCGCGGTGTTCGGCCGCGACGCGGTGCACGTCACCGCCGGCGGACCGGAGGTGCTGACCTCCAGCCCGATCTGGAACGGCGCCGGCGTCGAAATCGGTTGAGCCGTGACCGCACTGGACGGCTACACGGTCATCGACCTGTCGAGCGGGATCGCGGGCGGCTACGCCACCAAACTGCTAGCCGACGGCGGTGCGCACGTCGTCAAGGTCGAATCGCCGCAGGGTGATCCGCTGCGCCGCTGGACGGCGTCCGGGGCCGCGGTGGACGGCGACGGGGCGCTGTTCAGCTTCCTGGCGTGCTCGAAACACAGCGTCGTCGCCGACCCCGGCAACGCGGCGGACCGGGAGATGGTGCGCCGGCTGCTGCAGACCGCCGACGCGGTGGTGTGGTCGCGCGGGTCGAGCATCGCCGAGGCGTTTCCGCCCGCCGAACTCGCCGAGGCGCATCCGCACCTGACCGTCACCGCGATCACCCCGTTCGGGCTGGACGGGCCGTGGGCGGACAGACCCGCCACCGAGTTCACCGTGCAGGCCTGGTCGGGCGGGGTGATCGGGCTGGGCCGCGGCGCCCCCGACCGCGCACCCGTGCACGTCGGCGGGCAGATCGGCGAGTGGCTGGCAGGCACGTTCGCCGCTTCGGGCACGCTCGCGGTGCCCTCGGGGCTGGTGGACGTGTCGATGCTGGAGGCCGAGATCCTCTGCCTCACCTACTATTCGGTGTCCTTCCACGACGCGCTGGGCCGGCCGTTCCGAGACCGGCGCCGGCTCACCGTTCCCGGGGTGGCCTCGGCGGCCGACGGTCTGGTCTCGCTGGGCTGCGGCACCGCGCAGCAGTGGTTCGATCTGTGCGCCATGGTCGGCCACGACGAGTGGATCGACGAGAACTCCGAACTGTCGATCACCGAACTGGCCAACGTCCACGCCGAGCAGATCCACGAGTGGGTGCGCCAGAACTCCGTCGCCGACATCCTCGAGCTGTCCAGCGCGTTCCGGATCCCCAACGCGCCGGTCGGCAACGGCGCCAACGTCACCGAGTTCGAACAGTTCACCGCGCGCGGCACGTTCGTCACCAACCCGCGCGACGGGTTCGCCCAGCCCGGCGCGCCCTACCGCACGTCACCGGCGCTGCTGCGCGACCCGCAGCCGGCGCCGCGCCTCGGCGAACACACCGGGCGGTACCGCACCGCGTCCGGCGCACGCCGCAGCGCGGTGGCTTCGGGACAGGGATTGCCGTTCGAGGGCATGCGCGTGCTCGACATGACCAGCTTCTGGGCGGGGCCGTCGTGCACGCACATCCTGGCGCTGCTCGGTGCGGAGGTGATCCACGTCGAGTCCACCGCGCGACCCGACGGCACCCGGCTGATCGCGGGGGTGCCGCTGTCGGAGGACCGGTGGTGGGAGCGCTCACCGATCTTCACCGGCCTCAACACCAACAAGAAGAGCGTCACCCTCGACATCAGGTCCCCGCGCGGGGTGGAACTGCTGCACGAGCTGGTCAGGACCTGCGACGTCATCGTCGAGAACTACACTCCGCGGGTGCTCGACCAGATCGGGCTCGACTTCGAGGGTGTGCAGCGGCTGCGGCCCGACGCGATCATGCTGCGCCTGCCCGGTTTCGGGCTCGACGGGCCGTGGCGGGACAAGCCGGCGTTCGCCTACGTCATCGAGGACTGCTCCGGAATCACCTGGCTCACCGGCCATCCCGACCAGAACCCGGTCGAGCCGTACTCGGTCGGTGACCCCAACGCGGGCCTGCACGGGCTGACCGCGCTGCTGCTGGCACTGGAACACCGGCGCAGGACGGGGGAGGGGGTGCGGATCGAGGCGGCGATGGTCGACGCCGCGCTCAACATCGCCGCCGAACAGGTCATCGAGTACTCGGCGTACGGAAACCTGCTGCAACGGCAGGGAAACCGCGGTCCGGCCGCCGCACCGCAGAACCTCTACCGCACCCGCGACCTCGACGAGTTCGGCCGCCCCGACGACTGGGTCGCGATCGCCGTGGCCACCGACGAGCAGTGGACCGGGCTGGTCGCCGCGCTCGGCAACCCGGGGTGGGTGACCGGCGAGATGGCCACCGCCGAGGGCCGGCGCCGCCACCACGACACCATCGACGACCACCTCGGCGCGTGGTGCGGGCAGCGCAGCGGCGACGAGATCGTCGACACCCTCTGGGCGGCAGGAGTTCCCGTCGCCAAGGTGATGCAGCCGCACCGTGTCGCCGACCTGCCGCAGCTGGTGCACCGCGGCTTCTACGAGCGCGTCGGTCACCCGGTCAACCCGCAGGCGCGGCACAGCACGCTGCCGATGCGGATCTCCACCCTCACCGGCGCCCTGCACCACAGCCCGGCGCCGCTGCTCGGTCAACACAACCGGGAGGTGCTCGCCGGTCTGGGCCTCAGCGACACCGAGATCGACGAACTGGAGAACGAGGGCGTCATCGGCTCGGCGCCCGCGGGCCTGACCATCCGCACGACGAAGACGGGGTGAGCACGTGAGCATCGGTCCGTCCGACATCCTGCTCACCGGCCGCGTCGCGGTGGTGACCGGCGGCGGCGCCGGCATCGGCCGGGGCATCGCCGAGGGCCTGGCGGCGTTCGGTGCCCGGGTGGCGATCTGGGAGCGAGACCCCGAGACCTGCGCGGCGACGGCCGCCGACGTCGACGGCCTGGGGGTGGTCACCGACGTGCGCGACAGCGGCCAGGTCGACGCGGCGCTGGCCCGCACCGTCGAGGAGCTCGGCGAGGTCACGATCCTGGTGAACAACGCGGGCGGAACATTTCACTCGCCGCTGCTCGACACCACCGAGAACGGCTGGGACGCCCTGTACAAGGCCAACCTACGGCACGTACTGCTGTGCACCCAGCGCGTCGCGCGCCGCCTCGTCGAGGCGGGCAGGCCCGGCAGCGTCATCAACGTCACCTCGATCGAGGGCAGCCGCGCCGCACCGGGATACGCCGCCTACGCGGCCGCCAAGGCGGGCGTCATCAACTACACCCAGACCGCGGCGTTCGAGCTCGCACCCCACGGCATCCGGGTCAACGCCATCGCCCCCGACCTGGTCCTGACCGAGGGCCTGGCACATCTGGCCGACGGGTCGTGGACGCCCGGGGCGGCGCCGGCCATCCCGATGGGACGCCCCGGCCACGTCGACGAGATCGCAGGCGCCGCGGTGTTTCTCGCCTCCGATCTGGCGCGCTATCTCACCGGGCAGACGTTGTATGTCGACGGCGGCACGCAGGCCGCGGGCGGCTGGTACCACCACCCGACGACCGGGCGCCCGACGCTGGGCCCCGGCTAGTGGGTCCAGCCGGCGGCGGCCTGCTCGTCGAAGGTGCGGTCGATGCGCTCGAAGCGGCGCCGGATCGACCCGCGGGCCGCGCTGTGCGGAATGACGTAGAGCTGGTTGGCGAGGATGCCGTCGGCCATCAGCTCGGCGACCCTCTCGGCGGTCACCTCGGGATCCGTCGAGATCGCCGGCAGGTCGCCGACCGGCGCGCCCGCCCCGTACTCGTCGCCGCGCACGCGCCGGCTGTTGGCCATCAGATCGGTCTCGACGATCATCGGGCACAGCACGGTGACGCCGATCCCGTTGGCGCGCACCTCCCGTGACAGCGTCTCGGCCAGCGCGACCACCCCGTACTTCGCCACGCAGTACGGCCCCAGCCCCGCGTTGGGCATCAGCCCGGCGAACGACGCGGTGAACGCGATGTGGGCGGGATCCTGCTGTGCGATCAGCCGGGGCAAAAACGCCTCCACCCCGTGGATCGGACCCCACAGGTCGACGTCGAGCACGAAACGCCAGTCGTCATGGCTGGTTTCGGCGATCGGTCCGGCGTACGCGATGCCCGCGTTGTTGAACACCACGTGCACCGAGCCGAACTCGTCGAACGCCGCGTCGGCCAGCGCGACCACATCGTCGAGCCTGCGCACGTCGCACACCACACCGCGCACGTCGGCCCCGGCGCCGCGCAGGTCCGCGACCGCGGCGTCCAGTGCGGCCTGGTTGACGTCCGCCAGCATGAGCCGTGCCCCGCGGCGGGCGAACTCCCTGGCGGTCGCGAGGCCGATCCCGCTGGCACCGCCGGTGATGACTGCGCTACGCCCTGCATAACTGTCCACAGGGCGACCTTATTCGGCGTTACGGGTGTTCCCAGGACGGATCGCCCAAGTGCTCGCGAATCGCACCCCACGGGTCGGCGTAGTGGCCCGGTGCCTTGTAGTACACGCTGCGGCGTTTCATGAACTCCCGCACGATCGGGGTGAGCAGCGGGCCCGGCAGCCGGGCGAACCAGTACCTGGACCGCAGTTCGGCCATCATGTCGTCCCACGTGTAGTGCTGGAACTGCAGCGCCTCCTGGGCGCGGGTGGTGTCCATCCAGTCGGTGACGAACCAGTCGGTGTCGCTGTCGGGGTTGCCCGGCCGTCCTGGCGGGATCGCGCCGGGCATGCCCAGCGCCGCCACCACCGCGGGGGTGAGGTCGCCGTAGCAGTGCCGGTGCGACTCGTCGCCGGCGATCAGCAGGATCTCGCCCACCACGTCGGCCGTCGTCGCCGCCGCACAGGCGTGTGCGACGTCGCGGACGTCGACCGTCTGCACCCGGTTGTCGCTGGGCAGCGCGCTCTCGAACAGCATCGCCTCGCCGCCCAGCGGCAGCGCGGCCAGATCGGTGCTGAGCACCCCGCCGAACCGCAGTACCACCCAGTCCAGCGACGAGGACCCCACGATCTCCTCCGCCTCGGCCTTGGTGCCGCTGTAGATGTCGCACGGGTTCATCGGATCGGCGGCGGTCAACGGCTCGGAATACTTGTGCGGGTTGCGCGGGCCGAACACCGCGTTGCTGGACGCGTGCACGAACCGCGGCGGACTCGGCTGCGACTCGGCGACCTGAACCAGCGT
>Ga0180222_1003075_pt1 | contig 11591 bp, 9 predicted proteins | sample eDN5th37CKraftOP_FD_151336 | JGI IMG/M metagenome (GOLD analysis project Ga0180222, IMG submission 151336) | Enriched Organic Plus compost microbial communities from Emeryville, California, USA - eDNA 5th pass 37_C Kraft OP (version 2) (version 2) ... | reverse complement strand
GAATGCCCTCGTAGTCGTTCAGAAAATCGCCGCAGCCGTAGAGGATCAGGCGATTGCGATACACCTCTATGCCCTTCGGGTGATGCGATGAATGGCCGTACACGACGGATACGCCGGCCTGTTCGATCAGCGCATGGGCAAAGAGCCTCTGCTCGTCGGGGATATCGTAACCCCAATTCGCACCCCAATGGATCGACACCACGACCACGTCACCCGCATGTCGCTCGCGCGCGATGCGCTCGCCGAGGCGAATGGCGGTGGCCTCCGCCAGGTCGGCAAGAAAGTTGACGCCCGGACCATCGCGCGTCGCAGCCCAGGAGCGCGGCGTTCCACTGGTGCCATGCGCGAATGCGTAAAGCAGTACGCGGGCTTTGCCGGCAACCGGCAATATGGCCGGCGCGCCGGCCTGCTCGGCATTGCGGCCCGCTCCCGCGGTCCTAATCTTCAGGCGCTCGAGGCTGGATAACGTCTCGAGCAAGCCCGCCCGCCCCCAATCGAGCACATGATTATTGGCGAGCACGCAGCCGTCGATGGCGGCGGCGGTGAGGCAATCGGCGTTTTCCGGGCTCATGCGATAATTGATGCCCTTCGGCGCAAATTGCTCGCTGCGCGTGACCGCCGTTTCAAGGTTGATGATGCGAAGGTCGGGCCCGGCGCGGCGCAATTCGTCGAGCGCGTCGCCCCAGATATAGGAGGGCGCGACCGGCCGCGCGATCGGGCCATTGGCTTTCTCGGCGAGGCGCAAGTAGTCCAGTGCCGTCGGCACATAGTCTTCGTGCAGCGTGGGGTCGCATGGATGGCCAAGAATTTGATCGAGGCCGCGTCCGGTCATGACGTCGCCGCACAGAAACAGCCGCACCGCGTCCCGCTTCGGTGACGAATAGGTGCGCGGTTCGGTCGGGTTGACCATGAACGGGATGGGCTCAACTCGGCCAAAGATTATGCAGCGCGGGCGGCGTGGCCGCCTTCGCATCCTCGACCTCGGCCGGAGGCATGCGGGCGGCGAGCAGCGCAAAGACAGCGCGTGCGACCTGGTCGGGATCTATGCCGAGGTCCCGATGGACGCCGTCATGGATGCGGTCGAGAAACGCGGCCCGGTCGACCGCAGGCGGGCGCGCCGCGGGATGCCAGCCGTCGTAGTAAAGCCCGCGGAGCAGCGCCGGTAGCTGCGCACCGACATAAACGGTTGCGTCGCGATCAAGACTGTCGCGCAGGGCATGCAACGTCGCCAGCAAGGCGAGGTAGACGCGCTCACGGTCGCGCCAGCCGAGGCGGCCCTTGAGGTCGTCAATCCATTCCTCGGTCGCGATTACCGCGGCATCGAAATCCGCTGTTGTCGGCATGCTGGGCGTCCACGATGTGAGAGCGGGTCAGTCGCCGCCGTTCTCCGGGAATTTCGGAAGAATGTCTTCGAGAATGATCCCGATCGCGCCTTGGAACGGAGCGGTGTATTCGTGTGGTGCGAGAGTGGCAGCCGCGTCGGTCAAGAGGGTGCGCACGTCGCCGTTCGAGAGGACGGATTTTTCGATCAGGGTGCGCAGCAATGACACGAGGATGGCGCTGGTCGCATTTCCGACTTCCAGTTCTCGTCCATGGCCGTACATGCCGTCCTCCACATCGGAATGGAAATCCGCACGATGCGACGGGCTCGCGGTGACAAAATCGTCATCGAATGCCCGTCACAACAGCGAGCAATGCGGGCCCGTTTGAAAAATATGGATTTCGACAGGCCGGGCTCTTGATTGAAATCAAAGCTGACAAGGCACGCGCCGCCGCGTCGGCCGCAGAGCGAAAGCGCGATGCGCGCCGATCGGCGGCCGCGGCCGGCGATGCAAGGCTTTGATCCGTATCAAGGTGATGTTGCCGGCCGGCCGATAGGCTACAAGCTCATTTTGCCGAGGTCAGAGATGGAATGGACGCGGATCGCCAAGCGCCCGGAAGACTGCGTCGGCGCCAATCTTCAAAATTACGACGACTTCGCAAAGACCTTCACCTGGGAACAGGCGCGAGCGCTGCTCGACGGCCTGCCGAATGGCGGCCTGAATATCGCGCATGAGGCGATCGACCGGCATGTTCAGAACGGCCAAGGTGAAAAGCTGGCCTTGCGATGGATCGGCCGTGACGACGAAGTCCGTGATTTCACCTATGCCGCGCTCGGCGCGGCGGCCAACCGCTTTGCCAATGTGCTGAGCCGGCACGGCGTCGGCAAAGGCGACCGGGTCTTTTCGCTGCTGGGCCGCGTACCCGAGCTTTATTTTGCGGCGCTCGGCACGCTCAAGAACGGCAGTGTGTTTTCGCCATTGTTTTCGGCGTTCGGCCCGGAGCCGATCGAGGCCCGCATGTCGATCGGCGATGCCAAGGTGCTGATTACGTCGGAAGCATTCTATCGGCGCAAGGTGGAATCCTGGCGGTCGGAATTGGCGGGCCTCACGCATGTTTTCCTGACCGAATGTTCGGAAAATCCGCCGCCCGGCACGCTCGATCTGAACGCCGCCCTGGATCAAGCGCCGGATAGGTTCGAGACGGTATGGACCGGTCCGCAGGACATGGCCCTGCTGCATTTCACCAGTGGAACGACCGGGCGCCCGAAAGGCGCGGTACACGTTCACGAAGCGGTGGTGGCGCATCACATCACCGGTCGGCTCGCGCTCGATCTGCATCCGAGCGACATCTTCTGGTGCACCGCCGACCCCGGCTGGGTCACGGGCACTTCTTACGGCATCATTGCGCCGCTCACGAACGGCGTGACCATGATCGTCGATCAGGCCGAATTCGATGCCGAACGCTGGTATCGGATACTCCGCGATCAGAAAGTCACCGTCTGGTATACGGCGCCCACGGCGGTCCGGATGCTGATGAAGGCAGGCGCCGACATCACCAAGCAGTACGACCTCTCGAAACTGCGTCTGATGGCGAGCGTCGGTGAGCCGCTCAATCCGGAAGCGGTGGTGTGGGGTGTCGAGGCGTTCGGAAAGCCGTTTCACGACAATTGGTGGCAGACCGAAACCGGCGGGATCATGATTTCGAATTACCTGTCGATGGACGTGAAGCCCGGCTCGATGGGCCGGCCGCTGCCGGGCATTACGGTCGGCATCATCGAGCACGGCGAAGACGGCAGCGTGCGCGAGCTCGACAAGCCGATGGCAATGGGCGAACTCGCCTTGCGCCCGGGCTGGCCTTCGATGATGCGCGGTTATCTCAACGAAGAGGCGCGCTACGAGAAATGTTTCGCCGGCGGCTGGTACCTGACCGGCGACCTCGCGATGCGCGACGAGGAGGGCTACTACTGGTTCGTCGGCCGCGCGGATGACGTGATCAAGAGCGCCGGCCACCGCATCGGACCGTTCGAGGTGGAAAGCGCGCTGATGGAACATCCGGCCGTCGCTGAGGTCGGTGTCATCGGCATCCCCGACCCCAATGCCGGCGAAGTGGTCAAGGCCTTCGTGGCGCTCAAGGGCGGTCAGGAACCGACCGAAGCGCTGCGCAAGGAGTTGCTTGGCCACGCGCGCAAGCGGCTCGGGCCGGCGGTGGCGCCGAAGGACATCGCTTTCCGGCAGAATCTGCCGAAAACGCGCAGCGGCAAGATCATGCGCCGGCTGCTCAAGGCGCGCGAACTCGGTCTGCCCGAGGGCGACATCTCGACTCTGGAAAGCGAAGAACGATGAAGGCCGACTCCGACAAGCCGCATCTGACGCGGGCCCACGCGCTCGATCTTCTGAAGCAGATGATCCGCGTCCGCCGCTTCGAGGGCAAGTGCGCGGAGCTCTATACCGAGGAAAAGATCAGGGGCTTCCTGCACCTCTATGACGGCGAGGAGGCGGTCGCTGTCGGCGTCATCCCGGTATTGGAAAAACGCGACCGGGTCGTGGCGACCTATCGCGAGCACGGGCATGCGCTGGTGCGCGGGGTGCCGATGAAACCTCTGCTCGCCGAGATGTACGGCAAGCAGGAAGGCTGCAGTCGCGGCCGCGGCGGCTCCATGCATTTGTTCGACGCGGCGACCAATTTCCATGGCGGCAATGCCATCGTCGGCGGCGGCCTGCCGCTGGCGATCGGCCTGGCGCTCGCCGAGCACATGCGGGCCAGCGATGTCGTCATCGCCTGCTTTTTCGGGGAAGGCGCGGTTGCGGAGGGCGAATTCCACGAGAGCCTCAATCTGGCGGCATTGTGGGGCCTGCCGGTGCTGTTCGTGTGCGAGAACAATCTCTACGCCATGGGGACGGCGCTGGCGTTGTCGGAATCCGAAACGGACATTGGGCGCAAGGCGGCCTGCTACCGGATCGAATCCGAGACGGTGGATGGCATGGATGTCATCGCCGTCGAAGCCGCCGCCCGGCGTGCCGTGCATGCCGTGCGCGCGAGCGGTAAGCCCTATTTCCTGGAATGCCGGACTTATCGCCTGCGCGCGCACTCGATGTTCGATGCCCAGCTCTATCGCGACAAGGCCGAGGTCGAGGCCTGGCGGCACAAGGAGCCGATCGTGCGCCTGCAAGGCTGGCTGGAAACCAACGGCATGATTCATCCGGACGATCTGTCGCGCATCGAGAACGAAGTGGCGGCGGAAATCGCCGAAGCCGTTGCCTTCGCCGAGGCGGGCACATGGGAGCCGGTCGAACAGCTCACCCGTTTCACCTATGCGAATCCTTCCGTTCCGACCGGGCAGTGAGGCGTCATGCAGCAGGAGACCGCCCGATCCGGGACGATCGAGATGACCTACCGCGAAGCGGTGCGCGAGGCCATTCGCGAAGCGATCAAGCGCGACGAGCGCGTCTTCCTGATGGGAGAGGATGTCGGGCACTATGGCGGCTGTTACGCGGTGAGCAAAGGCCTGCTCGCGGAATTCGGGCCGGAGCGGATTCGCGATACGCCGCTGTCGGAGTCGGGCTTCACCGGGGCCGGCATCGGCGCGGCCATGGCCGGCCTGCGGCCGATCGTCGAAGTGATGACGGTGAATTTCAGCCTGCTTGCGCTCGACCAGATTCTGAATACGGCGGCCACCGTGCGCCATATGTCGGGCAACCAGTTCGGGGCGCCGGTGGTTATCCGCATGGCGACCGGCGCCGGCCGGCAACTCGCGGCGCAGCATTCCCATAGTCTCGAAGGCTGGTATGCGCATATCCCGGGCATCAAAGTGCTGGCGCCGGCGACGCTGGAGGACGCGCGCGGCATGCTGTGGACCGCCTTGCAGGATTCCGACCCGGTGCTGATCTTCGAGAACGTCATGCTCTACAACATGACGGGCAAGCTCGCCGCCGATGCGGGAGCGGTGGATATCGACAAGGCCGTCGTGCGCCGCCCCGGACGGGATATTTCGCTCATCACCTATGGCGGCTCGCTGTGGAAAACGCTGGAAGCGGCAGCGACGCTGGCGGGCGAGAATATCGAAGCGGAAGTCATCGACCTGCGCAGCCTTCGGCCGCTCGACGACGCGACCATCATGGCGTCGGTCGCCAAGACGCGCCGCGCCGTCATCATCGACGAAGGCTGGCGCAGCGGCAGCCTGGCGGCGGAAATCGGCATGCGTATCGTCGAGCAGGCGTTCTACGAGCTCGACGCGCCGATCGCCCGCGTGTGCAGCGAAGAAGTGCCGATTCCCTATCCGCGGCATCTTGAAAACGCGGCGATCCCGCAGGCGGACAAGATCGTCGCGGCAGCCAAGGCTGCCCTCGGGCGAGAGTGAGGAACGCGTCGTGGCCGAATTCCGCATGCCCTCACTCGGCGCCGACATGGAGGCCGGCACGCTGGTGGAGTGGCTGGTCAAGCCCGGCGCCAAGGTCAAACGCGGCGATATCGTCGCGGTGGTGGAGACCCAGAAAGGCGCCATCGAGATCGAGACATTCGAGACCGGCGAGGTCGAGAAGCTGCTGGTCGACTTGGATACCAAGGTGCCGGTCGGAACGCCCTTGGCGTTGATCCGAACGGAGGCAGAAGGAAAGCCCGCGGCGGTGCCCGCGCCCGAAAAGCCATCGCCGCCGGCGGCACCTGCTGTGACAGCAGCCGAGCCGGCGCCGCCCACCGTACCGGTACCGCCGGCGGCCGCGGTGCCGCCGCCACCGGCGCCGGCCCGGCCTATGGCCGCACCGGTCGCGGAGGGGCGTGTGCTGGCCTCGCCGGCGGCGCGCCGCCTTGCCGGCGAACGCGGGCTCGATCTTTCCACCGTCGCCGGCACCGGACCCGCCGGGGCCATCACCTATGCCGATGTCGAACGCGGTCTCGCCGAGGCGGAGCCCGCCGTGCCGGCTGCGCCGGTCGCGCCCCCGGAGCCGTCGGAAAAGCCGCCGCCGGAAAAGAAGCGCGTGCCGACGCTCAATCTCGAGGCCATGCGGGTCGCCATTGCCGCCGCCATGGCGCGCTCGAAGCGGGAAATCCCGCATTATTATTTGGAACACCAGGTTGACGTCACCGCCTGCGAGCGCTGGCTGAGCGAGACCAATGCCTCGCGGCCGCCCGACAGCCGCTTGCTGATGGGCGCGCTGGCGATCAAGGCCGTTGCACTGGCGGCGCGCCGCTTTCCGGCCTTCAACGGGTTTTATCGCGACAACAAGTTCGAGCCGGCGCCGGCGGTCCATGTTGGCGTGGCGATCGCCATTCGCGGCGGCGGGCTGGCCGCGCCGGCGCTGCACGACGCCGACAAGATGCCGCTCGACGAGCTGATGAGCCGCATGCGCGACCTGATCCAGCGCACGCGCGCCGGACGCATCCGCGGCTCGGAGATGGCGGACCCGACCATCACGGTTTCGAGCCTCGGCGAGCGCGGAGTCGAGGTGCTGTACGGCATCATTTATCCGCCGCAAGTGGCGATCGTCGGCATGGGCAAGGCGGTGGTCCGGCCGTGGGTGGTCGACGGCGCCATCGGGCCGCGATCGGTGGTGACATTGACGCTTTCGGCCGACCACAGGGTCAGCGACGGACACGCCGGGGCACTGTTCCTGGCCGAGATCGGAAAGCTGTTACAGGAGCCGGACAAGCTATGAGCGACGTCGACATCCGCAAAGCGGTCGAGGAAGAGCTCAACAATATTGCGCCGGAAATCGATCTGACGGCCGTCAGTCCGAAGGCCGACCTGCGCGAGGCGCTCGATATCGATTCCATGGATTTCCTGAACTTCATCACGGCCATCCATCATCGCCTCGGGATCGATATCCCCGAACTCGATTATCCGAAGCTGGTGACGCTGGAAGGGGCGGTCGGCTATCTCACCGCTCATCGCAAGGCGGCCAAGGATTGAGACGAGCGCAACCGCGCACTCAATCGGCCTCGCGCTCGATCGCGCAGCAATGGGGGGCGTCCGCGCCGGCGCCTTCCGCGCTCAGGACGGTGCCCGTCACCGGATTGGGCCGGAAGGTGGTGCATCCCTTCAGGCCCCGGCGATAGGCGGCGTCGTAGATTTTCTTGAAATCCTCGAACGGGTAGTTCTCCGGCACGTTGATCGTCTTCGAGATCGAATTGTCCACGAAGGGCTGCAACGCGGCCTGGATGTCGAGATGGGCGTCGACGCTGAGTTCGGCGGTCGTGACGAATCCCGGCGGCTGTGACGAGGTGGCGCCGGTGTGCTGCCGCCAGAGCGCGAGCGCGTGATCGGTCAGTTCGAATTCCTGCTCGCTCCCGTCTTCGGTCAACACCTTGCGGGTGTAGGAACCGGCGAAGATCGGTTCCAGCCCGCTCGATACGTTGCCGGCGAGGAGGCTGATGGTTCCGGTCGGCGCGATCGCGATCAGGTGGCTATTGCGGATGCCGTTCGTGGCGATGCCATCGCGGATGTCGTCGGGCAGGCTGCGGATGAAGGGACCCTGCAGATAGCTGTCGCGTTCGAAGGAGGGGAAAGGGCCCTTTTCTCCGGCGAGCGCGATCGAAGCGCGATAGGCGCTGTGGCAGATCACGCGCATGACCTCCGTGGCGGCCGTCAGCGAAGCCGGATTGCCGTAACTCATCCCGAGCATGACAAAGGCATCGGCGAGCCCGGTGATGCCCAGCCCGATGCGCCGCGAACCGTGCGCGTTCCGGGCCTGCGCGGGAAGCGGAAACTGCGAGGCGTCGATGACGTTATCGAGCGCGCGGACGGCGACGCGCGCCGTTTCGGCGAGACCGTCGAAATCAATCCGCGCTTGCGGTGTGAACGGCGATTGCACGAAGCGCGTCAGGTTGAGCGAACCGAGATCGCAAGCCCCATAGGGCGGCAGCGGTATCTCGCCGCACGGATTGGTGGCGCCGATCCGTTCCCGGTACCAAAGGTTATTCGATCGGTTGATGCGGTCGATGAACAGCACGCCCGGTTCGGCGTAATCGTAGGTGCCGCGCAGAATGAGGTCCCAAAGCTCGCGTGCCGGGACGCGGCGGACGATCCGGCATCGCACCGGCTGCGCGAAACCGGGCCAATCGCGCATGATCGTCTCGCCTTCGCCTTCGAATGTATCGGCCGGAAAGACGAGGGGCCAGGTTTCGTTGCCGTGTACCGCCGCCATGAAGGCGTCGGTCACCAGGACCGAGAGGTTGAACCGGCGCAGGCGGCCGGGCCGCTGCTTGGCGGTGACGAATTCGGCGATGTCGGGATGGTCGCAGCGCAGCGTCGCCATCATGGCGCCGCGGCGGGCGCCGGTCGACAGGATGGTGGCGCACATCGCGTCCCATAATTGCATGAACGAGACCGGGCCGGAGGCGATACCGCCCGCCGCTTTCGCCTGCGTGCCGCGCGGGCGCAATGTCGAGAAATCGACGCCGATGCCGCCGCCCTGCTGCATGGTAACCGCGCCTTCCTGCAAGGCCCGGAAGATGCCGGCGATTGAATCTTCGATCGTCCCCATGACGAAGCAATTGAACAGCGTGACCTTGCGCGCGGTCCCTGCGCCGGCCTGGATGCGGCCGCCGGGCAGGAATTTGAAATCCCGCAGGATGTGAAGAAACCGGTCTTCCCAAAGCGCCTGATCCTGACGCTCGACGGCGGCGAGCGTCCGCGCCACGCGGCGCCACGTGTCCGCGATTGTCGTTTCAGGCGCCGGACCGTCGGCGAACCGATATTTGGTTCGCCACACATGCCCGGAAATATCGCTTGCAAATTCGTTCATGGCTTTGCCATCGGCCAAATCCGCTGCCGCCACCGGAAACGCAGGTGAATATGCTCATCGCGCCGCCCGAAACCCCTGATCTGGATCAAGACGCGGAGAAACGGCCGGCGCTAGAGGTGCTACGGGTTATGGAACGCGATCGCCGGATTGAAGGTTCATAGCGATGCCGGTACAGAATGCCGAAATCGCGGCGATGTTCGATCAGACCGCCGACCTGCTGGAGATCAAAGGCGAGAATCCGTTCCGTGTGCGCGCCTATCGCCGCGCCGCGCGGACGGTCGAAGGCCTGCCGCAGAGCATCCGCAGTCTGTTGTCGGCCGAGCAGGACCTGTCGGAGCTGCCGGGGATCGGCAAGGACTTGGCCGGCAAGATCGCAGAAATCGTCAAGACCGGCCATTTCGATCTGCTCGAGTCCCTGAAAAGGAAAATGCCGGGGGAGCTCGGCGACATCGCCGGTCTTCCGGGCCTCGGACCCAAGCGGGTCAAGCTGCTCTACGAGAAGCTGAAAGTGCGTTCGCTCGACGATCTGCGGCGGGCGATCAAAGGCGGGCGGCTGCGCGAGCTGCGCGGGTTCGGCCCCGTCATGGAAAAGAAGATCGCCAAGGCGCTGGAAAAGCCGGCCGCCGAGAAGCGCTTCAAGCTGGCGGAGGCCGAGGCGGAAGCGGAGGCGCTCGTTGCTTACCTGCGTAACGGCGGACGGGTGGTCGTCGCCGGCAGTTTCCGCCGCCGGCGCGATACGGTCGGCGATCTCGATATTCTGGTGACGTCCAAACACGGCCCCCGGGTCGGCGACAAATTGGTCGGCTACGACAATGTGGCCGAGGTGCTCGCGCATGGGCCGACGCGCACGACCGTCGTGCTGCGTTCGGGTATCCAGGTCGACTTACGCGCCGTGGCGGAAGAATGCTACGGCGCCGCGCTCATGTATTTCACCGGGTCCAAGGCGCACAATATCGCGCTGCGCGGCATCGCCAACGATCACAAGTGGAAGCTCAACGAATACGGCCTGTTCTCCGGCAAACGGCGCATCGCCGGGGCGACCGAGGAGGAGGTCTACAAGAAACTCGGGCTGGCCTATATCCCGCCCGAGATGCGGGAGGACCGCGGCGAGGTCGCGCTCGCGCTCGAGGACAAGCTGCCGCGGCTGATTACGGTCGAGGACATTCGGGGCGACCTGCACGTCCATTCCGACTGGACCGACGGCACCGCGCCGATCGAGGACATGGCGAAGGCGGCGCAGGCCTGCGGCTACGAGTACATGGCGCTGACCGACCACAGCCGCCGTGTCGCCATGGCGCACGGGCTCGATCCGGCGCGCGTGGCAAAACAGATTCGCGAAATCGACAAGCTGAACGCCAAGCTGAAAGGCTTCACCATCCTGAAGGGCATCGAGGTCGACATCCTCAAGGACGGCCGGCTCGATCTGCCGGATTCGACGCTTTCGCAGCTCGATGTCGTGGTGGCCTCGGTGCACTCGTTCTTCGATCTTTCGCGCGAGGCGCAGACCGACCGTATCATCCGCGCGATGGAGAACCGTCACGTCAACATCGTCGGCCATCCGACCGGCCGCCTGATCGGCGAGCGCGAGCCCTATGATCTCGACATGGATCGGCTGACCTCGGCGGCGCGCGATCTCAACTGCTGTCTCGAGATCAATGCCCAGCCGGAACGTCTCGACCTAAACGACATCCACGCCCATGCGGCGAAGGTGAAGGGCGTGAAGCTGGCCGTTTCGACCGACTCGCACACGGTGAATTCATTCAAATACATCCGCTACGGCATCGATCAGGCCCGCCGCGCCTGGCTGACTGCGGAGGATGTCGTCAATACCCGGCGGCTCGCCGATCTGCGCAAGCTCATCAAGCGGTGAGCCGGCGCTGCGCCAGGCGCGCGTCGACCTCGGCCGCGAGCCGCGTCAGCGGCGCGGCCACTTCGACCGGGTAGGCGGTTTGCGGTTTGAGGGTGCAAAACGGTTCGGGCAGGCGTTCCAGATCGTGCGCGGCGCGTGCGCGGATCTCGGCGAGCGTGGGGCTCGGTGCGACCCGGCGCCCGTCCTTCATGACGGGTTGGATCAAAGGTTCGCCCGTTTGCGCATCGGTTTCCACCGACATCACATCGCGCGCCATGCGCCCATCCGGTCCGTAATGGCGCCAAACCTGTTTGCACCCCGGCCAGGTCGCCTTGCCGGTCGAGCGCTTGCGGCGCGGAAGGCCGCCATATTCCTGGAGCTTGTAGGCGCAGTCGAGCGCCGGCACGTCGGATGAGGTCGCCAGGCTGGTGCCGACGCCGAAGCCGTCGATCGGCGCGCCGGCCGCGACCATCCGAGCGATATTGTCCTCGTCGAGCCCGCCGCTGGCGAAGATCGTCACGTCCGCAAGTCCGCCCTCGTCGAGGATGCGGCGGACGCTTTTCGACAAGGCGGCAAGATCGCCGGAGTCCAGCCGCACCGCGCGGATCTTGATGCCTTGCGCGGCGAGGCGCGGCGCCAGCGCGACGACCGCTTTGGCGCCCGCTTCGGTGTCATAGGTG
>Ga0180222_1003072_pt1 | contig 11599 bp, 14 predicted proteins | sample eDN5th37CKraftOP_FD_151336 | JGI IMG/M metagenome (GOLD analysis project Ga0180222, IMG submission 151336) | Enriched Organic Plus compost microbial communities from Emeryville, California, USA - eDNA 5th pass 37_C Kraft OP (version 2) (version 2) ... | reverse complement strand
AGGTGTATTCACCGCCGCGTCCTGTGTTGAATACGGGCAGGCTGTCGGGTGTCAGGAGATCGCTTGCATTGGCGCTTGTGCCTGCCGTGTATAGCGGGGGATGTTCGACCAGCCAGACGAGTTCGTTCGCAGTGCCTTCCCGAATGGCCTGTACGCGCGCTTCCATAAAGGCGAGAGCTTCCTCATAGTCGGTCAGCCCGTCTGCGATAACCCAGTCTACAGGCGGCGCATCTGCCTGTTGGGGCAGGAAATGCGTCGCCAGGGCGTCGCGTTCGCGCAGCTTTGGTGAGGCGGTTTCGGAAACAGGGGAAGCGGAGCTATTCGTCATGATGGGACCATATGGCGGTTTTGCAGCGTCACTGCCAGATGTCAAAATGCCTCTGCAATCAATCAATCGCGAGCGGAACTTCCTTTTCGCAGCGATTACGGCCGCCCTGCTTGGCCCGATAGAGCGCCCGGTCAGCGGCGTTCACAAGGTGGCTGTAGTCTGGATGGCCATTGAATGCCGCGACACCGATGGACAGGGTTACAGACTGGTGTGCACCATCGGGCAGTTTCATAGGCTGTTGGGCTATTTGCCCACGCAGTTCCTCGCCGATTGCAAACGCCTTGTCTGCATCTGCTTCGACAAGTGCGACCAGAAATTCTTCCCCGCCATAGCGGAATACGAAATCGCTCGGGCGGCAGAGCGAAAGGATTGTTTCGGCCGCCTGCTGAAGAACCGCATCACCACTGCTGTGCCCGTATGTGTCGTTGATGTTCTTGAAGTGATCAATATCAATCATCAGGAGGCTTAAATCCATGCCTTTCTGGGACGCCATGCGCACTTCGCGGGTCAGGATTGAAGGCATGAAACGTCGATTGAGCGCACGGGTCAGCGGATCGCGGCCCGTTTCCATCGCCGCTGCCGCCTGAAACAGTTCGGACAGCAGAAACTTCACTTCTCCGATTTTGGTCTGGAACAGCGACAGGGAGGCTGCGAGTTCCGTCGGGTTATCCTTGCGGGCACTGTTGATGGCCGGAAGAAGCACGTGGTCGATATGTTCTGCATTCCGGCGGATGTTTTCCAGGGTTGAGGAATTGGAGAACATGAGGTCGGCCTTGTGCTGCAACCACAATCCGAAGTCCGAGCTTGCGAGCGGGTGGAGCGGGCTGTCGGGATTGCCATAGAGATTGAAAAGGAGCGACTGGCTCCATTCCATGAGTGCGGCACGCTGTGATTCCCGCTCGAGTGGAAAATCATGGCTCAGCGTAAAGGCTCGATAGGCTTCGTCCGTCTGCGCGCTTTCGCGCGCGTCTTTCACGAAGGCCTGGCTCATTATTTCGATCGCAATATCGATTGCATTGCTGACATGCACCATGAGACGCGACAGAACCTCGCGTGCGGTCACTTCCAGCTTCAATTGACGAACGATCTCGTTCTTGAGCAGGCGCGCGCCCTGCATGACGACGTGGATCGGCACGTCGATACGGGCATGGACTTCGCCGACCTTGCGCTGTTCACGAATGAACGCGTCGACATCTTCGGCGGTTCTCTCGAACATTTTCATAAGCCAGTCGCTCAAAGAATTGTGCAGACGCTCCTGGACCATTTTCTGGGAGAGAAAAGTTACCGCATCGCGATTGTTCATCAATCGATCATAGAATACGCCGACGAACCGTTCGCGGTGACGACCGATCAGATCGCGGAGGATGAGCGAATGTTCTTTCGGTAAACCGCCGACCAGTTCGATCCATTCGACCTGAGTAGTACCCAGACCGGTTTTCTCCCCCCATGTAACGTCGATTTTAGAGGCCGAATGATCCATCTTCCTGCTCCTTGCGACAGCCGCAAAGCTCCGCCCGTTACCGGACGTGAATCGGCGCCGGAGCGGCTTTGCGGATTGGAGATTCTGCAGCTCTTCCCTTGCTTCAAGGGATTGCGTGCGAATTCAATGGGCTTCTGATATCCAGATTCTCTAAAAAATGCCCCTGCAAAATTGCAGGGGCGTTTCGCGGGTGGCTTGTTATGCGATGCGGGGTCGAGATTGATAGATCGCCGTAAGATTAAGTGACTTTACCAATCGTCTGCACGGCCTACGTATTTGTGGGCAGGATATTCCAATTCTGGTCAGCTCTGAAAGGAGAATGGAATGAAGTTTAGATTGGTTTCTGCGGCTCTCGCGCTTTTCGCGCTAACGGCCGTTGCTGAAGCGGGCACGCCTGTTGCTCCGGCGACAATACCGGCTGTCGCTGCCAATGGCGCTGGTTCTGCCATTCAGGTTGATTATCGCTGTCCCCGTGGTGCGGTTCGCACGCGAAACGGTCGCTGTGTCTGGGATCGCCGCTGGCGCGATGATCGTCGTGGGTGGGACCGTCATCCGCCCCGTCATTATCGTGAACGCGACCGTGATCGCTGGCGCCACGATCGTTATCGTCATCGTGACAGGGTCTACATCGAGCCTCGTCGCCGCGGCCCGCATAACTAATAACTAATGAAAGAAAAGAGCAGCTATTCTGCTGCTCTTTTTCGTCAGACCGACTCGGCTTGCGAATGTGAAATGCTATCGACGTGCGGGAATACATCCGCTGTCATGGGGGCGAGAACATCAATTACCAGTCCGCCTGGTGCGAAGTCGATGTCGCATTTTGCCTTCAATTCGCCTGCGAGAACGGAATAGAGCAGCCGCTGGCCAAACCCGCGACGCGCGGGACGTTTGACCGCAGGGCCGCCGCTTTCGATCCAGCGCATATGAAGTTTCTGTTCGCCCTGTCTTTGAACGACATCCCAGTCGAATTGGACCGTGCCGTTTTCGTTGGAGAGGGCGCCGTATTTCACCGCGTTAGTTGCGAGTTCATAGAGGCCTAGTGAAAGAGAAACCGTCACACGGTCGCTCACCACAAGGGCCGGACCACGGGTGCGAATTCTATGGCCGAACGTGCTGTTAAAAGGGGCGAGGGCGGTTTCGCAGATCTGACTGATCGTGGTACCCGTCCAGTCTTCCCTCAGCAGCATGTCGTGGGCCTGGCTAAGCGCCCGCAGCCGCTCGCTGAACAATTCGTTTGCGGTCTGCGGATCGGTGGCATTTCGCAAGGTCTGATTGGCGATGGATTGCACCATCGCCATCGAATTCTTGAAGCGATGCGAAATTTCGCGGGTCACCAGTGCCTTGTCCGCTTCGGCTTTCTTGCGCTCGGTGACGTCAAGGACGATGCCTAGAAGCGTTGGCGACTTGCCTGTCAGCGCCTTGGCGCGGGTTTCTACCCAGCGCACCTGACCCAGCCTGTTTGTGATGCGATATTCCATCCGGAAAGACTTGCCAGTCGCGAAAGATTCCTGCGACCGCTGGATCAGTGAAATCCGGTCTTCAAGCACCACCATCTCGATAATCTTGTCGTAGTTGACCGGTTCATCGGGGGTCAGACCGAAAATACGTCTGTATTCCGACGAACAGCTGATTTCGCCGGTATGATAATCCCGTGTCCAGAAGCCAACATTCGCCGCTTCAATAATATATTGCAGCTGATCGTGGCTGCGCTGCTTTTCAAGCGAAAGCGTTTCGCGTTCTTTTTCCAACTCGACCAGCCTGCCGAGCTCGAGGGTGACGTCGAGTTGTGATGAAACGAAATGATGAAGTTCGCCTGTTTCGGTTTTGACGGGGGAAATATGAAGGCGATTCCAGAATGGTTCGCCTGATTTCTTGTAATTGAGAATATCGATATCAATTGACCGCTGGGCTTCAATCGCCGCCCGGATCACCTCGACATGTTTCGGGTCAGTCCCACTGCCTTGCAGGAAGCGGCAATTCTTCCCAATGATTTCATCGGCCTCATAGCCGGTCAGATTCTGAAAGGCCTTGTTGGCAAAGACGATTGGGTTATCGGGCAGGCGTGGATTGGTGATGAGCATCGGCATGGGCGTCAGTTGAACTGCCGCCGTAAAAGGATCGGCTTCCCGGGAGAAAGATGTTCCCCAAATTTTTACGGACGGCCCTGCTTTTGTTGCCAATGCAAACCCCACTCGCTGAAAACGCTTACAAGCAGCCCTACTTCACGCAAGTTATCCGATTGTCTTGCAATTTGCTAACGAAAATAATGGAATAGCGAGAACCAATCATCGTCTTATTCGTTAAATACCTCATAAAACCATGCCATTTTGCGATGATAAAATTGGGAGATGGCATATTTTCCGGCAATATTCAGCGAGCATTCATAAACAGACGGCAATGATGGCATCATTGAAATGGAGAAGCACAGGATGAACACCTTCAAAAAGATGATGGTTGGCCTTGTCGGTGCAAGCTTTCTGATCGGCGCGGTAGTCCCGGTCTCGGCTGCGCCCGTCATGCCTGCTGCGCCTGCGGCGAGCAACGAGAATGTTCAGCAGGTTCGGGATGACCGCTGGCGTGGCGGGCCGCGACATGGACATTGGGGCGGATACCGACCGGGGCCTCGTCCCGGTTGGCACGGTCGCCCTTATCGTCCGGGCCCGGGTTACTGGAACGGCCATCGTGGTTATCGCTATTACCGCCATGGCTATCGCCGGCATAATGACGGCTGGTGGTATCCGCTCGCAGCATTCGGCGCGGGTGCGATCATTGGCGGTGCGATTGCCGCTCCGCCGCCTCAGCCGGTCTATCGCGCACCGGCTTACGGTTACAACAATGCACACATCCAATGGTGCTATAACCGTTATCGGTCATACAGGGCCTCGGATAATACTTTTCAGCCGTATAACGGCCCTCGGCAGCAGTGTTATTCGCCGTACTGATCGTTTAAACCTGCTGAACACAATGAAGCCGCTCCTCAGGGGCGGCTTTGTTTTGTGGACTAGGTCTATCATCTCACCACCAGTAATTGTCATTCACGGAAGTGCACCCTAAAAGGCGGGCGGGGCAAGTTCCGGCAGCAAAGGCTTTCGTTTCCCCTGTTACAACCGAGCGCCAAAGGAGACGGGATGCGCGAGATTTTACCCAAAGCATTAGCCGGCGTAATTGTACTCGGCATATTGAGCGTAGTACTTGGCTCCTGGTATACAGTTGACGAAGGTGAGCGTGGCGTTGTTTTGCGCTACGGTGCTGTTTCCGGCGCTGCGCAGCCCGGCCTCGGTTTCAAAATTCCAGTGATCGACTCGATCGTGCGAATTTCGGTGCAATCCAAAGCTGCGATTTATAACAGCATGGAAGCCTATAGCCGCGACCAGCAGCCAGCCACGATGAACCTGTCGGTCAACTATCGCATTCCGCCGGACCGCGTGGAAGAGGTCTACGCGACCTATGGCGGCGAAGAGGGGCTGTTGTCCCGTCTTGTGGAGCGGCGCGTTTTCGAAGAAAGCAAGACTGTATTCGGCAAATTCAATGCCGTCGAGGCCATTCAGGAGCGAAGCCGTCTCAATCAGGAGATCGCGCAGGCGATCCAGAACAGTGTGCGTGGTCCGGTGATCATTGATACGGTGCAGATCGAGAATATTGATTTTTCGGACTCCTATGAGCAGTCCATCGAACAGCGCATGTTGGCTGAAGTTGAAGTGCAGCGTCTCCGTCAGAATGCAGAGCGGGAAAAGGTGCAGGCTGAAATTACCGTAACGCAGGCAAAAGCGCAGGCAGATGCTCGCCGCGCCGAAGCGGAGGCCCAAGCGGATGCCGTTCGTCTTCAGGCGGAGGCCGAGGCTGACGCGATAAGGCTGAAGGGCGAGGCGGAAGCAACAGCGATCAAGGCGCGTGGCGATGCGCTTCGCGATAATCCGGGTCTTGTTGCGTTGACGCAGGCCGAGAAGTGGGACGGGCAACTGCCGACCACCATGCTGCCGAACGGGGCAATTCCGATGCTGAACTTGAACAGTTCCCCGACGCCGCAGAAATCGCCTGATTACTGATCGGAGAATAAAGGACAGCGCGGCCTGCTCGTCCGGTTTGAGGGCAGGCCGGGTTCACACTTTTGGCTCGAAAATGCTTTAGCCGCCGCGCTGTTCATAGCCCTCGACGTTCGCCCTATCCATTTTCTGGCGCAGATACTGCTTGAGCCTAGCAATATTGTCCGGCTTCCAGCCGGTTACGTCTGTAACCTGCAGCCATGCGTCGACATAGTGCTCGGGAGCATACACATGCCCGTAACCTATCGGCGTGGTTGTTCCAAAGGCCATATCAAGGGCGAGTTGAAGCATGGTTACGACAGGATACCATCGCAAGTCCGGTGACACGTCTGGGCCGCGGGGTGCCTGCATCCAGTCGGGCTGACGGTAGAAGGACAGTGTGTCGAAGAAAGTCACCGGGTCACTGGCATATTGCAGATACACCACCCGCATTGGCCCCCAACGTGTTCCATTTCCGGGGGCTTCGCCATTCTGATTCATGAAACGCGCAAAGGAACCGTCCCGGAATACGGGCAACCATTCCGGCGTACCCGGATTTCTTCGCCTCGTCATGGCTTTCCAGTCGCGGCTCGAGAAAGGAGGACCGCTCCATAGGGCGCCGTTGATCGGATCATCGAGCATTTCGAAAAGCTCTGACGAAATTTCCGAGTTCATGGCACCGAGGCTCAAGCCATAGAGATACAGGCGAGGGCGCCGCTCACGCGGCAGGCTTTTCCAATAATTGTAGACGGCGATGAACAGCGCCCGCGACGCTTCCGCGCCATATTCGGGCTGAAAGAGTAACGACAAGGGGCTGGAAAGATAAGAATACTGCACGGCGACACTGGCCACATCCCCATGATGCAGAAATTCAAGCCCGTCAATTGCAGCAGGGTCAACCCATCCCGTGCCGGTGGGCGTAATGACGACCAGTACCGACCGGTCAAAGCCGTGTTGCCGTTTCAGTTCTTCCAATGCAAGCGCAGCGCGTTGTTCCGGCGTTTCGGCGACCTGCAGGCCGGCATAGACCCGTATGGGGTCGATTGCCTTTTCTCCCGTTACTGCCGTGATATCGGCAGCCGCAGGGCCGGAGGAGACAAATTCACGTCCGGCTCGCCCGAGCTCGTTCCAGTGCAGAAGCGACGCAGCGCTGCCTGTTTTGTTTGCTGCTGTTGGTTGGGGGCGATCCGGCTCGATCAGAGCGTCATATTCGCGAAATGAACGGTCGAGAACCTTGAAAGCTGACTGGATGAGCAGCCCGTTGGCAATCGTCCAGACAAGCACGACCGTTATCGTGACGCCAAGAACGTTGGCTACCCGGCGAGGCATGATGAGGTGCACTTTCTCGGAGACGAAACGCCCAAGCCGGATGAGAAGGCGGACCAGCGCCAACAGAACGAGGAATGTCAGTACGGCCAAAGCTGACACGCTCGTCGGATAGGCGCTTGGCACCGGCTCCATGTTCATGCCAGCACGAACTGAATTCTGCCAGCTCGCGGCAAAATAAAGCGCCACGACAGCCACTGCGAAACAGATGATACCGACGGCAAGATTGGCTTGGCTGCGCAGGCGGTCTTTGGGTTCCGGCAATTCGAGGTAATGCCAAAGCCAGCGCCACAGCACGCCAATGGCATAACCTGCTCCGAACGCAACGCCGCCGAGAATGCCCTGCATGACATAGGTGCGCGGAACGAGACTGGGCGTGAGCGCAGCAGCAAAAAACAAGGTGCCCAGTGCTATGCCCACGCCGGATAAGGAGCGCCGAAAATGGAAAAATGCCTTGGTGGCCAGAGACATGAAATACCGTGCCGTTAGAGCATTTCCAGCAAAAATGTGAGACGGTTCTGCGTCTGGAAATGCGAGAAAATGGATTGAGCGGTTCCAACGATTCCGTAAAGCAGGAGCCGCTCTAGTTCATTCTGACGAAGCGAGGTTCTGGACCTGTTAACGAAGATGGCGTGAGACAATCCGGCAGGATACATCTCGCCCCTTGCTCCTCTGCAGCAGCTCGCGTCATCCCGGACGCCGTTTCCATCAAATTGATTGGTCCTGACCCTAGCCGTAGTATGTCCGTGCAGCAAGGTCCCGACCGGAAGGCTCGGCAATCTTGTTTCCATCGCCATATGGCGCAGAATCACTATTCCGTTAAGGCTTAGGAAGTGTCCAGAAGCGCATGGAAATGACCTATTGCGGGCATCTGGAAGCCTTTGTGTGACACGGACTATCTTTAACCTGTTATTTTTTTGAATTTATGTTGGAGAAACGTGATTTTATGGTGTTGACCAATCCGCAAGCCGCCCTTATGTTCCGCCGCACTTCCGGGGGCGATTTGCTCCACCAGGGAGCGCGTAGCTCAGCCGGTAGAGCAACTGACTTTTAATCAGTAGGTCTTGGGTTCGAACCCCAACGCGCTCACCATTTTCTCTAATAAATTCAGTCACTTGCGGTAACTCCTCTACTGATTTGTTGGGGCTTTTGTGACATGGGTACCGTATGGGTACTTGTCTGCAAGGCTGGGTACTGGCGTCTGATTTCAGGTGCTATCAGTTCCGCAAACCACCTTGCCACCCTGAGAACCCATCGCGCCGTCATAATTCTTACGAAGGCCATTGGGTCGCCCTCCGGCGGCGGACTAGCCTAGCAAGATCATTTCTCGCCTGCCGGTATCCGCTTCCGTCAAAACCAAGGGAGCGAGGCCCGCCATAATCGGCGTGGCTGTCGTCGGCGTCATAGTTTTCCGAGAATGGTTCCGGCATTTCTATGCCGCGCTGTGTGACCTGTTCAGGCCAGCCAAGCGTCAGTTCATCGTCGCCGCTGTCGCTATGATCATGCGGCTCATCTGTCACTTCGCCGCCGTGCTCATTCTCATCCTCTAATTCGTCGTCTTCCAAATCGGGGTCGCCGTCCATCTGATCGAGAAGCCGGATCATGTCTTCTATCCAGCTTTCCAGCATGAGCCGGTGAAAACGTTTAGCGGCGAGGCTGTTCATAGCGACGCCTCCGCTTCTAAGGCTTCCCTAGCCTTTGCCGCAATCAGGTCCTGTTGAGACTTGATGCTGCCGAACATGACAGGCCAGCCATTGCTACGGCTGCGAGGTAGAATGACGGCCATGTATTCGCCGTCCTGCCATTCGTCCAAAGCGTCTGCCACGCTCTGTGAGAGGTCGTTAAGTTGATCGACGGGGAGCTTCATCTTGACTGGATCGCTTAATCCGCCTGACGCGAACCCGTACCGGTAGCCCCGGCTGGTGTCTGGAAAGACCATCGCATATTCGGGACGATCAGCGTCATCGATGCTGGCTAACGTGTCGGATAGCTCACGAGCCAGACGGCGAGCTTTTACCCATGGTTTCTCAAATTCGGGCATGCCTTCGGCGGCTGCCTGACTGCTATGTGTCGGCATTATCACATCTCCATTTGTGTATGGTAACCATTGTTATTGTTTTCATAACCATAAACACCAATTTTGATTGTCGTCAACATGAAATTGTGTATGATACCAAAATAGATGGAAATGGAGCACAAATGCCAATCACTGGAAATCAGATTAGAGCCGCCCGAACTCTCGTAGGAATGGAGCAAATCGCTTTGGCCGATAAAGCCGGAGTAAGCGCGAACACAATTCGCAATATGGAGGCGGCAGGATCAGAGCGCGTGAAAGTACGCACAGATACGCTGGACGCCGTTACAGATGCTTTGAAGGCTTCGGGAGTTATATTCTTGGAGGAGGGAGAGAATTCTGTTGGCGGTCCCGGCGTTCGTCTGAAGGCCTAATCAACCTTTCGCTCAAATCGAAGGGTTGAAAGTCAACACTGGTTTGAATTTGAAAAGCGACACGGTGTCGGGTTTGCGCTCGCCCGTTTTGGGGAACGCGGCGGACAAGTTGTCCGTTGCGTCTTCGCCGCGCCCCATTGCTGCGTTCGCCGCGCTCGGCGTCTCTTCGAATAGTCCGTTCATCCTTGCCGGTTACCTTTGCTGTTTCGGCGGCAAAGGATGCAGTGGACAAGTTGTCCGTCGCATTCCAACGGGCATCGGCGGACGAACAAGCTCAATGTCGGATTTTCCGACATTAACGGTCGCCACAAAAGGTAATCGTCACACACCTTTTTCGGAAATATCCGAAATACCTTTTCCCGACCGGAAAAGCTTTCACTCAAATCTGAGTAAAAGCCCGATGCGTCCAGATTTGGGCGCATTATGTCTCCCCAAATCTGGACGCACCCCTTTCGCTCAATTTTGAGCTAAAGCCTTGACCGCCTGCCGCGCCTCTGCCAGCTTGCGGCAAAAGGGGCTGGCATGCGGACAATCTTCATCATCGCGAGTTGGATAGCTGTGGCGGTCTTCGCGGCCTACCTTGCTGGCGTCAGAATTGTGGTGATCCAGCCTCTTGGCGTTCTTCCAGATGGAGTAACCGCGATTGTGATGGGCGTGAAGAACGTCAATTTCATCGACAGCCCAGACGCGATCTGCATCCGCAACGAGGGCGGCGTAAGCATCCTATGCAGGGCAAGAGAAGGCGCAGCGATAGCCGAACATGGCACAATCCTTCTGCGCCTCCCCTATAGCGAGACCCTGTTCAAGCTGACAGGGGCCTAAGCCGCCTGCGCCAGCCTCATTGCTTTCAACGCGGTCTTATATGACAGTCCGGTCTTGTCTCGCACCCATGGCCCAAATTCGCCGTGTGGCAGCGATTGCTTATTCTGGATGAGATACTGCCCTATCTCGATCAATTCAGCTTCTGTGTGGCGTGTATAGGGCTGAAACATTGGGCCTTCATCTGGATTACCCTCTATTTCCTTCGAGGTTGCCCGGTGAAGGGCCTTCTCCTCATCGTAGGCCTTCATAAGCGCTTTGTAGTTAGGCGCTTTGTTGGCCCGCTTTGCGCTTTTGTGCATGGAAAGCATCAGGTACAGCATACCGGCTAGACTGGCGCGCTGAAGCACGATACCCGATAGCTGGTTGCATTCCCACATAGCGAAGCCCATAGGCATCTGATCCCATGCCTCATACCAGCTTGATAGATCGGTCTCGATCCAGTCGGAGCAGGCGCGGACAAGATCGCTCACGGCCCATAGGCTGTATTTGTCGATCAGTCCCTGCTTTCCAGCTGCTTCTGCCAAGGTGGACAGGACGATACGGGCATGGCCTTCACCATATTTCTCAATGATGCGATTAATCGTGGCAACGGCGCGTGTCTGGCCCGGTAGCGGGTAGCTCGTACCCGGAATAATCTCAATATCAAATTCCGCGCAAAGTTCATGTGCTGTCGTCATGGTGAAACGGCCTGTTTGCTGAATTGGAGACTGCGCCGAATATATCACATTTGGTGAACAATGCGCTATAATCGATCGCATTCATTGAACAGTTGTGGATTGCACATGTCGAAGCTCAACAAGCCTATCCGGTCTATGCTGATCAACCGATACGATGGTGCGCGGGTGCTGCACATAAGCGATATCGCTTTCAAGGAACTGGTCTCAGAAGGCTATATCAAGCCAGACAGGCGCAAAGGCTTCTATCGGCTGGGAAACATCATCGACGGCCACGCTGAAGCTGTGCGGATGAATAGGATTGTGGCACCGCATGAGAGAACGATCAATCCGGCGATGATGGCTTGCAGCCTGACGGAATAGGAGGCGGGGGTGGAGTGCACCCCGTTTCGCCGGACACGTCGGCTAGGTTGATTTAGCCCTGATGAACTGCCGAGGGGAAGCCATCTTGAGCGCGGAATGGGGATGAATTTCATTATAGTCTTCAATCCATCCATCG
>Ga0180222_1003070_pt1 | contig 11608 bp, 11 predicted proteins | sample eDN5th37CKraftOP_FD_151336 | JGI IMG/M metagenome (GOLD analysis project Ga0180222, IMG submission 151336) | Enriched Organic Plus compost microbial communities from Emeryville, California, USA - eDNA 5th pass 37_C Kraft OP (version 2) (version 2) ... | reverse complement strand
GCGCGCCAGTCCGATGATATAGGCGCCGCCCGCGCCTGCGCCCGCCGCCTCGGTCGCGGTGAAGATGCCGCCATAGAGGCCGCCGATCACGAACCCGAACAGAAGGAGCGTTGCCCACACGTGCTTTAACGCATCGACGCGCTCGCTCCAGTTCGCCTTCGGACCGGACGGCAGAAAACCCGGCCGGGTCCAGCCGATGATCGAGACCGTCGCGGCATACATGAACACCGCGAGAATGCCGGGGATGACGCCGGCGATGAACAATTTGCCGATATCCTGCTCGGTGATGATGCCGTAGATCGCGAGCACCGTGGACGGCGGGATCATGATCCCGAGCGTGCCGCCGGCGGCGATGACGCCGGCGATGAACAATTTGCCGATATCCTGCTCGGTGATGATGCCGTAGATCGCGAGCACCGTGGACGGCGGGATCATGATCCCGAGCGTGCCGCCGGCGGCAATGACGCCGGCCGAGAAGCTCTCCGGATAATTGAAGCGGCGCATCTCCGGATAGGCGACGCGCGAGAACGTCGCCGCCGTCGCGACCGATGAGCCGCAGATCGCGGCGAACCCGCCGCAAGCCAGAATGGTCGCGATGCCGAGCCCGCCGCGCAGATGCCCGATGAAGGCGTTGGCGGCGCGGAACAGTTCGCGGCTCATGCCCGAACTGGTGGCAAAGGAGCCCATCAGCAGGAACAGCGGCACGACGGCATAATTGAAGTCGGTCACCGTCCGCATCGTGGTGTGACCGACGATCTTCAAGGCCGGCGTCATCGAGGTGAGATAGCCGAAACCTGTGACACCCACGAGGCCGAGCGCCATGCCGATCGGCACGCGCAACAGCATCAGCGTGAAGAGCGAGACGAACCCGATTACGGCGACTGCATCGGTAGACATCGGAACTCTCTCACTCGCCCGATTTCGACGCTTCGTCGACCGGCGTTATCAACTCGGGATGAAAAATCAGCCGATAGGTGCGAACCGCGATCAGCAGCACCGCGGCGACGTCGCCGATCCAGGCGATTGCGAAGAATGGCCAGACCGGGATGCGCATGTCGAAGGTCTGGACGTTGGCCGAATAGGTGGTCGAGACCTTGTCGAACAGGGTGTAGGTCTGCACCGTGACGACGAACAGCAGGACCAGCGTCGCGAACACGTCGATGACGCGCTGCCAGTATTTGCTGGCATTGGCCCAAAGCAGGTCGACGGTGATGTGCGTGCCGCGATAGCTCGTCGCGGCGATGCCCCAGAAGATCAGGATGCCGAGCAGGAGCTGGCCGAAGTCATAGGCGTCCGGAATGGTGTAACCGAAAAAGTAGCGCAGCAGCACCGACACGAAGACGTCGAAGGCCACGAGACCGATGAAGAATGCGGCGATCCATTCGATCGAATCGATGAATCCGTCCATCCATCGTGTTGCTCTGCTCATCCCCCACCCCGCGGCGCCGCATAAACAGCGCGTAAATTTCTTGGTCTTTTTGGCATGACGGCGGGAGAAACCTTTCCCCCGCCGTCAACGTGCATTTCAGCCTGCCTTTCGGGCGCGATCAATAGGCCGAGTTGAACTTCGCAAGCGAGTCCTTCAGCTCTTTCATGACGGCGTCCGGGTCGTTGCCGGCCTTTTTCACATTGTCTGCCCACTGCTTCTGCAGCGGCTCGGCGGCCTTCTTCCACTCCGCGAGCTGGTCCGGGGTCAGCGGGTAGACTTCGTGGCCAGCCGCCTTCAGCTTGTCGATACCGGCATGTTCATAATCTGCCCACGGCGTTGCGACGCGCAGGGCCCACTCGTTGGTGCAATGGTCGTCGATGACCTTCTTCTGCGCCGCCGAGAGCTGGTTGTAGGTCGTCGGGCTGAACACGAAGGCGAAGGTCGTCGCATAGAGCGGCGCATCGATGTGATATTTCGTGACCTTGTCGATGCCGAACAGCGGCACGGAACCCCACGGGAAGGTCACCGCTTCCGCCACGCCCTTCTCGAGGATGTCGCGGACTTCCGGGGCGCTCGACTGCACGTTCGAGCCGCCGAGCAGCGACACGAACTGCGCCATCGTCGCATGCGCCGGACGGATCTTCATGCCTTTAACGTCGCCGGGCACAGTGATCTTCTTCTTCACGGAGTGGAAGGAGCCGGGATCGTGGAAGAAGGCGAGGCAGAACTTGACGTCCTTCATCTCCTTCGCCGCGTATTTGCGGTACCACGCATCGAGCGCCTGCGAACCGCCCTTGGCATTGGTGACGAGGAACGGCAATTCGCCGGCGCCGATGATCGGGAACCGGCCCGGCTGATAGCCCGGATTGATGTAGGTGAGATCGGCGATGCCGTCGCGCGCCATGTCGTAATGGTCGAAGGCCTTGCCGAGCTGCTGGGACGGGTAAACCTTGAACTTGAGCGTCCCGCCCGACGCCTTTTCGACCGAGGACCCCCAGTCCTCAAGGGCCTTCTGCAGGGGGTGGGTCGGCGGCACCCAGTGGGCAAGCTTCAATTCGAACGTCTTGTCCTGCGCATGGGCAGGCTGGACGAGCGCGAGAGCGGCCGCAGCGGCGATTGAGCAAGTGATTGAAGTACGAGTCATTCTGGATTTTCTCTCCCTTGATCGGCGACTTGAGCGTATTCGCCCGAGCCCTTCGCATCTGCGAAGGGCTTTTCCGACATTGTAGGCGAGAATAGTTGGATATAAAACAATTTTCCGGCCGGTCTTTTGACCCATTGATGGGGGGAACGCGGTGGCGCGCGACACGGTCACCCTGCGTAACACTGAGAACAGCACCACGTCCCGGAATGGAGCGGACGACTCCCTCGATTTCGGCCCTTTCGACGACTGGATCGGCTTCCGTCTGCGCATGGCGCAGATCGCTTCGTTTCAGTCCTTCGCGCGGCACGCTCAATCGGTCGGTCTCAGTCCCGGCCGCTTCGCCGCATTGATTCTGATCGATCGCAACCCCGGCATCAGCCAGACAGCGCTGGCGCGCGCGATCGGCAGCGATAAATCCACCCTCACGCCGGTCCTAGAAAGCCTGGTGAAGCGCGGCCTGATCAGTCGGGTTCGGACCAGCAGCGACCGGCGCTCGTATCAGCTTTCACTCACCGACGCGGGCCGCAAGACGATGCGCGCCATGCACGAATGCGCCAAACGTCACGAAAGCGAACTCGACATGATCGTCGGACCGCGCGAGCGCGCTCAGTTCATCAAGACGCTTCGGAAGATTTCGACGGTGCTCGGGTCTTGATCCCGGCCGACGTCAGAATTCCCCGCGGAAACGCGCGGCCAGCTCTTCCGGAAGCGGATGCGATTTGATCTTCGTTCGGTCATTCGGGTCGCGCTTGACCCAGGCGCGCGTTTCCTGCCCCTCGACCGCGACCACGTTGTTCTTGCGGATCTGGTGCCTGATCTCGAAGCTCGATCGGCCGACGCGCGTAAAGGTCGATTGAATGACCACATCGTCGCCGAAGCGGGTCGGCACGATGAACTTGGCCTGGGTCGCGACCAGAGGATAGCCGTCGAAATCGTACCGTTTCAGCAACTCCGCCTTGCTGACGCCCGAGGCCGCCGTGATCAGCATCGTGACGGAGTGGTCGAACATCGCGAAATAGCGCGGATAGAAGATGATTCCGGCGGGATCGCAATCGCCCCACTCGATCCTGACGCTACGGCTGTTGCTCAGCATTTCTCTTTTATCCGGACCTCAAGGCCGCTCGTCCCAGCGAAAGCGGGTTCCAGACCGGAACGTGCTGGAGTCCCGCTTTCGCGGAAAGAGCGGAGTTTGTATTCGCGCCTCGCTTACCAAACCGGTCAGCGCGGCGCCATCCGTAGCGCACCGTCGATGCGGATGGTTTCGCCGTTCATGTAGCCGTTGCGCACAATGAACAAAGCGAGGTCGGCATATTCCTCGGGCCGGCCGAGCCGCGGCGGGAAGGGGACGGACGCGCCGAGGCTCTTCTGCGCCTCTTCGGGGAGCGCCGCGAGCATCGGCGTATGGAAGATGCCGGGTGCGATGGTCATCACGCGGATGCCGAACTGGGCGAATTCGCGCGCCGCCGGCATGGTCAGCGCCACAACGCCGCCTTTCGAGGACGAATAGGCCGCTTGCCCGATCTGCCCCTCGAATGCCGCGACCGAGGCGGTCGAGATGATGACGCCGCGCTCGCCGCCGTCGAGCGGCTCGGCCTTCGACAGCGCCGCCGCGAACAGCCGCATCATGTTGAAGGTGCCAATCAGGTTGATCTCGATCACCTTCTTGTAGTCGGCGAGCGGCATCGGGCCGTCGCGCCCGACGATCCGTTTGGGCGGACCGACGCCGGCGCAATTCACCAGCACGCGGCCGACGCCGTATTTCTTCTGCACCTCGGAGAGCGCGTCGGTCGCGCTTTGCTCGTCGGTGACATCGCATTTCACCGCGATGGCGCCGAGTTTGTCCGCGGTCTGTTGCGCGGCGGCGAGATTGACGTCGAGCAGGGCGATCTTCGCGCCGGCATTGGCGAAAGCCTGCGCGGTCGCGGCGCCCAGTCCCGAAGCGCCGCCGGTGATGATGGCGACCTGTCCCTTGATGTCCATGCGTTTGCCTCGCTCTCTCCTCCGCTCATTCCCGCGAAAGCGGGAATCCAGTCTTCTGTCGTGCTGGGTCCCCGCTGGCGCGGGGACGAACGGAAAACACTAGTTCTTTGCCGCGTCCGGATTCTCGATCAGCATCGCGATGCCCTGACCGCCGCCGATGCAGGCCGATGAGATGCCGTAGCGAAGGCCCTTGCGCTTGAGTTCGCGCGCCAGCGTCGTGGTGATGCGGATGCCGGTCGCCCCGAGCGGGTGGCCGATCGCGATGGCGCCGCCATTGACGTTGAGCTTGTCCTCATCGATTCCAAGTTCGCGCGCGCAAGCCATCACCTGCGCGCCGAACGCCTCATTGATTTCGATGCGGTCGATGTCGGAGAGCTTGAGCCCGGCGCGTTCCAGCACCGCCTTGATCGCCGGGACCGGCCCGATGCCCATCACCTCCGGCGGTACGCCGACGGCGGCCGATGCGACAATGCGAGCGAGCGGCTTCTTGCCGTTCTTCTTCAGATAGGCCGAGTTCGCGACCAGTGCGGCCGCGGCGCCATCGACGATCGCCGAGGAATTGCCGCCGGTCTGGACGCCGCCAAAGGCCGGCGGGATTTTCGACAAGGCGTCGACGGGGGATGGCCGGATATGGGTGTCGGCCTTCACTTCGGGCGCCTTGCGCGACAGCTTGATGCCGCGCGGCTCATAGCCTTCAAGTTCGAAGGTCTCGGACGTGACGGGAACGATCTCGCCATCGAGGAAGCCGTCCTTCTGCGCCGCGAGCGCGCGGTCGAAGGAGCGCGAGGCAAACTCGTCCACCTCCTGGCGGGTGATCTGATATTGCCGCGCGAGATTTTCCGCGGTGTCGCCCATCGTCACCTTCGCAGCGGGATCGAGCAACGCCTCCCAGAGAAAATCCTTGAACTCGACCTGCCCCAGCCGGAACCCGCCACGCGCGGTGTAGGAAGCAACCGGATTGCGGCTCATCGATTCGGTGCCGACGCAAAGCGCGAGATCGGCGCGGCCCAGCGAGACCGAGTCGGCGCCCTGCGACAGCACCTCGATGCCGGTACCGCAGACGCGCTGAACATGGTGCGCCGGTGTGTCGATCGGCGCGCCCGAGTAGAGAGCGACGTGGCGCGGCAGACAGAAAACGTCGAAGCTCGCCTGCGCCATGTTGCCGGTGATGACCGTGTCGATGTCTTCGCCCTTGGCGCCGGCGCGCTTGAGCACCTCACGGCCCACCTTGATGCCGAGATCGGTCGGCGAGATCGCGGCGAGGGCGCCGTTGTAATCGGCGAAGGGCGTGCGCACGCCTTCGACAAGCCACGCGTCGGTGAAGGTTGCGCCGATGCCAGGCGTTTTTGCGGACATGTCAGGCCTTTTTGTCGATGGTGATGACCCGCGAAGACGGCGGATCGGAATACATCTCGTCCACCAGCGCCTTGCGATGGCTCAAGACCGCACGCTGGTTGATCGAGCCCTTGTCGGTGATTTCACCGACATCGAGGGACGGCGGCTCGGCCAGCAGCACCGCGCGCAAGACGCGATTGGATGAGCCGGTCGAGGCTTTCGCGAAGCTGGTGAGGAGTTCGCGGAATTTGGCTTTCACACCGGGATGCTCGAGTACATCGGCGGCAGGCGCATCCTTCGGCAGATCGCCCGCGAACCCGCGCAGCGCATCCACGTCCGGGATCACCAAAACGCCGATATAGTCGCGATCGGCGCCGCCGATCACCACGTCGCGCACATACGGCGCGAAATGCGAGATGAAGGCCGCGCGCAGCGGGCCGACGCTCACCCATGTGCCGGTGCCGAGCTTGAAGTCCTCGGCAATGCGGCCGTCGAACAGAAGTCCCTGGATCGGGTTGTTCTCGTCCTCGAATTTCAGCGCATCGCCGATCTTGTAAAAGCCCTCTTCGTCGAAGGCCTTTTCAGTGAGGTCCGGCTGGCGCCAATAGCCCGGCGTGATGTGCGGGCCCTTGAAGCGCGCTTCCAGCTTGTCGCCGGACGGAACGAGTTTCAGGATCGAGCCGCGCGCCGGCAGGCCCATATTGACGCCTTGCGCGCTCTCCCACATTCGGCTCATCGCGAAAGGCGCCGTCTCGGTCGAGCCGAGACCGGTCAGGAAGAGAACACGCTCGCCCGACGTCTGCACCGCAAGCTGCTGATATTCGTCATAGACGTGCTGGGCGATGGCCGCGCCTGCGTACCACAGCACTTTCAGCCGGCTGAAAAAGTTGCGGCGAAGCTGTTCGTCCGTGCGGAAGAACGGCAGCAGCGCCTCGAAGCCTTTCGGCACGTTGAAATACCAGGTCGGCGCAACGTCCTTCAGGTTGCGTACGGTATGCTCGATCAGGCCCGGCAGCGGCTTGCCTTCGTCGATGTAGAAGGTGCCGCCATTATAAAGCACGAGGCCAACGTCATGATTGCCGCCGGCCGTGTGATGCCACGGTGCCCAGTCGAGGATCGTCGGCGGCTCGTCCTGCAGATATTGCAGCGCCGAGCGCACCATGATCTGGTTCGAACACCACATGCGCTGCGTGTTGATCACCGCCTTCGGCATCCCGGTCGAACCGGACGTGAACAGGAATTTCGCGATGGTGTCCGGCCCAACCTTGTCGTGAGCGTCCTCGACCGCATCGGTCGGGACGGTCGCGGCGAGATCGTCGAAGGAGATTGATTTGCGTCCCGCGATCGGATTGCGGGTGACAACGAGTTCGATGTCCTCCGGGACGATGGCCTCAATTGCCTTGGCATATTGCTGGCCGTCGCAGGCGAACACCAGGCCGGGCGTGAGCAACTCGAAAATGTAGCGCAGCTTGCCGAAATCGGACGAGATCAGCGAATAGGCCGGCGAGATCGGCGCATAGGGGATGCCGACATAGAGGCATCCGAGCGCCAGCATCGCGTGTTCGAGATCGTTGCCAGACAGGATTGCAACCGGGCGCTCCGCCGACAGGTCGCGCGACAGCAACGCCTGCCCGATGCATTTGGCATATTGCAGCGCCTGCGCGTAGGTAATGTGACGCCATTCTCCGTTCGCATCGCGCCCCGCCATGAAGGTGCGGTCGGGAGCATGCTCGGCCCAATAGACCAGGCGGTCGGTGATCCGCGGCGGATAGTCATCCAGCGGATAGCGCGAGCGGATCAGCAAGGTGCCGTCCGGGCGCCGCTCGATATCGATGTCCGGCTTTTCGAGCTTGACCGGCCGCACCGGAGCCGGCGCTGCGGAATGCTGAGCCTGGGACGCTTGCGCCATCACATCTATTCCTGCCCTGCGCGGCGCTTCTTTTATGAGCCCTTGTGCAGAGCCTTCGGCGCCCGTTTCTCCAGAAAGTCCTTCAGCCGCGCCTGCGCTTCCTCGCTGCCGGAGGAAATCGCAGCCATCAGCGCTTCCATCATATAACCACCCGGGCGGTCGATGTCCGCAATTCGCGGCAAGGCATGCATCACCGCGTAATTCGTCATCGGGGTGTTGGCTGCGACCCGTTTCGCGAGCTCGATCCCCTTGTCGAGGCCCGTGCCGTTATCGACCAGATAGTGGGACAGGCCCATCGCCAGCCCCTCTTCGGCGCCGTAGGTCCGGCCGGTGAGCATCATGTCCATCATGCGGGACGCGCCGATCAGCCGCGGGATCCGGACCGAACCGCCGCCGCCGACGTAAATGCCGCGCACGCCCTCCGGCAGCGCGTAATATGTGGACTTTTCCGCCACCCGCACGTGGCAGGCCGATGCCAGTTCGAGGCCGCCGCCCACCACTGCACCGTGCAGCACAGCGATCACCGGCACCTTGCCGAATTCGAATTGATCGAACACCCGGTGCCAGTTGCGGGAGTGATGCACAGACTCGACCGTGCCGCGGACGGTGAGTTCCGAAAGGTCGAGGCCGGCGGAGAAATGGTCGCCATCGCCGGACAGCACGACGGCGCGGATGTCGGACGGCAGGCCGTTGAAATAGGCCTCGATGCCCAAAACCAGCGTGTCGTTGAGCGCGTTTCGCTTTTCCGGACGCGACAGGCGCAGGAACCCGATCTCGCCATCGCGCTCGGCGGTGACGGAAGCGGGCAGGTTCGGAATGTCGAGCTTGGTCCTTGGCATCGGTCCCCGAGACGGCCTGTCCGGCCTTGGTCTAAATTGTTGTCGTTGACAACAAATTCCCGAAAACCCGGCCGGGGTCAATCCCCATCCTTGCAGGTATGGATCAAAACAGCGCGTTTTGATGGGCTTTCCTGCCCAACGCGACCCCGGCCCGCCGGCGGCAGCGATGGAATCAAAGCACTTCGTAAACGTCGAGTTTCACCGCGTTTTTGTCCCGCTGCCCACGGGCGATGGCGATCACCCGGTTCAGCCAGTCGAGCTCCCGGTCTCCGGTCTCGAACCGCATGCAGGTCCTAAAATAATACAGCGACGGGTCGACCGCCTCGCCGGTGAGAAGGCGCGCCAGGACCTCGGGCGGTCCGTGGCGAATGCCCTCGCTGGACACCAGGATCAGGGCCCCGCTGTCGCTGCGGATCGTGTAGCGGGCCTCCACATGGGCGGCGCCGTCGGCGCGGATGAACTGCCAGTCCGCGCCGCCCGGCAGAATCTGGCCGGTGACCTTGCCGGTCACGGTGCCGCCAAGGATGTTGATGACGCGGCGCTCCCCGATCGGGGTGGCACCGAATTGCAGGATGTCGGCGAGTTCGGCATTCACGCGCAGGATCGGTTCGGGCGAGATCAGGGTCATGTCAGATGTGTCTCTAAAACATTGGACTTCGGACGCATTCCTTGGCATTTGACCCCCCGAAACGCGCTCCGTAAATTGAAAAATGAAAGGTTGCGTGGCCTGCCGCGCACGAGGAATCGTTCGATATGTCGCGTGTTATGTCTCTGCAAGAAGCCGTGTCATCGACCATCAAGGATGGCGATACGGTTTCGATGGAAGGCTTCACCCATCTGATCCCCCATGCCGTGGGGCACGAAATCATTCGTCAAGGCAAGAAGCACCTGACGCTTCTGCGCATGACCCCGGATCTGATCTACGATCAGATGATCGGCATGGGCTGCGCCGACAAGATTATCTTTTCATGGGGCGGCAATCCGGGCGTCGGCTCGTTGCACCGGCTCCGTGATGCGGTCGAGAACGGCTGGCCCAACAAGATCGAGATCGTCGAACATTCACACGCCGCGATGGCCAATGCCTATGCGGCCGGCGCAGCCGGTCTGCCCTTCGCGGTGTTCCGCGGTTACATCGGCACCGACCTGCCGAAAGTGAATCCGCAGATCAAGTTCATCGAGTGCCCCTATACGGGCGAACGGCTGGCCACCGTGCCCGCCCATCGGCCGGATGTTGCGGTGATCCACGCCCTGCGCGCCGACAAGGAAGGCAATGTCCTGCTTGAAGGCATTCTCGGCGTGCAGAAGGAAGCAGTGCTCGCGGCCAAGAAGTCGATCGTGACGGTGGAAGAGGTGGTCGACGACTTCGGACCACGAAACCTGAATGCGGTCATCCTTCCGAGCTGGACCGTCGGTGCGATCTCGGTGGTGCCGGGCGGCGCATTCCCCTCCTATGCGCAGGGCTATTACAAGCGCTTCAACGCCTTCTACAAGGAATGGGATGGCATCGCGCGCGATCGCGACACCTTCCTCGCCTGGATGAAGGAGAATGTGCTGAACAAGGGCCCCGAAGATTTCGCGCGCCATGTTGAAGGCCTGCGCACGGCGGCGGAGTGATTGCGATGAATTACAAGCCGAATGAGATGATGACCATCGCCGCGGCGCGCGCGCTGAAGAATGACGACGTGACCTTCGTCGGCATCGGCATGCCCTCGGCGGCGTCCAACCTCGCGCGACTCACCCATGCTCCGGACATCACGCTGATCTACGAGTCCGGCACGCTCGCGACCAAGCCAAGCGTGCTGCCGCTTTCCATCGGCGACGGTGAATTGTGCGAGACCGCGCTGACCACGGTGTCGGTGCCGGAGATGTTCCGCTACTGGCTGCAGGGCGGACGCATCACCGTCGGCTTCCTCGGCGGGGCGCAGATCGACAAATACGCCAATCTCAACACCACGGTGGTCGGTCCCTACGACAAGCCAAAGGTCCGGCTTCCGGGCGGCGGCGGTGCGCCGGAAATCGCCACGAGCTGCGGCGAGATCTTCATCATCATGGCGCAGAGCAAGCGCTCCTTCGTCAACAAGGTCGATTTCATTACTTCGCTCGGTTTCGGCGAGGGCGGCGATCATCGCGAGCGGCTTGGCGTGAAGACCAAGGGGCCGACCAAGCTGGTGACGGATCTCTGCATCTTCGAGCCAGATCCGGTGACGAAGGAAATGACCGTCACCTCGATCCATCCGGGCGTCACGCGCGAGCAGATCCAGGAGAATACCGGCTGGACGGTCAAATTTGCGGACAAGGTCGCGGAGACGCCGGCGCCGACCGAGAAGGAATTGACGGTCTTGCGCGAATTGCATGCCCGCACTGCGCGTGCCCACGGCGAGGCCGCCTAGCGCGCCACCCATATGACCAGATGGTTTCCCCTCCCGTCGGGGAGGTGAGGAGAAAGGCACAACATCATGCGCGACGTTTTCCTTTGCGATGCTGCCCGGACCGCCATCGGCCGTTACGGCGGCTCGTTGTCGAAGGTGCGGACCGACGATCTTGCGGCCGCTCCGATCAGGGCGCTGGTGAAGCGCAATCCGAATGTCGACTGGTCAGCGCTCGACGAAGTCATCTTCGGCTGCGCCAATCAGGCCGGCGAGGATAACCGCAACGTCGCACGCATGGCGCTGCTGCTGGCCGGTCTGCCGGACTCGGTTCCGGGAATCACCGTCAATCGGCTCTGCGCGTCGGGACTGAATGCCGTGGGCGATGCCGCCCGTGCGATCCGCGCCGGCGAGATCGAATTGGCCATCGCAGGCGGCGTCGAATCGATGACGCGCGCGCCGTTCGTGATGGGCAAGGCGCAGGAGGCGTTTTCCCGCTCCGCCGACATCTTCGACACCACCATCGGCTGGCGCTTCATCAATCCGCTGATGAAGAAGCAGTACGGCGTCGATTCGATGCCCGAGACCGGCGAGAATGTCGCCGAG
>Ga0180222_1003065_pt1 | contig 11636 bp, 10 predicted proteins | sample eDN5th37CKraftOP_FD_151336 | JGI IMG/M metagenome (GOLD analysis project Ga0180222, IMG submission 151336) | Enriched Organic Plus compost microbial communities from Emeryville, California, USA - eDNA 5th pass 37_C Kraft OP (version 2) (version 2) ... | reverse complement strand
CTATAATATCCGGATCTGGGAAAACAGGTTTCCAATGCCCTGAATATGCACGGTGACCTTATCGCCGTCCCGAAGGAAATTGCCCGTTTCCGAGGCGACGCCCGAGGGGGTTCCGGTCAGGATCAGATCACCCGGCTGGAGAGTCACCAGGGTGGAAAGATATGCGATAATCTCGGCCACCGAATAGATCATGTCACTGGTCGAGGAATCCTGCCGGAGTTCTTCATTCACCCATGTCTTCAGCCGCAGATCCTGAGGGTCCTTCACAAAGCGGGCAGGCAATAAATCCGATCCTATCGGACAACTGCCGTCGAACACCTTGTGTCCGACCCAATCGCAGCGGAATGGCGAGACGGGCGGCACCCCCGGACGGATAAAACGGTCGCGCGCCGAAAGATCATTGGCCACGAAATATCCGGCCACATAGTCCAGCGCATCATCCTTGCCGACATTGGCCGCCGCCCGGCCGATTACGGCGCCAAGCTCGCCTTCATAGTCGAGGCTCCGGCTCGCAACGGAAATGACTTCTCCCGATCCAGCCAGCGATTGAAGGGGCTTGATGAAGATATAAGGCGGGAGACCGAGTTCGGTGGTCGATTTGCCCATGTCCACATTCCTGATGGCGGCCATGCGGTCAATATGCTGCTGATAGTTCGCACCGACGCAGAATATCGCGCCGGGTCGCAGCATCTTTTCCTCTTTCACCGCATCGCGCTGTCCGACGAGAGCCGGATCCTGCGGATCAATTGCGCCATCACCGTTCGCGGCAAGCCTCTCAACGGCATCCGACAGGCGCCGATCGGCATCATCCCATGAGGCGAGCAATTGTTCGATCGTGGAAAGGGCGGAATCACCCAGCAACCGGGCAACATCGAACACATGATCCTTGACGATAAGACCCGCGCGCGGTTCGGAATTGTCCTTGCTGTAGGACATAAGCGTGTAAGCCGACATTGGGCGGTACCCTTCAAACAATCTGACAGACTTCGTCGAAGCCGGGGCGGGGATTGCGCTCGAACAATCGGTAGGACGGGTCCCCCCTTCCGAGCGCACAGACCAGGTTCGTCCTGCATCGCCCGTCGGGAAAGAACGCCGCGTCGACGCGATCCTTGTACACGCCCGACATCGGTCCGCAGTCGATGCCCAGCAGGCGCGCCGTCAGGATGAAATAGCCCGCCTGCATGGAGCTGTTGCGGAAGGCGGTCTCTTCACGGGCCGCATCGTCCGCCTCCAGCCAGGCCCGCGATTTGGGATCGTGCGGGAACAGCCGGTCCATCTCTTCATGGAAGCGCGTGTCATAGGCCAGCACGGCCGCGACCGGAGCCGAGCGGACCTTGTCGCCATTGCTGCCGACCATCATCCCGGCAAGCTGCTCCTTCTTCTCCGGCGAGCGGAGGAACAGGATCCGCAGCGGATTGCCGTTCATGCTGGTCGGGCCCCAGCGCATCAGGTCATAGATATGGCGGAGCATATCGTCGGACACGTCCTCGGCCTGCCAGCCATTATAGGACCGCGCCTTGAGAAACATCCGGTCGACCGCTTCATCGAGGTCGCTTCCCCATGGTGTCGTCATTATTCTTCCTCTGGGTTCGGTTCAGGAGATCGTTCAGACTGCCGCGAAAAGGGCTGGATCGTTGCCGTCTGCCTGCCCCAGCCGCCGGTAGATCTCGATGTCGCTCGCCACGAAGATCTGCGCGGGGCCCTCGGAGATGCGGTGAACCACCGTTGCCCCCCGCGGTATCGTGAAGACGTCATGGCGCCGCCAGGCGATGCGGGTTCCGTCGATATCGCTCTCGCCCGCCCCCGCCACGACGACGCAGAGCTGCGCGCCAAGGCTACGCGCCTTCGCCGTTTCCGCCTCGTCCAGCTGCATGAGATAGCAGTCGATCGTCGGGACGATCGCGCCGCCGTTGCGCGGATCGACATAGCGCGCGAGCCTGATGCCGAACTGGTCCTGTGGCGCATTCGCCGCCGCCGCCTGGGCCGGTCCCGCCGGATAGCGGAACATCATCGTATGGCCGGCGCGGGCGACCTCATTCTCCTCGATACCCACCGGAACGATACCGGCCGCGCCATAAGCGCGATCCGCCGGAACCGCCCGCAACGCATTTACCGGGCCGGGCTGGAACATGTCGGTCCGCATCGCGCGATGGATCGCCAGATCCAGAATATCGACCCAGAGAGTTGGCTTGCCGCCCTTATTATGATGCTCGTGCCACGCCCATCCCGGCGTCACCACCAGATCGCCCGGCTCCATGGCGCATGCCTTGCCCTCGACGATGGTTTCAGCCCCCTCGCCTTCCAGAACAAAGCGGAGCGCATGCATCGCATGACGATGGGGCCGCGCGATCTCGCCCGGCATCAGCGCCTGCACGCCGGCACTCACAAGCCCCGCGCAACTTTCCGCATCGTTGCGCGGAATCGTCGGGTTCATCATCATCAACACACGCCGCTCAACGATAGACGGCACCGTGATGTGGGCGGTTTCGCGCAGGATCGGCCCGATCGCTTCCCAAGGCCAATGACGGGGCTGCTCCCCGCCCTGCGAAAATCCCGTCGTTCCGCTTTCCCAGAGCGGAACAAGCTTTTGCGCGTCATATGCGCTTCTCAGTTCCGGCGACACCGGATCGCTGCTCGCCAAGGTCGTCACTGCCACTCTCCCGCACAGCCCCCTGAGCTGCATTCTCGATCTGTGGGCCGCTTATAACGGAAAATTTTCCTCACGTCATCTTTTTTTGGAATATTTTGCATTATTTCTAAAAATAAGCTAGATGCCGCCTATCAAACGACTCCATTTCGGCGCGGACGAGCGCGCCACCTCGGATCGGAAAGGGAGAGCAGGATGACGGAAACAGCGGCAGGCAGGCTTGGGAAAAGGGCGGTCGAAATGGACTTCGATCCGTTCGACGAAGCCTTTCTCGAAGACCCTTATCCCCTGCACGGCGCATTGCGCGATGCCGGGCCGGTTCTCCATATTCCGCGCTACGGCATCCATGCCTGCGCGCGCTATACCGAGGTGATGGAGGTCCTGCGCGATCATGCCACCTATTGTTCGGCGCGGGGCGTCGGCCTTCAGGACTTCAAGACCGACCCGCCATGGCGTCCGGCTTCGCTCCTGCTGGAAGCCGACCCGCCCGAACATACGCGTGCGCGCACGCTCATGAACCGCATCGTCTCGCTCCCCGCGCTCAAGAAGGTGCGCGACCGTTGGCAGGCTCAGGCCGAGGAACTGGCCGACCGGCTCGTGGCCAGGCGTCGCTTCGATGCCGTGACCGACCTTGCCGAGGTCTTCCCGCTGTCCGTTTTCCCCGACGCCATCGGCATCATGGAGGAAGGCCGCGAGCACATGCTTCCCTATGCCGCAGCGGTGTTCAATGCCTATGGCCCCCGCAACCGGGTCTTTCTTTCCTCGGAAGCGAAGCTACCCGCCGCGAATGCATGGGTCGCCGAAGCCTGCAAACGGAAAAATCTCCAGCCCGGCAGTTGGGGCATGGGCATTTTCGACGCTGTCGACGCTGGCGAGATCAGCGAGGAGGAGGGCGAACGGCTGGTCCGTTCCTTCCTGAGCGCCGGGGTGGATACGACGATCAACAGCATCGGCAACATGATGCTGGCCTTCGTCACCTATCCCGACCAATGGGCCGTCCTGCGTCAGGAGGGTTCATTGGTGCGCAAGGCGTTCGAAGAAGCGCTTCGCTGGGACTCGACCGCCCAGATATTCTGCCGGACGACGACGCGCGAGGTCGATCTGGCCGGCGTCCGCCTGCCAGAGGGCGCGAAGGTGCTGCTGTTCCTCGCCGCCGCCAACCGCGATCCGCGCAAATGGGACAATCCCGACGCGTTCGACATTCGCCGGCACACCAGCGGCCATGTGGCTTTCGGCTATGGCATCCACCAGTGTCTGGGGCAGATGGTGGCGCGTCAGGAGGTGGAACTGCTGCTCGCCGCCCTGCGCGAACGAATCGCCTCCATTCGCATGACCGGGCCGCTGGTCCGCCGCCTGAACAATTCGCTCCACGCGATGGCGAGCCTTCCCGTGGAGATCGAACCGGCATGAGCGGCAGCGGCGACTTCCTGCCCGCGCATAGGCAGCTCTTCTACGACGGCCGGTGGCATGAGCCGCACGGCGGCTATCGCGAGCTTTTCAGCCCTTCCGACGGGCGGCCCCTGGGCGTCGCCGCCGAAGCCGACTCCATGGATGTCGATCTGGCCGTCGCCGCCGCCGGGCGCGCCTTCGCGCACTGGCGGCTCACCGAGCCGCTGGAGCGTCAGGAACGGCTGCGGGCGCTGGCCACTGCCGTTCGCGCCCATGCGGAGGAACTGGCGCGGATTGACGCCATCAATTGCGGCAGTCCGCTGCGCGAGCTGCTGCGCGATGCCGCCTTCGGTGCCGACTATATCGACTATTTCGCGGGCATCGCCCATGAGGCGAAGGGCGATGTGCTGCCCAGCGGCGGGGGCGCGCTGCGGCTCGTCGCGCGCGAGCCGGTCGGGGTATGCGCCCGCATCCTCGCCTATAACCATCCGCTCATGTTCCTTTGCATGAAACTCGCACCCGCCATCGCGGCGGGCAATGCGGTGATCATGAAGCCGCCCGTGCAGGCGCCGCTGTCCGCCTATCGGCTGATGGAGCTGGCGGGCGACATCCTGCCGCCCGGCGTCCTCAACATCGTCACCGGCGGAACGGAAGCCGGAACGGCGCTGACCGCGCACCCGCAGGTGCCGCTGGTTTCCCTGATCGGGGGAGCGGCGACCGGGCGGGCGGTGATGCGCGGCGCGGCCGACCGGCTGAAGCGGGTGATATTCGAACTGGGCGGCAAGAATGCGATGATCGTCTGGCCCGACGCGGACCTTTCCGAAGCGGTCGAGGCGGCGGTGCGGGGGATGAATTTCGGCTGGGCCGGGCAAAGCTGCGGTTCCACCTCCCGGCTGTTTCTCCACGAGGATATTCACGACCGCTTCGTCGACCGGCTGGCGAACGCGATGGCCGTCTATCGGCCCGGCCTTCCCGAAGATCCCGCGACGACCATGGGAACGCTGATCTCCGCCGAGCAGCGCGCCAAGGTGGAGCATTATGTCAGGCTCGCCCGACAGGCCGGCGCCACCGTGCGATGCGGCGGGCGGCGGGCGGAGGATCCCGCCCTCGCCAACGGCCATTATTACGAACCGACCTTGCTGACGAACGTGACCGCCGCGATGGCCGTGGCCCGCGAGGAGATTTTCGGACCGGTTCTCTCGGTGCTGCGCTGGCGCGACGAGGCGGCGATGCTGGCGGAGGTGAACGATGTGGATTACGGCCTCACCGCCGCGATCTGGACGCGCGACCTCGCCACCGCGATGCGGGCGTCACGGGCGGTCGAGGCCGGTTTCCTCTGGATCAACGACAGCGCCCGCCATTTCATCGGCGCGCCCTATGGCGGCGTCAAGCAATCCGGCATCGGACGCGAGGAATCGCTCGACGAACTGCTCGAATTCACCGACCTCAAGACCATCAACTTCCGCTTCTGAACCGTCAGGGAAAACCGAGACATGCATGAGCTTCTGAGCCAAGCCGCGCGAGACTATCTTGCCCGCGACCACCATCCCCTGATCGACGGCGACCGTCCGGCGGCGGGCGGGCAAGGGCATCTCCGCCCGACGGATCCCGCGACGGAAACCCCGCTCGCGGACATCCGGGAGGCCTCGGCCGCCGATGTGGACAGGGCCGTGGCGGCGGCTTCCCGCGCTGCCGCCGCCCCTGCCTGGCGGACCATGCCGCCGGCCGCGCGCGCGGCGGCGCTGATGCGCCTTGCCGATGCCATCGAGCGCGACGCCGACCTGCTCGCCGATCTGGAAACGATCTGCAACGGCACGCCGCGCGCCGCGATCCGCAATGCGATCCTGCCCTTCGTCATCGCCCTGACGCGCTATTATGCGGGCTGGGCGGCGCAGGCGGGCGGGCGGCAGGTGACGCTTTCCCGCCCCGGCACCTGGCATGCCTATACCGTGCGGGAGCCGGTCGGCGTCGTCGCAATGATCGTGCCGTGGAACGCGCCCATCATGCTGACCATGCAGAAGGTCGCTCCGGCGCTGGCGGCGGGATGCGCCATCGTGCTCAAGCCGTCGGAGCTGACGCCGCTCACCGCGCTGCGTCTGGGCGAGCTCGCGCTTGAGGCGGGCATACCGGCGGGCGTGTTCAACATCGTGCCCGGCGGCGCGGAAGCAGGCACGGCGCTGGTATCTCACAGGCTGGTGGACAAGATCAGCTTCACCGGTTCCACCTCCGTCGGCCGGGCGATCGCCGCCGAGGCGGGGCGGTCGCTGAAGCGGGTCAGCCTTGAGCTCGGCGGCAAGTCACCGGCGATCCTCCTGTCGGACGCCGATCTTTCACGCGCCATTCCCGGCGTCGCGATGGCGATCTTCAACAATTCCGGGCAGGTCTGCGCGGCGGCCTCCCGCCTGTTCGTCCATCGCGACATCCATGACGCCGTGGTCGAGGGCATCGCCCGTTTCGCCGCCGGGCTGACCATGGGCCACGGCCTCGTCCCGGAAACCCGGCTCGGCCCGCTCATCTCCGCCGCGCATCGCGAACGGGTGCGCCATTATATCATGCAGGGCGAGGCGCAGGGCGCCCGGCTGTCCTTCGGCGGGTCGACGCCGGACCGCACCGGCTATTTCCTCGAACCGGCGATCCTGACGAACGCCGCGCCGGAAATGGATATCGTGCGGGAGGAGATATTCGGCCCGGTCCTGTCGGTCATGAGATTCGACGATGATGACGATCTGGAAGATCTCGCCCGGCGCGCCAATGCGAGCGAATTCGGACTGGCGGGCAGCATCTGGTCGCGCAATGTCGCGCGCGCGCAATCCCTCGCGGGCCGACTGGAAGTGGGCACCGTCGGCATCAACACCCATTCTCTCGTCGATCCAGCGCTGCCGTTCGGCGGGCGCAAGGCTTCGGGCATCGGACGGGAATGCGGAGAGGAAGGCGTCCTTGCCTTCACCGAAACCAAATCGGTCGCGGTCCTGCTGGACTGACGACGAAAAAAGAGGCCGGATCGAACATCCGGCCTCTCGCCTGTCCGTTTTTCAGCCGGTCCTGTGATCAGCCCTCCAGCGTCGTCCAGTCCATATGGACGAGCTTCCATGCGCCATCCAGCAGGAACCAGCCCTCGCTCATCGACAGCCGACGCCGGTCCTCGCCCTCGACACCCATGCCCCGATAGGTGACATCGAGAATATAGGTCACGATCGATGCATCGCCGGACGGAGACATTTTGAGCGCAACGTCCAGCATGACGCAGCGCTCCACCCCGGCGCCCGACCCGACCACCGCCTGCCACCGCTCGACATAGGCGCTAACCGGCACCCGGCCCCGGCCCGGAAGCACGATCGTCGCTTCAGGCGAGAAGAAGGCGAAATAGGCATCGACATCGTTGCGGCCATAGGCGCGGTTCATCGCTTCCAGCGCATTGCCCAGATTGGCTGACATGCTCTTTTCCTTTCGATCACGATCCGCCCTGCGCGGACAATTTGCGGGCAATGTCGCGGGCCGCGCGGCGGGCGCTTTCGATCGCGCCATCGAAATGGCCGGCCCAGCCCAGCGCTATGTCGCCCCCGGCGAAGCGGACATGCCCCTCAGGTCGGTTGAACTCCTCTATGTCCTCCAGCTGGCCGGTCCGCAGCATCGCCCAGGTTTCACGGCACAGCGGATCGGCCGACCAGTCATGCCCATCGACGGCGACCAGTTCCAGATCGGGCAACCATTGCCGCGCGGCAGCCTGAACCGCCGCGACATCCCGTATATCGAGGTCGCTCGACCGCGGGCCGAAAGCGAGAAGGATGGTATCATCATCCACATCATATTCGGTTCCCATCATGGTCAACGGATAGTCCTCCGGCGCGAAGGCGATAAAGCCGTCGATCTTGCCTTTGGCGCGCATCCAGACCTTGACGCCCTGCGACACTTGGTTGCGCCGCGACGCCGCCACCTTGCGCGCGGAAAGCGGAGGATCGAAGGCCATGTCATGGACGACCGGCATCGGAACGGTGACGATCACTTCACGCGCCCTCACGATGCTGCCGTCGGCGAGCGAGAGCGCAGCGCCCTTCTCATCCTGCACGATCGAGATGACGTGGGCGTTCAAACGGTGCTCGGCCCCGGATTCCGCGCGGATGGCGTCGATCAGCATCGACGTGCCTCCCTTGAGGACATAGCGGGATTCCGCCTGCCCCCGCATTTTCCAGTCCCCCCCGGCCAGGGCGACGAGGCGCAGGATCTGGGACCAGGCCGCATCCTCCATCGGCCCGTTGAACGACAAGGTCCAGTGAGCGGCGACCATCCGGCGCTCCTCGTCGGAGAGGTCGAGTTCCGCCAGACGCTGCGCGACCGTCATGCGGTCGGCGCGGCGCGCGGCGTCGGTCAGCGGGAAGGGCGCATGGGGGTTGGGAAAGGCCTCCAGCGCGCCCTCCGCGATCCTGATCTCGCCCGGCGTCATCGCGCCCATCAGGTCCATGATCGGCATCTTGCGCACTTCGCCCTTGTCGAGCCAATAGCCATGCTCGATCCAGGCCACCGATTCTATCTCCAGCCCGTAGGCCAGCATCTCGGCCCACAAATGGGGCTGGAGCCAATGCACGAAGCCTCCCCCGATTTCGAGCTTCATGCCAAGCTTGCTGTCCCGGTGGAAGGCTCGCCCGCCCAGCCGGTCCTTCGCCTCCAGCACGAGAGCGGAAAGACCCGCCCGCGCCAGATCGCGACCGGCTATCAAACCCGCAATCCCCCCGCCCACGATCGCGACATCAACCGCGCTGTCTTTCCCGTTGCTCATATTCATTCCCTTTGTTGCGGACTTGCCGGCCGATCAGTGCGCGCCGAACAGGCGCTCGCGCAGCGTGGCGCCCGGACCATATGCACGCTGCATCGCGCCGCGCTCCTTCAGCGCGGGCACGAGACCATCGAAAATCCCGGACAGGAAATTGGCATTGGCTTCCTTGGTCGCACCGATCAGATAACCGTCGCCACCGGCCTCCTCCATCATGTCGATGAGGTAGTCGGCCACGTCGCCGGCCTTGCCGATCTGGCCGTTATTGCGATCGCCCCAGTTGAAATCGATCATCACATCGCGAATGCTCTGCCCCTGCGCGCCCTTCTTCTTGAGCGCGTCGAACATGCTGGTTGTGCCGTTGGTGACCGCATCCTGCGGAATGGGCTTGTGCATGTCGAACCGCGTCAGATCGATGCCGAGATGGGCGGAATGCGTGCCGAGCACGGTACGGATCTGCTCGTCGGTGATGCTTGCGCGGAACTGGTCCATGCTGTCCGCGATGTTCACCCTTGCGAGATACAGGATCTTGCATTCGCGCGGATCGCGGCCGAAGCTCTTCATCCGGCCCTGAACATCTTCCCGGAAGCTTTTCATCGCCTCGACGCCGCCGATGGTCGTCGACATGATGATTTCCGCGTGCTTCGCCGCGAAGTCCCGCCCCTTGTCCGAACCGCCCGCCTGGACGAACACCGGCCGCCCCTGCGGTGACGGTGCCGAATTCAGCGGACCGCGAACCTTGAAATACCGCCCTTCATGCGCAATTTCGCGAACCCCGGCAGGGTCCGTGTAGATGCCCCGCTCTACATCGGCAATCACCGCCCCGGCCTCCCAGCTGTCCCAGAGCTTGCTGACCACCTCCACAAATTCGTCGGCACGATCATAGCGCTCCGCAACCGGCGGCAGATCGTCCATGCCGAAATTCTGCGCAGATTCCTTTTCGCTGGTGGTCACGATGTTCCAGCCGATCCGTCCCCCGGACAGCGAATCCAGCGTGCCCAGCGCGCGCGCCAGCAGATAGGGCGGATAAAGCGATGTGGACGCCGTCGCCACCAAACCGAGCCGCTCGGTCTGCGCCGCCAGAAAGGGAAGCAACGCCACCGGGTCGTTTTTCGGCGAGGAATAGACATTGGCGAGATCGAGGTCCATCGAACCGCCGATGCGGGACACCGACGAGGTATCCTCGAAGAACAGGAAATCGAAGCATTCTTCCTCGACCCGCTTTGCCAGACGGCTGTGAAAAGCGCCGCTTGCCCAATCCGCGCCATGCAGCCGATCGCTGGCGGCGTGCCATGCCGGCGGAGAGAAGGAACTGAAGAAACCAAGGACGAATTGACGGCTGCTTTGACGAACCATGATCGTGGTCCTTTCCCGGAAACGCGAATGAGAGAAAATGCCGGTGCGGAAAATCCCGCGTCAGATCGCGCCGCGCGCCTCCAGATCCTTGAGATCCCCGGCCGTCAGCCCCAGCAATTCGCGATAGACTTCCTCATTATGCTGCCCGACGGCGGCGCCCGCATGGTCGATCCGCGCCGGCGTGTCGCTGAACCGGACCCAGGGAGCCAGCAAGGTCAGATCGCCGGCCTCGTCATGATGGACACCGACAAAGGCCTCCCGCGCCTTGATGTGCGGATCGTCGAGGATTTCCGGGATCGTCAGCACCGGGCCCGCCGGGACCTTCTGCTCGCTGAAGATTTCGAACAACTCGTGCGAGGTGAATTTCCTCATCCATTCGGCCACGGTATTCTGCAACAGCTTCAAATTCTCGCGCCGCTTGGCGACCGTGGCGAAGCGCGGGTCCTCTATCGCTTCGGGATGGCCGAGCGCCGTCGAATATTTGAGGAACAGGGCGTCCGTCATGTCCGGCAGATGGGTGGCGATATGGCCGTCCTTCGATTCCATATAGGCGCCGGCCGGTCCCATACCCTCGAAATGCTCGTGGAAGTGGCTGACCATGAAACCCATCAGCGCTTCCTGCATCGACACCTCGATCTTCTGCCCCTTCCCTGTCATCGCGCGATGATAGAGCGCCGCGCAGATGCCGAGCGCCATCGAGACCCCGGCCGCCTCGTCGCCGGGGCCGAAGACCTGCGTGCCCCGTGCGCCGGAAAGCTTCCAGGACGCGTCGGCCCAGCCGCTCATCGCCATGGCGATCGTCGCGAAGGAGCGCAGGCCCGCATAAGGTCCGGTCTCGCCATAGCCTTTCGACGAAGCGAAGATGATCGAGGGATTGACCTCCTTCAGCTGCACATAGCCGAAGCCGAGACGATCCATCACGCCGGTCGAGAAATTCTCCACCACGACATCGCTCTTGCGGACCAGATCGAGAAAGAGCTTGCGGCCGTCCTCATTCTTCAGGTTGAGCGTGATGCAGCGCTTGTTGGCGTTGACGACCAGGAACTCATAGCCGTCATGGTCGGCATCCACCGGCATCCAGGCATGGCGGAACCGGTCGGGGGCGTCGCGCTGCTCGACCTTGATGACCTCGGCGCCCATATGCGCCAGCAGCATGGTCGCGAACGGGCCGTTGAGGACGTGGGAAAGATCCAGGATCCTCACCCCCTGCAATGGTCCGAATTCGCCTTTCGTCAGCATCACGCCTCTCCTCAACTTTTCTGCAAAACAAAGACCGGCAGGCGCTGTGCGCCTTCGGCGTCGGTGAATTCCGTGCGGACGCGGTCGCCGATGGCGGCCTTCCCGTCCGACCTGAGATTGGCCTGAAGGACCATCTTCCCGCCCGTCCCGTCGAGTTCGACATGCACGATCGGCAGCGGCAGCGGCGCATCGAAACCCGGCATCGGCGCTCGCTCCACGACCACCAGACCAACAATC
>Ga0180222_1003061_pt1 | contig 11650 bp, 7 predicted proteins | sample eDN5th37CKraftOP_FD_151336 | JGI IMG/M metagenome (GOLD analysis project Ga0180222, IMG submission 151336) | Enriched Organic Plus compost microbial communities from Emeryville, California, USA - eDNA 5th pass 37_C Kraft OP (version 2) (version 2) ... | reverse complement strand
TAACTCGAGTAATATGTTGTGGAGTCTCTCTGGAAGCTTAGCTATTGTACATAAAGTAATCTTCGGTATTTATTATGAAGACGGTTATTTAAAATTCAATCCTTTTATTCCTGAGAAATTAAAAGGTACTTATACGTTAAGCAATTACCGTTATAGCAATTCCAATTTAACAATTACGGTGAGCGGATATGGCGATGCTATTCAATCGTTCAAAGTAAACGGAAAAGAAACAAATTCAATAGTGATACCTGATAATATGCAAGGTGATGTTAAGGTTGAGATTGTAATGAACCAACAATTTAAAGCTGTTTCAGGTGTAAATCATCAACCCGTTAAATTTACATTACCGGCTCCTCAAGCATCTATAAATGCTACAACATTTAGTTGGCAACCGGTGCAAGGTGCAGTAAAATATCTTGTGGTGGAAGATGGTAAAGTAGTAAAAGAACAAACTCAAACAACTTTTACCATAAAATTAAATCAAACTAAAGAATATCAAGTAATTGCTGTTGATAAAGATGGATTAGAGTCATTCGCTAGTGATCCAGTTTTGGTAAAACATCCAATAACCATTCAAAAAGAATGGGAGTCGAGCATTACAAAATCAAACTTCAAAGCACAAGGGTATTCCGGAGATGGATTTATAGAAACCAGCACCACACAAAATCAATCCATTGATATTGCCATTGATGCACCAGCAAAAGGTAATTATTTGGTACGCATTCAATATGCTAATGGTAATGGTCCTTATAATACCGATAATAAATGTGCAATACGTTTATTTCAAGTAAATGGAAGAGACGCAGGAACTTTTGTATTTCCTCAGCGTGGTAAGGACGAATGGAGCGAATGGGTATTGTCGAATGATTTAATAGTGAAGTTGAAAAAAGGCAAAAATAAATTACGTTTAGTGAAGACGGAGAATCAAGACAATATGAATATAGAAATCAATCATGCATTATTAGATTATATTGAATTGATTAAGTTATGATTTTTACCCCTTTGATTTTCAAAGGGGTTTTTTATTCGTTACACCTTTTTTAAAACAGACAAAACCTCTTGAATTTTTTTCAAACTTGATAGGATAAGCCTTTCTATTTTCTGCATAAAAAAATTGCTGATGACTGGTTTACTTTGGTCTTGTGAAAAGAATTTTCATTGCAGGAATAAAAAGTTCTAAAAATTGGTCAAGCACACAACGTGGTTTTAAGTTGAATTTTAGCGGAGTTACATTGGGTAGAACTACCTCAATGAAATAACTTATCTACTGAACAATATCACCAAATTTTACAAAAAGCATTTCGGTAAACAGGTTTGCAAAAATGAGTAAGTGAATATTATTTGTCGGATAAAGGGTATTGATAATTGATAGGGTGAAGCCCGGGCTTAGATACTAATAATTGTATTAAAAATCTCATAGATGGCAGCTAATTTATTTAAACACAAGCAGTTTGCTTTAATCAGATAGTTTTATATAATTTGTTTGGGAATAAAAAAATATAATTAAATTTAATAATTGTTATCCATTTTTTAAAACTTAAATCCTTTAAAGTATGGCCTCTCTAATCGATAGGGTGAAAAACATCCTCACCAATCCTAAAGCTGAATGGGAAGTAATAAGTAATAAGTAATGAACCAGCTACTATGAAAGGCGTATTAACATCTTACGTTATACCACTTTCATTATTATCGGCGATTGCTAGTTTCTTAAAATTCTTTGTGTTCTCATCTATATTTGGAATTGCCTATGCATTGGCTTATACCGTGTTTGCAATTATAGTTACGATATTGGTATTTATTATTGCTACTTATGTTATAGATGCCTTGGCTACCAATTTTAAATCGGAAAAAGATCTTAATAAGTCAGCGCAATTGGTAGCTTATTCTGGTACTGCAGGATATGTAGCAGCTATCTTTTCTTTTATTCCGGTACTGGGAGGACTTTTATCTATAGCAGGTGCTATCTATAGCATTTATTTGTTTTATCTGGGGGTAGGGCCTTTAAAGAAAACACCTGATGATCAGAAGGTGATTTATATTGTTGTGTATATTATTGTGAGTTGGGTAATTTATATGGTTTTGTTTAGTGTGGTTGCGGGGGTTATTCTTACTTCGCTCATTAGCGGAGCGGCTACAATGTCGATGTTAGGCTAAGAGCATTGCGTACATATAGTAAAGGAGTGTTAGATATCTGACACTCCTTTATTGATTATTATATTATGGTTCTTGCTATTCTTAACGGCTATATATTAATGCTTATACATTTCTTGTTTCAAATAAAAACCAGTATGACTTTCGGGATGATTGATGAGTTCTTCCGGTGTTCCTTCAAATAATATTTGACCACCTCCATCACCTCCTTCGGGTCCTAGATCGATGATATGATCTGCTACTTTAATAACGTCCATATTATGCTCTATGATTAATACTGTATTACCCCTCTCGGTAAGTTTATTTAACACTCTAAGTAAATGCCCTATATCTTCAAAATGCAATCCGGTAGTAGGTTCGTCAAGGATATAGAAAGTTTTGCCGGTATCTTTCTTGGATAGTTCGGTACTCAGTTTTACGCGTTGTGCTTCGCCACCGCTTAATGTAACGGCGCTTTGTCCCAGTGTAATGTAACCTAGGCCTACATCCTGCAAGGTTTTAATTTTTCGATAAATATTAGGCACTGCTTGGAAAAACTCCACCGCGTCATCAACGGTCATATCCAGCACATCTGAGATAGACTTGCCTTTGTAGCGTATCTCCAAGGTTTCGCGGTTGTATCTTTTACCGTTACACTTTTCGCAGGGTACATATACATCGGGCAGAAAGTTCATTTCAATCACACGCATCCCGCCACCTTCGCACACATCGCAGCGACCGGTTTTTACATTAAAAGAAAATCGTCCTGCATTATATCCGCGAATCTTGGCTTCGGGAACAGATGCAAACAAAGTTCTGATATCCGTAAAGAATCCGCAATAGGTAGCAGGGTTACTACGTGGCGTGCGACCTATCGGCGACTGATCAATTTCCACTACCTTATCGATATGTTCTAGTCCGGATACCGACCGATATGGCATTACTGGCATTTTGCTAGCAGGGAAACAATGATTGCTTAGAATAGGGTAGAGGGTTTCATTAATCAATGTTGATTTACCGCTACCACTTACGCCTGTTACAACAATCAGTTTACCTAATGGAAATTTTACATTGACGTTTTTGAGATTATTGCCAGATACTCCTTTTAGTTCAATAAATTTGCCATTGCCACTACGTCTTTCTTTGGGTACTTCAATTTTCAATTTCCCTTTCAGGTAGCCGGCGGTAATGGTATCCAATTTCAAAATTTCTTTCGGCGTGCCTTGTGCCACTACACGGCCGCCATGATAGCCTGCACGTGGACCGATATCTACCAAATAATCTGCCGCCTGCATGATGTCTTTATCGTGCTCCACCACAATCAAACTGTTACCGATATCACGCAGCTTTTGCAGAGAAGAAATTAGTCGGTGATTATCCCGCTGATGCAATCCTATAGAAGGTTCGTCGAGTATATATGTGATCCCCTGCAATTGAGAGCCGATTTGTGTGGCCAGTCTAATCCGTTGCGATTCGCCACCACTGAGTGTACGACTGGGGCGGTTCAATGATAAGTAGGAGAGACCTACATCCAACAGAAAGCCCAAACGCTCTCTGATTTCTTTCAAGATATCTTTTGCAATGGTATTTTGCTTTTTGGTCAAACGTAGTTCAATGCCATCCAACCATGCAGCTAGATTATCTAAATTAAGATTGCTAAGGTCTGCAATATTCCTTCCGTCTACCTTAAACCATAGACTCTCTTTTTTAAGTCGTGCACCGTTGCAGGAGGGGCAGGTTTGTACTTCCATATACTGCTCTACCCAGTCGCGTAGCGCTTCGGTACTTTGGGTAGAAAGATACCAGCGCTTTAGCATTGGAATAATGCCTTCATAACTGCCGGTATAATAATCGGGTATGGAATCGTCCGTTCCATCCAGCTGTAACGTTTTTTCGGCATTGCCGTCGCCATACAATAATAAATCCAATTGTTGTTGCGGCAATTCGTTGATAGGTTTACTTAAACTAATCTTATGTTTTTTGGCAAAGGCCACCACTTGCTGGTATACACTGGCGCTACGTTCTTCACCCAACGGGGCAATACCGCCCTCTTTAATACTTTTAGAAGTGTCGGGCAACACTGCATCCATCTTAATCACCGAGCTGGTGCCCAGTCCACGACAATAAGGACATGCACCATAAGGTGAGTTAAAGGAAAAAGTATTAGGAGATGGTTCTTCATAGCTAATGCCTGTATCTTCACACATCAGCATTTTGGAATATTGGGTGATATCATTGCGATCGTGTTCCAGTACGAATAGCAGATCCTTACCCAATTTTAATGCTTGTTGTACGCTTTGACTCAGGCGTACTTTAAAATCATCAGTGACTTGTAAACGGTCTACCACAAGTTCGATATCGTGAATCTTGTATCGATCCACTTGCATTTTAGGAGTGATGTCTTGGATTGTTCCATCTACGCGTACTTTTAAGAAACCTTTTTTGCGTACGTCCTCGAACAACTCGCGGTAATGACCTTTACGGCCTCTTACCAAGGGGGCCAGTATGTTAATTTTTTTCTTATAAAATCTTTCGAAAATGTTATTTACAATTTCCTCCTCACTCCATTTCACCATCTTTTTCCCGGTGTTGTAGGAGTAAGCTTCGCCAATACGTGCAAACAATAATCGCAGAAAATCGTATATCTCAGTAACGGTACCCACTGTAGAACGCGGATTCTTATTTGTAGTTTTCTGCTCAATCGAAATAACAGGAGAAAGCCCTGTAATGCGGTCTACATCAGGCCTTTCCATATCGCCGATAAATTGTCTTGCATAGGCGCCAAAGGTTTCCATATAGCGCCGTTGTCCTTCGGCATAAATAGTATCAAAAGCCAATGACGATTTACCGCTGCCGCTAATACCGGTAATTACTACCAGTTTGTTTTTGGGTATGGAAATATCAATATTCTTAAGATTATGCACTCTGGCACCGGTTACCTCTATATGCGAATAATTGTTTTTCAATATTATCAGTTTGATTTTTTGAAGTTATGCCTGTATTTAGAAAAAGCTAAAATTTATAACTAAAAATTGTTATAAAGGTTTCTGAGCGCTAAAAATATTTTTTTGGCATAATAATTTCTTTAAAGCTACATGAGCAGAACGGCTCTCTAAAATAATTTGGTCACAAAAATAATTTCAGATGAAAAAAAAGTTCTTATTGATGTTGTTTTTTTCTGCATCGGTTTATTCAATAACATATGCACAAACTTCGGTAGCCCCGGAAATTCCGAAAAATTATAAACCCCAGCCTAAGGAATTGTTACCCATGCCCAAGGAGTTGACTGATGCGGATATTTTTCCCGTATTGGGAAAGTATGAACTAATTGATGAAGAAGGAAACGTTTCTATAGTAAGCGTGGCGTTGGATCAGGAAAATAAAGGTTTAGTATGGGTTAATGGGTTACCACAAGGAAAATTCAGGGCCGATCTCAGAGTGTCGCCGGCTATTTACAAAATACCGGAGCAAAAAACTTTGCAAAACGATATTGACGGCGAAGTAGTGGCTTCTGTAAATACAGATACTGAAAGAGATGTAGCTACAACGGATGCTCGTTATTCAGGTAAAACATTAAAGGGAGGTGCTTTGCTGTACGATTCCGTAACTAATAAAATGTACGTGAATCTGGGAGCTAAGTATAACGAATATAATCCTATAGCCGTTTTCCCTGAGTTGAATACTGAAATGGTAAGTGATGCACAAGATCAAGATGCCGATGCTACTGTAGCAGTTACTGCTGAAAATAAGAAGGAGAAAAAAGTAACTAAAAAAGAGGTGGAAGAAAAAAGCATTACTTATGTACTTAATAAGATAGCTCAGGATAATGTTCAAGAAGATGATGTAGTAGTACCAGACGGAGCAGAAAATAATGGTAATGATAATGAGCAGTAGAGAAATTGATTAAAATTAATTTTATAAAAGGGTTGTCTCCTGAGGCAACCTTTTTTGTACCGTTTAGGTCTTATATGCAAAATTTGGATAATTGATATGAATTTTATTTATCTTTGCAATCGTAAAAAATTGTGCCTTAGTTTTTTGTAAATACCTTAAATTTATATACATAAATCAAAACGTAGATCCCCTCAGTTAAACAAAGCCATAAACTCATTAAAATATACCACAATGAAAATAGCACAAGCAACTTTATTTGCAACCGCGTTAGCTGGCATAATGCTAACAGGATGTGATAGCATGAACCGTACCCAGAAAGGAGCTATAATTGGTACAGGAGGTGGCGCTGCCATGGGCGCTGTAATTGGTAAAGCTGCAGGTAATGCCGGATTAGGGGCCGTTATTGGAGCGGCTGTAGGGGGCGCTGCAGGTGCCATCATTGGTAAAAAAATGGACCAGCAGGCCGAAGAAATCAGACAGGAAATTCCTACGGCCAAGGTAGAGCGTGTGGAGGAAGGGATTGTAGTGGAATTTAACAGCGCCGTACTGTTTGGCTTCGACCAGGCAAATCTTACCGAAGCTTCTAAAGAGACCCTTAATGATTTGATTAAGATTTTGAATAAATATCCGGATACAGACGTTGAAATACAGGGCCATACCGATAATACCGGTACTGAAAAGTATAATCAGGCATTGTCGGAAAGAAGGGCTTCTGTAGTAGCCAATTATTTGAGTGATCATGGAATTGATCTTCATCGTCTGACAACTGTAGGATATAGCTTTAGACATCCTAAATATTCCAATGATACTCCTGAAGGGCGGGCTAAAAATCGTCGCGTGGAGTTTATAATTACAGCTAATGAAAAAATGAAAGCTGATGCTGCGAGAGAAGCTGGCCATTAACATAAAAGTTTAAACCAAGACTACTTGATTAAAGTAAATGAACCTCTCATTCATTTACTTTAATAACTAATAAATAGCTTTTAAAAACAAATCGTATGAAACTAAAACAATTATTATTCGGAGGACTATTATTTGCAACTTTTAGTGTTGCAGCTGTTCCAGCAAATGCTCAAGCCGGACGTTTCGGTATCAATGCCGGTGTCAACTTTGCCAATATTAATGGTAAGGATGTAGAGGGTACCAAGCTGAAAACCGGTTTTCAGGCAGGAGTAACTTACGATATCGGTCTGGCCGATGAGTTTGTACTGCAACCCGGCGTAAGCTATGTACAAAATGGAACTAAACTGGATGCCTTTAACAGTAAATTGCATCTAAATTACATTCAGGTTCCTGTTACTTTCCAATATCAGCCTGCTTTGGGTACCGGCAATTTGTTGTTGGGCGTAGGTCCTTACGTAGGATTTGGTGTGGGTAAAGTAAAAGGTTCTTTGTTTGACGATAAAGTCTCCAGCAAGAGCGATTGGGATGACGCAGGTTTGAAAAAGGTAGATGCTGGAGGAAAACTGCTGGTAGGTTATCAGTTAGGCATGGGACTTTCATTCAATCTGAATGCAAATTTGGGAATGGCCCGACTCGCTAAAAACAAAGATGACAAAATTCACAATACCTCATTCGGGATTACTTTAGGATATAAGTTCTAATAATATAATGAGGTCCCTAAAAAGCTTCACATAAATACGGTGAAGCTTTTTTTATGGTCAATACTTTATTGGTTAGGTAGTTTTAAGCGTTCTCAATTCTAACTTTTTTATTTGGAATAATGTATTATATTTGCACCTCGTTGGCAGCGGCCGACGTGGTTCTTTGAATCCTGATGTAGATCAGGAACTTATCAAGAAAGGCAGAGGGTATAGGCCCAATGAAGCCTTGGCAACCTGTTTCAGTGACGCGGAACAAGGTGCCAATTCCTACTACGCTGTAAGCGTAGAAAGATAAGCTGGAAGTTTCAATATTGGTTAGAATGTGATGTATTCAAACATATTTGAAGCCCTCCTGCTTACAGGAGGGCTTTTTTCGTAAATGCCCTCTTGATAAGGATCTGGAACGGAACCTTTAGACTAAAAATTGAGAAAATTTTAGAGGACATGTTGCAAAAACAATATTATCATATCGCTCATAACTGCTTCACACACATGATGTGTTGTTGCTGCTGTTGTATGCCTTTCGGGGCATAGCAACATATCTTCTTTTGGACTTTTAAAGTCTTTCACTTCTGGTTTTTAGTTTTCACAATTTATTTTTCACGCATTAACTTAAAAAACTTCACTTTATGAGTAACGCTTTACGTTTTGAGACCCTGCAGGTACATGCAGGTCAGATACCGGATCCTACAACAGGTAGCCGTGCTGTTCCTATTTATCAAACCACTTCTTTTCAGTTCAAGAATGCCGAACATGCTGCCAATCTTTTTGGTCTAAAAGAGTTTGGTAATATCTATACACGTATCATGAACCCCACAACCGATGTGTTTGAACAACGCATCGCAGCATTGGAAGGAGGGGTAGCGGCTGTGGCCACCTCTTCAGGTCAGGCAGCTCAGTTTTTGGCCATCAACAATATTTTACAGGCCGGAGACAATTTTGTAACCAGTTCTTTCCTCTATGGGGGTACTTATAATCAGTTTAAAGTTTCTTTCAAGCGTTTGGGTATCGAAGCGCGTTTTGCTGAGGCTGATGATCCCGAAAGCTTCAGAAAACTGATTGATGATAAAACCAAAGCTATTTACTTAGAAACATTGGGTAACCCCAGACTGAATGTTCCCGACTTTGAAAAAATCGCGGCACTGGCAAAAGAAGTGGATCTTCCGCTGATTGTAGATAACACGTTTGGTGCGGGAGGCTATTTGTTCCAGCCCATTAAACATGGCGCTAATATAGTGGTACATTCTGCTACCAAATGGATTGGTGGTCATGGTACCAGTATTGGAGGCGTTATTATCGATGGCGGTAATTACAATTGGGGTAATGGTAAATTCCCGCAGTTTACTGAACCTTCGGAAGGGTATCATGGACTGAAGTTCTGGGAAGTTTTTGGCGAAGGCAATCCGTTAGGGCTCCCCAATATTGCATTTGCCATTCGTACCCGAGTAGAAGGATTGCGTGATTTTGGTGCCTGCTTAAGCCCGTTCAACTCCTTCCTGTTGTTGCAAGGATTGGAAACACTGTCGTTGCGTGTACAACGTACCGTAGATAATGCTTTGGAGTTGGCTAAGTGGCTGGAGGCTCACGATAAAGTAGAGTTCGTATGGTATCCGGGATTGGAAAGCAGCCCGTATTACCATTTGGCTCAGAAATATCTACCTAAAGGTGCGGGTGGCGTACTCCAGTTTGGTATTAAAGGCGGATTTGAAAAAGGACGTGCGTTCATCGATAATCTAAAGCTGGTAAGCCATTTGGCAAATGTAGGCGATGCTAAAACACTGGCTATTCATCCAGCTTCTACCACCCACGAACAGCTTACAGAAGAAGAAAGAAAGAGCGCAGGCGTTCTGGATAATTTGATTCGTATCAGCGTGGGTATTGAACACATCGATGATATTAAAGCCGATTTCGAACAAGCATTTGCTAACATTTTCGCTTAATACAGAGTTACTTTCAACTGCCTCATCAGTGCAGTTGGTACGGTGAGGCAGTTTCTAAAAAATATGGATCATAAGATATTTACACACACAGGAGCGTTTCAATTGGAAAGTGGAGCAGTTTTGCAGAAACTGCATCTGGCCTACACTACGTATGGTCAGCTGAATGAAAATAAAGATAATGTGGTATGGATATTCCATGCTCTTACAGCTAACAGCAAACCACATGAATGGTGGCCGGAAATGGTGGGGGAAGGACGTGTATTTGATCCAGCCAAGTATTTTATCATTTGTGTGAATATGCCGGGTAGCTGTTATGGAAGTATTAGTCCGCTGGACATCAATCCCGATACGGGCGCACCCTACTATCACGATTTTCCTTTCTTTACCATAAGAGATATGGTACAGGCTTATCGCTTGTTGCAAAAAGAGCTTGGTGTCGATAAAATAAAAATTGGTATTGGAGGCAGCACAGGAGGGCAACAGTTATTGGAGTGGGCTGTACAGGATCCAGATCTGTTTTCCTATATTATACCCATTGCAACGAATGCGGTTCATTCTCCATGGGGAAAGGCATTCAATGCTTCGCAACGGTTTGCTATTGAAGCAGACAGTACTTGGAGGGAAAAGAAAGAAGATGCCGGAAAAAAAGGTCTGGAAGTAGCACGCAGTATTGCGTTACTATCTTATCGCACCGATATCGCTTATAATAAAACCCAGGCTGACCTCAATGATGAAATGATAGAAGGATTCAGAAGCGAAAGCTATCAGCGTTATCAAGGCGAAAAGCTTTCAAAAAGATTCAACGCATTTAGCTATTATGCTCTTACTAAAAGTATGGACTCCCATAATCTGGGAAGAGGCAGAGGCGGTGTGCAAGCTGCATTGCATACTATCAAAGCCAAGACTTTAGTGTTAAGCTTGGAAGGTGATATATTATTCCCATTGTATGAGCAGGAGTTTTTGGCGCAGCATATTCCCAATGCCCGTGTAAAACTGATTAATTCTGATTATGGACATGATGGATTCTTGCTTGAATTTGAGCAGCTCACTGCAGCTATCAGTAGCTTTATTGAGCAGGGAGAATTGTGTAAATAATTTACACGCACGGATAGGGTTATAACTATATTGAAATTTATATAATCTATACATAAATGAGCAAACATAGACAGCTAGTAATAGGAATGTTTGGATTTGGAGTAGTGGGAGAAGGCTTGTACAGAGTGCTGGAACAAACCCCCTCCTTAAGTGCATACATTAAAAAAGTATGTATCAAGCATCCTGATAAAAAAAGAAATGCTCCTTCATCATTGTTCACAACTGATAAAGACGAAATACTGCAGGATGAAGAAATTAATGTTGTCGTAGAAGTTATCGATGATGCAAATGCAGCATTTGATATCGTAAAAACAGCATTGCTGAACAAAAAGGATGTAGTGAGCTCCAGTAAAAAGATGATAGCAGAGCATCTGCAGGAGTTATTGGAACTACAACAAAAAACCGGCCGTTCCTTCCTATATGAATCTTCCGCATGTGCATCCATTCCGGCTATTAGAAATCTGGAAGAATACTACGATAACGACTTATTACATAGCATCCGGGCTATTGTAAACGGCAGTACCAACTTTATTTTGACGAAGATGTTTGATGAGCGTCTTGGCTTCAGAGAGGCTTTATTACTAGCACAACAGCAGGGTTTTGCCGAAAGTAATCCTACGTTGGATGTGGAAGGATACGATGCACTGAACAAATGGACGATATTTTTATGTCATGCTTATGGGATTGTTACCACACCCGATCAAATTCTCTTTACAGGAATACAAAACATACATAAATCGGATGCGGCAGTGGCCAAGTCTCGAGGTCAACAGATAAGGCTGGTAGCACAAGCTAAAAAGCTGGTGGAAGGTGGCGTGGCTGCTTTTGTGCTGCCACAGTTCGTGACCGCCGATAATCCTTTATCGTTTGTAAGAAACGAATATAACGGAGTGGTGATAGAAAGCGGATTTGCCGATCAACAATTTTTCTATGGAAAAGGCGCAGGTAGTTTTCCTACAGCCTCAGCAGTATTGAGTGATTTGTCTG
>Ga0180222_1003058_pt1 | contig 11670 bp, 14 predicted proteins | sample eDN5th37CKraftOP_FD_151336 | JGI IMG/M metagenome (GOLD analysis project Ga0180222, IMG submission 151336) | Enriched Organic Plus compost microbial communities from Emeryville, California, USA - eDNA 5th pass 37_C Kraft OP (version 2) (version 2) ... | reverse complement strand
TTGCGGTAGCGGCCGATCCCGCGTCCATCGTCGACAAGTTCGCCGCCCTGTTCAAGGCACCGGTGGACGCCGGCGACGGCACGGCCTCTACCCGAGCAGGCGGCGTCAACCTTGCGATTTTCACGCCGGCCGCCGCTCGCAAGCAGTTCGGGATCGAGACGGCGGCCCCCCAAGGCTGTCGAACGCCGAGGGCGAGCATCTGATCGAGGTGGTGCGCAGCGTTGCCAGCGACACCTCGATCATGCTGATCGCACATGATCTCGATATCGTCTTTGGCGTCTGCGATCGCGTCGCGGTGCTCGATCACGGACGGCTGATCGCCTGCGGCACACCCGATGAAATCAGGGAACATGAAGGCGCGCAGGCCGCTTATCTAGGTGTCGCGCCCGTGGAGATGGCTTGATGAGCGTAGCTGCCCAGGTCGAAACAGGGCATGCCCCCTTATCTCTCGGTATCCGGTCTCGATGCCGGCTATGATGGCGTTCGCGTGCTGTACAGCCTCGATGTCGAGCTCGCGCGCGGCGAGACGGTGGCGCTGCTGGGCCGCAACGGTGCCGGCAAGAGCACGCTCTGCACGGCCTTGTTCGGCCTCGAGCCGCAGGTCTCCGGCCGCATCGCGATCAAGGGCCGGGATGTCTCCGGCTGGCCGGGCCACCGAATCGCGCGTCTCGGGGTCGCGCTGGTGCCGAAGGGACGTGGCGTCTACGCCAATCTGACGGTCGACGAGAATCTGAGAATGGCGGCGCTCTGGTCGCGCCGCCGGTCCAACAGGCGCTGGACAACCGAGCGCATCTACGACGACATTCCGCGCCTGGCCCAGCGTCGATCGCTGTCCAGCGGCGCATTGTCCGGCGGCGAGCGCCAGTTGCTTGCGATCGCCCGCGCGCTGCTGACCCAGGCCGATTTCATCGTCCTCGACGAGCCCAGCGAGGGACTGTCTCCGAAGGCGATCGAGGACGTTATCATCGGCACGCTCGGAAGGCTGCGCGACGAAGGTTATACGCTTCTGATCGCCGAGCAGAACATGGCGATGGCGCTCAGGTTGGCCGGGCGCGTCCTGGTGCTCGATCACGGCCGCGTTGCCTTTGATGGTCCCTCCAGCGTCTTCATGGCCGATAAAGATCTACAGAGAGGACATCTCGGACTATGAACGAAGCGATCACCATCGAGCAGTTGCGCTATGTCAGGCTCGGCACCGCCGATCTGAAAGGCGCCGCAGATTTCGCCGGACGCATTCTCGGCCTGCAACTGGTCGATCGCACCGACACGGCCGCTTATTTCCGGTCTGATTATCGCGACCATACGCTGATCTATCTCGACGGCATCGAGGCCGGCCAGGCTGTCGGCTTCGAGGTTCGCAGCCCCGACGTGCTCGCCCAGGCCGAACGCCTCCTGACCGAGGCCGGCATCGTGGTCACGCGCGGCGACGCGGAAGCATGCGAAGCGCGCAAGGTGCGCCAGTTCGTGTCCTTCCGCATGCCGGCAGGCTACGACATCGAACTCGTCGTGCGCCCGCGAGGCGTTCTGGACCGAGGTCACCAATGCCCGCGTCTCGGACCGCATCGGCGATGCGCCGCTGCTGCGTATCGATGAGGTTCATCACACCATCGCACTTTTCCCTTCGCCCACGCCTGGCATCCAACACATCAACCATCAGGTCGAGAGCGGTGACGACATCATGCGCTCGCACCAGTTCCTCAAGGACCGCCAGGTGAGGATGGTGTTCGGGCCGGGCCGTCACTCCACTTCCGAGGCAAAGTTTCTCTACTTCGAAGGCCCCGAAGGCATGGTTTTCGAGTATTCCAGCGGTGTACGGGAGATCGCCGACGAACTGCTCTGGCGGGAGCGGCAGTTCCCCTTCGGGCCGAAGGGTTTCTGCAAATGGGGCGCCAAGCCTGACATCGCCGAATTCCGGAAGTGAACTTGGCCACCCCCGAACCGAGCTCCGAGCAGGAAACGCTGGTGCGCCAGGCGGGGCGGGCGCTGGCACGCCATGGCCTCGTCCATGCTTACGGGCACTGTTCCTTGCGGCTTGACGCACAGCACTTCCTGGTTTCGCCCGCCAAACCGCTCGGACTGGTGGACGACATCGACTCCTGTACTGTCGCTTCGCTCGACGGGCCGCTGCCCGCCAACGTGCTGGGCGAAGTCCGGATCCATCGCGAGATCTATCGCCGTCGGCCGGAGGTCGGCGGCGTCGTGCGCGCGATGCCGCCGAAGATCATGTCCCTCAGCACGCTGCGCATCACACCGCTGCCGCGACACGGTTTCGGAGCTTACTTTGCACCACGTCCGCCGCTATGGGACGATCCGCAATTGCTCCGATTCAGGCGTCATTCTGAATGAGACGGAAGCGGCGCAACGCGCGACCTGGTCCGGTGCCATAGCGGAACGTATGTGGGCATATTTATCGACATCGAAAAGCTGAGCTGCCAGGCTTCGTTTGAGCGACGCTTCACAACCACGGCTCAGAAGCTGAACGAGGTCGAGTGGTGGTCAAGAACATCGAAGGTTTTGGAAGCATGATCGTCGACAAACTGTCGCGTATAACGAGTGCGGGCCGCATTCAAGGTGCCTTAGCCTGTGCTACGGCCGGACCGAGGACGACGGACGCTTCGGTCGTCAGAACGCGGAAGGTGAAGCTTTCCTGAAAATACAGCTCGACGGTCGTGCTCGAATGGCCGAGATAGCCAATGGAGATATCCTGGCCGATATCGAGTTCGAAATCACCGCCGCGGGTTGTCAGCACGAATCCACCCTGAAGGGCCGTCGCCCAGATAATGCCGCCATCCACCACACGCTCAATGTGGTGGAAGACCGGGTAGCCCTCGTCGGTTCCTCCGGCCGCTGCGGTATAGGCATCGGCACCGAGCACAAGCGCATATGGTCCGTTGCAGCCGGCAAGCCGCAATTGACTGACGGCCCGCGCGACAGCGCCGGGATAGCCTTTCACATTTGAAGGCAGAACGAGGCCAGGATTGCTGCTGCCCTGGCGAATGCCCTGGATTCCGGCCGCAGAATATCCGTCGAACACAGCACGGTCTTCGGCAAAGGCGATCTTGCGCGCCGCTTCCTTTACGGGCGACCAGTCTGAATCGGCCGAACCGCGCTCCACATCGTCAATCTGCTGCCGCGAAAGCTCAAACGGGACGCGCAACTCCACCAGCGCCTTCACGTCGCGTTGAGCGGCCTGGATTCCCTCCTCAGGAGGCGAGATCTGATGAAGATGCCCGGTGCCAACCGCCGCAAGGTCGATACCTTTCGAGTCCGGAACGTCGACGACTCGTCGTGCCCCCAGATGGCGCTTGAGGGTCCGGGACGCTTCTTCCTCGATCTGGGCCCAGGCCTTGTCGGAGATGGGAGCAAGTTCGCGATGGAGATTATTCATATCCTGCCTCTTTTTTCAGAGAACCGATGCCCAGTGACCCATTTCTTGGAGAAGGTCTTGCAGACGGCCTTTGCACGGTCCCCTCTCCTTGCTCCGACGCATCGTCACTCGCATCCGGAGCCGGTGAGGCCGCCATATCCGGCGTCACATTGTCGAGGAATGTCGCCGAGGGCACGAAAAACAAGCTGCCCGTAACAGCGCGACTGAAGTCGAGGATGCGGTCATAGTTTCCGGGCGGACGCCCAATGAACATATTCTCCAGCATCTGCTCGATGCGGTGCGGGGATCGCGCGTAGCCGATGAAGTAGGTGCCGAACTCGCCCTTCCCGATTTCGCCGAAAGGCATGTTGTCACGAACGATATCGAGTTCTTCGCCGTTTTCGACGATCGTCGTCAGCACATTGTGGGCGTAGGGTTTCTTGACCGCGTCCGCCTGCTCGATATCGGACAGCTTGTAGCGGCCGATGATGTTTTCCTGTTCCTCGACCGGCACCGCGTGCCATCGGGCCAGATCATGCAGGTACTTTTGAATGATGACGTAGCTTCCGCCCGCAAAGGCCTCATCCTCATCACCGATGATCACGGCATCGATCGCGTCCTGGTCGATGGGATTCTCAGTCCCGTCGACAAAACCGAGCAGGTCGCGTTCGTCGAAATATTTGAAGCCATGCACCTCATCGACCGCGGTCACGGCGCTGCCGAGACGGGACATGATCTGCGCGGCGAGTTCAAAACACAGATCCATGCGCGTGGCACGGATGTGGAAGAGAATATCACCCGGCGTCGAAACCGCGTGATGAACGCCTCGGATTTCCCGGAAGGGATGGAGATCTTTCGGCCGCGGCGCGCAGAAAAGCCGATCCCACGCGTCAGAGCCAAATGCCATGACGCAGGAAAGCCGTCCCCCGAGATCACGGAAGCCAACGGCGCGCAGCAGTGCGGACAGGTCCGCGCATAAACTGCGCACAGCGACTTCGTTTTCCTTTCCGGAATTGATCATGGCCACAAGAAAGATGGCGGCCTGCGTCAACTTCGCGACAACGGGTTGCGGCACAGCAGATGGCACACATCACTCCTTCGGGCCTGTTACCAGGCGGTCTCGTATTCGGCTCCAAGCGAGCGGCCGACGGGGCCGATCTCGACTTTGTCATCCCGCACAGGTCATCTTATAGGATTTGGCGCCGGCGCCAGCTACCACGCAGCGATCCACAACGCGATTTTTCGGATGGGTGCCCTGTCGGAGCAACGAGGGAATCCGAGGCGGCTGACGGTTTTCGTCTGTCATCTGTCATTGAGTTCGTCGGGCGGGTGCCGGGGCTGGACCTGCTGGCGTTATCCGGCGGTGCCGTCCTGCTCGTCGATTCTCGAAAGGCGCTTTAATTCGGCCCGCAGATGATCCGGATCTGACAGCGTGCTTTCGATCGCCGCGTGAAGATGCCGCCAGATCGGCACCGCCTCGGCCAGAACCGTCCGGCCTGCCGGCGTCAGCCGCAGCAACCGGGCGCGCCCGTCCGCCGGATCGGCCGCTGTCTCGACGAGACCGCGGCGTTCCAGCGGCTTGAGGTTGGCGGTCAAGGTCGTCCGGTCCATGGCCAGCAGCGCCGCCACGCTGCTGAGGTTCGGCGGCTCCGGCCGATTGAGCGACATCAGGACAGAGAACTGCCCGCTGGTGATGCCAGCCGGTTTCAACGCGACGTCGAAACGGCGGGCAATCGCTCGTGCCGCCCTTTGTGCATGCAGGCACAGGCAAGTGTCACGCACCAGCAGCGTGGTTTCGAAGGCAGTATCGGCAGGAGCATGCATCTGAGAGGTTGACATCCATGGCCTTATTACGTTGATATCAACTTATATAGCGAGCCGTCAATCAGCATCGGCCGTTCCCGCGGATCCACCTGGAAGGAGGCGACCATTGTCCACGATGCAACCATTCCTGATGTTCCAGGGTGGCCATGCCGAAGAGGCGATGAACCTCTATGTCTCGCTGTTCGACGACGGTGAGATTCTCGATGTCATACGCTGGCAGAAAGGCGAGCAGGGCGCGGAAGGCACCATCAAGCTGGCCCGCTTCAGAGCGGCCGGGCAGAGCGTGCTGACCAGCGACAGCCCGATCAAGCACGCCTTCGACTACACGCCGTCGTGGTCCTTCTTCGTCGATTGCGCATCGGACAAAAAGCAGGAACGGCTTTTCGCGGAACTATCGGATGGCGGCCAGGTGCTGATGCCGCTGGACGATTACGGCTTCAGCAAACGCTTCGCCTGGATCGCCGACCGCTTCGGCGTGTCCTGGCAGCTCAATCTCTCCTGATGCGAGCCACCTCCCCCTGTCAGAAAGGAAACATCCATGAAAATCGTGACCAGCCTCAGCTTCCGGGGCCAGTGCCGCGAGGCGTTCGAATTCTACGCCAAGGTCCTCGGCGGAAAGATCAGGGCGGCGATTCCCTATAGCGATGCGCCGCCGGGCATGCCGATCACCGACGAGAAATATAAGACGTGGCTGATGCATTGCTGGCTCGATATCGGCGATCAGGCGCTGATGGGCGCCGATATGGACGTCGGATGGGCCCCCAACATCGACAAGCCGAAGAACGGCTTCGACGTGACCCTGCACACCGAGGACAAGGCCGAGGCTGGGCGCTGGTTCGATCAACTGTCCGAAGGCGGCAAGACGGTCATGCCGTTCAGCGAAACCTTCTGGTCACCCGGCTTCGGGTCCCTGATCGACAAGTTCGGCGTTCCCTGGATGGTCAACGTCATCCCCTCGGCAGACTGGAAGCCGTCGCAGGGCTGACCGCGTATCCCGGCGATAAAGAATGCAACTGGACGTCGGCACCGGCGGTGCTGCTGCGTCCTTGGGACGTCAATAACCCGCCCGAGCAGTCATCGGGCAAGCAGAAAGCGTCAAGGCGAATACCATGAACCATTCCTATCGCTGGGTGATCGTTGCGGCGGGCGGCCTCCTGGGCTGCGTCGCCATCGGCGCCATGTTCTCGCTGCCCGTCTTCCTGCGGCCGATGTCGCAGGATACCGGCTGGTCCGTCACCGGCATTTCCACGGCGATGACGATCGGCTTCCTCGCCATGGCGGCGGCCAGCATGGCGTGGGGCAATCTTTCCGACCGGCTCGGCCCGCGCCCGGTGGTGCTCACAGGATCGGCCGTGCTGGCAGCGAGCCTGGCGCTCGCCAGCCGGGCCGGATCGCTGATCGAGTTCCAGCTTCTGTTCGGCCTTCTGATCGGCGCATCCACCGCCGCCGTGTTCGCGCCGATGATGGCCTGCGTGACCGGCTGGTTCGACACCCAGCGCGGCCTTGCCGTCTCACTCGTCTCCGCCGGCATGGGCATGGCGCCGATGACCATGGCGCCGCTCGCGGCCTGGCTGGTGACCATCCATGACTGGCGCACCTCCATGCTGATCATCGCCGCCATCACGGGGGTGCTGATGATCCCCGCGGCGCTGCTGGTGCGCCGGCCGCCGGCGCTGGAAAACGCACAGGCCGGGATGCCGGCAGACGAGCCGCAATCGGACATGACGGTGCGGCAGGCGGTGCGCTCGCCGCAGTTCGTCATCCTGATGCTGGCGAACTTCTTCTGCTGCGCCACGCATTCAGGGCCGATCTTCCATACAGTGAGTTACGCGGTGACCTGCGGCATTCCGATGATGGCGGCGGTGTCGATCTACAGTGTCGAGGGGCTGGCCGGCATGTTCGGCCGCATCGGCTTCGGCCTTGCGGGAGACCGGTTCGGCGCGCAGCGCGTGCTGGTGATCGGGCTGCTGGCGCAGGCCTTCGGCGTGCTCGCCTATGCATTCGTCAGCCAGCTCGACGGCTTCTACGCCGTGGCAGTGGTGGTGGGCTTCATCTATGCCGGCACGATGCCGCTCTATGCCGTGATCATCCGCGAGAACTTCCCCTTGCGGATGATGGGCACCATCATCGGCGGCACCGCGATGGCCGGCAGCCTCGGCATGTCGACCGGGCCGCTGCTGGGCGGCCTGATCTACGACCGTTTCAACAGCTACGTGCTGATGTATGTCGGCTCCTGGGGCATGGGACTGGCGGCGATGCTGATCCTGATGACCTTCCGGCCATTCCCCAGAAGGCAGGCGGAGGCGGAGATGGCAGTCGCGTAGTGTCTCGTTCGGAAGGCGGAGACAGTCGGATCAACAGGTCAGCCTTCCCTGTTGCCGGGGCCGCCCGGGGGCCGCGTGCCGCCGGGCGGCCTGCCGTCACTTCTTCAGGAGCGGACAGGTGCTCTTGTCCAGCGGCGTGAAGGCCTGATCGGCGGGAATGGTGGCAACCACCTTGTAGTAGTCCCACGGCCCCTTGGATTCCTCCGGCTTCTTCACCTCGAACAGATAAGCGGGATGAATCTTGCGGCCGTTGGGCTGAATGGTGCCCTTGCCGAACAGGATGTCGTCGGTCGGGGTCGCCTTCATCGCCTCGACGATCTTCAGGCCGTCATGCGAATTGCCGCCTTGCGCTTCGAGCACCTTGAAGTAGTGCAGCAGGGAAGCATATACGCCGGCATGCACGGTGGTCGGCATGCTGTTGTTCTTGGCGCGCTCCTGAAATCGCTTCGAGAACGCACGGGTGTTGTCGTTGAGGTCCCAGTAGAATGGCTCGGTGAAGTTCAAACCGTTGGCCACCTTGAGACCGAGCGAGTGAATGTCGGTAATGAACATCAGCAGCCCGGCGAGCTTCTGCCCGCCCGCCACGACGCCGAATTCCGACGCCTGCTTGATCGCATTGATGGTGTCGCCCCCGGCATTCGCAAGCCCGATGACCTTGGCCTTTGAAGCCTGAGCCTGCAACAGGAACGAGGAGAAGTCGGCGGTGTTGAGCGGATGGCGGACGCTGCCCACCACCTTGCCGCCAAGCGCCGTCAGCGCTTGCGTCGTATCGCGCTCCAGCGCCGTGCCGAAAGCATAGTCGGCGGTGAGGAAGAACCAGGTATCACCGCCACTCCTCACCAGTGCGCTGCCGGTGCCGTTGGCCAGCAGATAGGTATCGTAGGCCCAGTGGATCGTATTCGGCGAGCACTGGCTGTTGGTCAGGTCCGAAGAACCCGTTCCCGAATTGAGGTAAACTCCGTTCTTTTCCCGAACCACGTTGTTGACCGCAAGCCCGACCGAGGAGGTCGGAACGTCGACGATGACGTCGACCTTCTCGCGATCGAACCACTGTCGTGCGATGTTGACCCCGACATCGGGCTTATGAAGGTGGTCGCCGACGATGACATCGACTTTCCAGCCCTTGGCCGTCAGCCCGGAATCCTCGACGGCCATCTGCGCCGCAAGAACCGAGTTCGGGCCCGTCACGTCAGCATAAAGACCCGACTGATCGTTAAGCACGCCGACCTTGATGGTTTTATCCAGCGCCATCGCGGCCGTCGCCGCGGTCAGCGTCGTGATCACCCCCAGCAGCACGGCTGGCACCTTGACATGCATGCGTTTTCCCTCCCTGGATTTGTTTATCCATCATCATTTGCCGATTTTCGCCCCCGATGCAACCTTGGCGGCAAGGCGCGACGGGATTGGCCGCCCGCCTTCGAACTCATCAGGCACACGCGGTCCGCGGCGGACGCGTCAGAAAGATCAAAAAAGGGGCAATCCGATCTTGCGCCGGTCGCCCCTGCGGTGCATTCGGAATTCGGCATCCGCAATGAAGGGGCGAGATCTGTGAAAAGCACCACGCGCAAGATCGGTCCGATCCGCCGTGCGCAAGCCATCATGATCTCGCCGCGTGTCTGGCGGCCACGGCTTGTCTTCTGGGCCGGTGCGCTCGCCATCGGCCTCATCAGCGTCATGTTCGCCCGCCTGGCAGATCAGGCGCAGGCTGTCTTCGCCTGGGCCATCCCGGCCGAAGGATGGCGCCGATTCATACCCCTCGTTGTGACACCGGCCGGATTTGTATTGTGCGCATGGACAGCCTGGCATGTCTTCCCGGGCTCGCAAGGGAGCGGCATTCCCCAGGCGATCGCCGCGCGGCATCTGCGCGACGAGAGCGAGCGTGAGCAGTTCCTGTCGATCCGTATCGTCATCGGCAAGATCATCCTCACGATTGCGGGGTTGCTGTGCGGCGCATCCATCGGACGCGAAGGACCGACGGTCCAGGTCGGCGCCGCGCTGATGCTGCAGGCCGCACGGATAGGCCGGATGACACAGGCGCGTGGGCTGATCCTCGCGGGTTCGGCGGCCGGCATCGCCGCAGCCTTCAATACCCCGCTCGCGGGTATCGTATTCGCCATTGAAGAGATGGGTCGCAGTTACCAGTCGCGCACGAATGGCGTGGTGCTCGCGGCGGTCATCATCGCCGGCCTCGCCTCGCTGGGCATTCTTGGAAACTATACCTATTTCGGCGTCTCTCATGCCACCGCATACTTCCCCGGCGACTGGCCGCTGGTGATCACCTGCGGCGTGCTGGGCGGAGCCTTCGGCGCCTGCTTCAGCCTCGCCGTCATCAGAATCACACGTCGCATACGGCGCTGGAAAACCGACAGCCCGCGAAGCCGGGTGCTGATCGTCGCGGCCGCCGCAGGCCTGATCGTCGCCGCGACCGGTGTCGCGACCGGAGGACTCACCTTCGGCACAGGCTATGAGCAGGCCCGCAACGCCGTCGAGGGCACGCCCCTGCCCCTCAGCTTCTTCGTCGCCAAGTTCATCGCCACGCTTGCTTCGACCATCTCGGGCATCCCGGGCGGGCTCTTTGCCCCTTCGCTCGCGGTCGGAGCGGGCGTCGGCAGCACGCTCGGCCTTGCCTTCGGTGCGAACGCCGGCCTGGGCGCGGTGATGGGGATGGCGGGCTATTTTGCCGGCGTGGTGCAGGCGCCGATGACGGCATTCGTCATCATTCTGGAAATGACCGGGAACCATGACAACGTCATTCCACTCATGGCGGCCTCGGTGCTGGGCTACGGCACGTCTCGCCTGATATCGCCCGAACCCCTCTATCATGCCCTGTCGCGACTGTTCATAGCGGACGCTCTGCGACGACGCCGGGCAGAACAGATCATGGTCGGGACCAAGGCGGCCTCCCCGGCCGCCGGCCCCGGCGCCGATACCTGAGGCCGGCAGGCGGAAAGGAAGTCTTGCCGGGTTGGCCACGCGGTCGCGCAAAGGCCATAAATAAGGATGACGTTTTTGTATCTCTCAAGCTGCTGCTGCACAGCTTGTAGATCTCACGGTAAACGCGGCGTTAATACCTCGTGTTGGCGACAAGTGTCAGACGTATGAGCATACCGGCAATTGACGAGCAAAAGTCCCTCAACGCCAGGCTCGCGTCTTCATGGACGCTGTCGTCGCGGCTGCAGGGGTCGCACCCCGCCACCTGCCCCGCTTGCAGGGAGGATCATCCCCGGGGCGCACAGCCCGCGCTGGAATCTGCTTGTCAGCTTCGAGTTCCGACCGATATCACTCGCCGCGAGCGCCCTTGTCGTGGGCCCGAAGCCCCGCCATGTCTAGCACTGGCATGATCGCGCGATGCGCTCCCAACAGATGAAGGAGTCTACCTGATGGCGATGAGGGACTTGGTCAGAAACGCGACCTTTTCCCGCTCGATCAGCGAGTCGGGGAAAAGCGACTGCATGGCGGCGAAATCGAGCAGTTTCGCATCGTCGAGAATGACGCGAGCCTCGTCGACGTTTTTCGCTCGCGGATAGAAACCACACGCGCGCATACGAACGATCGCGATGCGCCATGGCTCCGGCAGCCAGTGAATGAAGGGGGCCCTGAAGTGCGGCTCGAGCGGAAACCAGTAATTCGGGGTCTGAATGAAATGGCGGGGGGCCACGCGCCGCGCTTCGGACGCCATCTTCTTCTGGTCTGCCCATTGGCCGACATGCTCGATGACGGAGTTCGAGTAAACCAGGTCGAAAGCATTGGTTTCGAAACGCGACAGATCACGGGCATCAGCCACAAGGCTCTGAAAACGCGGTTCGGTCACGGTTTCGGCTTCAAGGTTTGTCAGTGTGACTTCGATGTTTCTGTCGCGCCAGAGATCCGAGAGCGCAGCCCAGTGCTCCATCCGGCCGCCGATATCGAGAATTCTGCAGCGTCCTCTGCTCGCGATGATCTCATCTGCGATGTTGAGGAAGCGCCCAAAGCGCTTGAGACGAAAGCGGTTGCGGTAAACGTCGTCCGGTGTGGTGCCAAGAAGCATGACGCGATCCAACAGATGCCTTGAGTGAATTCAGAAATGAATCAAACAGCCGACCAGGCAATTCAAGCCGCAAAAGAGCCGCCCATCAAGGCGCTGCCGCAGTTGCGCGACATTCTGGGTTTCCAGGT
>Ga0180222_1003056_pt1 | contig 11675 bp, 8 predicted proteins | sample eDN5th37CKraftOP_FD_151336 | JGI IMG/M metagenome (GOLD analysis project Ga0180222, IMG submission 151336) | Enriched Organic Plus compost microbial communities from Emeryville, California, USA - eDNA 5th pass 37_C Kraft OP (version 2) (version 2) ... | reverse complement strand
CGCCGCTTCCCGCCCAAGCAGCAACAGGCGATCCTAGACGTCTCGTTGGACCAGAAGACCCTCGAGGCGATGCCGGTACACGAGTATGTGGATTTGTATGTGATCTGACGAGCGCGAAGGGGCGGGGGGCGATGTTCAGTCCCGTCCCGCCCAAAATCGGTCGTACTCCGGATTGCGCTTCTCGAGGAAGGCGGTAAATCCTTCCCGCCATTCTTCCGGGTCCATGAGGCCGAGCATTTCGTGCATGGCCTGCCAGTCTGCGGGGTCGACGCGGCCCAGCGATTGCTTGGCTGCTGCCAGCGCTGCCGGCGGAGCCGCCACGATTTCTTCCGCGACGGCTACCGCCGTATCGAGCAGTGTTTCTGGTGCAACCAGTCGGTTAACCAAGCCCATGGCATGCGCCTCGTGCGCATCGAACATTCGCCGCGTGAGAATCAGCTCCATGGCTTTGCGGCGCCCGACGATCTCGGGTAGTCGGGCGAGTGCCGTCCGAGGCAGGACGCCCAAGCCAAGCTCGGGCAGGCGAAAGCGCGCCCGCTCAGTCGCTAGCACGAGATCGGCCACCAAAGTCATTTCCGTGCCTCCTCCCATTGCGAGCCCGTCTATGCCGAGAATCACGGGCCGCGGATCGTCCACGAGCGCCCGGAACAGCATCATGGGAGCATTGGGCGGAGGGGGGCGGCGTGCGTCGAGCAAGTCGCCATTGAGCAGCGCGCGAATGTCCGCGCCGGCGCAGAAGTGCTTGTCGGCGGAAACGATCACGATCGCCCGCGCGCCTTTGTCTCCGCTCTGGCGCAGCCCCTGCAGCAGGGCATCGACTTGTTCGGGTCCGAGGGCGTTGTGGTGTTGAGCATCCTGCATGGTCAACACGGCAATGCGGCCGCGCAGGCTAACGGTGACGCGGGTTTCCGTCATCATGGCTCTCCTTTTCCAGGAGGAACGTAGGGCACGGCGTCGCGGCCCGCCCGCCACAGCGCGCGTGCAGCGGGTTTGGTTTTTTCTTCGATGAGGTGCGCCGTGAGCCCGCCGGCGCGCGCGACGACCGAGAAGCAGCGTATGGCCTGGAGAGGCAGGCCCGCGTCGAGCAGCAACGCGCCTATCGCACCTGTGGCGTTGATCGTCACGTGCCGGCCTTTGATGTCGTCGATTGCCGCCGATAGTTCCAACAGCAAGTCCATGTGAGGATGATGAGGACTTGCCTCCCTCGCTACGTCGAAGAGGCGGTAGGAGCGCGGATCGTCCGGTTTGTGGTGCAGATGGCCGAATCCCGCGATGGGGACGCCGGATCGGAGCAGGCGAGCTGCCGTGGCCCGAACGGCGCCAGCGCCATCCCGGGCCACTGCGTCTGCCAGCTCGACCAGTATCCGGGCACATTGCTCCGACGTGCCGGCAAAGACTCCCCCCACCGTCATCAGGCCCGCGGCAATCGCGACTTGCGGCTCCGCCGGGACATTGTCGGAAACCAACCGCGTGACGATGGTGCTGGGGTTGATCCCGTGCTCCATGATCGTGACAAGACAGGCGTCCACGATTGTTTCCTCGCTCTCCGACGGAAGCCGGCCGGTCGCCAGGAAATACAGCATACTGGTGAAGCTGACCTTGCCGATGAGGTCGTGAACGAGATCGACTCCCCGGACGGTGATGGAAGTCTCGTCGGACGTGGAGATTGATGTGGTGGGGTGGGCGCGGGACATGCCTTGGCTCCGGAGCGATAGCGGGTTCAGCGGTTCATGACGGAGTCGAAGCGGGGCGACTGCAGCATCTTCTTCCAGTAGTCGTATTCTTCCTTGACCGCGGCGGCAAGTTCGTCGGGCGAGAGATACAGCGCATTTGTGTATCCCTTGCGCATCGTGTCGTCGAACTCCTGAGACCGAACGACTTGCTCGACCGCGCGCACGAGTTTTTGCTGTACGGCAGCAGGGGTCGCGCGCGGAGCGAACAGGCCGAACTTGGTGACTTCAGTCTTGTCGATGCCCTTCTCGACCAGTGTGGGTGCGTCGGGGAAAAAGTTGTTGCGCTGGGGGCCCATTGTCGCCAGGACGCGCAACTTGCCGGCCCGTTCTTGCGGCGCAATGGCGCCGGGCACGCCGAACACGATGTCCGCAAACCCGCCCATTACGGCCTGGACGGCCGCGCCGACTCCCTTGTATGGAATGTGGGTGAATTCGACCCCCGCTTCCATCTGGAAGGCTTCTCCCACCATGTGCGTCGTCGTGCCCGAGCCGGAGCTGCCCATATTGATCTTGCCCGGGTTGGCTTTGGCGAAGGCCAGCAGTTCCTCTAAGGTGCGGTAGGGGGCGTTTGCGCGGACCGCGATTGCTAGCGGGGTACCCGTCACGTTTCCGATGGGAGAGAAGTCATCGGCTGAATAGGCAACGTCTTTCACCATCTGCGGTACCACCGCTAGCGCCGAGGTACCCGTGAACAACAGCGTGTATCCGTCGGCCGGAGCGTTCTTGACAGCCATCGTTCCTATCGTGGCGCCGCCTCCGTCCCGGTTTTCCACGAAGACCTGTTGCCCGAGCAGTTTGGATAGCGCGGGTACCATGGCCCGCATCTGCAGGTCAACGCCCCCGGGGCCGTAGGGGACGACGACCCGGATCGGGCGGTCGGGGTACTCTGCGAGCGACGGAGACACCAGGGTCAAACTCGCGGCGGCGGCAATCGCCGCCCAAAGCTTCGTAGTGGGGAATGTGCTCATTGCTGTCTCCATGGCGGTTCTGATGATTTGGTGCGATGGAATGAACATCAGTCGGCCAGCAGGTCGCGGGCGATGACTAGCCGCTGCATTTCGGAACTGCCCTCCCCGACCCGGAATAGGCGCAAGTCCCGATAGAACCGTTCAACCGGAAAGCCTGCGATGACGCCGGTTGCACCGTGTATCTGCACCGTGCGGTCGGCAACGCGTCCCGCCGTTTCCGAACAATAGAGTTTGCACATGCTCGCACGAGCCCTTGCTGCTTTGCCCGAGAGGTCGGAGGCCAGCGTCTGCTGGACCAGCGCTCTAGCTGCGGCGAGCTCGGTGGCGGAGTCGGCGAGCATCCATTGGATCGCCTGGCGATCGGCGAGCGGCGCGCCGAAAGTCTTGCGCGTCTTGGCGTATTCGGCTGCCATCTCCAGCAAACGCTCGGCAGCGCCAAGGCACGTGGAGGCGACGCTCATGCGTCCTTCGGTCAGCGCGCTCGAGGCGATGAAGAAGCCTTGGCCCACTTCCCCAAGGAGAGCATCGCTGCTGATGCGGCAGTCTTCAAACGTAATTTCGGAAAGCGTCCAGGCGGCAGACCCCATGGTCCGGTCCACGCGGGTGACCGTCATGCCAGGCGTGCCACGGTCAACGAGGAAGGCAGAAATTCCTCCTCGCGCCCCCAGGTTCTTGTCTGTTACGGCGAGGACGAGCACGACATCGGCCACGTCGGCATTGGAGATGAACTGTTTCTGTCCGTTCAATACCCAGCCGTCACCGTGGCGTTCGGCTCGCGTGCGGATGGCCGCCGCATCGGAACCGGTGCCGGGTTCGGTCAGCGCGAAAGACGTCCGGCTTTCTCCGCGGGTGAGCGGAGGCAGGTAGCGCCTTTTCTGCGCGTCCGTGCCGAATTGGGCGATGGCCATGGGGGAGAGGCCGCCGGTGCTCGACATCAGGATGGTGAACATCGGATGGCAACGGGACAGCTCCTCCTGCACCATGCAGTACTGGGCAAGGCTCGCGCCCATGCCGCCGTATTCCGGGGGAAGGCGCATGCCGAGCAACCCTTGGGCAGCCATCAGCTGCATGAGCTCTGCCGGAAAGCTTCCGGTTCGATCCACCTCCTCGGCCCAGGCAGGTAGCTCTTTCTCCACGAAGCGCCGGATCGCTTGCCGCATTTCGCGCACTTCGTCGTTGACTTCGAAAAACACTGCCCGTCCTCCCGTGTGTGTTCTTGTAGGTATCTTGTTATTTCGCGCGCAACCCGCAACCGGGTATTGCATCCCTCATCGGATTTCGATTGCTGAATAAATAGTTTGACTCAAAAGTCGAAAAAAAACGACCCCGGTTTTGTATAAATTGACTCTGGAGTCAAATCTGAATAGGCTGTAGGAATTTGACGCTGCTGTAGGGTGGGAAAGCATGGATGACATCACGGTGAGGGCGCGCCGGGCCCGCGGTACGCGGCGCAGCGTATCGACCCCATCGTCAGACCAGGGCGAAGTCGCCGTACCTCGCGTTCGCTCCGGTTCGATTCCCGTCTCCGGTCGCAAGGGGCGCTGGCTCGAGAAGAAGAATGCAATCGTCAAGGCTGCTTCCCGGCTGTTCAGTGAACGGGGATTCAACTATGTGTCGCTCGACGACGTGGCCGAGCAATTAGGCATCGGAAAACCTGTCATTTATTACTACTTCGAGAGCAAGGAGCAGATTCTCTTCGAGTGCTACAGCCTCGCTTTCGATGTTGGCGACGAAGTCATGCGGACCGCACTTGCGCTGGAAGGTGATGCGCGGACGCGTTTGGAATACTACCTGCGCGAGTATCTGCTGGCGCACCTGCGGGGCGAAGCACCCTTGGTGCCGATGCACGACATCCTGGCCTTGTCCGAGCCCTTGCGCGGCATCATCGAGCGCCGCCGGCGCAATCGGCGAGACCGATTGCGCAAGCTCATCGCAGCCGGCCAAGAGGATGGGTCGTTGGGGCCCTGCGACCCCCGTGTCGCCGTTAGCGCGTGGGGCGGCGCCAGTGCGTGGGTAATTGGGAGCTTCGATCCCCGCAAAGGGCTGTCTCCGGAGGAGACGGCTGAGTACATGGTAGGGCTATTCTTGAACGGGCTGCTGCCAAGGAAAAAAGTAGCGAAATAGGAAAGGAAGAGAGACGTGGAGCGAGAAAAAATGGAGACACCGCCGGCCGCGACCATACCGCACGCGCTGCGCAGGGCGGCCTCGCTGTGGCCCGGGCAGGAGGCCCTCGTCATCGAGGGCGAGCGCATGACGTATGCCGAACTGCTTGCGCGCACGGAGCGCGTCGCGGCGAATTTGTATCGCCTCGGGCTTCGCCCGGGCGACCATTTTGCGATATGCGCCGGCAACCGGGCCGACTGGGTCGTCGCCGCGTATGCTGCGGTCTGGATCGGAGCGGTAGTCGTGCCGGTAAACACGCGTTTCAAGGCTCCCGAGCTACTGTACTGCCTGCGGCAATCCGATGCGCGCATGTTGCTGGTCGAGGACCGCTTCCTCTCCATCGACTTCATCGCCATGCTGCGCAGCATCGCTCCGGCCGTCGACACCCGCTTGCCGGATCCCGAGCTGCCGGCGCTGCAGACAGTGCTGGTGCTCGGCAACGACGTGCCCGCGGGTGCGGTTTCCGCAGCTGAACTCGAGCGCACGCCCATCGAACCCGCTCCCGCTAGCGCAGCGCCTCGGCCCCGCGATGCCGCCTTGATGCAGTACACATCGGGCACGACGTCGTATCCCAAGGGCGCGATGCTGTGCCACGAAAGCATGGTGTTCGACGCGTGGTATGCGGGCCGCCGCCTCGGGCTCCGTGCGGGAGATCGCTACTTCAGCGGGCGTCCTTTGTTCCATGTGTCGGGCACGACGCTCTCGATGCTCGCCTCCCTCATGGCTGGAGCGTGCTACCTGACCACGGCGTCATTCGACGTTGCTCGGGTGCTGCGCATCATGGAAAGCGAGCGCTGCACCATGACGTCGGCCAATGACACGATGTTCCAGATGCTGATGAATCACCCTGATTTTCGCCCCGAGCGGCTTAGCCTGCGCGGCGGGTTGGCAGCTTGCTCGCCGGAGATATTCCGCCAGGTGGTTGAAACGCTCGGCATGCGCGACCTCTGCGCCGGCTATGGCTTGTCCGAGGCATCACCGAACGTAGCCCTCTCGCCGTACGACGATGACATGGAGAAGCGTGTCGCCGGATATGCCTTCCCACTGCCGGGGCTGGAGGTCAAGATTTTCGATCCAGAGTCCGATGCGCCCATGCCGCCTGGCATTCCCGGAGAAATCCGGGTTCGCGGTTGGGCGCTGATGCTGGGTTACTACAACATGCCGGAGGCCACTGCCAAGACCATAGACCAGGAAGGCTGGCTGCATACGGGCGATCTAGGCGTGGCTGACGAAGCAGGGCGGATCTGCTTTGTCGACCGAATCAAGGACATGTTCCGAGTCGGCGGAGAAAACGTCGCGCCAGCGGACGTCGAGAATGTGCTGAACGGGCATCCCGCCGTGCGGCATTCGCAGGTGGTGGGCGTGCCCGACAAGCGCTTGGGCGAAGTAGCCGCCGCCTACGTCATTCGGCGGGAGGGCGCAACCGTGGATGAAGCGGCGCTGATCGCATGGTGCAAAGAGCGTTGTGCGGGATTCAAAGTACCGCGCTACGTGCGCTTCGTCGATTCTTTCGATGCGATTGGAATGACCGGCAGCGCCAAGATCCAGCGCAATAAGTTGCGCGAATACGCCGTGGCCGACCTCGGCCTAGCCAGCGGGAGCACGACCGAATGACAGCCTCGCCGCAAGACGGGGCCTGGGGACAGGTCGAAGGAGGCGTTGCCCTGCTCACCCTGTCTCGTCCAGAAAAGCGCAACGCCCTTGACACCCGTACCGTCCGTCAGGTCCTCCTGGCGCTGCAGGAATGGGCGACCGACGATGCCGTCCGGGTGGTCGTGCTGGCGGGCGAGGGCAAATCATTTTGTGCCGGGGCGGATCTTACCGAGTTCCGCGGCGCGTCGGCTGGCAACGAGAAGCGCCTCTTGGCCGAGCGCACCGAACTCCTGCACGAACTGGTGCGCCGGGTGGAGCACTATCCCAAACCGCTGGGGGCAGCGGTAAACGGTGCCGCCGTCGGCATGGGGGCCGTGCTCGTCCTGGCTGCGGACTTCGCGCTGTTCGGTGAAAACGCGCGACTAGCTTTCCCGGAGGTCGCGATAGGCCGGGTGCCTACCGTCGTCGTCCCACCCCTAGTGCGCGCCGTGGGGCCCCGCCAAGCCTTCGCCCTGCTGATGGAAGGACGGGTCCTGGACGCACAAGGCGCCGTGGCCCACGGCCTGGCCAGCCGCGTGGTGGATGACGAGCAGGTCGTGACGGAAACCTTGGCTGCCGCGCGAAACATGGCACAGCTCGATCCGGCGGTGGTCCGGGCTACGAAGGCGCTGATTGAGGAGTGCTCCTCGGCGTCGTTGCAGTGAGCGTTCGTCCCGGCCCCTTGGGGGATCGGTCGGCTCGTTCCCCATGGGAGGTCAGTCGGTGTAGAATTGCGCCCTCGGGCCTCTAGCTCATGCCTGGTTAGAGCAGCGGACTCATAATCCGTTGGTGCTGGGTTCGACTCCCAGGGGGCCCACCAATTTCTGATGCAAATCAGGCACTTACAGCCACCAGTGATGGTGGCTTTTGTGTTTCTGGGCGGTTGCCGTATCCAAGAGACAGTTTGGCGGAAAGATTAGGTGCGCGCGCGCGTCTGTGGCCGGTTCCAAAACTGGTCAGGGACCAGAGCTATTATCGAGAATCGGCGCTATAACTAAAATGAAATCCAGTCGAATTCCTGCTTGAATTACATAGCCCCAGTAACTCCTGAGTCCATGTTCCAGGTAGCAGCAATAAAGGCGAGAATCTCTATTTTCCTTTGGCAGGAAACCTCAGGGTTGGGTGGCAGGCGTTCGTGGTACGCACTTTAGTGACGTGTAAACGGGTGTGCCGCTCGGTTGCGCTGACGGTGCACTGGGCGGCTGTGACCGATCGAGAGCGATAAATGAGGAATGGGCAAATGACGCAAGGAGCGGCTGACGATAGTACAGTTTTGGTGGCCGATAGCGACCTGAAGTTGCCGAGTGTTCAGATCGTTGCTGACGCGAAGATTGGGTACGCGGCGATTCAGAACAATGTTCCGGTTATCCGTGAAATCCTTGTAACGAACAATCGTGATTCGCCCCTCGCTGATGTCGACCTGGTCGTCAAGGCAGAACCTTCTTTTGCGGAGGGAGTTTGTTTTCATTTTGACCAATTGGCTCCAGGTGAAACCCGTCGTTTGGCCCCTGTTGATCTACGTCCAGATCACAATTACCTCATTCAGCTAGATGAATCTGAGCGGGCGGTAATTACCGTCGCCTTGCGTGTTCAGGAATCCGTCCTTCTAACTGCCACCCACAATGTTGATGTTCTCGCCTACGATCAGTGGGCTGGAACGCACTCGCTGCCCGAACTGCTGGCCGCATTCTGCATGCCCAACTCCAGGGTGGTCGACAAGCTTCTGGCCCGTGCTTCTGGCTTGCTGCGCCAGCTTTCGCCAGATCTGTCGATGGACGGATACCAGTCCAAGAACCGCGAGAAAGTCTGGAAGCAGGTATCGGCGATCTACAACACGATCGTTGCCGAAAACATCCAGTACTCCAACCCCCCTGCGTCATTCGGAAACGATGGGCAAAAAATTCGCACGCCAGAGCGCATTCTGGACGGCAAGCTCGCCACGTGCCTCGACCTTGCGATGTTGTTCTCATCTTGTCTGGAACAGGCAGGCCTTCATCCTGTTGTCCTGTTTAAGGAAGGGCATGCCTGGGTTGGGGTTTGGCTGATAGACACTAGTTTTCCTACACCGTTGGTGGACGATGTTCAGTGTGTTCGAAAGCGGGTGAAATCTGGCGAGTTCATGGTTTTTGAGACCACCGGCGTGGCAAACGGTCAGAAACCATCACTTCGTTGGGCGTGCTCTCGCGGCGAAGATCATCTGAACGATGAAACGGAGTTCGCGTATGCCGTCGATATTCGACGTGCTCGAGAGGTTCGGATTCTTCCTCTTCCATCCCGTTCGCTGCGGCCCGATGAGCAGCTTGTTCCGGTTGCAGATGCCGAAGTACCCATTATCGAGGATGTACCGCAACTACCGCCGCTGGATCCGGTGGTAATACCTGTACGTGATACCCACTCCGACACGCCAGAGGGACGTCTAGCCAAATGGAAGAGCAAGCTGCTCGATCTAACGCTTCGCAACAAACTACTGAATTTCAAACCATCCAAATCCACGCTGCGCGTCATTTGTCCTGACCCAGGCGCACTGGAAGATCGCCTGGCCAGTGGAAATGAGTTCAAGATCCGTGCGAGGCCGAAGATCATGTCCGGATCTGACGGTCGTGATGCCAATGTGTATGCCGCAAGGAAAGGATCGGCGGCAATGGATGATCTGGCAACCGACGCTCTTTCCCGGAATGAAGTTATCGTGGACGTCGACGAAGATGCTCTGGATGGACGGCTTCTTGAGATATTCCGGGCCGCAAGCACGGGAATGGAGGAGGGGGGCGCCAATACGCTGTTTCTGACGATCGGGATGTTGGAGTGGCGGGAGCGCAAGGATGCCGAATCCAGCTATCTGGCTCCGATTCTTCTGATCCCTGTTTCGTTATCCCGTCAGTCTGTCCGGAGCGGTTTTCGCCTGACTCGTCATGACGATGACGCACTCGTCAACCCGACGCTGCTTCAGAAGCTGCAGCAGGACTTTGGCCTGAAGCTTCCCTCGTTCGATATTCTGTCGAGCGACGAGCATGGTATTGACGTACATGCAATTCTTCAGGTTTTTCGGCTGAATGTAGGCGAATTGAAGGGATGGGAGGTCAAGGAGCAGGTCCACCTGGGGATCTTTTCGTTCACGAAATATTTGATGTGGAAGGATCTCCAGGACCGCCAGGCGCAGTTACAAGAGAACAGCGTTGTCGCTCACCTGATCAATAGCCCAGGAAAGACGTTCGCCGACAGTGAGCTTGGTTTCGAGCCCAGCACATTGGATGAAACGTTTCGGCCTCAAGATCTCTTTGCCCCCTTGCTGTCCGATTCATCGCAGCTGCGAGCGGTTTGTGTGGCGGCAGAGGGCAAGAATCTTGTAATCGAAGGCCCGCCTGGGACGGGCAAGAGCCAGACCATTTCAAATTTGATCGCCCATCTGCTGGCCACCGGGAAGACGGTCCTGTTCGTCTCGGAGAAAATGGCCGCGTTGGAGGTGGTGCATCGCAGGTTAAGCAGTTTGGGCTTGGAGCCCTTTTGCCTTGAACTGCATTCATCCAAGGCAAAGAAAGCGGAAGTTCTGAAGCAGCTGGAAGTGGCTCTTGATGCGGCTGGTGCGCGTACAGTAAAGGATTGGGAGAGAGAGGCCGAAAGAATCCTGTCGCTTCGTACAGACCTGAATGGGGTCGCCCGTGCGTTGCATCGTATCTATCCAAACGACCTCACCGTCTACGAAGCTATTGGTACCACTCTGCTGCATGCGGAAATGCGGCCAGCGCCGATGCCCTGGGGGGAAGCAGATGTTCATGATCGTGAGCAGCTCGACGCTCTGCGCGAAATTTGCCGGCAGATGGGCGCGTTGGCCACCCAGCTATCCGGATTGCAGAATCATCCTTTGGCAGTTATCCGTAAGGCTGAGTGGAGTCCGAGCTGGCAGCAGGAGCTTCTCGATGCGGTTTCGGCCCTCGAAACCCTGGTCAAGCGGTTGAATGAAATCGTATCAAATGTAGTGCGTCAATTGGGGCTGCCACAGATCGCGTTCTCGCTTCATGGGCTTGGCAGATTCGATGCGTTGGCCGATTTATTGCTTGCTGCGTTGACTGTTCCCGTCGAGGTCGCACGCTCGGCACACGATGAGTCAGTTCGCAAGCTGCTTGCTAATCTCAGGCAGCACGGAATGGTACGTAACCAGGCGTGGGAACGGTTGAGCAAGGACTATCTGGAGGAGGTCGCTTCTCTAAACGCGTCCGAACTGGGACTGCGGTGGACCGAGGCTACCAATGCCTGGTGGCCGAAAAGCGTGTTTTCCCAGCGAGCAGTTGCCGGGCGGTTGCGTCTGTATCGGAAGAATAAACGCCGTCCACAAGGCAGCGATATTCCGACAGTCATTGATGCGTTGGCTATTATCAACGCCGAGGATCGGTTCATCGAATCCATTTCCCATGACGCATCGAGACTGCTGGACGGTGCATTTGCGGCGTCGAAAACGGATTGGAAAACCGTCGATTCGGTCGAAAGGTGGGCGACATCATTCGCAGATACCGTGATTGCAATAGCGGGCAGTGACGTCGAACTGGCCCAGGCGCTTCGTACACGGCTTCAGCTGTTCGTTGCCGACAACCGGAGCATGCTGAAAGCGGAAATGCCTCTCGGCTCCGGCTTGCTGTCGTACCGAGACTGCTATCGCGACTTCATGGCTCAACTCCGCCGAGTCATTGAGATCGGACATTGCCAGGATGATTTGGGTCTTGATCCATCTGCCCCTGGCGTCATCCCTCGGTTGCTAAGTCTGCTTCAGGGGTGGCAATCCGCCTCGCGCCAACTCCAACCATGGTGTCTATGGCAGAAATCCCGAGCCAATGCAATCAGCAATGGCTTGCAAGGCATTGTGGTCGCTTTGGAGTCAGGCGAGGTGCAACTGTCCAATATTTCGACGTATTTCGAGTACAGCTATCAAAGTTGGTGGCTGCGGAAGGCGATTGACCGAGAACCGGTGCTCTGCAATTTCTCGAGTGCCGAGCATGAGCGCAAGATTGCTGAGTTCAAGGAAGCAGACGAACGTTTTCAAAAGCTGACGCAGCAATACATTGAATCGCACCGAGTTTTGAGGAGGCTCCAACCTTTGAGAAAATGGAGCCATGAGCAAGAACAACAAATTTTCGCCTGAAGTCCGTGAGCGTGCCGTTCGATTGGTGCAAGAGCATCGCGGTGAGTA
>Ga0180222_1003055_pt1 | contig 11676 bp, 8 predicted proteins | sample eDN5th37CKraftOP_FD_151336 | JGI IMG/M metagenome (GOLD analysis project Ga0180222, IMG submission 151336) | Enriched Organic Plus compost microbial communities from Emeryville, California, USA - eDNA 5th pass 37_C Kraft OP (version 2) (version 2) ... | reverse complement strand
CTGTACGCGAATCGAAAACGCTAACGGCCGACAGCGCGGCATCGGCCGCCTGACCGAGCTGCCACGCGCAAGTGCGATTCTGACCGCTGATCGCGTATTCTATCGTAGCGCAGGGTGTGCCCGGTGCTGGGTCATAGATGTCGGGTATGATCTCCTCAACACGGCTCGGCATACGGGCACGACATGCCTTCTTCAGGATGCGCGCATAGCCGGATTTGCCCGATCCGTTATCGCCATAGATGATCGTCAGTCCGACGCGCTGGAGCGTCAGCCGCTGGTCAGCGGCCAAGGCGTTGACATGTCGGACGCCATGCACCTGCCTTAGGTAGACTTCGCCCTGCTCGCGGCTGGGATCGCGCAAATGCTCGGCATTCAGCGGTGCCGCTTGGCTTTCTCCCTTGCAAATGGAGACAAGTTCGTCGATCTCAGCCGGCTCCAACGTCGCCTGAGTCGCAAGCCGCCGCAGCGCGTCTTTCTGCCAGTTCGGACTATCGGCAGACCACGCAAGAATGTTGGCAAGCGCCTCTGCCTCAGTCGTCATCCGGTGTCACCCACCAATATTGGTATGGCCACTTTCGCGCTGAACCAGCCGAGCTGATTTCGGGTCATACACATAGCCGGTGATCGTCCCGTCCCTGATCTTCTCGATTGCTTCGTCGATCACGAAAATGGGCACGAGGAACCATTCGCGTGGGATGACGGGCTGTCCGAAGCGGTCTTTGATCTCGATGTCGAGCCGGGCCGGACCGAAGATCCGATGGATCAGGTTCTCAAGCCGCGTGCGGTTGATGTTGAACAGCTCGTAGGTGGCAACGACCTCGACCTCAGCCATGAGGAAGGTCGGATCGAGCTTGGCATTGGCGAGGCGGCGCGCAATATCGCCGCCGGTCACGCCGATCTTGTGCAGCACGTCACGGTGGGCCGCGACGGCCGGGTGGTCGGACTTGCTGCGCAGCACATAAACGATGCCGCTGGCCTCATCCCCTTCTTCATTCTGATCAGAGAACAATGGGCCGGCCGAGAGCTCGACGATCCGCCGTCCGGCCGGGTCCTGTTGCAGCGCCTTTTGGAGCGACCGCATAAGCAGATTGCTCTCGGTGCCGTTGTCGAAGATCACACGCAGCCGGGCGTCGATATTGCCGTGCTCGTTGACCGTGGGCTGTTCCATAGTCGCGACATAGGCTTTCTGACCGCCCAAAATATAGAAGCGGCCTGGCGCGATCTCGGACTTGCGCTCGAAGCGGCGGGTCTGCCGAAGACCGGCGCCAAGCTCCTTTTGCACCTGCTCGAACAGCGGTTTGAAGTTGTCGAAGTCCTCGCATCTCTGGCGGTTGGCAATCTCCTCCGCTGCGCGTTTGTCGGCAGCGGAGCGGACATGCCGCAACTCCGTGATGTCGCCGGGTGTGGTGTCATCCACGCCGAGCTGCGCCAGAAGCTCGTCATCGTCGATGTCTTCAGGAACACCAAGCGGCGCTGGCTGCGCGCCGGTCAAAAGCCCTTGATGGTCGAGGGGTTCGATCACGGCGCGGCAATCGGCCAGCTCGCGCAGGCGATCAAGGCGCACGGCATACAAGCGCTCGAAGATGTCGCGGTCCTCGCCGTGTTGTGGAGCGCGGCCATGTTGTTCGACGAACCGCTGTATCTCCTCGAAACCGGCGATGATCCGCTCCTCGCGAGGCGTCCGGCTCGACTCCTTCTTCGCCTCGGCCTGGACGCCAAGCTCGGCGAGAAGCGCGTCATCCTCGTCGGTGAAGCCTTTAGCCACGGGCGGCCTCCGCCTTCATGCGTTGAAGGAAGGCCACCCCTTCGGCCATGCGCTTCTCCCAGGCGTCGGCCGAGGTGATCGAAGGCAGCCGACCGCGCTCTTGCTTGAACTTCAAGGCCCGCTTGGCGAGCTCCCGCGCCTCCTCGATGGTGAGGTTGACGCGCTTGGCCCCGATCACGGCGGCGACTTGCTTCAGGCTCTCCTCGCTCATGGTCTTGGCGAGAATGGCATAGGCTTCGCCGAACGGATTGATGCGGTCGATCAGGTCGATGTCCAGCTCGCGCACATCCATTGCGTATTTGCGGACGCCCTCAATGAAGGCGGTATTGAGGCTCTTTTCACCGTCACCCTCGGCTCCCCCAAGCGCGACTTCCTTGGCTTTCTGCGTGAGGTTCAGGGCCGCTACGGCGTGCTGGCGCACGGCCTCCTGATCTTCCTCATCGAGCTCAGGATATTTGTCCTTGATGATCTTACCCATGCGGAGCTGGGTCAACTCCTCCGGCACCAGCTCGGGATCGAACAGGCCGCGCTCGATCGTGGTCTTGTCCTGCACGAAGGCGGCAATGACCTCGTTCAGGTCCTGCTGGCAGATGCGTTGCGCCTCTTCGCTCTTCGGCTCGACAAGGCCCTTGATCTCGATCTGGAACTGGCCGGTTTCCTCGTTGAAGCCGACATTGGTCTTATTGGGATCGTAGCCGCCTTCGCCGTAGTCAAAGCCTGGCGTAGGGCCGCTCTGCGGGTTCTTCGGCTTGAACTCGAAGCGCGGCGCAAGCACCTGCTCCATGAGAAGGCTGGCAGCGATGGCCTTCAGCGTGTCGTTCACGGCCTCGGTGACGGCTTCTTCCGACGCATCCGGCTCGGCGATCAGGTTGGTGAAGCGAGCGCGAACCTTGCCCGGCGCGTCGCGGGTGGCGCGGCCGATGATCTGCACGATCTCGGTCAGGCTCGACCGATAGCCGACCGTCAGGGCGTGCTCACACCAGATCCAGTCGAAGCCCTCCTTCGCCATGCCGAGCGCGATGATGATGTCCACATAGTCGCGGTTGTTCTTCTGCGCTGGGTCCTTGAGCGCAGCGGTCACGCGGTCGCGCTTGGCGGGATCGTCGTCAACCAGGTCGGCGATGCGAAGAAGGCGGCCCCCCGGGGTCTTGACCAGTTGGAAGCCGGTTGCGGGATCACGGCCCTCCCATTCGCCCAGCTCGTGAAGGATGTGTTCCACCTCCTTGATCTTGTCGCCCATGCTTTCGCGGGAATTGACGTTCGGGATGTGGATGATGGTTTTCTCGGCCGGGTCGAGCACCTTCAGGATGTCGTCCGTATACGGGCCGTTGTAGAAGAAGTAACCGATGTCGAGTTGCTTGAGATATTCGTAGCCGTTGAGCTGCTCATAGTAGGTGTAGGTGACGGTGTCGAACTTCGACTCGTCCTGCGGGGCGAGCACGGCTTCGGCGTCGCCTCGGAAATAGGAGCCCGTCATCGCCACGATATGCACGCGGTCGCGAGCGATGAACTGGCCGAGATGCAGGCCGAGCTTGTTGTCGGGGTTGGCCGAGACGTGATGGAACTCGTCAACCGCGATCAGCCGGTCATCGAAGGCTTCCACCCCGAACCTGTCCACCGCGAAGCGGAAGGTCGCGTGGGTGCAGACCAGCACCTTGTCGTCGCTTTTCAGGAACGCCTCGACGGAATTCACCTTCCCGCCATTGTCCGCGCCGGGCGCGTTACAAAGGTTCCACTTCGGCGCGACGATCCAGTCGGCCCAGAAGCCGAACTTGGACAAGGCTTCATCGTTGAAGCTCGCGCCGATAGCCTTTTCCGGCACCACGATGATCGCCTGCTTCAAGCCCTGATTGTGGAGCTTGTCGAGGGCGATGAACATGAGCGCGCGGCTCTTCCCCGAGGCCGGCGGCGACTTGATGAGAAGATATTGCTCGCCCCGTTTCTCATAGGCGCGCTCCTGCATCGGGCGCATTCCGAGTGCATTGGCCTTCGTCGAGTTGCCGTTGCGCGCGTAGGTGACTGAGACGGAAGGGATGGATTTGGCTTCCGGGTTCATTTTCTTTCCCCCGCTACGCTGGCAAGCGCCGCCTTAAGCACCTGAAAACAGACTTTCGCCGTATGCTGATCCGGTGTGAAGCCTGATAGCATTTGCTCATACGGGTGAATGTAATTGCGGAAATCCCGAAGCCCGTGGCTGAACTTTTTGACGTCCGGCTTCAGCAACCCAGCCTCGCAGGCGACATCTATGAACTGTGCGAGGCTCCACTCGTGGAACCGCTTCACCCTACCGTCATCGGCCTTCGGACTGGCCGACGCCCGATTGAAGCGGGCTGGCTCCTTCTGCGCCGCTCCGAGAAGGACGGCTTCCAGAACACTGCCGCACAGGAAGATGGTGGAAAGATACGCGCCTGCGCCCATCGCTATCCGCGCTTCGTTAAGGCGGCTCTCGATGATCGGCACGGCCTGCGCTTCAATCGGGAGTTTCTGGATGTTGGGAATCGAAAATTCGCTATGCAGAAATTCGTCAATGGTCCGGGTCGGCTTCGCGGGTGCAGGCACTCCGGAAAGCCGCGAGACGATGCCGCGCGCTTTCTCCAGCACGGATGTTTCAACGTCACGGTTGTTCAGGCTGCAATCGGCCTCATAAGCTTCCAGCATCTCGCCAAGCACCCTTCCGACCAGAACATCCGGCTCCTGCTCCCAGAAAGCGCGCATCTTCTTGGCCTTGGAGGTGCCGTAGGTCTGATACTTCTGCCCATGAATATTGATCTTGTGCCGAGTGAAAAACTCTCCGAACGTCGCGTCGGAATAGTCCAGAACATAGCCGCTCTGCATCCCAAGCAGCTTTTCGAAGTAGCGCTTTTCAATATCGGTGAGGCTGCTCATGCTGCTCCCACCTTCCGCTTCTTTCCGGTCCCCGCTCCTGCGGTCATCTTGGTGTAAAGCTCGAACAGCTTTTCCAGCCGCTCGGTGTCGTTGCGGAACCGGCGGCCGATGTAGATGCGCTCGAGCACCTCGTCGTTGCGCTCGTGGGCCTCGCGCAAATCGGTTGGCATCTTGTCCGGGTCATAGAGATCGGCGATGGTCGCCGGGAAATGCGCTTCCCGCGCCAACAGGATGTCCTCGGCGCAGCGTGTTAGGTCGGCCTTGTTCTTCTCGCTCAGCGTGGGAACCGGGAAGGTGTTCCACCCGAGTGTGTTGGAGTAGGAATAGTCGGTTCTAAGACGTCCACAAATTGTGTCGATCCAAGACAGATGGAGTTTTGATGTGATGATTGCCAGCGTCCACAGCGGGGCATTCGGTATATAGAAAGCCTTGTTGGTCGGCACGACCGATTGATCGGCCACGCCCGCCGGAAAATACTCCCTGTTCTCCGAAGAAACGATGGGAACAAATATCTTGGCTGGCTCATCCCCCTTGCGTTCTCGGAACTGGTGTGGCCGCTGCGCCAACTTGTTCACCGCGGCATCCTCGGTTTCAAGCCGATCTCTTCTGACGCTCTCAATCCTTTGCCGGACCGCATCTATCGAGCTGACTTGCGGCAGCTCATCGTCGGAAATCCAAAGGCAATAGCGCTCCTTGCCATTGATATACTCGGTTGATCCGATGAAGCGTCGAACAAATTTTGGCGCAAGACCGCTGCGAAGCAGCGCATCCTTCTCGTCCGGATCCAACATAAGGCCTGCCGACTTCGAGTAATAAACCCCATACTCCATCGGAATTGATGTGCACCTTGGTTTCTTTTCGGCAGGGACAACGGAGATATTGTGTTCGGTCAGATACGGATTGATGTTAGCGACTTCTCTTACGCGTCCGTCAGTGTAAATCCATCGCGGACCGTTCGGGTCACGATCCACACCGGTAACGACGACCGTCACCCCGGCCTTGTTCGCCGCAAGGTTCGACCACTTGAAAGACGTGTGAGCGAAGCGAATCCTAAAACCGCGTTGCAGTAGTAGCGCCCAAGTGATAGGGACTTGCTGGCCCTGGCAAAGGCTATTCGTTGCCACAAAAGAAAACGGTGCATAGCAAGAATCATTGTAGAGTGCCGCCTTCATCAGCCACGCGCCGACGTAATCGACATTTTTCCATTTGCTGGTGACGCCAGAAAATACTCTCTCTAGGTCCTCTTTCTCTTGAGAGTCCTGCTTGCGGGTTCCCTTGAAGGGCGGATTCCCACAAATATAGGTCTCCCCAGCCTCATTCTCGAATTCGATTTCCGGCTGATCCAGCGGCGTGTGAAACAGGTCATCGGCCCGGTGCTTCACACTTGTCCCGGTAGGAGGACAAACGCTCAGCCAATCGAGCCGCAGGGCGTTGCCGCAGGTGATCCAGTTCTCGGCGTCGAGCGGCAGGAAGTCCCGAAGGGCTTCCTTCTGGCCGCGATAAAGCACGTCGCATTGATACTCGGCGATGATGAGGGCGAGACGCGCGATCTCGGCCGGGAAGCTGCGCAGCTCGATCCCACGGAAGTTGGTCAGCGGGATTTCGCTCCGCCTGTCCGGCTCGCCTCGGCGTTTGTTGATCTCGGCCTCGATCTCCCGCATCTGCTTGTAGGCGATGACAAGGAAGTTGCCGGAGCCGCAGGCCGGATCGAAGACCCTGATCCGCGACATGCGCTTGCGCAGATTCAGCAACATGCGGGGATTGTCCCCCGCCTCGTCGAGCCGCGCACGCAGATCGTCGAGGAACAGCGGATTGAGCACCTTCAGGATGTTCGGAACGCTGGTGTAGTGCATCCCGAGCGCGCCGCGCTCCTCGTCATCGGCCACGGCCTGAATCATCGAGCCGAAGATGTCCGGGTTGATCTTCTTCCAATCAAGGCCGCCGATATGAATGAGGTAGGAACGCGCGATCCGGCTGAAGCGCGGCACGTCCATGGTGCCGGAAAACAACCCGCCATTCACATAGGGAAACTGGTCGGCCCAGCGAGGGATGTTCGCCGCCTTGCGCTCCGCGTCCTTCATGTTCATGGCGCGGAACAGCGTGCCGATCACCTCGTGGGTGTTGGACGAGTCCTTGGCGCTCATCTGCTCCACGGTCGAGGTGAACAGGAGCGGCTTGGCGAAGATGTCGGTGTCCTCGGCGAAGAAGCAGAAGATCAGCCGGGCCATGAAGTGGTTCATGTCGGGCCGGCGCTCGGCCGTTCCCCATTCGGGATTGTCCCTCAGCAGCTCGACATAGAGCCGGTTTAGGCGGCTCGTCGCGCGGATGTCGAAGGAGCTGTCGCGGACCTGCTTGACGGTGGTAATCCCGGCAAGGGGCAGGAAGAAGCCGAAATGGTCGGGGAAGTCGGCATAGGCGCAGGCGACCGTCTCGCCCGACGCCAAATCCTCGGCTTCGAACGTGTCGCCGTCCGTCGCCAGAACGAATTTCGCCTTGGCCCGCGTCGTCGCCGGGCTGGCCTTCAGTGCGGCAAGGGTGCGCGTCACCGTGCCGGGGGCGGCGACGGCGATATGGATGTTGTTGGTCTGAAGGACGCCGCCAAGGTCGGACTTGTTCGACTCGCCCTTGCGCAGTCGCTTGAGGGTCGTTTCCTTGTTTCCGAAGGCTTGCAGGAAGAGATAGGGGAACTCCTCGGCGTCGAACGGCTGCTCGGCGAGTTTCGATATGGCCTCCTCAATCTCGACGGCGTTCATCGTTCCCCCCGCCGTCCGTGGCCGTTGGCTCGAAGGGCTCAACCTTGATTTTCTTGGCCCTGCGCATGACCTCGGCCAGCTCGTAGTCGAGCTGCCGGATCAGCCATTCGCGCGCGGGCGTGCCGAACGCCTTTTCCAGCCGGACGGCCATCTCCGGCGAGATACCCGACCGGGCGTTCAGCAAGTTGCTGAGGGTCTGCCGATCGACACCGAGGATTCGGGCAGCGTCGGTGACGCTCAACCCGTTCCTTTCAATGCAGTCCTGCCGGACAGCCGTTCCTGGGTGCATCGCCTGCCGAATCGTATTGCCCTTCGCTCAATTCAGCCTACAGTGATAATCGACACTCGACAATTGAAGAGACGAAACACTCGATCAGGAAAGACGGATCTTGTGAACGTCATCGGACACGGCATTGACCTTGTGGACGTCGCCGAGATGCGGCGCTGGATCGACGATCCGCGCGACCCACTGATTCCGCGTTGCTTCGTCCAGGCGGAGCTCGACGAGATTGGCGTTGGAGCCGATCGGATAGAGCGTTTGGCGGGGCGGTTCGCCGCCAAGGAGGCAGTGCTCAAGGCGCTCGGAACGGGTTTCGGTGCGGGCGTGGCGTTCACCGATGTGGTAATTCACCGGGCGCCGGGCACCACGCCCGAGGTGCGGCTCTCCGGCGGCGCGGCGAAGGCTGCAGCAGCATTGGGGGTGACCGCCTGGCGGCTCAGCATCAGCCACACTAGCGGCCTCGCAATGGCGAGCGTTCTCGCACTCGGGGCGGAGACTCACGCGCGCGGCTCCTGACGGCCGGACGGGCCGAGAAAACTTATGCGGCGCGCGTCGAGATCGACGGCGATGCGACCGCCGCGCGCGGCGAGTACGGCGCGCCACACCTTGAACCCTTGCAGGATTGCCTGCTCCCACTCGCCGGTCGTGCATTGCCGCACTTCCAGATGGGACGTCATATCCTTGATCGTGCGCAGAAGCTGGAAATCGAGAGCCGCGACGCCGTCGAGGAAGCGGTGGCGTCGCGCATAGTCGAAGGCAAGCGCCGCCACGCCTTCTTCGATGACGGCAGCGCGGCCGCCATCCTCGACCTCGTCGAGCAGCGGCTGGCTCTTGCGTTTTCGCCGGAGCAAGGCGCGCGTGATCGGCGACCAGCCGAGCACGGCCGCATAGGCAAAGTGGAAGACATCGTGGAAGCGATAGCCGTCAGGATCGTAGGCGTTGTCCGTGAGTTCCGCGCCGAATGGTGTACCGTCAATCAGAACACGCACCCGCTGGCGCGATTCGCCCTCCACATCGATGAGCTCAACTTCGAACTTGCGCGGCAGCCGCTCGCCTTCGGGGAGCTCGGCATCGAAGGTAAGCGGCTCGGTGCGTTCGCTGGCCCAGCGCTGCTTGACTTTAGCCAAGTTAGCGGCAACGATGTCGGAGAGCGAGAGATCGAACTTACTGGCGACATTGGCGATGTACCAGAGCAGGTCGCCCAGTTCCTCTGACACGCGCTCCTTGAACAGGCGATGCGCTTCGCCGTCGCGCAGATGCTTCTTGTACTCGCTGAGCAGCTGACCCGTCTCACCTGCGAGACCGAGCATCGGCACGATCAGCGATGCGGCATCGTCGGCGCCATCGCGGGCGGGCACACGATCAGTGCGCAATGCCTCCTTCTGATAGCTTCTGAAATCCATGCTCGCCTCCTTCGGCGTCAACCCGCTGCAGCGCGATGTGGCGCGTCTACGCGGATCTTGTCGTTGAGCTTCCATTTGGGGGGATAGAAGAGTTCGATCGGCTCTGGGGTCGGCTCGAACTTCTGCTTTATGCGGACACGGCCGGTCTTTCCCGCGATCTGCGGGTGCGCCACGCGCGCATATTTGTCGACCTCGCAGAACAGGTTCTGGCAGTCGATCAGCTGCAGTCGCCGCCCCCAGAGCGATTGGAAGTCGATGCCCAGCCGCTCAAACTCCTGCTCCTGAAGGTCCGCCATCAGTCGGATCAGCTCTGGCTCGTTCAGGCCGCCCGGATCGACGAAACATTTGCGCAGGCCGTCGCGTGCGCCGGGGCCGGGCACCACGAAGTCCATTTCGCTGAAATCGGTGAGCTCGCTGTAATTGATGTCGGTGATGAATTGGTACGCTAGGAAGTCACCAATCGTCGGATAGGCGCGCAGCATCTCGAAACCCTCCTGCATCGTGCGGATCTCGGTCAGCCGCTCGGCAAGCCGATCCGCCATCATCCGTTCGAGCAGCAACAGATGATTCTGGTGCTTGGCCGATCGTCCGAAGGCGCGACTGCCGGGCGGCATAATGTACGCGGCCGAGTAGATGCGATGGCCGGTCTGCATTGCGCGCGAGAGCACCGCATCATAGGCAACGAAGCTATAGTCCTCGAAGGTGATCGGGCCGAGCGCGCGTTCGAGAAGCTCCCAAGTCTCGATCTTGTTGAACAGCTTGAACAGCAGAATGCGAAAGAACACTTCGTGTGGTGACCTTGGGAGGTCGTCGCGATAGATGACATGCCGGATAAGAAATTGGCTGACCCGGTCGGACGCACGATAGGCGTTGGTGAACTTGTAGATCGCCAGCACTGGATTCTTGGTCCAGGGACGCGTCTCGCCGCGCACGCGGCGAAAGAACACCGCCTGCCGTTCGGCGGCAAAACGCCAATAGCTCTCATAGACCTCTGACGCTTTGGCCGGCGCAAGGTGCCGCAGCACGATCGGCGTAAGCGCCGTCGACGCTGCCGCCGGCCGAACGGCGACTGGCAGTTCCATAGGCAGGGATGCATTGGCTGCGGTCGGACGAGACTTGGGGGGGCGACCGCGCGGACGTTTTGTGGGGACTTTGGGCGACCTCGAACTCAAAGCATCGCTCCTGCTGTCGCAGGAGCGATGGCGGGCCGCGCCGACGGCGCGGCGGGCGGCGCCGCGAGGGCCTGCGCGGCGGCGACGAGCGGAGCAAAATCCGCGTCGCTCTTGGTGATCCGCTCGAGCTTAGCGATCCCCACCATGACGTTTAGGCGCGCCAGCGGCATGCCCATCTCACGGGCCATGAAGGCTCCGAGTTGGGCCAAGCCGAGATAGTTGCCATAGGCTTTATCAAAGATCTGCTGGGTGGCGTAGAAGGCGTTGGTGACGAGTCCGGCTGCAGTCGGCTCGAAGCTCACCTGCTGGAGGCACGGAAAGCCCAACTGCGCGCTCGCGACATGGTCGCGAGCCGGATCGAAGGTGGTGGCCTGCAGCATCGAGCGGCGCACGCCCGTCCGCGAGTTAAATTGAGACAAAATCCACTCCAGTTGATTGCCGTCCTGCGGGCCGCGCCCATACATGACCATGCGCTCGAAATACAGGCCGCGGCCATTGGCTTTGCGGTTCATGGCCTGCCAGCGCGGGAATGTCGCGCGATAAAGGGTGAAAAGGCGGGACCGGTCACCGCGCGACATCTCCCAGAGGCGCTGCGGGAAGATCGTGAACGCGACGTCGTCGACCACGAGTCGCCCCTTGCGCTTGAGGAGCCGATCGAGGGCCTGGCGCACGGCTGGATCTTCGATGGCGGCGCCGTTCTCTGTGAAGCCACTAAGGCTCAGAATCAAAGGAGCAACCTCGGTTCCGGCGCCGTTGAGGACCTGCAACAGCAGTCGCGCCCAAGCGCGCGAGAGATTGGTGTCATCGATCACCATCGGGGGCGGCGCCGCGAGCATCTTGGCCTTACTCATCCGGGTCCTCCTCCAGATGGCGATATTGCGCGAGACCGATATAGCCGTAGGGCTCGTTTCTCTGGATCGGGGCGATGCGCACGAAGACGGCCCAGTCACCGGCGGCGGCCTGGAAGATTCCCGGTTTCACCGCCCGAAACAGGCGTCCGCCTTCGAGGTCGCGTTCGAAGGCGAGTCCACCGTCCCCCGCCACCTCCGTTCCGGGCGGCAGCAGGAGCAGCGTCTTGACCTCAGCGTCCAGGGTGGGCGCAGCGCGATGGCGGTCGGTGACGATCAGCGGCTCGGGCGTCAGTGCGCCGAGAATGTGCATGCGAAGCGCCTTGGGCGTGACACGGTGCAAGGCAGCGGCGCGGCCGCGCGACAGCATATTCACGCCTGCCGAGAGGTGGGTCAGGAGCGTCGCATAGCCAACACCGAACTCGCAGGCGATGGTGAACATCTGCGCCGGGGTCACCGTTTCCGGGGTCCAGCCTCGGACCGAGAAGGCGCGGCGCAGTCCGATGATCGGCATGAGGACAAAGCCGGCGAAGGTGTCAGCCAGAAACTCCTTTGGATCCTCCCAGGGC
>Ga0180222_1003053_pt1 | contig 11682 bp, 9 predicted proteins | sample eDN5th37CKraftOP_FD_151336 | JGI IMG/M metagenome (GOLD analysis project Ga0180222, IMG submission 151336) | Enriched Organic Plus compost microbial communities from Emeryville, California, USA - eDNA 5th pass 37_C Kraft OP (version 2) (version 2) ... | reverse complement strand
ATGGTATCGGCACATAATTCGGGCATTACAGGCATTTCAGCGATCCCCTCCCTAAGTCACGCTTGTTTAGGACTAGGGAGATTTCCATCGATGCTTTGACCGATCAAGCCGTGGATTTGTTAAATTTATAGGGTGCAAATTGTTCAAAATGACAAGCCCACGGTCGATTTGACGAAACTTTTGCAAAGTCGAGGTAAAATCTGCAGATCAAATAGGCAAAGACTGGAGCCGAAATGGGTATCGGGTACCACCGCCCCCTCCAAAAATCGCAGCTTTTAATTGTCAACACACACGCAAATGACAGGCACCGTCGCTTGTCGGAGCACGGACATAAAGCCAGATTGCGACATAATCCCAACCGCTTCCTTGGCGGCCCTGAGACCGGTACAATTGGCCGTTAAGGTTGGGCAAATGGGCGTCCCGGTTCACAAAGCCAAGACGCCCCGCGAAGCGACGATCAGATGGTCAGTATGCCGGTCCAGCCGCGCGTTCTGCCAGTTGCTCGGGCGTCAGCAAATCCGCGTGATGGGCGCGTGCGACATCGGGATGCGACCGGAGGCGACTTTTGAGGTTATTAGCGCCGACCTCGCGGAAGATCGGATTAAGTGCATCCACAGTCACGCCGCGTTCTTTGGTCTTCAACTCCTCCGGCAGATCGATAACCGGAATGGTTGCATCATATCGAGCACCAAGGAAGAAGGCGACGGAGAAACGTTCAACACCTGCTGGAGGCGCGACGACGCCGTGCACATCCGCTCGCACAAATCCATTCGTGGCAAGTTCAAGCAGTTCGCCCGTATTGATGACAAAGGTACCGGGAACCGGAGGCGCATCGATCCACTCGCCGTTTTCGCGCTGAACCCGCAAACCTGGAACCACATCCTGCAAGAGAACGGTCACGAAGCCACCATCCTTGTGGGCTCCCACGCCTTGTTCGCTTTCCGCTACATCGCGACCCGGATAACGAATAATCTTCAAGAGCTGGGAGGGATGCGGTTCATAAATCTGGGCGAAAAAGTCTTCCGGCTGTCCCAGTGCGGCGGCGATAGCTTTCAGAATATCGATGCCAACACGTGTCACTTCAGATTGATAGGCAAGCAGCAAGGGTTTGAGTTCCGGCAACGCATCCGGCCATTGGTTTGGGCCAATCAGACGCTTCCACGCCGGACTGTCCGGACCAATTACAGCAGGCTCCGATTCCGTATTGATGTCCAGCTGTTCACGCCAGTCCTGCTGGCCCCGCGTCCGTTCAAAACCAGCCCGGTTGTAACCCCGAAAATGGGGGGACTTCACCATTTCGATCTTCAGCTTTTCTTCTGCTGGCAGCGCGAAGAACTTCTTCGCCGTGGTTACCACGTCTTCCACGAGCTTCGGATCCACACCATGGCCCGTAAGGTAGAAAAAGCCGTGATCGTGAAGCGTCTGGCGCAGTTCATCAATAAAGCTACCGCGTTCCTCCGCACTTCCATTGAAACGGGACAGATCAAGCAATGGCAGGTTGATCGGCGTGGTGTGTATGGTCATTGGAACCTCCTGAAAATTCTCAGCGCAAGCGACGGCTGCGTGCCACGCGGTGATTGACAATGCGAGCGGCATAGTCGCCCGTAAGCTGGATGGATTGCACAATTGCAACCAGAATGATGACAACGGCAATCATGACTTCCGGCATAAAGCGTTGATATCCGAAACGAATTCCAAGGTCGCCCAGGCCGCCGCCGCCGACCGTTCCTGCCATAGCCGAGTATCCGACAAGGCTGAAGGGTAACCGTTTGCCCGGCAATAATCCCTGGCAGTGCCTCTGGCAGCAGCACCTTGAAGATGATCTGAATGGGCGTTGCGCCCATGCTTTCCGCAGCCTCGATCAGGCTCTGATCCCCAGATTGATGGCTCCGCGCTCAACGGAAAGCCGCGACATTGCCTCAAAAATCGACGTTCCCGCCTCGCCGAATATTGGACTGACCATCCCGCTCCCCTTTCGAAATCGAATTTACGGAGAGAAAGATAAAGCCTATAAAATTGGTGGACAAAGCATGGACTTGCCGGTGCGAACAGCCGCAGGGAAAGCTTTTTCAAATTTTGCGGTGCGTGAAACAGATTCAGGTTCCGCAGTTGCAGATGATTTTAAATCAGCTAGCCGTTTGGCTGTGCCGATTGCGCCAGAGTTCTCCGGCTTTTTCGAAGAACAGCGCGTAGCTTTCGTTATCCGCGGATATTGCCGTCATCATCCCCATCGCCGCTGTGGCAACGATTGTATTTTCTGCTCGTTTGTCTACAGCAGCACCGGACCAGACGCCATGCCAGTATTCAAATGAACTGAAGTTCGAATGCTTGTCTCCACTTTCCCTCGAAAGAGTGGGAAGCAGCAGGTCCGTTTCACGTCCGTCCAGAAGCCTATGGATGGTATGCGCTCTGTGCGGAACCAGCTCCGCAACGTCCCGGCTAGTCGAAACAACCGAGATTGACGGAAAGCCAAGCAGCGCACCTGCATCCCGGTGCAATTTACGATAGGCGGGCTGTGTCACGCCCAAGAAAGAGGCCTTGAGATTCATAGGGTTAAGCAGGTGAACGAGGCTGTTCATAGATGAACGCGACTCAAACAAGGGGTAAAGAGCCATCAGTGCGTGAATTTGGGGAGCGAAACCAACCATAGGCATGAAGCAGATGCCATGGGCTCTCAATGCCTCTTTCGCCAGAGAATGTGACGTTGCGATCGGGAGGTTGACAGCTTCAGCAGCTATCTCGAGCTTGCCTGAAATCTCGCCGGTACCGCAGTTACCGTGCAGGACCACCGGATAACCAGCCCGAGCGACCAGCAATGCCGAAAGCATAAACCACGGCGATTGCGTGGAATTCGGCGATAAATAGGCCGGCCAATCCAGCGCAGGCACATTCAATCCCGCGTCGACCGAATAAATTCGTCTCGCTGCCCGCGCCATGCCCGCAAGTTCCGGTGCAGTTTCTCCGCGATAGTGAATAAGCCGGAGTAACGCACTGATCTGCATAGGATCGGCATTCCCTGTAAATATCGTTGTGAATGCATCTTCGGCTTCGGGCATTTCCAGCGGACGGGTGTGCCCAGCTTTTCGCCCTACCACAGCGATATATTTCGCAAGCCTCCTGACCGGATCATTTTCACCTTGGATGTTGGCGAACTGCGCCGCAAGCTGTTCCGGCGTGGGGTGGTTTTCAAGCTCAACCACCTTACGGATACCAAGCGGCGGCGGCGCGAAAATGGCGCTTCGGTTCCAGCCATGATGTCCAGTGCAGCTGGATTTCGGAACTTCAGAAAGATCCAGATTCAGTAGCGTTTCAGCTTCATTCGCAAGGCGTCGCAGACGCGCTCGTAATGCTTCGGCTTTCGGGGTTGCCACCATGTTGCGCCCCGAGCGAACCAGAATGGCGTCATTGAACTTCTCGCGAATTTGGCTGAGCAGGCGGCTCATGGCCGCGATGCTCAATCCCATCTGCTTTGCAGCGCCGCCAACACTGCCCTCCACAAGAAGTGCATCAAGAGCGATCAGCAGGCGTAATTGCCCCAAGCGAAGGCTTTCGTTCTCACCTTTCGCCGTTTGCTGCATTTTCGCTTGCTTGTCCGACATCAATATTGTGCCCGTTCATTTGCGGTTTTTGAAATTTAGAATGCTTATAAAACATGACGATTGACGTCACCTTATCGCCATACATAAGGAGACTTGAAAACTCAACTTTAAACGGTGACGAAAATGACGAGCTTGTTTCGGGGATTGTGGGCCAATGGTACACAAAACAGGCGTTTGGCTGGAAAATCGCTCGCGTACCGGGCGATCCTTGCAAGCACCTGTCTTTCCACAGGGCTGCTTTTGAGCGCGACGGTTGCGGATGCGCAAACAGCGACCAAGCCTGCGGAAGAAGCAACGTCCGAGGCGGGCACCAAGAAAAAGACGGCAGAAGCAGCCATCGAAACGACCGCCGACGGAGCCGTCAAGCTCAATCAGATCGTTGTCACGGCGACCGGTTTCGAACAGAACATCACCGACGCACCCGCAAGCATCACCGTGGTTCCAGGGGAAGAGTTGGAAAAAGGTGTCTATCGCGATCTGACGGACGCTTTGAAGGATGTGCAAGGCGTGGCTGTAACCGGTCCCGCAGCCGAAAAAGACATCTTCATTCGTGGTCTTCCGGGCTCCTACACACTACTTCTCGTAGACGGCAAAAGGCAGAGCACCCGTGACGCTCGTACCAACGGCAACTCTGGGTTCGAGCAGAGCTTCCTGCCGCCAGCGAATGCCATTGAACGGATCGAAGTCATTCGGGGCCCAATGTCTTCGCTCTACGGATCGGACGCCATGGGCGGCGTCATCAATGTGATCACGAAGAAGGTATCGGACACGTGGAGCGGCTCTTTCTCTGTTGACGGCACGGTTCAGCAGCACTCCAAATTCGGAAATTCGTTGCAAGGCTCCTACTATATGACCGGGCCGCTGGTTCCCAATCTCGTGGGCGTTCAGGTTTGGGGGCGTGGTCTCAAGCGGCAAGAAGATAATATCGTCAGCGGTACGCCCGAACAGAAGGATATCGACATTACGGGGCGTGTTACGATCACGCCGAATGAAGATCACGATATCATGCTCGAATTGGGCAAGACGCGCCTTCGCCGCGACTCCACTGTCGGCAATACGGCAGCGTCAGGTTCGGATTCCTACAATTACAATGATCGCGATCATTGGTCTATCAGCCATACTGGTCGCTGGGGTCCGACAACATCGGAGTTCTCTTTCCAGCAAGAATGGGCAGAACGCACCAATTTCAACTGGGACGACAAAACCAAGAGCTATGTAGAGAATCTGCGCTCTCCGCACATCCGCAATTCGGTGCTCGACGGCAAATTCACAACACCGTTTGAATTCTACGGAAATCACACGCTGGTAACCGGTGGGCAGTTCATGCAATCGGTGCTAACCGATCAGAATCCGGGACGCCGTACCGGTGTGGACGAAGAGTTCAGTGTCCGTCAATGGGCGCTCTTTGCCGAAGACGAATGGTGGATCACGCCGGACTTCGCTCTGACAGGCGGCCTGCGCATGGACGATCATGAGATTTATGGATCGCATTTCAGCCCGCGCGGCTATGCCGTCTGGCACGCCAACGAACAGCTCACGTTCAAAGGCGGCATTTCCACTGGCTTCCGTGCACCTGAACTGCGCACCATCGCTCCGGGATACGCTTATACGACAGGCGGCGGGGGATGCTCATACGGTCCAAACGGCACCTGCGGCGTGATCATCGGCGATCCAGACTTGCAGCCTGAAAAGAGCACGAGCTATGAAGCGAGTGTTCTCTGGGACAATCAGTCCGGCCTTCGCCTGGGTGCAACATATTTCTACACGGACTTCAAGGACAAGATCAGCAACGCCCTGATCACAGATGCGAACGGTAATCCTGTTCGCTGGAGCGAAGATCCCAACTATCGTCTCTGGTACAGCTTCAACATTGACGAAGCCGTCATGCAAGGTGTGGAGCTGACCTTCAACTGGGAAGCAACGGACACGATCACCTTCCGCGGTAATTATACCTACACGGATTCTGAACAACAGACGGGTGATTACAAGGGACTGCCTTTGGCACGCACGCCAAAGCACATGGCGAGCTTGCGTGCGGATTGGACAACGCCGGTTGACGGCTTGAGCGCATGGGCGGCCGGTAACTACCACGGCGAAGAAACCAATGCGGGTGCGCGTATCGGAACAGCCGGCGAGCCGATCTACAGAAACGGCAAGGTGGTTGCCCGTAAATACAAGCCCTATGCGACCTTCGATATTGGCGGGTCTTATGACTTCAGCGAGAACGTCACCTTGAATGCTGCCGTCTACAACATCTTCGACAAGAAGGTTGACGTGGATGACTTCAATTCAGTCGTTGACGGGCGCCGCCTGTGGGTCGGAATGACCTCCCGCTTTTAGGATCGAAAAGCCAAGACGCCCGCCCGGCGGCTGGCGTCTCCTCTGCGATGGGATGCTCCCATGAGAGTACTGATGACTATTGTAAAACGGGTGTGCCTGATAATGGCAGGGATATTTACTGCTTCCACCGTGCAAGCTGCGGAACCTGTCACTTCGTCATTCGACATGGAAGCCAATGGTATTGCCTACCGCATATTTACCGCAGTCCCAAAAGAGGCGGCACCCAAGGGCGGTTATCCGGTTATCTACATGGTTGACGGCAACCGCATGTTGCCAATTGCAGCCCGCCGCATGGCAGAAAACCCGGCATTGAAAGCTGTCTTTGTCGGCATCGGCTATCCCACGGACAATCAGGAAGAAATCGTCCGCCTGAGATATTTCGACCTGACCCCGCCCACCCCTGACGACCTAATCCCGGTTCACTTCAATGTCCCGAAGACAGGAGGACGCGACGCCTTCTTCGACTTTATCGACAATCAGGTGAAGCCTGAGATCGAGAAGCGTTTCAAGATTGATGAAGACCGGCAGGCCCTGTTCGGGCACTCTTTGGGCGGATTGTTCACACTATATGCCCTGTTCAATCACACAGCTTCTTTCCAGAGCTACAGCGCGGCAGACCCGTCAATCTGGTGGAATAATCGCTCGATTTTGAAAGACAAAGATCGGTTCATTGCGAGTTTCAAGCATGCTCCTCGCCCGATCCGTTTGCTTATAGAAACCTCTGGCAAACGCGGTAGCCGGCCCGGACAAACGAAACAGGAAGATGACCGGCTGAAGAAATTGCGCGGCGGACCGTCCGGCGCGGATATCTTCAAAGAGCTTTCTGAACTCCCGCAAATGGATGCAGCTTTTCGCCGTTTTGACGATGAGAGCCACGGTTCCATGATACCGTTAACAGTTGAAGACAGCCTCAATTTCATCCTGCTCGGAAACGTCCCCCACCGCAAAAACAACTGAATGTTATCTCCCGGACTTTGACGAAGAAGATACTTGACTATAAAGCACAGGATTGATGAAAGGATTGAACACCATGCTGAACATCGCTCAACAGGCCACCCGCTTATGCGCAGCCGCCATCGTAGCGCTTGGCATTGCTGCAAATGCAAATGCTGCGGATTTAACCGTCAAGCATGCTCAAGGTGAAACAGCTGTTCCGGCCTCACCGGCAAAAGTACTGGTTTTCGATCTCGGTACCATCGACAATCTTGACCGTCTCGGTGTCAAGGTAACCGGTGTCCCGAGCGGCATATCGTTTCCTGAGTATATGAAGAAATATCAGGGCGATGAATACGTAAAAATCGGCACATTGTTCGAGCCTGATTATGAGGCCGTTAACGCGGCGGAGCCCGATCTCATCATCGTGGGAGGTCGTTCAGCCGCAAAATACGGTGAACTTTCCAAAATCGCACCCACCATCGATCTGACGACCAACGCAAAAAACTTCATTGCCGACACGGAAGCCAATGTCGAAAAGCTTGGCCAGATTTTCGGAAAGGAAGCAGAGGCGAAGGCGGAAGTCGAAAAGCTTGATGCTGCACTTGCTGTCCTGAAGGAAAAGGCTGCCAACAAAGGCACCGGGCTTCTTATCCTCACTTCCGGCGGCAAGATCAGCGCCTATGGTCCCGGTTCGCGCTTCGGGGTCCTGCACGATAGCTTTGGGGTCAAGCCAGCAGCGCCAGACCTTTCCGTTGGCAATCATGGCCAGCCTGCCAGCTCCGAATTCATCCTTGAAACCAATCCGGACTGGCTGTTCGTCATCGACCGCGATGCGGCGATTGGCCGTGAAGGCAATTCGGCCAAACAGGTTCTCGACAATGATCTCGTGCGCCAGACCAATGCGTGGAAAAAGGAGCAAGTTGTCTATCTGAACGCCCAGAACTGGTATCTCGTCGGCGGAGGGCTCGGTGCGCTTCATGGCACGATCGGTCAGCTTTCGCAGGCTTTCGGCCAGGCGAAGTGACAGCTTTCCAGACCCAATTCGGTCGGGCCGCCATCGGTGGCCCGAATCCGTAATCAGGCAATAGAACAGGAAATGAGTGTGAAGGGACTTGCCGCAGCCGTAATCGTTGTTGCCATACTGGCTGTCATCAGCCTGTTCATTGGCGTCAGCGAGGTATCGCTGGGAACGCTCTTCGGCGCAGGAAGCACCGACCGTGCCACCGAAGTTCTGCTTATCAGCCGCATCCCGCGCACCCTTGCAATCATTCTGGCGGGCATGTCCATGGCCGTTTCAGGCATGATCATGCAAATGCTGACGCGAAACCGTTTCGTTGAACCGTCAACGGCCGGCACAGTGGAATCCGCAGGTCTCGGCATTCTTCTGGTCATATTGTTTGCACCTGAAACGCCCGTTATCGGCAAAATGCTGGTTGCATCCGTCACAGCACTTGCCGGAACAGCCCTATTCCTCCGTATTCTTCGTACAATTCCACTACGTTCCGTTCTTGTCGTGCCCTTGGTTGGCGTCATGCTTGGTGGTGTTGTCAATGCGATCACCACTTTCATTGCGTATCGCTTTGATCTCCTGCAATCGCTCAATTCCTGGACGACCGGCGACTTTTCCGGCGTTCTTCGCGGGCGCTACGAGTTACTTTGGCTCGCCTTCGCCCTGACAATAATCGCCTATATCGCCGCCGATCGCTTCACGGTCGCGGGTTTAGGCGAGGACTTCACCACCAATCTTGGTCTCAACTACCGTCGCGTGGTCACACTTGGCCTCGTCATTGTTTCCATGGTCAGCGCATCAGTCGTGGTCACTGTCGGCATGATACCTTTCCTGGGACTCATCGTTCCCAACGTCGTCAGCATGTTCATCGGTGACAATATGCGCCGCGCGGTGCCATGGGTTGCGGTACTTGGCGCCGGGCTCGTTCTTGCTTGTGACATCGTGGGTCGGCTGGTCCGCTTCCCTTATGAAATACCGATAGGCACAATGATGGGCGTTATTGGAAGCATCATTTTCCTCTATCTTCTTTTGCGGCGAGGTTCACGCCTTGCATAAGCGCCCTGCCCTGAACCTCACGCTGCTTTGTGTGCTTACATTACTTACAGTCGCCGCATTCATGACAATCGGCGCAAAGGGAAGCTGGTCCTTCATATTGTCCTTTCGCGGCACCAAACTTGCCGCCATGGCGCTGGTTGCATATTCGATTGCGGTTTCGACAGTGTTGTTCCAGACTGCCACGAACAATCGCATCCTGACTCCCTCAATTATGGGATTCGATGCGCTCTATATCCTGATCCAGACCGTGGTGGTCTTCTTCTTCGGCGCTGTCCATATCGACTGGCTCGGGCCGAACATTCGTTTTCTCGCAGAAACCGCGATTATGGTGGTTTTCGCCGGAACGCTTTATTACTGGCTCTTCTCAGGCGCAACGCGCAGCCTGCATCTCGTCATGCTTGTCGGTATTGTCTGCGGCGTGTTTTTCCGCAGCATTTCCAACCTGATGCAGCGAATGCTTGATCCAAATCTTTTCGCTGTGCTGCAAGATCGCTTTTTCGCCAGCTTCAACAGCATCAACAGCGATATTCTGATTATGTCGGCTGTCATCGTCGTTGCAGTTTCGCTTTACGGCCTGCGCTTTATTCACGTCTTTGACGTCCTGTCTCTCGGGCGCGATCCAGCAATCAATCTAGGCGTCGATCATCGGCGGATCGTGCGCAAGGTCCTGTTCATGGTCACGGTGCTGGTTTCTGTTTCCACCGCTCTGGTCGGGCCCATTACTTTCTTCGGTTTGCTGGTGGCCAATCTGGCCTACATGATTGCCGGTTCAGCGAAGCACCGGTTTATCCTGCCGATAGCCGTCTTGCTTGCGATCTTTTGCATCGTCGGCGGACAGACCATTCTTGAACGTGTCTTCTCGTTCAACTCCGCACTCAGCATCATTATCGAGTTTCTGGGCGGCCTTGTCTTCATCATCCTTCTCGTCAGGGGGCACGCGCGTTGATAGAAATCAGCCAAGTCAGTAAATCCTACAACGGCACGCTGGTCGTCGATGATGTGACACTGAAACTGCCTGCTTGCGGCATAACCTCGATCATCGGGCCGAATGGAGCGGGAAAATCCACGCTGCTTTCGATGGTAAGTCGTCTCCTGCCAATGGACAAAGGCCGGGTGACGGTAGATGGGCTCGATGTTTCCACCACATCGGGCGACGTGTTGGCAAAACGCCTGTCTATCCTGCGGCAGGAAAATGCAATCAACTCCCGCCTGACCGTGCGCGACCTCGTAACCTTTGGCCGTTATCCCCATTCCAAAGGCAGGCCGAACAACGATGATCGCAAACACGTCGAACAGGCCATCGGCTATCTCGGCCTTGAGGATTTGAGCGAGCGCTTTCTGGATGAGCTTTCCGGCGGACAACGTCAGCGTGCCTTAGTAGCAATGGTTCTCTGCCAGGACACGGATTATGTGCTGCTGGATGAACCGCTCAACAATCTCGACATGAAGCATTCGGCTTCAATGATGAAGCTGTTGCGCCGGGCTGCGGATGAACTTGGAAAAACCGTCGTTCTGGTTCTGCACGACATCAATTTCGCGTCATGCTATTCCGACCATATAGTCGCCATGCGCCACGGTAAGGTAGCCTATCAAGGAAGCCCGGACGAACTCATTCATCCGGAAATCCTAGGAGACATTTACGAGATGGAGATTGCCGTCGAAATCATTGGCGGCAAGCGTATCGGTGTCTATTATCTTTAAGCAACCGCATCTGAAGGAAACAGTGCCTGCAAGGCGTCGTACGATGCCAGCACCGTTTCCATTTGCGCAGTATGCCCTCGGACGAACGCATCACCATAAATCGTTTCATCCGGATATTCTGTAATGAGCGTCAGCGGCACGCTATGCCGATCGTCAACACCGACGAGACACGGGAAACCGTTGATGATCCGGAAACCCGTTTCACCGGCATGTTGCTCAAAAAGCTTGATCTGGGCGTTATTATACGCAACCAGCCCGTCAATAGCCGCAAGATGCTTCGTCACCCGGTCTATCAGTTCCTCGGCTTGCCTTTCCCATGAAGCGTGATGCCGGATGATGAGGAAAAACCCCTTCGGCAGCGTCCACATGGCAAAGGAACGGGGCACATAGCCCGATAGTGGGCGCGTCCACTCATGCGATGGATAACCATGTAGGTTGACGTGCAGTTTCGCCTCGGTCCGCTTTTCAGCCTCGAGACGAATGGCCTTTTCGTAAAGCCCCTCGCCGCTGCGATATTCCAGATCATCACCGAGCGCCGTATAGCGGGCGGCGTGATGCATATGATGCGGCTGCAATGCACAGAGCCGTTTATGGATCTCGTAGCCGTCAGGGTTCTCCTGGGGAGAGATCGTGAAATGCGCATTTTCGCGCGCCGCAAGCCGCTTGGCTGCACGCAGTGCACCGACGATACCGGTTGTCTCATTGGCGTGCTGGCCTGCGCTGATCATCATCGCCGCATCGCTGCCCTGGATGTAGGTCGCGCGAACACCCCGGCCTGCGCGGCTTGTTGCCTCAAAGGGCCGGCCACCGAGCGCCGCAAGCTCACGCCTGATTTGATCTGCGGATAACGGCGCCTGCGCCGTTTCCAGAGCCTGCTCGGCCGTCAAAGCGTCGTCGGTAGAAAGCGGACGTGCTTCCACTTTGACTGACGGTTCTGCATCGCGAAAACGGACTTCCGGCACGATCTGGCCCGGCTGCAAGCCGCGGTCCCCCACCGGGCGGCCGGACTTTTTCTGGAAAACCTCGAGCAGCGAGAAATAG
>Ga0180222_1003051_pt1 | contig 11685 bp, 12 predicted proteins | sample eDN5th37CKraftOP_FD_151336 | JGI IMG/M metagenome (GOLD analysis project Ga0180222, IMG submission 151336) | Enriched Organic Plus compost microbial communities from Emeryville, California, USA - eDNA 5th pass 37_C Kraft OP (version 2) (version 2) ... | reverse complement strand
TCGTGACCTGCATATCCGGATTTTCTGTGATCTGATAGAAGATCGTCGACCGGAAAAACCGGGCCAAAAATGGGAGGAATTCATGACGAAGCTTTGGTCGGCGCTGCTTGCAGCGGCCGCCGTAGTCGTCGCAGGCACAGGCGCCATCGCGCAGCAACCCTATCCAAATCAGGTCGTGCGCATCGTGGTTCCGTTCTCGGCCGGCAGCGCGACCGATCTCCTCGCGCGCGCGGTGGCGGACAAGCTCGGCGAGAAGTGGAAGCAACAGGTCATCGTCGAGAACCGGCCAGGCATTGCCGGGACGACGTCGGTCGCGAAGAGTCCGGCAGACGGCTACACGCTGATGCTGACCTCGAACGGGCACACCGTCGCCGGCGTGCTCAACAAGGCGCTGCAATTCGATCCGGTGAAGGACTTTGCCGGTATCACCCCGGTCGCCTCGGTACCGCTCGTGCTGATTGTCAATCCGGACTTGCCGGCCAAGGACCTGAAGGAATTCATCGCGCACGCCAAGGCCAATCCCGGCAAGCTGAACTTCGCTTCGCCCGGCCTCGGCTCGACCACCTTCATCGCCGGCGCCCTGTTCAAGGACGCGACCAAGCTCGACCTCGTGCATGTGCCGTACAAGGGCGCGCCCGAGGCGAATATGAGCGTCGTGCGCGGCGATGCGCATATGTATTTCACGCCGGCGAACACCGCGCTCGAGCTGTTCAGGTCCGGCAAGGTGCGCGCACTCGGCGTTGCCACCGACAAGCGACTTGAGGCGATGCCCGAGGTTCCTACGCTCAAGGAAGCGGGGCTGCCGAATTTCTCCTATGAATCCTGGTTCGGCCTGATGGCCCCGGCGGGCACGCCGGCGTCCATCATCGAAAAGATCAACAAGGACGTCGTGGAGATGCTGCAGGACAAGGCGCTGCAGGAGCGGATGGCCAAGCAGGGCGGCGTGGTCGTCGTCACCTCGACCCCCAAGCAGTTCGACGAGACCATCAAGTCGGACACCGCGCGCTTTACCAAGATCTTCCAGGACGCCGGTATCGCGGCGAAATAAGCCTTGCGATCACCGCTATCGTTCAAGCAAGCGCCGGGCGGGACATCCCGCCCGGCGCTTGCGTATGAGATCGGCGGGGGGTGCCGGGTTGCGCTCGCGGGCGTTCTTTGCCATCTGAGCGCAATGAATCCCGCAGCGACGATGGCCGCGCGGCGCTTTTCCGTGGCGCCGATGATGAACTGGACCGACCGGCATTGCCGGTCGTTCCATCGGCTGCTGACGCGCCGGTCGCTTCTTTATACCGAGATGATCACGACCGGCGCGGTACTGCATGGCGACCGGCGCCGGCTCCTGCGCTTCGATCCGGCCGAGCATCCGGTCGCGCTGCAACTCGGCGGTTCGGACCCCCGCGATCTGGCCGAAAGCGCGCGCATTGCGCAGGACTTCGGCTATGACGAAATCAATCTCAATGTCGGCTGTCCCTCGGACCGGGTTCAGGACGGCCGCTTCGGCGCCTGCCTGATGGCCGAGCCGCGGCTTGTCGGCGATTGCGTTGCGGCGATGAAGCGCGCAGTCAGCATTCCCGTCACCGTGAAGTGCCGGATCGGGATCGACGACCAGGACCCCGAAGTCGCGCTCGACGCGATCACCACCGCTGTGAAGGACGCCGGCGTCGATGCGCTCATCGTGCATGCCCGCAAGGCCTGGCTGAAGGGTCTGTCGCCGCGTGAAAACCGCGATGTGCCGCCGCTCGATTACGACCGGGTCTACCGTCTCAAGGCCGCGCATCCCCACCTGCATATTTCCATCAATGGCGGGATCGGCTCGGTCGAGGCCGCGCAGGCGCATCTGCAGCATGTCGATGGCGTGATGATGGGGCGCGCGGCGTATCAGGAGCCGTGGCGGCTGCTCGCGGTCGATCCGCAGCTCTTTGGCGGGGAGCCCAGCTTCGCCGATCCGAGACAGGCGCTCGAGGCGTTCTTTCCCTATGTCGAGCGCGAACTGGCCGAGGGCACGCGGCTGCATGCGATGACGCGTCATGTGCTCGGGCTGTTCCGCAGCGTGCCGGGAGCGCGTGCGTTCCGCCGCCATATCGCGATCCACGCCGTGAAGCCCGATGCCGGCATAGCAGTCCTGCGCGATGCGCTCGCGCATCTGGTGGACACGGCCGCTTCAATGCCGCACACCGCGGCAGCTTGATCGCCGGCCGTCCCGCGCCGGCTTTATCCGGAGCATCGGAATGTTGGGCATTCCGGCCGGCGAGCTTGCCTGGCTCGCGCTGGCCATCGTGATCGGCGGTGCGCTGACCGGGCTGCTTGCCGGCATTTTCGGCGTCGGCGGCGGCGCGATCATTGTTCCGGTGCTGTACGAAATCTTCCGCATCCTTGGAGTGTCCGAGGATATCCGCGTGCAGCTTTGCGTCGGGACCTCGCTCGCCATCATCATTCCGACCTCGATCCGCTCCTATCTCGCGCATCGCGCGCGCGGCACCTTGCCGAAAGGCATTCTCACGGCGTGGATCGTGCCGGTCGGCGCAGGGGTTCTGATCGGCGGCGCGATCGCGGCCTTCGCCCCCGGCGCGCTCTTCAAGGGCTTTTTCGCGGTGATGGCGTTTCTGCTGGGAGCGAAATTTCTGTTCGCGCAGGACCGTTGGCGCATTGCCGATACATTGCCAGGACGCGCGATGATGTGGGCCTATGGATTATTCATCGGCTTCTATTCGGCCATGATGGGCGTCGGCGGCGGCGCAGTATCGACGCTGGTTCTCAGCCTGTACGGACAACCGATCCATGCCGCGGTCGGCATTTCGGCGGGCGTCGGGGTCATCATATCGCTGGTCGGCACGGTCAGCTTCATGATTGCGGGGCTGCCGCATCAGGCGCTGATGCCGCCGTTGTCGCTCGGTTACGTGTCGTTCCTCGGCGTCGCGCTGATGGCGCCGGTCAGCGCGCTCGTTGCGCCTTACGGCGCGCGCATCGCCCACGCGATGTCGCGCCGTCATCTGGAGCTTGCGTTCGGAATTTTCCTCTGGATTGTCTCGACACGGTTCATCGTCAGCCTGCTGCCGTAAGGCGACGACCCCATCTGGAGCCGGCAACCGATGGCGAATGCCGCAGATCTTCGTCGCCTTGCACGATCGCTCGAGGGTACGACCGAAGCGCCGCATTTCGATCGCACGGCGTTCAAGGTCAAGCGCATCTACGTGACGCTCGCGGCGGACGGCAAGACCGCCAATTTCAAATTCACGCCGGACCAGCAGGAATTCAAATGCATGCTGGCGCCGCACGCCTTTCAGCCGGTTGCCGGCGGATGGGGACGTCAGGGCTGGACCACTGGGATCCTGTCGGAGATGAGCGTTGCTGAGTTACGCAAGGCGCTGGAAGAGGCCTGGCAGCACGCCTTGCCGAAGCCGCTGAAACGCTAGCGCTGCGTTTCAGGGATAGCCCCGCAGCACCAGTTTGTCGCCGCGCACTTCCCAGCTTTCCAGCCGATTGAGGAAGCTCATGCCGAGAAGGCTGGTGCGCAATTGTCCGGGTTGCGCGATCAAGGCCGGGACCGAACGCTCGACCAATCCGCCGACGCCGATGCTGTCGAGCGTGACCGCTGCCGCACGGGTCTTGCCGTTCGCGGTGTCCACCGTCACGTTGTAATTGAGGACCTCCAGCGGCAATCCGGCCGCCTTGGCGGCTTCCTGCGTCAGCACCACGGCGCTCGCACCGGTGTCGAGGATCATCGGCACGGTGCCGCCATTGACGCGCGTGGAGATGCCGAATTCTCCCGCATTGCCGCGTGCGATCTCGACCACACGCCCGCGCGACGCCGCGCGGCCCGGCATCATCTCCGCCATGACGCGGTCATAGGCGTGGCGCAACTCGAAGCGATAGGTGTAGCCGAGTGCAAGCGCGAGGCCGATCACGATCCATATCGCGACGATCTGAAGGGCTTTGCCGATGCTTTCGCGGAACATGATGAGCGCGCCGCTGCACAGAAACACCAGGAGCGCGATCTTGCGCGCGAGCGCCGCAAAATCATCGGTGCTGAACGGCCCGACCGTGCCGGTATCGTGATTTGCGATGAGCAGGATCAGCGCCAGCGCGAGGCCGATCAGCAGAATCCACAACAGCCGACTGCGCAACGGGTCAATCCTTCAGGACCGGGCTGGCATGACCGCCGGCGTTTCGCATGGCGGCGATTCGATCCGGCAACAATGCCATGATCCGTCGCCGTTCGTGGCCCGGCATCGTGCCCCAGCCGGCGATTTCGTCGATGGTGCGGCCACAGCCGCGACACAGCTTCGAGCCGGGCTCCAGCACGCAAATCTTGAGGCAGGGCGTTTCGATCGCTGACATCTGTTCAGGGGCCTGTCCTTCCGCAACATAGATGCGAACAAGCGAAAGGCAATGCGATCAGGCGGCCGCGCCCTTGGTGGTCGCGCCGTCGCGTTTGTCGAAGGGCCCGATGGGAAGCGGCGTCTCTTTCGGCTGCAGCGTGGGGGAGGGCTCCGCCAGTGGCGCAAGCGCAGCCATCACCCGCTCGGGCGGCAACGCGACGATCACTTCCGTGCCGACACGCAATTTCGACTTCAGAGTGAAGGTGCCGCCATGCAGATCGACGAGGCTCTTGGCGATCGGCAGGCCAAGGCCCGCGCCCTGTTCGGCGGACTTGATCGCGTTCGATCCTTGCCCGAACGAGGCCAGCACCACCGGTATCTCGTCTTCCGGAATACCGGGCCCGGTGTCCTTCACGCTGAAATATTGTCCGCCCGATGCCGTCCACCCGACCTTGATCCAGATTTCTCCGCCCTGCGGGGTGAATTTCACCGCGTTGGCAAGAAGGTTCAGGCAAATCTGGCGCATGGCGCGTTCATCGGCCCAGACCCGCGGCAGATCGGGCTCGAACATCTCGTGGATGGTGATCTTGCGGTTCCGCGCACGCATCTTCATCAGGCGATGGCAATCCTCGACGACGCCGCACAGCGAGATCGCCTCTTCGTTCAGTTCGTAGCGTCCGGCCTCAATGCGCGACAGATCGAGGATCTCGTTGATGAGGCCGAGGAGGTGCTGGCCGGAATCGTGGATGTCGTTGGAATATTCCTTGTAGGCCGTGACGGTGTGCCGGCCGAAAATCTCGTTCTTCATCACTTCCGAGAAGCCGAGGATCGCGTTCAGCGGCGTGCGCAGCTCGTGACTCATCTGCGCGAGAAACCGCGACTTGGAGATATTGGCGGCCTCGGCGCGATGGCGCGCTTCGTCGGAAATGGCCTTGGCCTGTTCGAGCTCGCCGATCAGCATGTCCTTTTCGGCGCGCGCCTGCAGCATCTGCAGCGCGGATGAATAGAGGCGGTGCGCAAGCAGCAGGAAATAGCCCTGCGAGGCGACGGCCATGATGGCGAGGATGTAGTCGTGGAGCGTGCCGCCGAACAGGAAATTGACCGCGACGGCGCCGGTCACCGGGACCGTTGCCGCGAATACGGCGATCGGGAGCGAATAGGCAAGCATGCTTGATACCGCGACCACCAGCAGCATCACGAACAGCATGAATGTCCCGGTGCCTTCGGCGACGCCGAGCGGCTGCACCAGAATGAACATCCACGACAGCCCGAAAAACAGGTCGAGCATCAGGAAGCGGATGCGCCAGGCCTTGATCTTGATCTCCGCCGGCGGCGTGGCGAGGAACTGCCGGCACTTCGTGACCATCACGGCGTGGATCAGCAGCACAGCCGCGGTCCAGACCCCGGCGGTGGCGGCGCCGGTCCACAAGCTCGACAGGAAGCCGACGGTGGCGACCAGCAGCAGGACGACGAGAGACGCCGACAGGCGGTTCTGCGCGAACATGCGCATCAGTTCGTAGTCGAAGGCCGGGCGGGTGCCGCTGGTCGAGGTCAGCCGGTCGCGCGCATCCCGCACGCGCTGCGCCGCCGCGCGCCGCCGCTTGGCGGCGGCCTCTTCGCGTGCGTCGCTGGCGGTACTCGTGGTCATGCGCGGCCGAAACCTTCCAAATATCTGGCCAAAGTCGCGCAAAATCCTTAAGGCCAACCTTAACCGGTTCCTTAATCCGGCCGAACCTGGGGAGGGTGCTGTGCGACTTTATGACGGCGGGCGCGCCCCCAATCCGCGGCGGGTACGCATTTTTCTCAGCGAGAAGGGGATTTCGGTGCCCGTCGTGGCCGTGGACCTCGGCGCGATGGAGCACCGCTCGGACAGCTATGCGGCCATCAACCCGCTGCGGCGTGTCCCGGCCCTCGAACTCGATGATGGCACGATCATCACCGAATCCATCGCCATTTGCCGGTATTTCGAGGCGATTCAGCCGGAGCCCGCGCTGTTTGGGACCGATCCGGTCGAGATCGCCACGATCGAGATGTGGCAGCGGCGGATCGAACTGCATCTCCTGGCCGGGATCCAGCACGTGTTCCGCCATCTCCATCCCGGCATGAAGGAGCACGAGGTGCCGCAGGTCGCCGCCTGGGGCGAAGCCAACAAGCCGCGGGTGCTCGAATTCCTGGCGATCCTGGATCGGACCCTCGCGGATCGAAGGTTTGCGGCGGGCGACAAATACTCGGTCGCGGACATTACCGGGCTGGTGGCGCTGGACTTCGTGCGGGCAGCAAAACTGGAAGTGCCCGCGGAATTCGCCCATGTCGGGCGCTGGCATGCCGAGCTTCGGGCACGACCGAGCGCGCAGGCCTGACACTGAAGAAAATAAGCTTAAGTCTTTGATATCTTTGACATTGTCCTGCGTTGACGGCGGATTGGCCCGCGCCACCACACGAATGTTTGAACAAACGGGGAGAGGCGAGGGTGTCCGCCGCCCCGGCCGCCATGAACCGCCCCCGAGGACCCTACGACGAACTCCCAAGGCATTAATTTTTGCTCATGGAGGACGTCATGTTTCGGAAGGGGTTCGCTTCGTTCCTGGTAGCCGCCGCCGCAACGGCGGCCCTCTCGACTCCGGTGACCGCCCAGGTGCGGACCGCGGCGTTGCAATCGAGCGGCTTCCAGCTCGCCCAGGCGGTGCAAGAGGAAAACCGGATCGCCCTCGTGATCGGCAACTCGGCCTACCAGGCCAATCAGCCGCTGAACAATCCGGTAAACGATGCCCAGGCCGTTTCGCAGATGCTGAACCAGGCCGGGTTCGAGGTCGTGATGGCCTTCGACCTGACGCGCGATATCATGAAGCAGACCGTCGAGGAGTTCGCGGCCCGCGTTCTCGAGAAGGGCAGCAACACCGTCGCGATGGTCTATTACGCCGGTCACGGCATCCAGGCCGATGGCGAAAATTATCTGATCCCCATCGATGCGAAGTTCCAGGCCGAGGACGACCTCGCCGAACAGGGCGTGAAGCTCGCCGATGTCGTCGCCGCGCTCGAAGCCACCCAGACCAAGGCCCGTATCGTCGTGGTCGATGCCTGCCGCAACAATCCGTTCGGCGGTTCCGCAGCCGACGATTCCGGCGGGTTCGCTCTGGTGGACGCCCCTGAAGGCGCGCTGATCGCCTATTCGACGTCGCCCGGCACGGTCGCGCTCGACGGCCTCGGCAAGCACAGCCCCTACGCCGCCGCTTTCATGCGCACTGCGCGCACGCCGAACCTGCCGGTCGAGCAGGTGTTCAAGAAGGTGCGCCTCCTTGTCAACGACACCACCGACAAGAAGCAGCTTCCTTGGGACAGCGCGCGTCTCAACACCGAATTCGTGTTCTTCGCCAATGCCGAGCAACCGGCTGCGCCCGCTGTGGTGCCGGCGAAGGTCGAAGTCAGCGCGCTCGCGTCGCGCCCGGTTCGGCAGGCCTATGACATCGTCATCGCCGAAGACAAGGAAGAATATTACGAAGAGTTCGTCCGCGTTTACGCGCAGGACCCGCTGGCCGATCACATCCGCCGCGTGCTGAATCGCCGCAAGCAGATGGCCGCCTGGCAGGTGGTCACCCACCGCAATCGTCCGGAAGATTACGCCGACTTCGCGCGCCGCTTCCGCAATACCGGCCTCGGTATCCGTGCGCAGCTGCTGCAGGAGCGTCCCCGCCAGTTCAACATCGCGTTCCCGCGCCGCGGCGAAGGCCGCTTTGGCGATGGCCGCTTCGGCAGCAACATCCGCATCAACATCAACAATGACGGTCGCCGCGTCATCCGGTTGGGCGGTCGCGATGGCTTCGGCAACGGCAATCGGCCGGTGATCAACTTCGGGAATGCCAGCAATGGCCGTCCGGGCTTTGGCAACAACAACGGTGGCCGTCCGGTTCTCAACCAGAACGCTGGCATCAACCCCAATGGTGGCCGTCCGGTGCTGAACCCGAACGGTGGCCTCAACCAGAACGGTAACCAGAATGGCGGCCGCCCGGTGCTCAACCAGAACGCTGGCATCAACCCCAACGGCGGTCGCCCGGTGCTGAACCAGAATGGCAGCGTCAACCAGAACGGTAACCAGAATGGCGGCCGTCCGGTTCTCAACCAGAATGGTGGCATCAACCCGAATGGCGGTCGTCCGGTGCTGAACCAGAATAGCGGCGTCAACCAGAACGGTAACCAGAATGGCGGCCGTCCGGTGCTCAACCAGAACACTGGCATCAACCCGAACGGTGGTCGCCCGGTGATCAACCAGAATGCTGGCATCAATCCGAATGCTGGTCGTCCGGTCATCAACCAGATCAACAACCGCCCGCAGATCCAGCGGCCGCAGTTCCAGCAGCAGATCCAGCGTCAGCAAATCCAGCAGGTCCAGCGCCCGCAATTCCAGGCTCCCCGGCAGAGCTTCCAGGCTCCGCGCCAGAGCTTCCAGGCGCCGCGCCAGTCCTTCCAGCCGCGTGCTTTCGCCTCCAGCGGCGGTGGTGGTGGCGGCCGGGCGTTCGGCGGCGGTGGTGGTGGCCGGGGCGGGCGCCGCTAACCCGCAACGCAGACAGCAGAAAGGCCGGCGCGAAGCCGGCCTTTCTCTTTTTTCGGTACCTTGATTGCGTGCGCTATTTGCGCTCCAGCCGGGCGATCAGGCTCGACGTATCCCACCGATTGCCGCCCATCGCCTGAACTTCGGAATAGAACTGATCGACAAGCGCGGTGACCGGAAGATGCGCGCCGTTACGTCGCGCCTCGGACATGCAGATGCCGAGATCCTTGCGCATCCAGTCGACGGCGAAGCCGAAGTCGAACTTGCCTTCGCTCATCGTCTTGTACCGATTCTCCATCTGCCATGACTGTGCCGCGCCTTTCGAGATGGTCGCGATCAGCTTCTCGATATCGAGCCCGGCTTTCTTGGCGAAGTGCAGGCCTTCCGACAGGCCCTGGACGAGCCCCGCGATGCAGATCTGGTTCACCATCTTGGCGAGCTGACCAGCACCCGGCGTACCGAGGAGGTTGCAGGCGCGCGCATAGGAATCGATGACCGGCTTCGCGCGATCGAAGGCGGCCGCGTCGCCGCCGCACATCACCGTCAGGACCCCGTTCTCGGCACCTGCCTGTCCGCCCGAGACCGGCGCGTCGATGCAGTCGAAGCCGCGCTCCTTGGCCGCCTTGTAAAGCTCGCGGGCAATCTCGGCAGAAGCGGTGGTGTGGTCGACGAAGATCGCGTTCTTGCCCATGGCCGCGAAGGCGCCGTCCGGCCCAAGCGTGACCTGGCGCAGGTCGTCGTCATTGCCGACGCAGCACATGACGAAGTCCTGGCCTTCTGCGGCCTTGTGGGGCGTCGGCGCGCTTTTGCCGCCATATTGCGCCACCCACTTGTCAGCTTTCGCTGCGGTGCGGTTGTAGACCGTGACGTCGTGGCCGCCCTTCACCTTCAAATGTCCGGCCATCGGGTAACCCATCACCCCGAGCCCCAGAAACGCCACCTTTGCCATCCGCTCCTCCGTCGAGCGGTGCGAATTTTGCCCGCCCTTGATCGCGGCCAATGTGACGCCTTGTGCGGCCGCGTCAACCCGCCCTATCTAAGCCCCGACAACCGGCAGGAGATCAGGGTGGCACCCACAAAAGACCAGATCCGCGAGCGGCTCGCGGCGATCGCGACGCCCGGCGGCCGCAAGCTCACCGAGGCCGGGGTGCTGTCGGAGATCGTGACAACCGACGGCAAGGTCTTCTTCTCGCTCAGCGTCGATGCGGCACAGGTCAAGGCCTGGGAGCCGGTGCGAAAGCAGGTCGAGGATGCCGTCCGGGCCATGCCGGGTGTGACCTCCGCAATGGTCGCGCTCACCGCCGAGCGCAGCGCGGGCAAGAGCGCGCCGCCGCCTCCGCCTCAGCAAGGTGGCGCGCGCCCGGCCCACGGCCAGGGCGGTGGCGGTCCGGCCGGGGTTCCCGGCGTGACGTCGATCATCGCCGTGGCCTCAGGCAAGGGCGGGGTCGGCAAGTCGACGACCGCGATCAATCTCGCGCTGGCCTTGCGTGACCTCGGCCTCAAGGTTGGCGTGCTGGATGCCGACATCTACGGCCCGTCCATGCCGAAGCTGCTGGCCATCCGCGAGAAGCCGCAGACGGTCGGCGGAACGCGTCTGAAGCCGATCAGCCGCTACGACATTGCGGTGATGTCGATTGGCTTCCTGATCGAGGAAGAGACCCCGATGATCTGGCGCGGCCCGATGGTGATGTCGGCGCTCACCCAGATGCTGCGCGAAGTCGAATGGGGGCAACTCGACATCATGGTGGTCGACATGCCGCCAGGAACCGGCGATGCGCAATTGACCATGGCCCAGCAGGTGCCGCTGGCCGGCGCCGTCATCGTCTCGACGCCTCAGGACCTCGCGTTGATCGACGCGCGGCGCGGCGTCGCCATGTTCAAGCGCGTGAATGTGCCGATCCTCGGCGTCATCGAAAACATGAGCTATTTCGTTTGCCCGCATTGCGGCACGCGATCCGACATTTTCGGTCACGGCGGTGCCGCGCACGAAGCGGAGCGGCTGAATGTGCCGTTCCTTGGCGCGGTACCGCTCGACATGACGATACGCGAAACCTCCGATGCCGGCTTGCCGGTGGTCGCGACACAGCCCGATGGCCCGCACGCCAAGGTCTATCGCGACATCGCGCAAAAAGTGCGGACCGCGCTTGCGGGATCCGCCGGGTCGCGTGCGGCGCCGAAGATCGTTATCGAGGCGTAACATCGCACGGGGTTGTCCTGTCTTGCGACTGTCGGCATTCTGCGCGGGGGCCTGTTTCTTATAGCGTGATAGGGGAGAAGCTGATGCGGCACATGCGATCACTCGGAATTTTCGGAGCACTCGTGACGGCAGGTGCGCTTTGGACGATTCCGGCGCATGCCCAGAAGGCTCCGGATCAGGACCTGCAGGAGGTGATGATCAAGACCACGCTGCTCACCTTCAACGATGCGAATGTCACCGAAAATTACAGCGTGCTGCATGCCAAGTTGTCGAAGCAGTTTCGCGAGCAGTTTCCGCCCGAGCGCCTGAAGCAGGTCTTCAAGCCGTTCGTGGAGCAGAAGATCGACATCGAACAGATCGCGTCGAAGTCGCCGATTCCCGGCAAGCCGGCGGAAGTCGATGAGCGGGGCGTGTTGTCGCTGACCGGCCATTTCGACATCAAGCCGAGTAACGTTTTCTACGATCTCGGCTACGTGATGTCGGAAGGGACCTGGAAACCCATCAAGATCAACGTCAATGTCCGGCCGCCGGAGAAGAAGTGAATGACACTGGCGGGCTCGCGCAAGAAGCGGACATGACCGCGGCATGACTGATGGGGCCATCGCGCCATCCGTCGGCCCGCC
>Ga0180222_1003050_pt1 | contig 11685 bp, 12 predicted proteins | sample eDN5th37CKraftOP_FD_151336 | JGI IMG/M metagenome (GOLD analysis project Ga0180222, IMG submission 151336) | Enriched Organic Plus compost microbial communities from Emeryville, California, USA - eDNA 5th pass 37_C Kraft OP (version 2) (version 2) ... | reverse complement strand
GGATATGGCGATCCGATCAAGGCGGCGGAAGGAAAGGATTAAGGCTGCCGCGCGTTCCCTGCCCCACGCGCCATGCCCCCTCGCCCGGTAGGTTATACTTCATACTTCGTCAGAGGAGACAGGATGTCCGGACTGCGCACCACCGTCGTTGCGATCGCGCTCCTCGCCGCACAGACGGCGCTGGCGGATACTTATCCGGTGAGCGGCACCTGGACCTACGACAACGCAACGGCAAAGGGACCGGCCAAGATCTGCGGTCCGCGAATTATGCGTTTCGCCGGCGACGTCCGTCACGACACGGAAACCAGCGCGCCGGACTATCGCAACATGTCGGTGAGGAAGACGAGCGCCACCACCTGGCGTATCGATGACCAATTCTACACGGTCCAGATCTGGGGACGCGTGCACTATACGCTGCGCGTGATCGACGAAGATCACATCGAGATCGAGTACGACAAAGGCGGCAGCCGCCTGCTGCGCCGCTGCGCCTTGTAAAAAGCGCGGGACACTGTCCCGCGCTTTCCCTGTTTCCGTAAGACGCGCTTACGCCTGCTGGATCGCGGACAGGATCCAATTGCCGCCGCGCGCGCGCATGAAGGTCCACACTTCGACGACCTCCTGCGGCTGCGGCCCGCCCTCTACGAGCCGGCCGCTGTCGCGCTCCACCAGTTGATCGACGATCGAAAAGCGCATCGCGACGCTGGCGTAGTCCGTGCCACCTTCGCGCCAGGCTTCGGCGAGATCGCCTTGCAGCAGCGTGACGTCGCTGACGCGGTTCACCACGCCGCGGCTGGCATTCGCCGCGAGATCTTCGGAGAAGTAGGACAGCATCTCCGGGGTCACGCGCGAACGCAGCGCGCCAAGATCCTCGTTGCCGTAGGCGACCTGGATCTCGCCGAGCAGACGCTCGAATGCGTCGTAGTCCGCCGGCCCGATGCCAACATCGTCCGACGGCTCCGACGCGCCCCCGCGAGCGGGCGCCGCGGATGCCCCGCCGGCTCCGAACATGTCGCGGTACGAGGTCTGCGACATCGACTGCGGACCGGCCACGCTCGCGAGCGCGGGCTGGTTGCGCCGCTGCCACCAGGACCAGGCGAGACGCGCGATGAAGATCACGAGCACGACCTGCAGCAGCAAACCGAGCATGGAGGCGAAACCGCCGAGCCCTCCGAGGAAACCGTGGCCGAACAGCAGGCCGAACAAGCCGGCGCCGATGAAGCCGGCCGCGAGGCCGCCGAGCAGTCCGCCGCTGAACAGGCCGCCGGGTCGATTGAACGCGCCGCCCTGCGTGGCCGGGCGCGCGACGTTGCTGCCGGGAGCGTTCGGCTGGGTAATTGAGCGCCGGATTGGCGACGTCGCCGAGGGCGAGGTCGCCGTCGCAGGGGGCGCCGTGTAGGTGCGCATGCCGCGGCTGCCGAAGCTGCCTTTGCCGCCGACGCGCGCGTCGGCGGCGGTCGCCGCCAGAGCCACCGCAAAAGCCGCTGCGCATACGATCGAGACGATACGGCTGAGCCGCATGGAAACCCTCCCAGTGGCGCCCCGGCTGGCGGGGCCGCTTTCCGATGTTGGCGGCTAATATCGGGGGCTGGCCGGGCAGATGCCAGGGGTCCCGGTGTCGCAGCTCAGGATACCGTGTCCATCGCCGCGTGCGGCCGCCGGGCCGCACATCCGGCCTATGGCGCCGAACCGGGCGTTAGTCCTCGTGCAGGATGTGCTCATCGTCGACCGGATCTTCGCGCTGTGCGCGCTTCGACCCGGCCGTCCGCCCCTTCGCGATCGAGCCGGTCGGGATGTCGCGCCGGTTGCCACCGCGCCAGGCGAACGGATCGTCGTTGGGCTCGATCAGTTCACGCCGCGGCGCGGGATCCTGCTGGCGCGCGTAGGCGCCACCGTTGCGGGCCGCCGCGCGTGCGGCAACGACCTCCCCTGACACGGCGCCGGGCTGACAGATGCGGCGGCCGCTGGCGCGCCGCATGAGGTCGACGTGGATATGATCATAGTGGAAGGCGTTCGATCCTGGCGCGAGCACCGTGGTGAACTGCTCGCAGGCCGCGGCCTGGACGTCACGCAGGAAACCCTGCTCTTCCGGCGCGCCGCGCCACCCCCCTTTCACCGTGATCTTGCGTCCGTCGGACAGCGTGAACGCGGCAATGTCGAGCGCGTTGCCAAACGCGTGCTCTGAAATGCGCGCGCCGGGCTGGCCGTTCATGCCTCGGCAGGAATAGGCGGAGATCTGGCGGATCTCGGCGACCGGCTGGTTGAACCAGCGCATCGCCGCAGGCTGCACCGCATCCTTGATCCAGGCATCGAGCGCCGAGACGATCGGACACGCGAGCGTTGCCGCAGGCTTGACCGAGGCCGTTGTCGGGATCGGCCGCTGGCGGCCGAGCGGCACGGGGCCGAGCCGCGGCGACAGCGCAGGCGCCGTAGTCGCCGGTGCATCGTCCGCGCCGCGAAACGGACCCTGTTCCGGGTATGGATATGATTGACGCGGCGCGCGCGAATAATCGTCGCGCTGGTCGTTGCGCGGGAGCGCGCCGCGGTACGTATCTGGCATCGGCTGCAGCGGCTCGCTCTGGATCATCGGGTGCGCTGGATCGTAGGTGCGCGCCGCGGCGCCGCCGGACGCCTGCATGGGGTCGAGCGACAGCGGAGCGCCGCCAGATTGCTGCACGGGCGGCGCGGGATCGTAGCCCGGCCGCGAGTAGCCGTAGCTCTGCCGCGGATAGGGCGACGAGGGCGACGGCGATGGTGCGGGCAGCGAGACGCGCTGCGGCGCCGAACCGGTCTGCGGGACGAGCCCCGGCGGACGCAGTTCCTGCGAATAAGCCATCAGCTCGCCCTCGCCCAGGGCGGCGACCTTGAGCGGATAGTCCGCGCCGCAGATGCCGGGACCCTCGATGGGGCGAAGCATGGCGATCGCCGCGGTTTCCCTTACTGCCCCCGATTTGAGGCACTGCTCCTCGGCCTCACGTCGCCACGGTTCGCGCGACTCGAACCAGCCCGGCTTGCAGCCAGCAAGCGTGGCGAGCGCAATCAGACCGACGAAAACACACCAAGCTCTGCGCATCTTCGCAAAATGCGAGCCGGTGCGTTAACGCGACTTCAATGCTCTGCGGCCGATTTGCGGCGACGGGGAATATGGTTAAGAGCCTTGATCCGCGGACGGATTTGCGTTCACCATCGCCTGGCCGGGAGGGGCGATGGACTTCATCTCTCATGTGCGCCGCGAATGCGCGGGCGTGATCTTCCATTTCGTCACGCGGATGCCGATCTCGATGATGGGCGGCACAGCGGTCGCCTGCGCGTGATGCTCTCCGCACTAGATCTCGCCACGAAGATCGAGGCCGGCGAACTGACGCCTGCCGACACGGTCGAGCTGTGCATCGACGCGATCAAGCGGCGTGAGCCCGAGGTCCACGCATTTGCCGCGCTCGATCTCGACCGAACCAGAACGCATGCGCATGCGGCTGGCGCCAAGCTCGCCGCGCTGCCGCTGCGGGGCCTGCCGGTCGGTTTCAAGGACATCTTCGACACGGCGGACTTTCCCACCTCTTACGGTTCGTCGATCTATTCGGGTCACCGTCCGCCTGCCGACGCATCGCTCGTCGCGATGACGCGGCGCGCCGGCGGCATCGTGATGGGCAAGACCGTATCGACGGAGATGGCATTCCTCGATCCCGCCGGAACGCGCAACCCACTCAACCTCGCGCATACGCCGGGCGGCTCGTCGTCGGGATCGGCGGCGGCGGTTGCGGCCGGCATGCTGCCGATCGCAGTCGGAACGCAGACAGGCGGATCGGTGATCCGTCCGGCGGCGTTCTGCGGCGTCGTCGGCTTCAAGCCGTCATTCCGGCTGCTGCCGATGGTGGGCGTGAAATGCTTCTCGTGGTCGCTCGATACGGCCGGCCTGTTCGCTGCCAGCGTGAGCGACGTCGCCTTCGCGGCGGAAGCGATCACCACACGCGACTTGCGCATCGATGATCAGGCGGTGAAGCCGCCGGTGATCGGACTGATGCGCACACATTTCTGGCCGCAAGCGAGCGTCGACATGCAGCGCGCGGTGGAGCAGGCAGCGCTGGCCGCCGAGACCGCCGGCGCCAAGGTGCACGAGTTGACGCTGCCGCCGCTGCTCGAGGAGGCGCATGCGATCCACGCCACGCTGCAGAACTATGAGGCCGCGCGGGCCCTCGCGTATGAGTACGACAACCAGCGCGACCGCCTGCCCAGGCTGCTGCGCGCGCTGCTCGATGAGGCCGCAGGCATCACCGCCGAGGCCTATGACGATGCCCGCCGTATCTCGAAGCGGGCGCGCCATGCGTTCAACGAGCTGATGGCGGATGTGGACGTGCTGCTGACGCCGTCAGCACCGGGCGCCGCACCGGCCGGACTGGGATCGACCGGCGAGGCAACGTTCAATCGGCTGTGGACGCTGATCGGAGCTCCTTGCGTGAACGTGCCCGGGCTCGCCGATCCCTCAGGGTTGCCTCTGGGAGTCCAGATCGTCGGTCGCTTTGGCCGCGACCGGGCGGCGCTCGCGGCAAGTAGATTCCTGGAACGGGCCCTCGCCGACGCCTGAACGAAGCGCGAGGTATTATGCAACCAAGACGCCCCCGGCGCGCAGGCGTTTGCGCGCCAAAATTTAAGCGAGGTGTTGCAAAGACTTACGACCGATCGGGGGCGAGCTATCAACATCACCGCGGAACCTGGACGGCAATCGCGCGTTCACGGGCTCGGCAGTCGAATGAAGATCTGTTAAGGTTCAACCAGGTCAACACGAGGAGGCCAGCCGTGGACCTAGCTGTAAAGCTGAACGCTCTGGCGGTGTTCGTTGCGTTCGTGTTTGTCGGCGCCGTCATCTTGGGTGCCTTTTGAGGTGAGCGATCGGCGCGATGGCGCCGAGCCCTGGCGGCAACTCCACCACAGATCAAGCTCGGACGCCGGAGGGGCTCGCCTCTCCGGTGTATTCTTTTGAGGCTCCCACTCTCCCAGCAGCATCGCGTCAGGCGCTGGCACTCTCCCCGGCAAGCAGCAGGCGAGGATCGCACGCGAGCCACAGCGACACTGCGATCTGCCCGTCCGAGCCCTGCTCGGGCGGCAACGTGCGGTAGCCGACCATTTCCAGTCCGGCCTGCTCCAGCCATTGCGAGACGACCTCGGCCGGGAAGCCGAGACGAAGATGTGCGTGCTCGTCGCGCAGAAACTCGAGGTCGTGCGGGGCGAAATCGACGACGAGCAGGCGTCCCTGCGGCCGCAGCACCCGCGCCGCCTCGCGCAACGCGCGCGCGCCGTCGTCGAGATAGTGGAGCACCTGGTGCACAATCACGACGTCGAAGGAATTTGGCGGCAGCTTGAGATCGTAGATATCGCCCTGCCGCACGCTGCATTGCTTGAGCCCGGCGCGGTCGAGACGCGCGCGCGCCAGCGCCAGCATGTCGAGCGACAGGTCGATGCCAACGCCGCGCTCGAGCTGCGGCCCGAACAGCTCCAGCATGCGCCCCGTGCCGGTGCCGAGATCGAGCAGCGAGCGAAACGGCCGGTCGGCGAGCGCGGCCGCCACCGCGGCCTCCACCGCTTCGTCGGAGACATGCAGGCGGCGGATGCGGTCCCACTCCGCGGCATGCTGGGTGAAGTAGGACTGCGCGGCGGCCGCACGGCGCGCACGGATGCCGGCAAGCCGATCGCGGTCGCGGGCGATGGTCTCGTCCGCAGAATCGAGACGCGACACCAGGCTGCGGGCGATCTCCACCGCAGCGCCCTGATCGCTCAGCCGGAAGAAGGCCCAGGCGCCCTCGCGGAAGCGCAGCACCAGGCCGGCCTCGACCAGCAGCTTGAGATGACGCGAGATGCGCGGCTGCGACTGATGCAGGATCTCGGTCAGGTCGGAAACCGTAAGTTCCGCTTCCGCGAGAAGTGCCAGGATGCGCAGGCGCGTCTCTTCCCCCGCCGCCTTGAGCACGGCGTTGAGCGCATCGAAGCCAACGGATGTTGCGGACATGCGCGCGATATAAAGATATCTTTATACGCGGACAAGGCGGGCGGCACACATTCATGGCCGCCCCCGGATGGAAGCAGGTCACCGTGCAATTCGCGCATGTATAGTGCCGCCGAGGACGAATAACGGCAGCAGAGCTATGAGCAGCGACAAGGAAGGCATCCGCGAGGGCGAGGTCGCCGTCGAGTTGCCGCAAGCGTTCGACGCCGGACTCTACTTTATAGGCCGCATCCGCACACCCTGGACGCGCCGCGAGGACTGCCCCAAGAACAGCCGCGAATCCGACGCGCTCTGCACGATCGAGGTGGACCCGCGCTACGCCGCCGCCCTCAAGGATGTGGACACGTCCTCGCATCTTCTGGTGCTGTACTGGATGCATCAGGCGCGCCGAGATCTCGTGCTGCAGGCGCCCCGCCACTATGGCGCGCAGCGCGGGACATTCGCACTGCGCTCGCCGGTGCGCCCCAATCCCATCGCCGCTAGCGTCGTCAAGCTCGTGAGGCTCGACGGCACGAAGCTGACCGTGCAAGGCCTCGACTGCCTCGACGGCACGCCGCTACTCGACATCAAGCCGTACTTTGCGTCGACCGATGCCGTCCCCGACGCCAACGTCGGCTGGCACCGGCAAGAAAAGGGCAAGGGGGGAACGTGATGAATTCAAAGTCTTCGACCGCGCCGTTGAAGGGCACGGAGCCTGCATCGAGACCGCCGTTCAAGGCTGATGTGGTCGGCAGCCTGCTGCGTCCGCCGGCGATTCACGAAGCTCGTCGCCGGCGCGAGCGCGGCGACATCTCGGCTGAGGAGCTACGGGCGGTCGAGGAGCAATGCGTGGCGCAGGCGGTGGCGATGCAGCGCGACGTCGGGTTGCACGTCTGCACGGACGGCGAGTTCCATCGGCGCCACTGGTTCCTCGACTTCCTCGAGCGGATCGAGGGTGTGGAGGTGCACGGCGGACTGCCCACGAAATTCCGCAACGAGCGAGGAGACGTCGAGTTCGCCCCGCCGCGCTTCGAGGTGCACGCCAAGCTGCGCCGCAGCCGCCCGCTGGCGCTCGACGATTTTCGCTCGCTCAAGCCGGTCGCCGTTCGCAACGGCCTCATGCCGAAGCAAGCGATTCCTTCTCCGATGTGCATCCATTTTCGCGGCGGCCGCGCCGCCATCGACGCCGCGGTGTATCCGGACGTCGAGGCGTTCTTCGAGGATCTCGCGCAGGTCTATCGCGAGGAGATCGCCGACCTCTACGCCGCAGGCTGCCGCTACCTGCAGATCGACGATACCAACCTGCCGTTCCTGTGCGACCCCGGCCTGCGCGACAACGTACGCAGGATGGGCGAAGATCCCGATACGCTGCCTGCGCTCTACGTGCGGATGATGAACGATGCCCTGCGCGACAAGCCCGCGGACCTCGTCGTCGGCGTGCACATGTGCCGCGGCAATCATGCGAGCTCGTGGGTCGCAGAAGGCGGCTACGATCCGATCGCGGAACGCGTCTTCAGCGACATGGATGTCGATGCCTTCTTCCTGGAATACGACTCCCCGCGCGCCGGCGGTTTCGAGCCGCTGCGGTTTCTCGGCAAGAACAAGGTCGCCGTGCTCGGCCTCGTCACCACCAAGAAGCCGCAGCTCGAAAGCAAGGATGCCCTCAAGCGCCGCCTCGACGAGGCAGCGCGCCACGTTCCACTCGATCGGCTGGCGCTCAGTCCACAATGCGGATTCGCGAGCACGCTTGCTGGGAATGCCGTGACACCGGATGATCAGCGCCGCAAGCTCGCGCTGGTCGTGGAGACCGCGCGCGAAGTCTGGGGCGCATGACGCGCCGTACCGGGCCTCGCCGCAAGATCGAACCAGTCCGTGCAATCTGTCCTAAACCGCGGCTGGCGGTCGGCCATATCTGACAGGCTGGCGGTGCCGCACGAACGCAACCTCCGCAACATCCAAGGACCTGATGCATGAGCAGTGCGCTCTTTTCCCCGATCACAATGCGCGGGCTGACGCTTCCCAACCGCATCGTCGTCTCGCCCATGTGCCAGTACGAATCGGACGACGGCAGCGCCACCGACTGGCATCTGATGCATCTCGGCAGCTTCTCGCTCGGCGCCGCCGGCCTGGTCATGACCGAGATGACCAACGTCAATCCTGTCGGCCGCATCACGCACAGGTGCGCCGGCATGTATTCCGACGTCAACGAGGCGGCTCTCAAGCGCGTATACGACTTCTGCCGCGCCTACGGCGTTGCCAAGCTGGGCGTGCAGCTTGCGCACGCCGGCCGCAAGGGCTCGATGCACGTGCCGGCAGCCGGCGGCAAGCCGCTCAAGCCTGACGAAGGTGCGTGGACGACCCATGCGCCCTCGGCCATCCCGTTCAACGACGATGGCCCGCCGCCGCATGCGATGACGCGCGCCGACATCGAGCAGACCATCGCCGACTTCGCCGCAGCGGCGCGCCGCCTCGACCGCATCGGTTACGAGCTCATCGAGTTGCACGGCGCGCACGGCTACCTGCTGCATCAATTCCTCTCGCCGCTGACCAACCGGCGCACCGACGACTATGGCGGGAGCCTCGCCAATCGCATGCGCTTCGCGCTCGAGGTCTACACGGCCGTGCGCGACGCCTGGCCGCAGGAGAAACCGATCGGCATGCGCCTGTCCGCGACCGACTGGATCGACGGCGGCTGGACGCCGGACGAGACAGTGGTGCTGGCGCGCGAGCTCAAGACGCGCGGGTGCGATTTCGTCGACGTGTCGACGGGCGGACTCGACCTGCGCCAGAAGATTCCGCTTTCACCCGGCTATCAGGTTCCGTTTGGCGAGAATGTACGTAAGGAGACCGGCATCAGGACGATGTCGGTCGGACTGATCACCGATGCGCACCAGGCCGAGGACGTCATCGCTTCCGGCAAGGCCGACTTCGTCGTACTCGGTCGCGGCGTCATGTACGACCCGCGCTGGGCGTGGCATGCCGCGGAAGAGCTCGGCGCGGAGACTGCATATGCGCCGAAGATGATGGCGTGCCACCCCTCCCTGCGGCCGCAGGTGTTTGCACATCGTCGGAAGCCGGCTGCATAAAACTCATGCAGCGTCCGCAGGAACCCTCCTCGCTTCTGGTCATTAGCGAAGCTATTGCGGGAGGGCGGCGTGCGAGGGTTGGGCGCTTCCGTCTTGATTCCAATGATCCTCTGTCTCGCGGGCTGCGCGGCGCAGTACGCCGCAACCGCCGGCCGCGCGCGCTCAGGCCTGATTGGCATGAGCGGGGATGATCTGCGCATGTGCGCGGGGCATCCTGCGAACATCGACAAGAGCGATGACAGCGAAATCTGGATGTACGAGCGCGGCGGCGTAACAACGCCTGGTATCTCGGTGGCGAGCGCGTTCGTGCCTTGGGCCGGCATCATCACCCAGCCCACCGGTGGCTATTGCCGCGTGCAGCTTCGGATGAGGGCTGGCCACGTCGCCGGGGTCGAGTACGCCGGCGAGACCGATATCTGGGGCGCACAAGACGCAGCCTGCGCGCCGATCATTCGAACCTGCCTCAAGCGGCGCACGGGCAGCCGCTAACGTCTTGCCACAATGCATAGGCCCGAAACGCAGGCGTCCCGCCTTGAAGCGGGACGCCATTCGCCTGATCAGGCACGCGGAGCGCGCGCGGGTGGATGGTCGATCTTAGTAGCAGACGCGAACCTTGCGGGTGCGCCAGTGCCAGCCATCGAAGAAGCGCTCGCGCTGCCAGTAGCAGTCCCGGTACGCGTACGGGCCACCGCCGTAGTACACCGGCGCCGGACCCGAGTTCGCGGCGGCCGCTCCGATCAGGGCGGCGGTGCCGACGCCGATGGCGACGCCGCAACCCCAGCCGCAGTGCGCTTCGGCCGGCTTGACCGTGGCCGCCGTGGCGCCGAGTGCCAGAACAGCCGCCGTGGCGAGAGCCGCAAAAGTCCGTTTCATGGTGTCCTCCACCTGTTGGCCGCCTCCCTCGGTCGAACCCGGCGGGCTCGAGCGCCGGGGAGAGCGGATGTGATCAATTGCGGACACTTTAGCGATCGGGCCGGCGGCGGCTGTGACCGGGGTCACAGGTAGGCAGGTGACGACAGATTGTCGCGGGCGGAGCGGATTCCGCTGGAAAATCAATTGGAAATTTCCGGATCAGCCCGCCCGGCGTGCCTTGATGGCGTGATCGACGAGGGTCTTCCCGAGCGACAGCACCGCCCCGGGGCCGCGGTGTGCGTCGGCGATCGCCGCCTCGAAAGCGCGCAGGATCCAGTCGCAATCCTCGGCGGTGATCACAAGCGGCGGCAGCAGCTTGATCGTGTGGCTGGCGTGGCCGGCCACCTGGCACAGGACCTTGTGCTCCTTGAACAGCGGAATCGTCACGAGCTGGCAGAACAATCCCTTGTTCGCCGTCTCGACCGCGTGCCACGACGCTTTCAGCTTGAACGACTTCGGCGGCCCGAACTCGACCCCGATCATCAGCCCCTTGCCGCGGACCTGCGCCATCATCTCGTAGCGCGACATCATCTGCGTGAAGCCGCGCAGCAGCCGGTCGCCCATCTGTGCGGCGTTGTCGATCAGGCGCTCTGAATCGAGGACATCGAGCGTGGCGATGCCAGCGGCCATCGCGAGATCATTCTTGGCGAAGGTCGAGCCATGCACGACCGCGCGGTCCATGCGGTTGAACACTTTCTCGAAGATGTGCCGGCGCGCAAGCACGGCTCCGACCGGCACGTGCCCGCCCGACAGCGACTTCGAGAGCAGCACCATGTCGGGCTCGACATTCCAGTGCTCGACCGCGAAGAACTTTCCGGTGCGGCCAAGGCCAGACTGGATCTCGTCGGCGACGAACAGCGTGCCGTGACGGCGGCAGAGCTCGGCGGCGCGCGCGAGATAATCGTCCGCAGGGACGTTGACGCCCTTGCCCTGCACCGGCTCGACGATGAAAGCCGCGACGGCGCGCGAGGCGAGCGCACGCTCGAGCGCGGCGAGATCATTGAACGGCACGCGGATGCAGTCCGGCAACAGCGGCTCGAAACCCTGGCGGAAGATGTCGTCCCCGTTGAGCGAGAGCGCGCCGTAGCTCAGGCCGTGAAACGCGTGATCGCAGTAGACGAGGCCCGGCCGCCCGGTGGCCGAACGCGCGAACTTCATCGCCGCCTCGACGGCCTCAGCGCCGGAATTCGCGAAGAACACCTTGTCGAGGTAGGGTACGCGCGCCAGCAGCCGCTCGGCCAGAACGCCGGCCAGCGTCGAAACGTCCATCTGCACGAGATTGGGCAGCTCGGCATCGAGCACGCTCACGAGCGCCTCGCGCAGCACCGGATGATTGCGGCCGAGCGCGAAGACGCCGAAACCACTGAGCAGATCGAGGTAGCGATCGCCCGTGCGGTCGTAGAGGTATTGGCCGCTGCCCCGCGTGAAGCCCACGTCGTAGCCGATGGCCTTGAGCACGCGCACCATCTGCTCGTTGAGATGGCGCTCGTGCAAGGCGAAACGTTCGTGCTCGCGCTCGGCGAACAGTGCGGCGTAGTCGTGGCTCATGCGACACTCATGCGCAGGATTATAGCGAATCCGCGCGCACTATTCAGCAGGCTGCATCGCCCCGCTGGCGAACGGTCCAAACGCCGGCTGCAGATCACGGACTTCCGGAGCGCCAATGCTCGCGCCCAGCACCCGGCGGCTGCGCCGCAGCGTGGCATGCGCGGC
>Ga0180222_1003045_pt1 | contig 11700 bp, 9 predicted proteins | sample eDN5th37CKraftOP_FD_151336 | JGI IMG/M metagenome (GOLD analysis project Ga0180222, IMG submission 151336) | Enriched Organic Plus compost microbial communities from Emeryville, California, USA - eDNA 5th pass 37_C Kraft OP (version 2) (version 2) ... | reverse complement strand
GAGCTGCAGCTCGCCGCGCCCGGCGACCTCGAAACTATCCTTGTCCGCACTCTCGGTGATGCGGATGGCGACATTGGACTCCGCCTCGCGCATCAGCCGGTCGCGGATCATGCGGCTGGTCACCTTGTCGCCCTCGCGGCCGGCCATGGGCGAGTCATTGACCGCGAAACGCATGGAGAGGGTCGGCGGATCGATCGGCTGGGCCTTGATCGGCGTGCTGACGCTGGTGTCGGCGATGGTGTTGGCCACTGTCGCTTGCGTCAAGCCGGCGAGGCAGATGATGTCGCCGGCCGAGGCCGTCTCCACCGGCACGCGCTCCAGGCCCCGGAAGGACATGATCTTGGTCGCGCGGCCGGTCTCGATCACCTTGCCGTCCGCATCGAGCGCATGGATCGGCTGGTTGAGCTTGAGCACGCCGGTCTGCACCCGGCCCGTGAGGATGCGGCCGAGGAAATTGTCGCGATCGAGCAAGGTGGCGAGGAACGTGAAGGGCGCGTCCTCCTCCACCTCGTGCGGCGGCGGGACATGGCTCACGATCGTCTCGAACAGGATCGAGAGATCGCCCTCGCGCACGTCGCTGGTGAGGCCGGCATAGCCGTTGCGGCCCGAGGCGTAGAGGGTCGGGAATTCAAGCTGCTCGTCACTGGCGTCGAGGCTGACGAACAGGTCGAACACCTCGTCCAGCACTTCCTCGGCGCGGGCGTCGGGCCGATCGATCTTGTTGACGACGACGATGGGCTTCAAGCCCAGCGCCAGCGCCTTGCCGGTGACGAACTTGGTCTGCGGCATCGCGCCTTCCGACGAGTCCACCAGCAGGATCACGCCGTCCACCATCGAGAGGATGCGCTCCACCTCGCCGCCGAAATCGGCGTGGCCGGGGGTGTCGACGATGTTGATGCGCGTCGTCTCGCCATCCTTGCCCTTCCACTCGACCGAGGTGCACTTGGCGAGGATGGTGATGCCGCGCTCCTTCTCCAGATCGTTGGAGTCCATCGCCCGCTCCTCGACGCGCTGATTCTCGCGGAAGGTGCCGGATTGGCGGAAGAGCTGGTCGACAAGGGTCGTCTTGCCATGATCGACGTGGGCGATGATCGCCACGTTGCGCAGTTTCATCTCGATGTCCTTGAATAGATTTCGCGCGCGCTTAGCGGAATTTGTGCATCCGCGAAAGCCTCAAAGATGTGGTGGCGAGAGTGGGCTGGCACAAGGAGCGCGGATGACTCGCTCTTCGGCTTGTGGACGAAAGGCGGTCACCCGCTTTCGAATGCGATTGGACCATGGCGGCGCGATAGGTTAGCATCCCGTCCGAATGATGACGAGCACAGGAGAGCCGCGCGCAACGCTGAAAGGGTGGTTCATCACCGCCCTGCTGGTCGCGCTTGCGAGCGCGCTGGTGCCGGCGCTCTGTCATTCGGGCTTCCCGGCGAGCCGGCTGACCGGATCCGCCTTCGACCCGACGACCAGCGCCGTCGCATTGCGCGGACGCGAGCAGCGGATCGTGCGGCCGGTTGTCGTGCATCGGGACGATACCGGCAGTCCCGCCGCCGCGCCGACGCCGCTGTCGGCGAAACCGCCCCGCGAAATCCCGGCGCCCGCCGTCACGCATCCGGCCCCCACGCCGGTGATCCTTGCATCCCGGCGCGATGCCTGGCGCCAGCGCACCAGCGCGCAGCCACGCGCGCCGCCGCCCGTTCGCGGCTGACATAATCACCAATCACGCTCTCCTCATCAAAGGGGGCCGAATGATGGATCTGGAAGAACCCCGGCCGCCCCGGTGGTTCGGCCCGATCGTGCTCTGCGCCATCGGCGTCGTCACGATCATCCTGGCCGCCATCGCCGGTGGATTTGCCGGATAGGGCGGGCGCCGCCGGAGGGAATATCCCCCAATCCCCTCCAGCGGCGTTCCCCGACACCAGATGCCCCCATGGACGTTCCGACAACAGAAAGGTCCCAGCCTGGCCGATGCCCCATTACACGCCGCTCATCGCCACCATCGTCGCCGGTTTCACGGTCTCCTTCATCATGGGCGCCATCGCCATGCGGCTGCGCGTCTCGCCGATCGCGGGCTATCTGCTCGCCGGCGTGCTGGTCGGGCCGTTCACGCCCGGCTTCGTCGCCGACAGCCATCTCGCCAACGAACTGGCCGAGATCGGCGTCATCCTGCTGATGTTCGGCGTCGGCCTGCATTTCTCGCTCAAGGACCTGCTTGCCGTCCGCCGCATCGCCGTGCCCGGCGCGATCGTGCAGATCGCCACGGCGACGCTGATGGGCATGGGCCTCGCCCGGGCGCTGGGCTGGGACATGCTGGCCGGCTTCGTATTCGGTCTGGCGCTCTCCGTGGCGAGCACGGTGGTGCTGCTGCGCGCGCTGCAGGCGCGGAACCTGATCGAGACCGAGCGCGGGCGGATCGCGGTGGGCTGGCTGATCGTCGAGGATCTGGTGATGGTGCTGGCACTGGTGCTGCTGCCGGTGCTGGCGGGCATCGCGGGCGGGCACAATGCCTCCGGCTACGGCGCGATCATGATGCCGCTGGCCATCACCTTCCTCAAGGTGGGGGCTTTCGTCGCCTTCATGCTGATCGTCGGGCGGCGGCTCATCCCCATGGCGCTGCACTGGGTGGTGCATACCGGATCGCGCGAACTGTTCCGGCTCGCGGTGCTGGCGATCGCGCTCGGCGTGGCGGCGGGCTCGGCCTATGTGTTCGACGTCTCCTTCGCGCTCGGCGCCTTCTTCGCCGGCATGATCCTGGGCGAGACGCCGCTCTCGCGCCGCGCCACCGAGGAGACGCTGCCGCTGCGCGACGCCTTCGCGGTGCTGTTCTTCGTCTCGGTCGGCATGTTGTTCGATCCGCGCGCGGTGGTGGAGCAGCCCCTGCCGCTCCTCGCCACCGTCGCGATCATCGTGCTCGGCAAGTCGCTCGCCGCCTTCCTGATCGTCCGCGCCTTCGGCCATGACGACGAGCGGGCGCTCACCATCGCCGCGAGCCTGGCGCAGATCGGCGAATTCTCCTTCATCCTGGCGACGCTCGGCACCGGCCTCGGCATCCTGCCGGAAGCGGGGCGCGACCTCATCCTGGCCGGCGCGATCTTCTCGATCTTCCTCAATCCGTTCATCTTCTCCTTCGTCGTGCGCAAGCGCGAGGCGACGGCGGAAGAGGCGGAGACGCCGGCCATCCCCGTGCCGCCCGCGCAGCGGCCGCACATCGTGCTGGTCGGCTATGGGCGGGTCGGCAGGATGCTGGCCGAGGGCCTGCGCGCGCAGGGCAAGCCGCTGGTGCTGATCGAGGACGATGCCGACCGCATCGAAGCGGCGCGCAAGGCGGGACTGGAGTGCATCCAGGGCAATGGCGTCGACAAGCGGGTGCTGGAAGCGGCCGGGATCGCGCGGGCGGGAGGCCTGCTGATCGCCGTGCCGGAGGGGTTCGAGGGCGGCGCCATCGCCGAGAAGGCGCGCACCCTGCGGCCCGACATCCGCATCATCGCCCGCGCCCATTCCGACGACGAGGTGGCGCATCTGGAGAAGCTCGGCGTAGGCCATGTGGTGATGGGCGAGCGCGAGCTGGCGGCCCGGATGCTGGCGCTGGTCGGCGCGGCGCTGCCCTGATCGCGCATCGCTGCGTTCCGACGGCCGCACGCACCGCCCGCGCCGGCGGAGATCATCGCACATGACCTGTTCATGACGCGGCGGTCGGCTATAGTCGGCGCGACGCAAGGTGGGTGGAGGAGGCCCGGAGGATGGACGACGCACATGAAGCCCTTCTCGGGGAGGATTGGGGCGGCGACATGGGCCGCACCTGGCTCGAGAACCTCCCGCGTTTCGAGGGCATGATCGCGCCGATCGGCGCCGCGCTGCTCACCCATGCCGCGTTCAAGCCGGGCGAGCGGGTGATCGACATCGGCTGCGGCGGGGGCGGCACGACCATCAATATCGGCCGGTCCGTCTCGCCGGGCGGCCAGGCGGTCGGGCTCGACATCTCGCCGGACCTCATCCGCGCCGCCAATGCGCGGGCCAGCCTTGGCACCCAGTCGGAGGTCCGCTTCGTCTGCGCGGACGCCGCGACGGCGACCGTGACGGGCGGGCCGTTCGACCGGCTCTTCTCGCGCTTCGGCAGCATGTTCTTCGCCGATCCCGCAGCGGGCTTCCGCAACCTGCGCCGGATGGTGAGGGATGGCGGACGCATCGATCTCGCGGTCTGGGCGCCGCCGCAGGAGAATGAGTGGATGGCGACCATCCAGGCCACGCTCGCGCCCTTCGTGACACCGCCCGACAGCCCGCCCGATCCGCGCGCCCCCGGCCCCTTCGCGCTCGCCGACACGGACTATCTGACGGGCCTGCTGACGCAGGCCGGCTTCGGCGCGCCGGAGATCACGCCCTGCGCCTGCAGCCTGCCGGTCGGTGGCCCGGCCACGAGCGCGCAGGACGCGGCGCGCTTCGTCCTGACCGCCACCCATGCCGGACGCCTGGTGGCCGAAGCGCGGCAGGAAGAGGCGATCGGCGCATTGGCCGACGCCTTCGCGCCGCATCATGTGCCGGGCAAGGGCGTGCTGATCGGCGGCAAGGCATGGCTGGTGACGGCCGGGGCATAGGAATGGGCGCATCCTGTGCGCCCTGGGCTCCTGCTTTCGCAGGAGCACCGATTCCTTTCTATCCGAGAAGTCACGCCTTCATCGGCATCCGGTTCCAAGCATCCAGCGCGGCGATCTTGTAGGCTTCCGCCAGCGTCGGATAATTGAACGTGTTCTCGATGAAGAAGTCGATCGTGCCCTTGAGGTTCAGCACGGCCTGGCCGATGTGGATCAGCTCGGTCGCGCCCTCGCCGATGATATGGACGCCGAGCAGGCGCCTTGTCTTGAGCGAGAAGATCATCTTCATCATGCCCTGCTCCAGCCCCATGATGTGGCCGCGCGAGGTCTCGCGGAAGCGGGCGATGCCGCACTCGTAGCGTATGCCCTTGGCCTTCACTTCCTCCTCGCTCATGCCCACGGCCGAGATCTCCGGCACGGCATAGATGCCGAAGGGGAAATAATTGGGCGCCGGCGGCATCGGCAGGCCGAAGGCGTGGCAGGCGGCGAGGCGGCCCTGCTCCATCGAGGTCGAGGCGAGGCTCGGGAAGCCGATCACGTCGCCGGCCGCGTAGATATGCGGCACGCTGGTCTGCATCGTGCGCGAATCGACCGCGATGCGGCCGCGCTTGTCCGTCTCGATCCCGCAATTCTCGAGGCCGAGCGTCGCGGTCGCGCCCATCCGGCCGGCGCAATAGAGCAGCATGTCGGTGCGCGCGGTCCGGCCGTCCTGCGTGGTGGTGACGACCTTGCCTTCCGCATCGCGCTCCACCGAGACGACCGGCGAGCCCAGGCGGAAGATCACGCCGCGATCGCGCAGCTGGTGCACGAACTCGGCGATGATCTCGCGATCGATGAAATCGAGGAAGGTCTCGCGCGGTTCGATCACCGTCACGGCGGAATCGAGCGCGGAGAAGATCGTCGCATATTCGATGCCGATGACACCCGCGCCGACCACGGTGAGGCTGCGCGGCACGTTGAGCTGCTCAACGACCTCGTCGCTGTCCATGATCGCCGGATCGTCGAAATCGACATTGTCCGGGTGGAACGGCACGGTGCCGACCGCGATCAGGATATTGTCGCCTTCCACCACGAGGGTCGAGCCATCAGGCTCGGTCACCTGGAGACGGTGCGGATCGAGGAACCGGGCGAAGCCGGCCATGGTGTGGACGCCGTTGCGCTGAAACTGATGCTCCAGCACATCCACTTCATGGTCAAGCGTCTTGCCGAGGCGCATGCCGAGATCGGCGCCGTCGATCTCCTTCTTGACGCGATAGGAGCGGCCATAGAAGCCGCGCTCGCGCCAGCCGGAAAGATTGAGCACGGTCTCGCGCAGCGTCTTGGAGGGAATCGTGCCGGTGTGCACCGACACGCCGCCGACGCGCTTGCGCCCTTCCACCACCAGCACCGACTTGCCCGCCTTGGCAGCCTGCACGGCCGCGCGCCGTCCTGCCGGCCCGCTGCCGATCACCACCAGATCATAAGTGCCCACTGCCGCGTCCCCCATGTGCCGGACATCATATCCGTCCACGCGCCTCGTCAGGGACATCCCCTCGCTCTCTTGAGATTGCTGCATTCGCGCTGCCTTTGCAATGTCCTGCCGGGCCGGGCAAGCGATAACCGGCATGGCGTGGGAGGAGGATGGCGATGCCGGTCAAAAGGCGATGGAACATATTGTTTCAATTGGCTTGCGCTTTGAAACCACGCTCATAGAGTGGCAACCCTCCTGATACATTGTAACATGCCCGAGGTCTGCCATGCATCTTCGTCCGATCCTTGCCGCTTCCGCCTGTCTGCTCGCCTGCCTGCCCGCGCTCGCCCAGCCGGCCGGCGGTTCCGGAGGAGAGGGCCAGCAGCAGGACGCCAATGCGGGCAAGATCCACGCGCGGCAGGATGCGCAGCAGATCGCCGACCACTGGACCACGGCGCCGGTCGAGGAGACCGAGATCTCTCATGACGGCCGGGCGACGGTCGACGGCCGGACGGTCAGCTACAGGGCGACGGCCGGCACGCTCACCCTGCGCGACCCGCAGGGCAAGCCCACCGCCAGCATCTTCTACACCGCCTATACCGTGCCCGGCGCCCGCCGACCGGTGACCTTCCTCTACAATGGCGGCCCGGGCTCCGCGACGGTCTGGCTGCGCATGGGCAGCTTCGCGCCGCAGCGCGTGCTGACCACCGATCCGGTGGCCGTGGCGCCGGCGCCCTATCAGGTCATCGCCAATCCGGACACGCTGATCGGCACCACCGACCTCGTCTTCCTCGACGCGCCGGGCGCGGGCTATTCGCGCCTGCTCGGCGACGCCAAGCCCAAGGACTTCTACGGCGTCGACCAGGACGTCGCCGCCTTCACCCAGGCGATCAAGCGCTACATCACCAAGAACAAGCGCTGGGCCGATCCCAAATATATTTTCGGCGAGAGCTATGGCACCACCCGTTCGGGCGCGCTGGCCGAGAGCCTGGAGGAAGCCGGCGTGAGCCTCAACGGCGTGATGCTGCTCTCCTCCATCCTCAACTACGGCATGCGCCAATCGGGCTATGACCATATCTATGTCGGCTATCTGCCCACCTATGCGGCGGTCGCCTGGTATCACAATCATGTGCCCGACCGGCCGGCCGATCTCGCCAGCTTCGTCCAGCAGGCGCGCGACTTCGCCAACGGCCCCTATGCCGCCGCGCTCGCCAAGGGATCGGACATCACGCCGCAGGAGGAGGATGCGGTCGCCCAGCAACTGAGCCGCTTCATCGGCATCTCGCCGGACTATATCAAGCGGGCCAATCTGCGCATCGACCTCAACCGCTTCCGCAAGGAGCTGTTGCGCGACCGGGCGCTGACCGTGGGCCGCTATGACGGGCGCTATACCGGCGTCGACGCCGACGCGGCCGGCGAAGGGCCGGAATATGACGCCTCGGACACCGGCATCACCGGCCTCTATGTCTCCAGCTTCCTCGACCAGATGACGCGCGAGTTCGGCTACCAGACCGAGCTCGACTATCGGCTGAGCGCCAGCGATGGCGGCGATTTCGACTGGGACTTCAGCCACCGCGCGCCGGGCCAGCGCTACGGCAAGCAGGGAATCGCGGACGTGACCCGCGACCTTTCGACCGCGATGCGCACCAACCCGCATCTGCGCGTGCTCTCGCTCAACGGCTATTATGACATGGCCACGCCCTTCCACAATACGGAGCGGGACCTGAAGCACATGATGCTGCCGCCCGAACTGGCCGCGAACATCCAGTTCACCTATTATCCGGCCGGGCATATGGTCTATCTGAACCCGGACGCGCTGCACCAGATGCGGCTGGACGTGCAGCATTTCATCGAGGCCGGCGGGCGGTAAGGCCGTCTCCCCGACAGGGATCGAGGCTCCGGGGAAGCAGGAGCACATGCCTGTTGCCGCTTGTGCGGCGATGGGTGAAGAGAATAGCTGCCGGTTGTCGCCTCCGCTTCCCGATCCGCATTGGCACGGGCTCCGCGCGGCTCTATGCTGGCGCCACCCCTTGATCGCGCAGTGTTCTATTGCGATATGACACTGCCGAGGAGATGATGATGGCCAGCACCGCGACGACCACCAAGACCGAAGACAAGCTCGACCTGACGCCGCCCGAAGTGGTGCCGGCCGTGGCGCCGGAGCGCGCATCGGGGCTGGTGCCGCTGGAGGATGACAAGAAATCCAAGCTGGACCTCAAGGTCGACAGCTTCGTGGAGGAGCTGGCGGCGCTCGACGCCAACTCGCCCGAGTTCGGCGCCAAGGTGGACCAGATCACCAATATGGGCCGCAAGGAGATCAGCGAGGCGGCGGGGCACAGCAACCGCTTCCTCGACCGGCCGGTCCGCGCGATGGACTCGGACACCAGCGTCGGCGCCGACCTCGCCGAGCTGCGCCGGGTGATCGAGGACCTGGACCCCGGCAAGCGCGGCAGCCTGCTCGCACCCAAGAAGCTGTTCGGCATCATCCCGTTCGGCAACAAGATGCGCGACTATTTCGACAGCTACAAATCGAGCCAGACGCACATCAACTCGATCCTCGGCTCCCTTGCCTCGGGCAAGGACACGCTCATCAAGGACAATGCCGCCATCGATGTCGAGCGGCAGAATATGTGGGCGACCATGGGCCGGCTGGAGCAGATGATCCATATCGCCAAGACGATGGACCAGCGGCTGGAGGACAAGGCGCTGGAGCTGGATTCGACCGATCCGGCCAAGGCCAAGGCGATCCGCGAGAGCGCGCTCTTCTACGTGCGCCAGCGCACCCAGGACCTGCTCACGCAGATGGCGGTGACGGTGCAGGGCTATCTGGCGCTCGATCTCGTCAAGAAGAACAATGTCGAGCTGGTGAAGGGCGTGGACCGCGCCTCCACCACCACCGTCGCGGCGCTGCGCACGGCGGTGACGGTGGCGCAGGCGCTGGCGGGTCAGAAGCTGGTGCTGGAGCAGATCACCGCGCTCAACACGACGACCGCGAACATCATCGATTCGACCGGCGAGCTGCTCAAGACCCAGACCGCGCAGATCCACGAGCAGGCCGCCTCCAGCACCATCCCGCTGGAGACGCTGCAGCGCGCCTTCCAGAATATCTACGACACGATGGACAATATCGACGCCTTCAAGCTCAAGGCGCTGGAGAATATGAAGGCGACGGTGAACACCCTCTCCAGCGAGGTCGAGAAGTCCAAGGGCTATATCGCCCGCGCGCAGGGACAGGCGCAGGCCCAGCAGGCCGTGGCGAGCGGATCGCCGCTGACCGCGATCGAGGACTGACGGCACGCCGATGGCCAGCGAAGTCGATGAACTGATCCAGCGCTCCAACGAGCTGATCGCGCGCACCTCCGAGCGCTATCGCAGCGCCAGCCTGCGCGGCCGCGCGCACCGGCGGCAGGACCTGATGACGCGCCTCAAGCGCATGATCGTCGCGGCCGCGCTGGTGATCGTCGGCGCCTTCGTGGCCGGCCTCATCGCGCCGATCGGCGCGACCGGGCTCATCATCGTGATGGGCCTGCTGCTCGCCTGCCTGATCTTCGCCTTCCTGCCGACCACGCCCAGCGTGACCCCCACCAAGCTCGCCGAAACGGACCTCAAGGCGCTGCCGCTCAAGACCGAGATCTGGCTGGAGAGCCAGCGCAAGGCGCTGCCCGCGCCGGCCGTGCCGATCCTCGACGCGATCGGCAACCGGCTGGAGACGCTGGCGCCGCAGCTCAATCGGCTCAATCCCCAGGAGCCGGCGGCGCAGGAGATCCGCAAGCTGTTGAGCGACCATCTGCCCGAGCTGGTCACGGGCTATCAGTCGATCCCCGCGCCGCTGCGCAACCAGCCGCGCAACGGCCGCGTGCCCGACGCGCAGCTCGTCGAGGGCCTCTCCGTCATCGAACAGGAGATCGCGACGATGACCGAGCAGCTCGCCAGCGGCGATCTCGACAAGCTGGCCGCGCACAACCGCTATCTCGAGATCAAATATCAGGAAGCGAAAGAGCTGGGCGAGTGAGAGCGGCGCGGTGACGCGCCTTTCTGCCTGAACAGGCGTTGGACATGCTGGTTCCCGTTCGCGCTGAGCAAAGTCGAAGCGCGGAGTTGAGCCGCAGGCGAAGCGGACTTCGCTGCGCTCAGTAGGACCCTTCGACTTCGCTCAGGGCGAACGGAAGGGGGAGCGGATCGGTTTGGAGTTCGGTTCGAGGTGGAACGGCATGTGATTCGTTCCAAGATCGAGCGTGTCGAAATGGCTGTCGAGAGCGTCCTTTTCGACTGTGCAGGGCACAACTTCCACAACCTCTCCGGTATGAACCGGATCGGATGGGCTCATTGGCACTGCTTTGGCAGGAGCTGGTCATGCGAGCGCCGGGGTCTCCACCCATATCGATATTCTCGCGGACGCTGGCATCCAGAACCCGGCCGCCTTGCCGGTAAACCTTTGGATTCCCGCGTTTGTGGGAATGGCGAGATGCCAACGAGGCAAGGTTGCCCTCCGCCCGGACGATGAATTTGTACCAAAATGGAACAGATTCCAGCGACTTATGATTCTCCAATTCATGGCTTCTTCCATCACTCCCCTTTTCCTGAAACAGGGTCGGACCGCGCTGTTCTCGGGACGGACGGCGCGGTGCGCTGCTTGGCGGTTCCGTCGCCGCTCGGCTATGAGAAGAAGCGCGAACCGGACCCCTTTCTAGCGAGCAAGACGCACCCCCAATTCGTCTGCTCGTGACACCGGATCGCGTCGGGTGACGCCGGCACGCCCGTCTGGTACCCCCAAGAACAGACACTGGGCGTGCCCGGTCGTCACCCGATTGCGCGAAGATCCGCATCGGGGGCGGCGCCGGGGCGCGCCTGTCCGGCCGTCCGACCGATCGGCGATCCGCGCCGGATGCCCAGCCACAACTTCACCGTGAGCTCGCCGCCGGCCAGCGTCTCGATCCGGTCCATCGCGATCCCCGCACCGGCGAACCAGGCCGTCATCTGCTGATCCGAGAAGCCCAGCCGCATATGCGCGTCGCGCGTGCGCAGCTCCTCGCGGTCATGCGGCGCGAAATCGATGATGAGCACACGGCCGCCATCGCGCAGCACGCGCGCCGTCTCGGCGATCGCCCGCTCCGGCGCCTGCGCATAGTGCAGCACCTGATGCAGGATGGCGGTATCGGCCGACCCGCTGGTGAGCGGCAGGGCATTGAAGTCGCCGGCCAGGAAGCGGACCTTGTCGGCAATGTCGTGCGGCAGCTTGCCCCGCGCCAGGCGGAGCATCTCGGCACTGCGGTCGATCGCCAGGACGCTCTGCGATCGCGGCGCGAAGAGGGTCGCCATGCGTCCCGTGCCGGTGCCGATGTCGAGCAGCTGCCCCAGGCTGTCCGGCCCGAGCAGCGCCGCCATCGCCCGCTCGACCTGCGCCTCGGGCACGTAGAGCGAGCGCAGCGCGTCCCACTCCTCGGCATGGACGGCGAAATAATCCTCCGCCGCCCGCGCCCGCTCGGCCCGCACGGCGGCGAGGCGCGCCTGATCGGCCTCGATCCAGAGCCGCTCGGCATCGGTCGGCGCGAGCCTGTCGAGGCAGGCCGCCAGCGCCGCGGCGCCGGCATTGGCGCCGAGCGACAGGAACACCCAGCTCCCCTCCTTGCGCCGCTCCGCGAGGCCCGCCTCGACCAGGATCCGGAC
>Ga0180222_1003043_pt1 | contig 11711 bp, 9 predicted proteins | sample eDN5th37CKraftOP_FD_151336 | JGI IMG/M metagenome (GOLD analysis project Ga0180222, IMG submission 151336) | Enriched Organic Plus compost microbial communities from Emeryville, California, USA - eDNA 5th pass 37_C Kraft OP (version 2) (version 2) ... | reverse complement strand
CACCGGGGTGTCCTTGGTGGTGTCGTAGAACAGGCGGGCCAGGACCTGCTGACCACGCTCGGCGGTGACGGTGTCGGTCCAGGTGGTCCCGCCGTCCACGGAGTAGAGCAGGTTGGACTGGGTCTGGTCACCGGTCGCAGGCGCGGCGATGGCCATGGCGGACCCGGAGAGCGCGAGCCCTCCACACAGACCGGCGATCACGGCAGCGCGCGCCGTCCTTCGCAGTGTGGTTCTCATCGAGTTCTCTTCCTGTCAGGCCGGGAGCACCTCGCCCCCGACGCCGTGCAACCACCGTCGGAGACGGAGGTCACACCAACAGACGGGATGCCGACCCGCCGGTGACGGGGTGAGGCAGCGGGTGAGGCAGCGCGCTACGCGTCTCCGTCTCCCTGCTCTGCCGTCACCGCGTCGATCTCCGCCGCCACCCACGGTGCGATCCACGCCATGCCGGCGCGCGTGAAGTGCACCGTGTCCAAGTACACGGCGTCGCCCTCGGGCGTCTCCTGGATGCAGGCATCATCACGACACACCTGCTCGTCGAGCTCGAGCACGTGGACGTCGGCATGGTCCTCGGCGAAAGCACGGAGCTGGGCCGTGTGACACTCCGCCCACGCCGGCGTCACGACGTTGGTGTGCCGGCGGGACGAGGTGAAGAGCACCTGGCGACCGTCGCGCCCGGAGGTGAGGACCTCGTGCGCCGCCTCCAGCTGGCGGTCGTAGTGCGCGGCGTACTCCGCCGAGCACGCGTCCATCCACCGTCCGTCCAACTGCATGCGGGTCGCGTCCCAACCCAGGGTGACGACGACGACGTCGGGGTCGTGCTCGTCGACGGCCGCGGCCCACCGCGGCTCCCACGGGTTGCAGCCCGCTCCGGGATCCTGGTCCACGTCGCTCTCCGCCGAGCGGCTCGTGTCCTGGCCGAAGATGCCGCACCCGTCGAACGCGGCGTCCGTCACCGTGAACTGCCCGGGCGCGTACAGCACGAGCGCGTCCGCGACGTCGTGCCCGAGCGAGTCGCCCACGACAAGCACCCGGCGCGCGCCCTCGCCCTGCGTCGAGTCCACCAGTCTCGGCACCACCGCCACTCCACCGACCACCACCACGGCCAGAGCCGTGAACACCGTGACCCCCGCCCGGCTCCACCGGCGCAGACGGGCAGGCTCGCCGATGATGTGGTGGAGGAACGCCGCGAGCACGATCGACAACGGGAGCCCGACGATCAGCAGCACGATGGGCCGCGGGTCGGGCAGACTCTTCGAGAGCGCCCAGAGCACGGGGACGTGGACGAGGTACAACGAATAGGAGAACTTCCCGATGCCGACGAGCGGCGCCGCCCCGAGCGCACGCGCGACCACGGTGTCCTCGCGCGTGAGGGACAGGACGAGCAGACCCACCAGGAGCGCGACGACCGTCAGCCCACCCGACGCGTAGAGCCACGGCTCCCGATAGCTCGGTGTGAGGACCGAGACGACGACGAGGGCCGTGAGCAGCACCGCGGAGAGCAGACCCCCACACCAAGAGGGGATCCGCCGGCGACGGGTCCGGACCCCGGCCGCGCGCCGCGCACCATCGGCGACGAGCGCCGCCACCACGGCACCGACGGCGAGCGCTGACCCGTGCGTGTGCGTGCCGAGATAGAGGGCGTCGGCGTTCGTCCCGTCGTACAGGAGCGCGGTGGCGAAGCCCGTCACCACCGCGAGGGCTCCGGCGAGCGTCCCGACGACGACGGGAACCCGACGCCGCGCGGGGACCAGCAACAGGATCAGCACGAGGAGCGGGGGCCACACGAGGTAGAACTGCTCGGTGATCGACAGGGACCACATGTGCGCGAGGGGCCCGGGCACGCCTCCGGTCGCGTCCCAGTAGGCGTCACCGCGCAGGATCTGCTCCCAGTTGGCGACGTAGAGCAGCGAGGCGAGCCCTTGGCGCGCGAACACGTCTGCGTCCGTCGCGCGCCCGAGCTGGGCGACGGCGAGGGCCGACGCCCCGAGGACGACGAGCAGCGGCACGATGAGCCGCTTCGCGCGCCTGCGGTAGAAGGCACCAAGGCCGATCCGGCCGCGACGCGACCGCTCGCGCAGGAGCGTCAGCGTGATGAGGAACCCGGAGAGCACCATGAACACGTCGACGCCGAACAGCCCGGCCTCGTACAGCCCGGTGTGGTAGACGACGACGGAGAGCACCGCGACGCCACGCAGCCCGTCGATGGCGCGGTAGTACGTCGACGCCAGCGGGACGTCGTCGTGATGCCCGGCACTCCTGCTCGGGACGACGTCGACCTCACCCGCAGGAGCGCCGACCATGCTTCGCGTGACCGTCACCGGCGCGCGCCGTCCGACCCGCGCCGTGCCGGGCTCTCCCGCAGTGCCGCGCTCGCCCCCGAGAGTGCGGTCGCACCGCGCGATGCCGCCCAGCGCAAGCCCGCGACGACAGGGGACGGACCGCTCGGGCGGGACGCCACCAGCAGCACCCCCGCAAGCAGCCCGCTCAGGACGGCGGGCACCACCGCCCGGTCGGGTGCGACGCCGACGCCGAACGCGACCGTGGCCGTCCCGAGCATGGACCCGGCGAGCAGGACGAGGGACGCCCGTGCGGCGCTCCGCGTCGACCCGACGGTGTTCGCCGACCGTGCGCGCCGGAACGCAACCAGCGCGACGAGCGCCCAGCCGGCACCGAGGACGATGAGCCCTCCGCCCGCGAACCATCCCGTGACCGACGAGACCACCACGACACGGTTCTCCTGCGCCTTCGGCGGCATCTGCGAATCGACGGGGTAGGAACCGAGACCTGCCGGTCGAGGAGTGAGGTAGTCGCGCGCGGCGTCGTCCAGCGCGCTGACGGCCCGTCCGGGATGGGCGAGGAGGAAGGACCATACGGTCGACGGCCTGAGCACGCCGGCGTTGGCCTCTCGCTCGTCGCTGCTCTCGAACGTCGTGGGCGACGTCGTCGCGAGGTCCACCGCGCCGGGCGTCAGCCCGGTGGAATGCAGCTCCGCGGACGCCGCCTCCGGATCGAGCAGACCGCGCTGCGTCAGCATCGCCCAGGTCTCCGCGACCCGTGCCCGCTCCGACTCTCCGGCGACGGTCCAGACGGCCGGTGCGACCAGTGCGAGGACGGCGGCCACGGCCACCCCGTGGTGCGCGAGGCGCGCCGCCCACCGTCGACGGTCAATGCGGCTCCCGCGTCGCCACCACACGATCGCCACGTAGATGGCCACCGGCACCGCCAGCACCGCGGTCGTCGACCGCGCCCCGGTGACCAGGGCTGACCCGAGCACGGCGACCACCAGACCGGCCCACGCCCGCGGACCCCGGGAGTCCACCAGGACGAGCCCGGCAGCGAGCAGGAGCACGCCCAGCACCGCCGTCGACTCGGCGTAGAGCGACCCCGCGAACCCGACGAAAGCCGCGTCAGCCACCACGAGCAGCAGACCCGTCGCGACGACCACCTGGCGGCGCACCGAGCCGCCGATCACGAGCAGGACGAGGGCGACGAGAAGGCCGCAGAGCGCCGCGTAGAGCAGCGAGACGAGCCGCAGGTCGACGACATCCTGGCCGAGGAGCCCGGCCACCCACCGCAGCGCTCCCGCGAGCCACGTCACGCTGCTCGCGTGCGAGGGGCACCCCTCGCTCCCGGTGGCCACCTCGCCGACGGACCAGCGCAGGATCGCGAAGTCGAAGAAGCGGGAGCCGCCCGCCGTCTCTGCCGTGAGCCCGGTCTGGCAGGCGTACCGGACGGCGCCACCGTCGTCGGCAAGCCCGATCGGGCCCGGCACGAGCGCGCGGACCGCGACGAGCAGCGACACGATCCCTCCGAGGAGGACCGCGAGGACCCGGGGGCGGTCGGCCTCGACGCCGGGATCGGTGCGGACGTGCCGCCGTGAGCTCTCTGTGGTCGGGTCGGTGCTGCGTGCCTCGTCAGGCTCGATGAGGCTCCAGGTCGTCGTCATGCCCCGACTGACGGAGCGCCCGGCCGGACGTGACGGGCGGTCCTGCTCGGGCATGCCAGGCGTTCAGCCAGCGGTCGCGACGACGGGCTGAGGGCTCGGCCCGTCGACGGCGGCTGCACCTTCGCGCACGCGGGCGGTCTTGTCCCAGGACGTCTCGCCACGCAGGATGCGGGCCAACGCCTTCCAGACGCACGCGAACGACAGGTAGTTCATGAGGATGAACGAGTTGCCCATGAGCAGGCTCTTGAGCACTCCCCACCGCTTGTCCCGCCGGTAGTACACCCATCCCGTCGCGAGAGCCGGCAGGAAGGCGAAGAGGTAGAACACCGTCGCCAGCACGATCACCGCGATACTGTCACCGCCCGCGACGACGGCGATCTGGTCCCAGTTCAGCCCGAGCATGAGGAGGCAGTAGTGGAAGAGGATCGACCACGGGAGGTCGAGCACCCACGGGACCAGGCAGTACGACGTGAGCTCGAGCGCCTTCGCGTTGCTCAGGTCACGGGCGCGCCAGATCTCCGGGACACGTTTGATCGCCATCATGTGCCCCTGGTACCAGCGGGTCCGCTGCTTGACGAGCAGGGGGAGCTTCTCCACCGCCTGCTGGTCGACCGAGGCGTGCGGCGTGGTCTGCAGCTCCCACCCCTTCAGTGCGAGCGTGATCGCGAGATCGAGGTCCTCGGTGAGCGAGGCGGACCACGGCCTCTCGCCCGCGTCGTCCAACGCCGACAACCGTGCGAACTGCCCGTTGCCGCCGAGGCTGACGGTGCCCGTCGCCTGGCGCCCGAACTGCGTCACCGCGGCGATACCCCAGAACTGGTAGTCCTGGTACCGGGTGAGGAAGGAACCCCGGTTGCGGATGCGCACCTGGAGCTGCACGCCCCCGACGTTCTCGTCCTCGAACAGCGGCAGGACATGGTCGAGAGCGTGGTCCGAGAGCCGCCCGTCAGCGTCCATGACGCAGACGACGACCTTCCCGGGGTCCAGGCCCCGCGCCGCCACGTCCTCGCGCACCCATGCGATCCCGTTGTTCAGCGCCTCGCCCTTGCCCTTGCGCGCCTCCGGGAGCACGCGTCGCAGGACCCGGACCCGATCTCCCCCGGCCTCCTCGGCGCAGCGGGCCGTGTCGTCGTCGGAGCCGTCGTCGATGACAAGGGTGGTCGTGCCGTCCAGGAGCGTCAACGCCGAGACGGTCTGCCCGATCACGGCGTCCTCGTTGAGGCAGGGGACGAGGAAGTAGACATCGAGGTGCTCGTGCGCCCGCGAGTCGCGCGACCCGTAGGTCGCCTGGCCCTGCACCCCGAGGCTCGCCCGCACGCGGCGCAGCTGCACGAGTCCCGAGCCCATCAGCAGGATGAAGTAGACCATCGAGATGCTGATGACGACCCGCGCGAGGATGTCGAGCACGACCATCACGGCTGCGCACCCTGCGCCCCGCGCGTCCTGCGACCGCGCCGACCGAAGAACCCAAGCCGGAAGAAGAGCACCAGCGCGACGGTGAGTCCGCCGAGCATGAGCGCCGAACCGAGCGTGTCGTGCACCCATTGGAACACCTCAGCCCCCCAGCGGACGATCGAGAGCACCATCACCTCGACACGCACGACGTTCAACAGCTCGAGGAAGACCCCCGCCCCCAGGGTCGCGAGCACGATCCTGACGACGCTCGAACGCCCTGTAGCGAGCACGAACGCCGCGATGAGAGCGAGCGGGACCAGGAAGTACAGCGCGCTGCAGTCGGGGGTGATGCGCAGCGCGAACCACGTGCCGTCGTCACCCGCGACCCGTTCGAACGCAAGGACGGGCTCGTACGTCATGACCCGCACCTCGCGCGCGAAGACGAGGCCGGTGACCTCGCCCGCGAGTCGCGCCTCGAGCTGGCGGAACGCCTGCGCATGCAGGATCACCACCACCGAACCGACGACGAGCGCCGCGGCGAGCGTCCACCGCATCACCCGGTCGAAGACACGCGAGACGCTCCCCGGCACGAGCGGTACGGTCGCCTCCGCGGCGCTCACGGGTCAGGCCTCGACCCCTGCGACTGCCTCACGTCGGCGGCGCGAGGTCCGCAGCAGCAGCATGCCTCCCACCAGAAGCGCCATGGCGAGCGCGACGTAGGCGAACGTCGTGGCACCCGTCACTGCGAGCGCACCGGCGCCAGCGGTGGCCCCGCTGATCCCGGTGGTGATTCCAGGCGTGTTGTACATGGACTGCCCTTCCGTCGAGCCGGGCGAGATGCCCTGCGCGGATTCGTGTCACGGCAGGCGCAGAGCCCGTCGCTCGCAGGTACAGACGGTCCGCCGCGAAACCCGGTGATGGGGAGTTACTGTGATGTGCATCACACAAGGGCCGCCAGTCTCAGCCTCGTCTGTCTAGGCATGGCCGAGAAGAGCTCAACAGGTGAACCAACAGCTCCCTCGCGAGAGATCGTCGCCCCCTGGTCGTGGGGCAGTGGCCCACGAACCTTCGCACCACCCACCCACGTAGTGCTGCGCGCCATCCGCACCGGCGACTACGAGGAGCTGCGCACCTGGGACGCACCGGTCGTGACATGGAAGCCTCCGACGCCTCGGCGCCAGCGGCGGACCGCACGCCTCCTCGCCGCGCTCAGCGTGTGCTGTGTCCTCGGTGGTCTGCTCGTTCTGGTCCTGCTCGTCGTCACAGCCTGGTAGGCCGGCCTCTGTCGGGCGCAACGACATCACGCCAGGCGTAGGCCGGTTCTGGGCTGCCGCACTGGTCTACCCATCGAGCAGCCTCCGCACGAGCCGTCCGAGCCCACGCGAGTCGTCCGGGAGAGCCTCGACGCTGACACGGACAGGTGCCGGCAACGGGCCCGACGGCCGGTCCGTCCATCGTGCGAGCTCCTCGCGCACTCTGGTGGCCACGGCGGTCTGGATGGCGCCCAAGCCCTCCTGAGGAAGCCGCCAGGCGACGACGAGGGCGACACCGTCGACGTAGCACGTGGGCGAGGACGGGGGGAACACCCGTCGCAGCGACTCGCCGAGGGCGAGGTCGCGCTCCCATCTATCGAAGGGGCTGGACGGTCCGGCGCGGCCGTCGACCACCACGACGATCGGCACGTCGCCCGCCCGACCATGGCGATAGGAGGTGACGACCGCACCGCAACCGCTCAGGAAGTCGTCCACCGTCCCAAGACCGCTCAAGCTCGCATGGGGCGTCGCCCCGACCAGCATGCCCGACGTCCGCTCCCAGCCGTCAGCGAGAGCCGCGCCGACGGGCCCGGGAAGACCCACGCCGTGCAGGGAGTACAGGACCGCCAGGTCCCGGATGCCGTCGGCGATACCGACCCCCGCGTTCGCGCGCGCAATGCCGAGCATCCGCGCGGGCTCGGAGACATCCCGACCCTCCAAGTGGGCAGCCGCCGTGTACACGACCGCAGGAACCGCCCAATTCGCCAGCGCGCTCCAGCCTGCAGCGAGCGTCGCCGAATGCCACCGCTCACACAGTTCGTCGAGCGGCGTCCCTCCCCCTGTTCCCGTCGTGTTCGTTCTCATCGTGGAAAGGGACGCCCGAGACGCGGAATCATGACGGATCCACGACCACAACAATGCGACTCACCCGCCGAAGCACCCTCTGCCGGCACCACACGATCCTGTCCGACAACTTGGCGCCGACGGTTCAGGAGGATCGGTGCGCGGTGCCCGGCGCGGCTCAGTACAGAAGATCCCGGCGCGTGTGGTTCGCTGGTGCGTGTGCGTTCACCCGATAGCGTACTGGGGTGGAATCTCTTGGTATCCCTTCCGAGGTTTCCGTTACCTCTGGCGGCATATTCACGGACGGATCTGCCCGATGGCACTGATCGACAACGGCGTCTACGTCGCCGGTCGACGCGTCGAGACTCCGGCCAGCCTCGATGAGACGTATGAGTTGATGCGGAAGCACGGCGGGCTCGCCTGGATCGGCCTGTATCGCCCGAGCGAGCACGAGCTCGAGTCCGTCGCCGCCGAGTTTGACTTGCACCCGCTCGCCGTGGAAGACGCGCTCACGGGGCACCAACGCTCGAAAGTCGAGCGCTACGGCGACACGCTGTTCGTGGTGCTGCGCCCTGCCCACTACCGCGATGTCGAGGAGTCCGTCGAGTTCGGCGAACTGCACGTGTTCGTCGGCCCCGACTTCGTGATGACCATCCGCCACGCGGAGTCCGCCGACCTGGGCGCTGTCCGCCGACGCATGGAACATAACCCGGAACTGCTCGCCATGGGCCCCGAAGCGTGTTGTATGCCGTGCTCGATGAGGTCCTCGACGAGTACGAGCCCGTTGTCGCGGGCTTGGAGAACGACATCGACGAGATCGAGGATCAGCTGTTCGGCGACAGCGACGATGACGCGCTGTCCCGACGCATCTATGAGCTCTCGCGGGAGGTCATCCACTTTCAGCGCGCGGTCAAGCCACTGGCTGGCATCCTCGAGTTCTTGCAGCGCGGCTCCGTGAAATACAGCGTGGACCTTGAGCTGCAACGGTCCTTACGTGACGTGCTCGACCATGCGATCCGCATCGATGACCGAATCGCATCGTTTCGAGCGATTCTCGACAACGCGCTCGCCGTCCACTCCGCGCTAGTCTCCCGCCGCCACACCGAGGCCCAGCCTTGCCCAGAACGACGAGATCAAGAAGATCTCCTCCTGGGCGGCCATCATCTTCGCTCCGACCCTGGTGGGCACCGTGTACGGCATGAACTTCGATGTCATGCCCGAACTCGGCTGGCCACTGGGGTCCCCCTTCTCCCTCGGCCTGATGCTGCTGTTCGCGCTCACTCTCTACGTGATCTTCAAAGTCAAGAAGTGGCTCTAGTCAGTTGCCAGTACGTCAGCAGCTCCCCAGTGGCGAGACGTCCAGCCACGCCGGACTATGACGTTCGTCCTGTCCCAGATGGCGCCGCACCCTGAGCACGTCTCGGCGCACTTTGGGCCGACGAGACGAGCCCGAGTTGCTTCGCACGGAGCAGGGTCTCCGCCCGGGTGTGGGTCCCCAGGCGACGATAGATCTCACGAATCTGGGACTTCACCGTGTTGTGTGAGACGTACAGGCGGCGGGCAATCTCAGGACCACTCAACCCGTCGACGATGAGCTGGAGCACGAGAAGCTGACGCTCCGGTAGCAGGATCATCTCGTCCTCAGACGATGTCCTACATCCGAGCTGTGCTACCTGTTCCACGGCGGTCCGTTCCTCGCCCTCGAGCTCAAGGAGCAGGAGGTTCAACGCCTCTGACGAGGCCCACCGAAGCTCGAGCATCGCATTCGCCCGGCGCGCGAGGCCCAGCGCTCGCCGCATCTCTGCACGGGCCTGCTCCTTCTGCCCCATCGCGATGAGAGCGCTGGCCGCGACGGCGACGCCCTCGATGCGAGTTCTCGTCTGCAGGCGACGATGCCCGGCGAACTTTGCGACGTGACGGAACGCCTCGGCTGGCTTCCCGCTCGACGCCAGGGCGTGGGCATTGACGACGTCGCGGACGGGAGCAGACCGCGGCAGCGTGTCGATGACACGGATCGCAGCCGCGCCTCGGCCCGCCGCCAGGTGCAGGCGGGCGACGTCGTGCACAACGAGGAACGGCGCCCGCCGCTCGCTCGGATCGGGCTCGATACCCAAGCCTCTCCTCGCCGCCTCCGCCAGGAGGACATCGAGCGCAAGGTCGGGGGCGCCGCGGAGTTCGGCCATCACCGCGACAACGTGCTTTCGCAGGAACCAGAAGTCACCTGTGGGCGTCATGATATTTCTCCCGAGCGTGGGCTTGGCCTCCTCCAGGCGGTGACCCTCCAAGTGAACCAGCGCACCAATGATCAGCGAGACGTCTCCCGCGCTCTCACGCCACCATGCCGGTGGGGCCAATAGGGACCGCGACTCGTGCACCCACTCTTGAGCGGCCACCAAGTCCCCGCCGGTCGCCTCCACGACCGCCATCAATTCACACGCCGCGGCAGCGACAGAGAGCGCGCCGGCTCGACTTGACCGCTGCAAGGCCGACTCAGCATAAGTTGCCGCCGCGTGGCCCATACCCGCGCAGAGCGCGCTCATCGACGCCTGCATCTCCAGCAGTGCCATGGCGACCGCTGTCCGGGGCAAGCGCTGCCCATCTTCATCGGCGCGAAGTTCCCTGAGCGCCCCCTGGGCCACCCGCACGGACTTCTCATACAGCCCCGCGCGGCGCAGTAGGGCCGCGCGGCAGAAAGCGTCCAGCGCCTGTGCGTCCGGTGACGCCGTCGCTGCCGAGAGGGTGTCCCCCGATTGCTCGTCGTGCTCTGTCAGCAACTCGACGCGCCCGCGGGTGGGTCGTACCGCCACCCGCAGGATGCGCAGCCTGCCCGAGATGCTCTCCGGAGATCGTTCAACGGCGTGATTCCACAGTTCGTCAAAGCCAGGGCCGGGCCCTCCCGCCAGCAGATCAGTCCAGGCCATGACCAGCACCCGATCCACGACGCCTGGCTCCCGGGAGTCGAGCGCCCGCAGGAGCGCCTCCCACATGTCTCCGCGCGCGACATGCGCATCGACACGCCGTTGGAATCGCCGCACGTACCCCACAGGATCCAGGTAGTGCAGATGTGAGAGCAGACTCCGCCGCATCCGCGGCTCATACTCAAGGACGCCTACTGCCCCACCGACATGTTCGTGAAGGACCCCACCCTCCACGAGACGCCGTGCTGCCTCGCGCGCGTCGGGCGTGGCCGTCAGCTCCACGAGGTCATCTGCCCGGAAGAAAGGCTCTACGCAGGTATCGAAGAGGAACGGCATCAACTCAACAGGGACAAACGATCGGAGGGCCCGGGTCATCTCCCGACGCACCACGGCCAGGACCTCCTGCTGAAGATCCTGTCGATACCCGCCCGAACCCAAGGCGGCCACGGCCATGACGATCGCCGCCGGGAAGCCAGCGAGGCCATCAGCGATGACTTCCGCTACTTGCTCCGTGAGCTCGGCCCCCTTGGACTGGGCAAAGCGCACCGTCTCGTGCGCGCTCCAGGCCAAAGCCGACGCGCCCACCTCGACAAGACTCCCGTCACGCACGGCTGCTGAAGGGCGTGCGGTGCTGAGCACCACCACCCTGGCCCCGATCTCGGCCGCCGCTGCAAGAACCCCGGAGATAAGCTCTTCACGGCCCGAATGAATCTCATCGACGACGAGCGTCACAGGGCCCAAGGCTCGCAACAGGGCTCCGAGCTCTCGTGGCCCCCCACGATCGAGTTCTGCCGCAGTTGTGGACCGAAGCACGTACCTCACCTGATCGAGCACACGGCCCACCACATCCCGGACCCCGCCCTCGCCCCCACCCCGAGCAGGATCGACCACCGCAGCCGAGACCCAGATGATCACCTGACCGCGGGTGAGTTCGCCCCGCGCCCACCGCGCGACAGACACCGTCTTTCCAAAGCCGTGCGGGGCATGCACCAGAACATGCCGGGAGGTGCTCGTGAGCACATCATCCAGGAGCGGGCGCTCGATCGCCATCGCGGTCATTGCCACTCGCGGCAGAAGACCGTCCAGAGCTGCGGTCAACTCGGCCCGTCGAGACGCAGGCAACACCCCCGTACCAGTCAACACTAGGCGCTACCTACGACAGGTCGCTGACCCTTCAGCCCTACGTTCCCCCACACCATCGGGTGCCGCCATCGTCGCATGAACCCTACTGACGCGAGACAACCACCCCCACGACGGGTGATCCGTGAACCGTCACGGGTTCTCTGCCGCTTCCTTGTGATGAAGGATGGCGAGATGCCGAAGAAGTATGACCCCGAGGTCAAGGCTCGGGCG
>Ga0180222_1003041_pt1 | contig 11721 bp, 10 predicted proteins | sample eDN5th37CKraftOP_FD_151336 | JGI IMG/M metagenome (GOLD analysis project Ga0180222, IMG submission 151336) | Enriched Organic Plus compost microbial communities from Emeryville, California, USA - eDNA 5th pass 37_C Kraft OP (version 2) (version 2) ... | reverse complement strand
CTGCACTCGATCAGCCGCTCGGAGGGCCCCGGCGTCACCAATCCGTGGATCGCCAAATACATCTTCCCCGGCGGTTACATCCCTGCCCTTTCCGAGGTTTTGCCGCATATCGAGCGCGCGGGGCTCTTGGTCACCGACATCGAAATCCTGCGCCTGCACTATGCCGAGACCCTGAAGGCCTGGCGCGAACGCTTCCTGGCGCACCGCGAGGAAGTGGAGCGCATCTACGACCGGCGCTTCGTGCGCATGTGGGAGTTCTATCTGGCCGCTTCGGAAATGTCGTTCCGCGAGCAGAACATGATGAACTTCCAGATCCAGATCACCAAGAAGCAGGGCGTGGTGCCGATGACGCGCGACTATATCGGGCGCGAAGAGCAGCGCCTGCGCGCGGCCGAAGGCAAGACCATGCCCCCGCTGCGGCTGGCGGGCGAATAGCCGTTATTGTCATTCCGGGGCGTCCGCCGAAGCCCGAAAGGGCACAGGCGGACGAGCCCGGAAGCGAGAGCGACATCGCACGGAGCTTTTACGGCCCCTAGATTCCGGACTCGCCCGCTTCGCTCGCGCCCCGGAATGACAAAATGCGTCAAGCGAAAACCCGAAAATTTCCCGATTAGCTGCGATGGTGTGAATTGCGGGACAAGGCACGCGCGAGCGGCCTTACCGGCCTTACCGACGTGATCGCGCGTGCTATGCCACATTTTCCGGGTAAGCACAGACATGACTCCGATCGAATCAGCCGTCCGCAAGCAGGCGGAAGAACCTGCTCCTCTTTTTCGCTCCGCACCGCACAACATCGAGGCGGAGCAGGCGCTATTGGGCGCCATCCTCGTCAACAACGAAGCATTCTACCGGGTATCGGATTTCCTGAACCCGGAGCATTTCTTCGAACCGATCCATCAGAAGGTCTACCAGCTCTGCCGCGACCTGATTCGCGCCGGCAAGATCGCCACGCCGGTGACGCTCAAGACCTTCCTCGATCCGGCGGTCGACATCGGCGGGCTTACCACCAGCCAGTACCTGGCCCGGCTGGCGGCGGAAGCGACCACGATCATCAATGCCGAGGACTATGGGCGCACCATCTACGACCTGGCCATCCGCCGTTCGTTGATCCTGCTCGGCGAGGACATGGTCAACGTCGCCTATGACGCGCCGGTCGACTTCTCCCCGCGCGATCAGATCGAGGACGCCGAGCGCAAGCTCTACGATCTCGCCGAGAGCGGGCGTTACGACGGCGGGTTCCAGCGCTTCTCGCAGGCGCTGACCACCGCGATCGACATGGCCGCGCAGGCCTTCCAGCGCGACGGCAAGCTCTCGGGCATCGCCACCGGGCTCGACGATCTCGATCGCATGATGGGCGGCCTGCAGCCGTCCGACCTCATCATCGTCGCCGGCCGCCCCGGCATGGGCAAGACCTCGCTCGCCACCAATATCGCCTACAATGTCGCCAAGGCCTGGCAGGGCGAGGTCAGACCCGACGGCCATACCGTGACGGTCAATGGCGGCGTGGTCGGCTTCTTCTCGCTCGAAATGTCGGCCGAGCAGCTCGCCACCCGCATCATCTCGGAACAGACCGAAATTCCGTCCAACCAGATTCGCCGCGGCAATATCAGCGAAGCCGACTTCGAGAAGATCAAGGACTACTCGATCGAATTGCAGCACCTGCCGCTTTACGTGGACGAGACCGGCGGCCTGTCGGTCGCCCAGTTGGCGGCGCGCGCGCGCCGGCTCAAGCGCCAGCGCGGCCTCGACCTTCTGGTGATCGACTATTTGCAGCTCCTGTCGGGCTCGACCAAGCGCTCCTCGGAAAACCGCGTGCAGGAGATCACCGAGATCACCACCAAGCTCAAGGCGCTGGCGAAGGAACTGAACGTGCCGATCATGGCGCTGTCGCAGCTTTCGCGTCAGGTGGAAAGCCGCGACGACAAGCGCCCGCAACTCTCCGACCTGCGTGAATCGGGCTCGATCGAGCAGGACGCCGACGTGGTGCTGTTCGTCTATCGCGAGGAATACTACCACAAGATGCGCAAACCGCTGGAATCCGACCGCGAGAAGTTCGCGGAATGGATGGCGGAAGGCGACAAGGTCGAGGGCAAGGCCGAGGTCATCATCGGCAAGCAGCGCCACGGCCCGACCGGCACGGTCGAATTGCAGTTCGACGGCGCGGTGACGCGCTTCTCCTCGCTCGCGCGCACGGATCATCTGCCGGAGCGGATGTGAGGCGGTCTCAGCCTTTCCTCCGCGCGGCGGCGCGCAGGATCAATGAGAGCCCCCACATAGACGCACCGCACCCGTCGGGCTAAACCAATCAAATGTCCGAGGCCGAGACCGCAATCCCGCGTGACGGGTCGCCTTCACAACCGCACGCGGCCGACAGATTTGTCACCGCCGGTCCGCCGGCGGCGGAAGCCGGCGGCATCCTCACCGTGGATCTCGCGGCCATCGAAGATAATTGGCGTGCGCTCGGTCGCCGGGCCATGCCGGCGGAGTGCTCCGCGGTCATCAAGGCCGACGGCTACGGCTGCGGCCTCGAGCCGGTCGCCCAGCGGCTTTCGCGCGCCGGCTGCCGGACCTTTTTCGTGGCCGATCTGGCCGAGGCGCGGCGCCTGCGCGCGAGCGTGCCCGAGGCCACGATCTACGTGCTCGGCAGCCTCCTGTCCGGCACCGCGGCGAGCTATGCCGAGATCAATGCCAGGCCGGTGATCGGGAGCCTGGTCGAACTGGCGGAATGGGACGCCTTCTGCTCGACGCAAGGCTGGCAGGGCGGCGCCGCGCTGCATGTCGACACCGGCATGAACCGGCTCGGCATTTCGGTGAACGAAGCGGCCGCGCTCGCCCCGCGTATCCGCGCGGAGAACCACGGCATCACGCTGCTGTTGTCGCACCTGGTCGCCGCCGAACAGCCGGAGCACCCGCTCAATGCGCGCCAGATCGCGCTGTTTCGCGAGGTCCGCCTGCTCTATCGCGGCATCCCCTCCTCGCTCGCCAATTCGTCGGGGATTTTCCTCGGGCAGAGCGCGCATTGCGATCTCGTGCGCCCCGGCGCCGCGCTTTACGGCGTCAATCCGACGCCCGGCCGCAACAATCCGATGCGCCCCGCGATCCGGCTGCAAGCGCATATCGTGCAGGTGCGCAGCGTGCCCAAGGGCGAGACGGTCGGCTACGGCGCGACCTGGACCGCGCGGCATCCGAGCCGCATCGCGGTGGTTGCCGTGGGTTATGCCGACGGCTTCCCGCGCGCGGCCGGCGCCTCCGACAAATCGCCGGGCGGCGACGCCATCGTGGCGGGCCGGCGCTGCCCGCTGGCCGGCCGCATTTCCATGGACCTGATGGCGATCGACATCAGCGCCCTGCCCGAGAACGCCGCCCGCCGCGGCGACCTCGTCACGCTCATCGGCGACGAGATCGCCGTCGACGACCTCGCCGCCAAGGCCGGCACCATCGGCTACGAGATCCTCACCCGTCTCGGCCACCGCTATCACCGGGTTTACCGGGGCTGACTTTCCCGTTCCGGCCCACGAAAGCTCGTTCTCCCAATAATGTTCTTGTAATGTTCCCATCGACGCTCTAGCCTCGGCGTGAGCAATCGACGGCGATTCCCGAAGGCGATTCCCCATGTCCAAGCGGTCCCTCTCCTTCATCTGCCAGAACTGCGGGGCCGCGCATAACCGCTGGCAGGGCAAGTGCGAGGGCTGCGGCGAGTGGAACACGCTCACCGAGGAAGGCGCCGAGCGGCCGGCCGGCCCCGGGCGGCGGCCGGGAAAAGGCCGCCTGTTCAAGCTCGAGGCGTTGGCCGGCGAGGCGCATGACGCCCCGCGCCTGTCCTGCGGCATCGCCGAATTCGACCGCGTCACCGGCGGCGGTTTCGTACGCGGCTCGGTCATCCTGATGGCGGGCGATCCCGGCATCGGCAAATCGACGCTGCTGATCCAGACCACGGCGGCGCTCGCGCGCGCCGGCCATCGCGCCGTCTACATCTCCGGCGAAGAGGCGATCGGCCAGGTGCGCCTGCGCGCCGAGCGCCTGGGCCTGCGCGAGGCGCCGGTGGAACTTGCCTCCGAAACCGCGGTCGAGGACATCATCGCCACGCTGTCCGAAGGCAAGACGCCGCGGCTCATTATTATCGACTCGATCCAGACCATGTGGACCGACACGGTCGAGTCGGCCCCCGGCACGGTGACCCAGGTGCGTGGCGCGGCGCAGGCGCTCATCCGTTTCGCCAAGCGCTCGGGCGCGGCCGTGATCCTGGTCGGCCATGTCACCAAGGACGGGCAGATCGCCGGCCCGCGCGTGGTCGAGCACATGGTCGACGCCGTGCTCTCCTTCGAGGGCGAAGGCTCGCACCAGTTCCGCATCCTGCGCGCGGTGAAGAACCGCTTCGGGCCGACCGACGAAATCGGCGTGTTCGAGATGACCGGCGCTGGCTTGCGCGAAGTGACCAATCCGTCGGAACTGTTCCTGTCCGAGCGCGACCTCGGCTCGCCCGGTACCGCCGTCTTCGCCGGGATGGAGGGTACGCGGCCGCTGCTCGTGGAAATCCAGGCCCTGGTGGCGCCCTCGGCGCTCGGCACCCCGCGCCGGGCGGTGGTCGGCTGGGATCCGAGCCGGCTGTCGATGCTGCTGGCGGTGCTCGATGCCCATTGCGGGGTCAGGCTCGGCGGCCACGACGTCTACCTCAACGTCGCCGGCGGCATGCGCATCCAGGAGCCGGCGGCCGACCTCGCCGCCGCCGCGGCGCTGGTCTCGTCGCTCGCCAATGCGCCGCTGCCGGCGGATGCCGTCTATTTCGGCGAAGTGTCGTTGTCGGGCGCGGTGCGGCCGGTCGCGCAGGCGGCCGCGCGGCTCAAGGAAGCCGCGAAACTCGGCTTTGCCCGCGCCGTCGTACCCGAATCGGCCCGCGCCGAGGCCGGCGACCCCGGCCTGAAAATCAGCGACATCGGCAGCCTTACGAGCCTCGTGGCCGATATCGCGGCGCTGGGCAAACCGCGCGGCGCAACCAAAAGCGGTGGACAAGACGGATGACGGCAAGCCGCCGCCCCGCTATACACGGGACGCAAACGAAACCGCGTTGAGCGGCTCTTTCCGCCGCTCAATCGCGCGAGCCGAATGAGCTTAAAATTAAGCACTTAAGGCCGACATTGCCGTCCGGTTCCGGCGCCGCGGGCGCCGGTCCGGATTCGTTCGTTCCGCGTGGCAAGCCATGCCGGGGCCGGGTCGCGCCAACTTACGGAGCGCATGAGCTTTAAGATGCCGATCACGCTGCTCGACATCCTTCTTCTGGTCGTCATGCTGGTTTCCGGCCTGCTCGCGATGGTCCGCGGCTTCATGCGCGAAGTCCTGTCGATCGCGGCCTGGGGCATCGCGGCCATCGCCGCCGTCGCCTTTTCCGGCAGGCTCATTCCGGTCGTCAAATCCTATGTCAGCCTGGGCGACACGGCCGTGAACGTCATCGCCGCGGCGATAATCTTTCTCGTGGTGCTGCTGATCGTCTCGATCATCACCGTGCGGATCTCCGACATGATCCTCGACAGCCGGGTCGGCGCGCTCGATCGTACCCTCGGGTTCCTGTTCGGGCTCGGCCGCGGGCTGATCATCGTCGTCGTCGCCTTCCTGTTTTTCGCCTGGCTGGTTCCGCCGAAAGCGCAGCCGGTCTGGGTTCAGAACGCCAAGTCGAAAGTCGTGCTGCAAAGTACGGGGGAATGGCTGATGTCCATGTTGCCGGACGACCCCGAAAGCACCATCTTGAAGAGGCTGAAGAAACCGAAGCCGGACGACCAGGACGTGCCCGATGGCGCCTCCGGCCGGCGCTCGGAGCGTCAGTTGCCTATCGTCCAGGCTCAAGCGAGCGGAACCCATTGACGATGCCACAAGTCCCGCAAGACGTATCCTCGACGGCCGACGAATTCGATCCTGAAGCCGACCGACTGCGCGAGGAATGCGGCGTCTTCGGTATTTTCGGCCATCCGGACGCGGGCGCCATCACGGCGCTCGGCCTGCATGCGCTCCAGCATCGCGGCCAGGAAGCGGCCGGCATCGTGACCTTCGACAGCAAGCGCTTCCATTCCGAGCGCCGCCTCGGCCTCGTCGGCGACACCTTCTCGCGCCGCGAGGTGATCGACCGCCTGCCCGGCCATGCCGCGATCGGCCATGTGCGCTATTCGACCACCGGCGAAACCATCCTGCGCAACGTGCAGCCGCTGTTCGCCGAGCTCGAGGGCGGCGGCTTCGCCATCGCCCATAACGGCAACCTCACCAACGGCATCACCCTGCGCCGCCAACTGGTGCGCGACGGGGCCATGATGCAGTCGACCAGCGACACCGAGGTGATCCTGCACCTGGTGGCGCGCGCCCACCGCAATCGTTTCGTCGACCGCTTCATCGAGGGGCTACGCCAGCTCGAAGGCGCCTACGCCTTCGTCGGGCTGACCAACAAGAAACTGGTCGGCGCGCGCGATCCGCTCGGCATTCGGCCGCTGGTGCTCGGCAGGCTCGACGGCTGCCCGATCCTGACCTCGGAGACTTGCGCGCTCGACATGATCGGCGCGCAATATGTGCGCGACATCGAGAACGGCGAAGTGGTGGTGTTCGACGAGGACGGCATGCAGACGCACAAGCCGTTCCCGCCGATGCCGGCGCGGCCTTGCATCTTCGAATACATCTATTTCGCGCGGCCCGACTCCATCGTCGGCGGCCGCCCCGTCTACAATGTACGCAAGGCGATGGGCACCCAGCTCGCGCGCGAAGCGCCGGCCGGCGCCGACGTGATCGTGCCGGTGCCGGATTCCGGCGTGCCGGCCGCGATCGGTTTCGCGCAGGAGTCGGGCATCCCTTACGAGCTCGGCATCATCCGCAATCACTATGTCGGCCGCACCTTCATCCAGCCGACGCAATCGATCCGCGATCAGGGCGTGCGCATGAAGCATTCCGCCAATCGGGCGGTAGTTGCGGGCAAGCATATCGTGCTGGTGGACGATTCCATCGTGCGCGGCACCACCTCGCGCAAGATCGTGCAGATGATGCGCGACGCCGGCGCGCGCGAAGTGCACTTCCGCATCGCCTCGCCGCCGATCACGCATCCCGATTATTACGGCATCGACACGCCCGACCGCGACAAGCTGCTCGCGGCCACCCACGATCTCGAACAGATGCGCGCATTCATCGGCGCCGACTCGCTGGCGTTCCTGTCGGTTGACGGCATCTATCGCGCGATGGGCCTGCCCGACCGCGATCCCGCGCGGCCGCAATTCACCGACCACTGCTTCACCGGTGACTATCCCACGCCGCTCACCGACCTCGCGGCGCAGGAAGCCAGCCCGCGCCAGCTTTCGCTGCTGGCGGAGGCGATCTAATATATTTTTGGCTTAGTGCCTGAAAATGTTGCGGAGTTCGACGCATGATCGACGTCAAGATGGCGGTGCGGGCCGCAATGAATTACCTTTCAGATTTTCGGGAATTCGTGCCCGCAAAAGGCGTGCGCCTGGAAGAGACGGACCATGAGGATTCCGGTGACTGGCTGATCACTCTGAGCATGCTCGACGAGCAGGATGAGTTCTTGGGCGGGCTGTCTAAACTTGTTCCTGGAAGGCGGAGCTACAAGCAGTTTCGAGTGGATGGTAATACTGGCGAAATCAAATCAATGAAGGTGCGGACTCTGCAGCCGGTTGAGTGAGTCGCACATGGAGCCGCTGGAGCTCATTGAGAAATATCGCGACAAGGGCGTCCTGCTCGACACCAACCTGATGGTGCTTCTCGCGATCGGTCTTTACAAGCGCGAGCGCATTTCCTCATTCAAGCGCACAGATAAGTATACGAACCGCGATTTCTCTTTGATGATCGGGCTATTGGGACAATTCCAGCAGCGCATCACGACTCCACACATCCTGACCGAAACCGATAATCTCACGCGGCAACTGCCGACGAACGAGCATGCTGCCATCGCAGCCACGATGACCCTGCTCATCGATGAGCATTTTGAAATTCGCCGCCCTTCGGCATACGCCGCACGCCATCCACGCTACGCCGATGTCGGCCTCGCCGATTGCATGACAATTACTGCCACCGAGGGCGTCCTCGTGCTAACCGACGACTTCCGGCTGGCCAATATTCTTTCCCATCTGGGCCGCGACGCCGTCAACATCAACCATTTGCGAACGTTCAACTGAACCCCGAAAGATTCCAAGTCCATGCCCAAGCCCCTCTCCGACCGTATCGCCCTCGTCACCGGCGCCTCGCGCGGCATCGGTGCCGCGCTCGCCCTCGAACTGGCGCAAGCCGGGGCGCATGTGGTCGCGGTTGCGCGCACCGTCGGCGGACTGGAAGAGCTCGACGACAAGATCAAGGCGACCGGCGGCACCGCCACGCTGGTGCCGCTCGATATGACCGATTTCGACGGCATTGCCCGGCTCGCGCTGGCGCTCAACGAACGCTACGGCCGGCTCGACGTGCTGGTCGGCAATGCCGGCATTCTCGGGCCCCTGTCGCCGCTCGATCACGTCGAGCCGAAGGACTGGGACAGGCTGATGGCGGTGAATGTCACCGCCAACTGGCAACTCATCCGCACCATGGATGTGCTGCTCAAGCGCGCGCCGGCCGGGCGCGCGGTGTTCCTCACCTCGGGCCTGAGCTGGCTCGCGCGCGCCTATACCGGGCCCTATGCGGCGTCGAAGGCCGCGCTCAACACGCTGGTGCAAGTCTACGCGGCGGAAACCGCGACCACAAAGGTGCGTGTGAACGCGTTCAATCCCGGCCCGACGCGCACCCGCATGTATGCGAGCGGCTGGCCCGGCGTCGATCAGAACACGCTGCCGCCCCCCGAGGATGTCGTGAAGGCGATCGTGCCGCTTTGCCTGCCCGACTGCGGCGAAAGCGGGAAAGTGTACGACTATCGCTCACAGAAGTTTCTCACCTTCCATGTGCCGTCCTGAGCGGTGATCCTGAATTCGCCGAGCGAACGGAGCGTGCCATTTTCCGTTTCGTCCGCCCGGCATCCCCGCTAGCCTTCGTGCTGCGCGCAACGATTCTGACATAGCGCCAGAGGCCCCGCTTGCGCGGCGGGTCAGGGGGGGGGGAATTTGCATGCGAATACTCACGGTGTCAGCGCTCCTTGCCACGGCTTTCTTGTTGGCCGGCTGTTTCGAAGGACCGCAAGGTCCCCCCGGCCCGACCGGGCCCAAGGGCGAACGCGGGTCGCCCGGCATAGCGGGCGCACCGGGCCACGCCGGGCCGGCCGGTCCCGCCGGACCGGCAGGACCCGCCGGTCCGAAAGGGGACAAAGGCGATAAAGGCGACCCGGGACCGAAGGGCGACAAAGGCGACAAGGGTGACAAAGGCGACGCCGGGCCTGCAGGCGACAGCAAGGTGCGGGTGATCGCGCTCGGCGCGAGCGACTGCGGCACCAATGGCTGCACGGTGACCTGCAATGCCGACGAGGTCCTCGCATCCGCGGTCTGCGCCGCCGATACGCCGCTGCAGCCGACCATCACCGCCTCGTCGGCCAAGTGCGGCCCGGCCAAGGCGATGAACGCGATCTGCGCGCGCAAATAAAAAGACGAAAAAGACGACAACGGCGAGGCCGCTCCTTTCGGGCGGCCTCGTCATCAATGCTTGCGCCGCGCCCGGCCTTTGAACGGATTTTCCTTCTCGCGCAGCGTGAGGCGGATCGGCGTGCCGGGCAGATCGAAACTGTCGCGCAGCGAATTCAGCAAATAGCGCTTGTAGGCGTCGGGCACGGCATCGGCGCGTGTGCAGAACAGGACGAAGCTCGGCGGCCTGGTCTTCGCCTGCGTAATGTAATTGAGCCTCAAACGGCGCCCCGACACCGCCGGCGGCGGATGAGCGGAGGTTGCGTCCTCGAACCAGCGATTGAGCGCCGCGGTCGGAATGCGCCTGTTCCAGACCTCGTAGGCCTCGACGATCGCCTGCATCAGCCGTTCGAGCCCCTCGCCGGTCAGCGCCGACACCGCAACCAGCGGCACGCCCTTGAGCTGGGTGAGCTTCTCTTCCGCCTGCCGGCGCAACCTGCCGATGGCGCCCGGGGTCTTTTCCTGCAGGTCCCACTTGTTGACGGCGATGACGACGGCGCGGCCTTCCTGCTCCACCAGATCGGCGATGCGCTGGTCCTGCTCCTCGAAGGCGCTTTCGACGTCGAGCAGCACCACCACGACCTCGGCGAAGCGCACCGCGTTCAGCGCATCGGCGACCGACAGCTTCTCCAGCTTTTCCTCGACGCGCGACCGGCGGCGCAGCCCCGCGGTGTCGTAAAGCCGGAACGGCCGGCCTTGCCAGCTCAGATCGACGGCGATGGAGTCGCGCGTGATCCCGGCCTCCGGCCCGGTGAGCAGCCGTTCCTCGCCGATCAGCCGGTTGATCAGGGTCGATTTGCCGGCATTGGGCCGGCCGACGATGGCGACGCGGATCGGGTGCGGCGCCTCGGCCGCCGCCTGCGCTTCCTCGCGCTGCTCGGCGGTCTGATTCGGCAGGGCCGCGAGAAGCGCGTCGTAAAGATCGCTCATGCCTTCGTTGTGCTCGGCCGAGATCGCCACCGGTTCGCCGAGACCGAGCTCATAGGCCTGCAGCCGACGCTCCTCGGCCTCGCGCCCCTCGCTCTTGTTGGCGATGAGCACGGTCGGCTTGCCGGACTTGCGCACGACCTGCGCGAAGGCGCGGTCGGTCGGCGTCGGCCCCGCCCGGCTGTCGATCATGAAGAAAATCGCATCGGCCTGCCCGATCGCCGTTTCGGTCTGCGCGCGCATGCGGCCCGACAATGTCTCCGGCGCGGCCTCTTCCAGGCCCGCCGTATCGATGACGGTGAATTCGAGATCGCCGAGGCGCGCCTCGCCCTCGCGGCGGTCGCGCGTCACGCCCGGCCGGTCGTCGACCAGCGCCAGCCGCTTTCCGACCAGCCGGTTGAACAAGGTGGATTTGCCAACATTGGGCCGGCCGACAATGGCAATCGTGAAATTCATCAATCTTTCTTCTGGCTGCGAGCGCTCTTACCAAAACACCCGTATCGGCGCGTCGTGCCGCCCCGGTTCAGCCCCGATGCCGGGCCGGGGCGAGATTCGCCTTCCTTAATATAGGTTTCCGATCCGGGATTCGCTTCGGGCCGCGCATGACACGGCCCGATGGCAGCGTCCCGAACGGCGATTTGTTACTGCTTCGAGAACGTTCCCGGCGGCGGAGCTGACGGCCAAGGCGCCGGGGCGGATTGCTGCGTTGCCGGCCAGGGCGATTGCTCCTGCTGCGGCGCCTGTTGCGCCGGTTCGGGCCAAGCCGTTGCGGCCGGCTGCTGGGCCGCCGGCGCCGGCTGCGCCTGGCCGGCGGACGACGGCTGCACCGTGACCTGCGTCGGCTTGCGCGCGGCCTGGCGCGGCTTCGGCTTGGGTTTCGGCTTGGCCTTCGGCTTTTGCGGCTCGGCCGGCTGCGCCGCGGCGGTCTGCTTGGCAGGCTCCCCGGCGGCCGGCGGCGTCGTCGCAGCATTGATCGCCGCGCCCGGCTGTTCCGCCGTATGCCCCTTCATGTATTCGGGCGGAATGCCCTGCGTCACGCCGGGCACGCCTTCCGGAAACAAGGGCCGGCGCTCGCCCGGCAGCTTCTTCTTCTCGTTGAGGTGGAACACGTCGAGCTTATCGGGATCGAAACTCTCGCAAGCGGTCAGCATGGGCGCCAGCGCAAGAAGCGCGGCCAGCATCACGCGACGATGGAAGCGGCGCATGGCGCGTCCCC
>Ga0180222_1003039_pt1 | contig 11725 bp, 10 predicted proteins | sample eDN5th37CKraftOP_FD_151336 | JGI IMG/M metagenome (GOLD analysis project Ga0180222, IMG submission 151336) | Enriched Organic Plus compost microbial communities from Emeryville, California, USA - eDNA 5th pass 37_C Kraft OP (version 2) (version 2) ... | reverse complement strand
CAGATCGAGGGGCTGGTGATCGACAAGGGCATCCATATGGGCCACCTTAAATGGACGCTGGAAACCTTCCTCAAGGCGTTTTTCGAGCGCGACGACATCGTGCTGCGCCTGCGCCCCAGCTATTTCCCGTTCACCGAACCGTCGGTCGAGGTCGATGTCGGCTACACGCTGGTGAATGGCCAGCGGGTGATCGGCGGCAGTGGCGATGAAGACAATGGCGGCTGGCTGGAGGTGCTGGGCAGCGGCATGGTCAACCGCAAGGTGATCGAGGCGTGCGGGCTGGATCCGGAGGAATGGCAGGGCTTCGCCTTCGGCACCGGCGTCGACCGGCTGGCGATGCTGAAATATGGGATGAACGATTTGCGCGCTTTCTTCGACGGCGACCTGCGCTGGTTGCGCCATTACGGCTTCTCCGCGCTCGACATTCCGACGCTTTCGGGGGGAGTGGGCGCATGAAGTTCACGCTGGGCTGGCTCAAGGAGCATCTGGAGACCGAGGCGAGTCTCGAAACCATTCTCGCCGCGCTCAACGATATCGGGCTGGAGGTCGAGGGCGTCGAAAATCCGGCGGAGAAGCTCGAAGGCTTCTTCGTCGCGAAGGTGCTGACCGCCGATCCCCATCCGCAGGCGGACAAGCTTCAGGTGCTGACGGTGGACGCCGGGAATGGCGCGCTTCAGGTCGTCTGCGGCGCGCCCAATGCGCGCGCGGGCCTGGTCGGCGTGTTCGGCGTCGAGGGCGCGACGGTGCCCGCCAACGGCATGGTGCTGCGCAAGGCGGCGATTCGCGGCGTCGAATCGAACGGCATGATGTGCTCGACCCGCGAGCTGGAACTGGGCGAGGATCATGACGGCATCATCGAGCTGCCCGCCGACGCGCCGGTCGGCACGAAATTCGCCGATTATGCGCGGCTCGACGATCCGGTGATCGATCTGTCGATCACGCCCAACCGGCAGGATTGCATGGGCGTGCGCGGCATCGCCCGCGATCTCGCCGCCAAGGGGCTGGGCCGGTTGCGTCCGCTCGACGAGGTGGTCGCGCATCTGCCCGCGCTGGCGCCGCAGGGCGCGGGTCCGGACGTGCGCGTCGAGGATGAAGAGGGCTGCCCCGCTTTCTATGCGCGCGCGGTGCGCGGCGTGAAGAATGGCCCGTCGCCCGAATGGCTGCAACAGCGGTTGCAGGCGGTTGGGCAGAAGCCGATCAGCGCGCTGGTCGACATCACCAATTTCGTGATGCTGGGCCTCGGCCGCCCGCTCCATGTCTATGACATGGCGAGCCTCAAGGGCGCTCTGGTGGCGCGCAAGGCCAAGCCGGGCGAGGAGGTGCTGGCGCTCAACGGCAAGAGCTACACGCTCGATCCGACGATGACGGTGATCGCCGACGAGGCCGCCGCGCACGATATCGGCGGCATCATGGGCGGCGAGCATTCGGGCGCGCAGGACGGCACCACCGACGTGCTGATCGAATGCGCCTGGTTCACGCCGGAGAGCATCGCCCGCACCGGGCAGAAGCTCAACCTCACCTCCGACGCGCGCGCGCGGTTCGAGCGCGGCGTCGATCCGGCGTTCCTCGACGAGGGGCTGGATATCGCGACGCGCCTTGTGGTCGCGCTGTGCGGCGGCAGCCCAAGCGAGGTGACGCGGGCGGGCCGGCCGCCGGTCGAGCCGAAGATCGTCGCCTATGATCCGGCGCGCTGCCTGTCGCTCGCCGGGGTCGATGTGAGCGCGGACGCGCAGAAGGCGATCCTCGAAAAGCTGGGTTTCGCGGTCGCTGCCGACTGGTCCGTCACCGTGCCGAGCTGGCGCCGCGATATCGACGGCCCGGCCGATCTGGTCGAGGAGGTGGTGCGCATCCATGGCCTCGCCAATGTGCCCTCGACGCCGCTGCCGCGCGCGCCGGGCGTGGCGAAGCCGACTGCGACGCCGGAGCAGCTGATGGAGCGCCGGGTGCGCCGCATGGCGGCCTCGCGCGGGCTCAACGAGGCGATCAACTGGTCGTTCATCTCCGAAAAGGAAGCCGCGACCGTGGGCGGGGGCGACTGGACGCTCGCCAACCCGATCAGCGAGGATTTGAAGGTGATGCGGCCCTCGCTGCTGCCCGGCCTGCTCTCGGCGGCACGGCGCAATGCCGATCGCGGCGCGTCCTCGATCCGCCTGTTCGAGGTCGGCCGCCGCTATTTCCGCCGCGCCGACGGCAGCAGCGACGAGCGGCTGACGGTCGGCATCGTGCTGGCAGGCGACAGGACGCCGCGCGGCTGGGCGACCGGCAAGGCGCAGCCCTTCACCGCCTATGACGCCAAGGCCGAGGCGCTGGCGCTGCTCGCGGCGGCGGGCGCGCCGGTGGCGAATCTCCAGATGATGGGCGAGGCGGGCGCGAGCTTCCACCCCGGCCAGTCCGGCACGCTGCGGCTCGGCCCCAAGGCGGTGCTGGCCGAATATGGCGTGCTGCATCCGGCGCTGGCGAAGCGGTTCGACCTCTCCGGCACGGTGGTCGCGGTGCAGATCTTCCTCGACGCGATCCCGCAGAAGCGCAGGAGCGGCTTCATGCGCGCACCCTATGCGCCGCCCGCGCTGCAATCGGTAACGCGCGACTTCGCTTTCCTCGTGCCCGAAGGGGTGGAGGGCGATGCGTTGGTCCGGGCCGTGCGCGGCGCGGACAAGAAGGCCATCGTCGATGCGCGCCTGTTCGACGTCTTCACCGGCGCGGGCGTCGAACCGGGGATGAAGTCGCTCGCCGTCGAGGTGACGCTGCAGCCGGGCGAGAAGAGTTTCACCGAAGAGGAGCTGTCGGCGATCAGCGCGGCGGTCGTGAAGGCGGCCGGGAAGCTGGGCGGCACCCTGCGCGGGTGAGAATAAGGGGCGGGCCAATGCGGCCCGTCCTTTCCCTTATGCCTCAGGCAGCTTGCAGCGGCGCGATTCGGCGAGGCCGCGCAGATAGCCGCGCCGGGCGATGCCCGCGCTGACCGCCGCCTGCAACCGCCGTTCCGCCGGGGCCGCGCCGGTCACCTCGCGCACCAGCCCGCGAAACGGGATCAGCGAGTTGACGATCATCTTGCCGCTCGCCTCGGCGATCTTGCCCGCGCGATTCTCGTTTTCCTGCTCGTTGGCGCTGAAATCCTGCCCCAATATCTCGTTGAGCGCGCCGATATCGGCGATGAGCGCCGCGCATTTCTTGCCGCTCGGCGGGGCATAGGGATTCTTCGCCGCCTCGCCCAGCAGCGGCGGGATCTTGGTGCGGGCGATGCCGACGTCGCGGACGGGCTGGCTGGCGATCGAACCCGCCTTGTCCAGCGTGTCGTCCTGCTTCTTCTCGTCCTTCTTCTCCTGCTGCTGTTGGGCCTTTTCCTCCTGCTGGGCATAGGCCGGTCCCGCCGCCGTCGACCCGGCGAGAAGCGCGAAGGCCGCCCAGAGGCCCCTCTGTGCCGTCATCTTCCTTTTCCTTCCCAAAATACCGGCCAAAAATGCCGGCCGTCATCAGGAAAACTTGCGAAAGGCGGTTCCCGTTCCCTATAGGCCGCGATGCGGCGGACGCCGACCATCGCCCCGCCGCCTTCATCCAGGAAAGCCAGATCCGTGACCACAGCCTCCCGCCGCACCTTTGCGATCATCTCCCACCCGGATGCGGGCAAGACGACGCTGACCGAAAAGCTGCTGCTGGAAGGCGGCGCGATCCATCTGGCGGGCGAGGTGAAGGCGCGCGGGGCCAACCGCCGCGCCCGGTCGGACTGGATGAAGATAGAGCAGCAGCGCGGCATTTCCGTCACCTCCTCGGTGATGACGTTCGAGCGCGCCGACCGCGACGGAAACGTCATCATGTTCAACCTGCTCGACACGCCGGGGCACGAGGATTTTTCGGAGGACACCTATCGCACGCTGACCGCCGTCGATTCGGCGGTGATGGTGATCGACGCCGCCAAGGGCATAGAGCCGCAGACGCGCAAGCTGTTCGAGGTGTGCCGCCTGCGCAACGTGCCGATCATCACCTTCGTCAACAAGGTGGACCGCGAAGGGCGCGATCCCTTCGCGCTGCTGGACGAGGTCGCCGATGCGCTGGCGCTCGACGTGTGCCCGATGAACTGGCCGGTCGGCATGGGCGGCCAGTTCGAGGGTATATTCGACTTCGCCACCGGCACGCTGCGCCAGCCGAGCGGCCCGTCGAAGGAATATGAGGGCAAGAGCGCGACCTTTTCCGGCCTTGACGACCCGAAGCTGGCCGACGCGATCTCCGCCGAGGGGCTGGCGCGGCTGCGCGAGGAAGGGGAGCTGGCGCAGGCGGGCTATGAGCCGTTCGACCTCGCCGCCTATCGCCATGGCGACCTGACGCCGGTGTTCTTCGGTTCCGCGCTCAAGCTGTTCGGCGTGACAGAGCTGATCGACGCGATCTCCGCCCATGCGCCGCCCCCGCGCGAGCAACCTGCCGAGCCCGCGCCGATCTCGCCCGACCGGTCCGACGTCACCGGCTTCATCTTCAAGGTGCAGGCGAACATGGACCCGCAGCACCGCGACCGCATCGCCTTCATGCGGCTGTGTTCGGGCAAGTTCCGGCGCGGCATGAAGCTCACTCCGTCGGGCACCGGCAAGCCGATTGCGGTGCACTCGCCGATCCTGTTCTTCGCGCAGGACCGCGAGCTGGCCGACGAGGCGTTTCCCGGCGACATCATCGGCATCCCCAACCACGGCACGCTGCGGGTCGGCGACACGCTGAGCGAGAAGGCGGATGTGCGCATCACCGGCCTGCCCAATTTCGCGCCGGAAATATTGCGCCGCGTCGCGCTTCGCGACCCGACCAAGACGAAGCAGCTGCGCAAGGCGCTGGACGACCTGTCGGAAGAGGGCGTGATCCAGGTCTTCTATCCGGAGATCGGCAGCCAGTCGATCATCGGTGTGGTCGGCCAGTTGCAGCTCGACGTGCTGATCTCGCGGCTGGAGGCCGAATATAAGGTCGAGGCGGTGCTGGAAGCCTCGCCCTTCGACACCGCGCGCTGGCTGACGGGCAGCGAGGCCGCGCTGCGCAACTTCGCCGACTATAACCGGGGCAATCTGGCGAAGGACCGCGACGGCAACCCCGTCTATATGGCGAAGAGCGCGTGGGATGTCGGCTATCAGCAGGACAAGAACCCGGACCTGACCTTCAGCGCCACCAAGGAACGCTGAAGGCGCAAGGCCGGGTCGGGCGGGGAAGCCGCCCTGTCAGAGCTTGGGCTGGTGCGTTTCCAGCCAGCGGGCCAGTTCGGAAAAGCCCATCGGCATGTCGAAATGCAGGCCGGTCATGCCGTTGCGGACCCAGCGGACGGTGCCGCGCCGGGCGGGCAGGCCGTCGACCCGCGCGACCACCACATCGTCGATCCGCGCGACTTCCTGCGTTTCGAGGCAGAGGCCGTGCAGCGAGATGTTGACGATCGAGCCGCCGATGCTGCCGCCGCCTTCCAGCTCCAGCAGCACCCGGCCCGCCGCCAGAAAGCGGGGCGCGCGCGGCAATTTGCGCAGCACGCTGCGGGTCGGGCGGCTCTGGAGCATGTCCTGCACGTCGACCGGCTCGTCGAATTCGATGCCCGCGACATGATCGCCGGTCCAGCGCACGGTGCCGGTCACGACCTTGTCGGACCGCAGCTCGATCATGATCTTCTGGTCGGTCCGCACCGTGCCGCGCAGGTCCAGCTTGGCGCCGTCGCGGGACATGTTGCGCACCAGGCACAGCTGGTCCTGTCCGTCCACCACGGCGCGGCCCACCTTGAGCACGGTGACGTAGCGCTGCGAGGCGCGTCGGTCCTCGACCTGCCCTTCGGCGACGGGCATTGCCTCTTCCTGCGTGATTTTGCTGTGCAGCATGACTTCCCCTGGAAAACCTTTTTCCGAATCCTCGCTCAGTCCCAGGGCAGAGCTTGCGCCCAAAAGTTGCCGGACTGGTTTGCGGACAGGGTAAAAATGGGATTAATCTGCTTTTTTCCAGCCGATACAGCAGGATAGGCGGTGGCATTCGTGGGCCGCCTCTTCCTTTGCGTTGGGGCGAGGAAAATTGTAAGGGGGCGCGATGAACGCTCCCCAGTCCGATACAGGTCCGGCGCCCAAGAGCTGGATCGCCGCCATCGCCCCCTATGTTCCCGGCAAGGCCGCCAGCGACGACGGCCGGCCGGTCGTCAAGCTGTCCGCCAATGAGAATCCGCTCGGCACCAGCCCGGCGGCGCGCGCGGCCTTCGCCGAGGGCAGCGCGGATCTGGCGACCTATCCCGATCCCGGCGCGGCGAAGCTGCGCGAGGCGATCGCGCGGGTGCACGGCCTCGATCCGGCGCGGATCATCTACGGCACCGGGTCGGATGAACTGCTACACATCGCCGCGAGCGCCTATGCCGGGCCGGGGGACGAGGTGCTCTATGTGCGCTACGGCTTCTCGGTCTACGACATCGCCGCGCGGCGCGTCGGCGCGACGCCGGTAGTGGCGCCGGACAAGGACTATGGAACCGACGTCGATGCGCTGCTGGCGCTGGTGAGCGAGCGGACGCGGGTGGTGTTCCTTGCCAATCCCAACAACCCGACCGGCACGATGACGCCGCGTGGCGAAATCGCGCGGCTGCACGCGGCGCTGCCCACGGACGTGCTGCTGGTGATCGACCAGGCCTATGCCGAATATCTCGACGCAGAGGATGACGACGGCGCGCTGGAGCTGGCGAAGACCGCATCCAACGTGCTGGTGACGCGCACCTTCTCCAAGATATACGGGCTGGCGGCGGAGCGCATCGGCTGGGGCTATGCCGCGCCGCCGATCGTCGAGGCGCTGCACCGCATCCGTGCGCCGTTCAACATCACCACCGCCGGGCAGGCCGCCGCCGCCGCCGCCGTCGCCGACGCGCAATGGGTGGAGGCGAGTCGCACCCACAACAGCCGCTGGCGGCAATGGCTGACCGAGCAGGTGGAGGGCATGGGCAATCACGGCCTGTCGGCGGTGCCGAGCAAGGCCAATTTCCTCCTCGTGCTGTTCAAGGGCAGGCTGACGGCCGAGCGCGCCTTTCAGGGGCTGATGCAGGCGGGCTATGCGACGCGCTGGCTGCCGGGGCAGGGCCTGCCCGACGCGTTGCGCATCACCATCGGCACCGAGGCGCAGATGCGCGACGTGGCGCGGCTGTTGCGGGACATGGCCGAGACAGTCTGAGGCTGTCGCGCTTCAATCTGTCTGCGGCTTTTCCCGATGCACCTGCGCCAGCAGGTCCGCCGCGCGGGTGACGAACTCTCCGGCGATCTCGTGCGCATAGGGATTGAGCGTCTGGATCGCGGTGAACAGCTCGAAGCTGTCGCCGCCGATCAGCCCGGTCAGGTCGAGCAGATGCTGGTAGGTTTGCGTCTTCAGCATCTCGTCGGGAATGTTCATGCCGACCAGCGTGCGGCCGATCAAATGGGTCAGCGCCTGCACGAACGCCATTTCGCGGTCGTGCTCCTCCGCCGTGGTGATGCGCACGCGCAGGCCCATCTGCCGCCCCAGCGCGGCGACCTTCAGATGCTGGTCGCCGCGCAGCGGGCAGATGACGAACTGGCGCCCGGCAAGGCCGTCGCGCGCGACGCTCTGCGGCCCGAACAGCGGGTGGGTGGGCACCACATGCACGGTCTCGGGCAGATGTTGCGCCAGCCATTGGCCCGGCAGCATCTTGACCGACGCGACGTCGACCACGGTGGCGCCGGGGCGCACCAGCGGCGCGATGCGGCGGATCACCTCCTCCATCGCCTGCACCGGCACGGCCAGCACCACCACGTCGCTGCGCGCGGCGTCCTCCAGCGACAGCGGGCGGAAGCCCTGCGCGGCGATGGCGGCGGCGTCCTTGTGGGGGTCATGCACGCCGATGTCGAACCGGCCGGCCAGCTCCGTCGCCGCCAGCCTGCCGAATTCGCCGAACCCGATGATCGCGAGGCTTTTCATGGCGGCCGGGCCTATCATGCTGGCGTGGAATGTCCATCCCCGCCCGCTTCCTCGCCGGGCAGGGGAGGGTTGAGCGCGTTGATCGCCGCATGGGCCAGCGCCTCGGCCTGCGCGCGGGGCAGGCCGGGCGGGATGACCGGGCCGATGCGATAGGTGACCGTGCCGGGGCGCTTGAGGAAGCTCTGGCGCGGGGATACCCGGCCGCTGTCCACCGCCACCGGGACCACCGGCAGGCCGAGCAGCTGATACATGGCGGCGAACCCGGCCTTCAGCGGCGGCCGCTCGCCATGGGGCACCCGCGTCCCTTCCGGGAACAGGCAGATCGGCCGCCCGCTGGCGAGCGCCTCCTTCGTCTGGCGCTGGAGATGGCGCAGCGCCGCCGCGCCCGTCGCCCGCCGGATGCCGATCATGCCGAAGCGCTGGCCGAGCTTGCCCCAGCCGGGAATGTCGAGCAGCTCCTGCTTGGCGACGATCACCGGCCGCTCGACCAGTTGCAGCAGGTCGATCGTCTCGAACATCGATTCATGCTTGAACACATAGAAATATTGCCCCTGTGGCACCGCGCCCTCGACGCGGACCTTCTGGCCGAGAATCCAGCGGCACAGCAGCCGATGGGTGGCGGACCAGCTCAGCACGATGCGGCGCAGCGGCCCGCCGCCCAAGGGCGTCAGCGCCAGCGCGGTCAGCACATGCAGCACCGACGACGTATAGAAAGCGACGGCGAACAGCGACGAACGGAGAAAGACGAGCAGGGTGGCCATGGCGGGGATCAGATGCCGACCAGCGCGGCGACGCGGCGCAGCAGATATTTATTATATTCCTTGAACAGCATGGCGAGGCTGGGGCGCGTGGGAACCGCATCGTAGACCAGCACGATATCCTCCGGCAGCGCCTGGCGCAGCTCGAAGGCGGCGCGGCGCATGTGCCAGTCGCTGGTGATCAGGCGCACCGTGTCGTAACCGCGCTTTTCCAGCCAGTGCGCCGTCTCTATGCCGTTGGAGCGGGTGTCGATCGCCTCCCGCCCCAGCGTGACGCAGCAGTCGAACAGCGTGTCGGGCGCCTTGTAGCGCACCGCCAGCTCATGCGGACGGACGGAGCGGTCGACGCCGGAAATCAGCATCTTCTTCGCCGCGCCGTCGCGCAGCAGCGTCAGCCCCCGGTCGATCCGCCCCGCGCCGCCGGTCAGCACGACGATGGCGTCGGTGGTCCGCAGGTCGAGCGGCTGCGGCAGCCAGATCGAGAACCAGGCGAAGCCGAGGGCGTAGAGCAGCAGCAAGAAGGCGACGAAGCGCGAGATCATAGCGTGCGCTCCAGCGCGCGGCGCACCGTGATGCGCGCGGTCAGCATCGCCAGCAGCGCGCCGCCCAGCGGAATGAGGGGAAGCAGCAGCATCAGCGGCAGCGGCAGGCGCACCAGCCCCGCCAGCTCCGCGTCGATCGCGCTCATCCGCGTGCCGAGCAGCCACAGCATCGCCCCGGCGGTGGCGAGGCCGATCGTCCCGCCGAAGATCGCGTCCATGCCCATGCGCCGCTGGAACAGCCGCGCGATCTGTATGTCGGTCGCGCCGAGCAGGTGCATGATGTCGATCGTCGCCCGATGGGTGGCATGGGCGCTGCGCGCGGCGAGCATCACCACCGCGGCGGTCACCCCGACCATCAGCGCGACCAGCCCGGCGGCCAGCCACATCAGCGCGCGCATCAGCCGCTCGACCGGGCCGAGATAGCGCTCATGCGCGTCGATCCGCGCGGACGGGGCGATGGCGGCGATCCGGCGGGCCAGCGCGTCGATCCGCGCGGGCGGCGTGCCGGGCGCGGCCTCCATGTCGATCATCGCCGGGATCGGCAGCTCTTCGGGCGGGCTGTCGGTGCCGATCCACGGTTCGAGCTGTGCGCGAAGCTGCGCCTCCGGCACGACGGCGACGCCGCCTATGCCCTTTTCCGCGCGCAGCATCGCCGCGACGCGCCGCGTCTGGTCGGCCCGCAGCGCCGGGTTCGCCTCGACGATCTGCACCGTATAGCCGCCGCGCAGCTCGCCATGCATCTGCCGCAGCGCATGGGACAGCGACAGCACGGCGGCGGCGGCGAGGATGGTCAGGAACATCATGATCGCGATGATCCACGGCATCGGCCCGCGCCGCCCTTCGGGCAGCCAGCGGCTGCGCGCCGCCCTTGCCGCCCGGTCGGACCAGCGCCCGGCCTCCCGCATCTGCCGCGCCTCCTCCGTCACAGCGGCTTGCCCAGGGCGCGGCCGAGCAGCGCCGCCGGTTCGTTGCGCGGGGGAAAGCGCAGCGATCCGGTCGGGTCGATCAGCCGTCCCTTGTCCAGCCGCATCATCTGGGCATGGCCGATCATCGAGATCAGCGGCAGGTCGTGGGTGGCGATGACGATCGTGGTGCCGAGCCGGTTCAGCGCCTCGAACAGGCCGAGCAGCCGCTTCGCCATTTCCGGGTCGACGTTGCCGGTCGGCTCGTCGGCGACCAATATATCCGGCCGGCCGATCACCGCGCGGGCGATGGCGACCCGCTGCTGCTCCCCGCCCGACAGTGATTCCGGCAGCGCGTCGGCGCGCTCGCCCAGGCCCACCCAGGCCAGCATCTCCTCGACCGGGCCGCCGATCTCCTGCTCGTCCATGCCCGCGAGGCGCAGCGGCAGCGCGACATTGTCGTGCGCGGACAGGTGCGGCACCAGCCGGAAATCCTGGAACACCACGCCGATGCGGCGGCGGAAGCCGGGCAGGCGGTTGCGGTGCATCATCACCACATCCTCCCCGAACAGCTTGAGCACGCCGCGCGTCGGCCGCTGCGACAGATAGAGCAGGCGCAGCAGCGACGTCTTGCCCGCGCCCGATGCACCGGTCAGGAAATAGAAACCGCCCGCCGAGAGGGAGAAGCTGATATCGGACAGCACCTCCTCATCAGCCCCGTAGCGCAGGCCGATATTCTCGAACTCGATAATGGCGTTCATATCCGTTAAGAGCCGGCCCCGCTTTGTCCCTTGCCGTCCATCGCACAAGGCCCGCCGCCCGTAAAGACCCGTAGATGCGGGCGGTTGGCGGCGGTTCGCGTCCCGCGCCACGTTAATCCGCTCGTGGTGGCTTGCGCCGGAGTCGCGAGCGCGCTTAATAGATGGCATGATCCTCGTGTGCCCCAATTGCGCGACGCGCTACATCGTCCCGGATGAGGCCATCGGCGTCAACGGCCGTCAGGTGCGTTGCGCCGCCTGCAAGCATAGCTGGTTCCAGCAGGGCGCCGCGCTGCCCCCGCGCGAGGAAAGCGTTCCGCCGACGCCGCCCGCTCCGGCGGTGGCCGCGCCCGCCTCGCGCGAGGAACATGCCGCCCCGGCCGACGAGGCGGCGGCCTCCGCTGCGCCCGCCGATCCCATCGCCGCCGCGGCCGAGGAACAGGGCTATGACGCGGGCAGCGGCGGCGGGAACCCCCCGCCCGCCGGGCAGGCGCGGGCGGTGGACATATCCCAGGTGCGGCCTCCTCAACGGTCCGACTGGCGTGACACCCCTGTCGGCGTGGAGGACGACGACAGCCTGATCGCGCCTTCGCCGTCGCGCAAGCCCCGGCGCAACCCGGCGCGGCTGTGGACCTATGCGGCGCTGGTCTTCTGCCTCGTCATCGTGGGGGCGGGCACGGCGCTCTATCTGTTCGGGCCGCCGCAATGGGCGGTGAAGGCGGGCCTGCTTTCCGACGCGCGGGAGCCGGATCTGCTGTTCTACCTCGCCAAGCCCGCCGAGCGTCGCAGCCTGCCCAGCGGGCAGGAATATTTCGCGTTCAGCGCCCGCATCGTGAACAGCGGCGCGCGCACCCTGTCGGTGC
>Ga0180222_1003037_pt1 | contig 11729 bp, 11 predicted proteins | sample eDN5th37CKraftOP_FD_151336 | JGI IMG/M metagenome (GOLD analysis project Ga0180222, IMG submission 151336) | Enriched Organic Plus compost microbial communities from Emeryville, California, USA - eDNA 5th pass 37_C Kraft OP (version 2) (version 2) ... | reverse complement strand
GCCTTCGCTTCGTTCATCCGTTCCACTCGTCCGCCAATATCGAAAACAGCGCGGTGTCGCGGACATGGCCGGTCCATGTCACGCGGTTCCGGCGCAATATCCCTTCGTGCACCGCGCCCAGCCTGCGCATCGCCTCCATCGAGCGCGTGTTGCGCGTGTCGACGGTGAATTCGATCCGCCAGAAGCCGCAGGCGAACGCATGGCCGATCATCAGATGCTTCATGCGCCGGTTGAACCCGGTGCCGCGCGCCGACGGCTCTATATAGGTGCCGCCGATCATCACCGTGCCATTGGCGGGATCGGGATGGATATAGCTGATGGTGCCGACCAGATGATCGCCCCGGAACGCGGCGAAGCGGACCCAGCCCTGCTCGCCGTGAAAGGCGCGCAGGCGCTCGTCGGCATCCTCGGCCAGCATGTTGACGGGGTAGATCTGCCAGATGTCGCGATCCTGCTCGCAGGCGGCGCGCAGGGGCGCGGCATGGGCCGGCTCGAACGGGAGGATCCGCACCTCGCCGTCGATCAGCGGAGCGGACAGCGCGCCGGCATCGGCGGCCTTGGGAGCCATCGCCATCAATCCTCGCGGTCGAGATCCCGCGCCACCCTGGGATCGCGCAGCAGCGCGTCGATATGGCTGCCCTCGTCGAAGCTCTCATCGGCGATGAACTTCAGCTTCGCCGCATATTTGAGCTTCACCCGATGGGCGACCTCGCGCTGGAGAAAGGCGGTGTTGGTACGCAGGGCCTTCAGCACCTCCTCCTCGTCCTGCCCCAGCAGGGATTTGACGAACACCGTCGCATGGCGCAGGTCGGGCGTCATGCGCACCTCGGTCACGCTCACCACATGGCGGGCGAGCACATCGTCGTGCACGTCGCCGCGCTGGAGGATATCGGCCAGCACATGGCGAACCTGCTCGCCGACGCGCAGCACGCGGACGGAGGGGCCTTCATTGCCGCTCATCGCACATCACCTTCCCAAAACAGGCCGAAACAACGCAGCGCGCGACCCTTGCTCAAGCCGCGCGCCGCTTGTCCATCCGGCCCACTTGCCTATCCGACAGCGCCGGACGTCAGAGCGTCCGCGCCCGCTCCTCGACCTCGAACAGTTCGAGCATGTCGCCCGGCTTGATGTCGTTGGTGTCCTGAAGCACCGCGCCGCATTCCAGGCCCGCGCGGATTTCGGCGACATCGTCCTTGAACCGGCGCAGCGAGGCGATGACGGTCTTCGACACGATGACATCGTCGCGGGTAAGACGCGCGTTGATGCCCTTGCGGATGAAGCCTTCGACCACGAGCAGACCCGCGGCCTTGTCCTTCTTGCCCGCCGGGAACACTTCCTTGACCTCGGCCCGGCCGACGACCGTTTCGATGCGTTCGGGCGCAAGCTGGCCCGCCATCTCGCCCTTCACCTCTTCGAGCAGGTCGTAGATCACGTCATAATAGCGCAGCGATATCTTGTCGCGCTCGGCCAGCACCCGCGCCTTGGCATTGGGGCGGACATTGAAGCCGATCAGCGGCGCGCGGCTGGCGGCGGCCAGCGTGACGTCGCTTTCGGTGATCGCGCCGACGCCCGAATGGAGCACGCGCACCTTGATCTCGTCCGTCGACGCCTTGTTCAGCGCGCTGATGATCGCCTCGACCGACCCCTGCACGTCCGCCTTCACGACGACCGGATATTCGATGGTCGTGGTGTTGAGCGCCGAGAACATGTTCTCGAAGCTGGTCGGCGCGGCAGTGGTGCGCTTCTTGGTCGCCTGTTCCTGACGATAGGTGGCGACCTCGCGGGCACGGGCCTCGTTCTCCACCACGGAAAGCAGGTCGCCCGCCAGCGGCACGCCGCCAAGGCCGAGCACCTCGACCGGCATGGACGGCCCGGCTTCCTTGACGTTCTGGCCCTTGTCGTTGACCATCGCGCGGACCTTGCCCGAATGCTCGCCGACGACGAACACGTCGCCGACCTTGAGCGTGCCGCGCTTGACGAGGATGGTCGCGACCGGGCCGCGGCCCTTGTCCAGCTTCGCCTCGATCACCGTGCCTTCGGCGGCGCGATCGGGGTTGGCCTTCAGTTCCATCAGCTCGGCCTGGAGCATGATCTTCTCGATGAGGTCGTCAAGGCCGGTGCGCTTGAGCGCGGAGACTTCAACGTCCTGCGTCTCGCCGCCCATATCCTCGACGATCACTTCATGTTCGAGCAGGCGCTCGCGGACCTTCTGCGGGTTGGCTTCCAGCTTGTCGCACTTGTTGATCGCGACGATCATCGGCACGCCGGCCGCCTTGGTGTGGTTGATCGCCTCGATCGTCTGCGGCATCAGGCCGTCGTCGGCAGCGACGACCAGTACGACGATATCCGTCACATTGGCGCCGCGAGCGCGCATTTCGCTGAATGCCTCATGGCCCGGCGTATCAAGGAAGGTCAGCAGGTCGCCGCCCTTGGCCTTCACCTGATAGGCGCCGATATGCTGGGTGATGCCGCCCGCTTCGCCGGTGGCGACATCGGTGCCGCGCAGCGCGTCGAGCAGCGAGGTCTTGCCATGGTCGACATGGCCCATGATGGTGACGACCGGCGGACGCGCCTTGAGCGTTTCGGGCGCATCGACATCCGCTTCGGTGTCGATTTCCACGTCGGCGTCGGACACGCGCTGGATGTTGTGGCCGAATTCGGTGACGAGCAGTTCGGCGGTATCCTGGTCGATGGTCTGGTTGACCGTGACCATCATGCCCATCTTGAACAGCGCCTTCACCAGATCCGCGCCCTTTTCGGCCATGCGGTTGGCGAGTTCCTGCACGGTGATGCCTTCGGGCACCACCACGTCGCGGACCTGCTTTTCACGCGGCTGCTGATAGCCGCCCATGGTGTGACGGCGCTCCTTCTCGCGAGCGCGTTTCAGCGCGGCGAGGCTGCGGGCGCGGGCGCTGTCGTCGTCGGACAGCGCGCGATTGACGGTCAGCTTGCCCGACTGGCGCCGGTCGGCCTCGCCGCCGCGCTTGGTGCGTTCCGGCTTGGTCGGCTCCGGCCGCTTGGCCGGGGTGACGGGGGTGAACCGACGCGGCGGCGGCGCGGCGGCCTCGCGCGGCTTTTCCTCGGTCGAAGCGCCTGCGGCAGGCGCGGCGGCTTCGGACGGAGCGGCCTCTTCCTTCGCCGGAGTCGCGGCGGGGGCCTGCGCCTCGGCGGCGGCTTCCGGCGCGGCGGACGCTTCCTGCGGGGCGCCGGTTTCGGCTTCGGCGGCGCGGCGGTTTTCCTCCGCGCGGCGCTTTTCCTCCTCGCTCGCGGCGAGACGCTGGGCCTCCTCGCGGCGGCGCGCTTCCTCCAGCGCGGCCATGCGCGCTTCCTCCGCCTCGCGCAGCAGCTTCGCCTGAAGCTCCTGACGGGACATCAGGTCGTTGCGCGGCGCGGGCGTCGGTGAAGGCGCGGGGCGCCGGGCTTCCGCCGGAGCGGCGGGGCGCGCGGGCGCGGCGGACTGGGCCGCTTCGGGCGAAGGCGCGGGCGCCGCGCCGGATGCAGGGGCCGGCGGCGGAGTCGCGGCGCCGCCCTCACCGGGCTTGCCGATGACGCGACGGCGCTTCACCTCCACCACGACGGTGTTCTTCCGTCCGTGGCTGAAGCTCTGCTGAACCTGACCGGACTCGACCGTCCGCTTGATCCCCAGCGGTTTGCGGCCCAGTACCGGCTTGTCTTCCTTGCTGTCACTCATCGACTGAATTCAACCTTCTCAACTGCAACGCCAAATGCGGCCCGGCCCATCGCAGGCCAGCCGCTCATCCTATATGTCCGGCGGACATTCCACAGGTCGCGCCTCCGGCAGAGGCTTTGGCTGCCCCCCGTTAGCGCATCCGACATAGCTTTGCCAGCGACTTAACAACGCCGTCAGCCGACCGGCCGCTTTGCCATCCGTAATCGCGATGTGCACGACATTCTCGCGCCCCATCGCCCTAGATAGGGCGTCGCGGCCGACAGGCAAGACCTGCCCTGCACGATCGCTGCCCTCTGCCTCCTCGCCCACGCGCCATGCCTGATCGAGCTTGCGGCGGCCGTCGGCGGCGGCATCGGCGGCATGAAGCAACATATGCACCTGTCCGCGCCGCGCCGCCACCTCTATCTTCTCCGATCCGGTGACGAGGTTGGACGCCCGCGCCTCCAGCCCCAGCCGGTCCATCGCCTGCTGCTCCAGCGCGGCGGCGATCCTCTCCGGCAGGTCGGCGGGGATGGCAATGGTTCCGTCCTTGAAGGCGCGGGCGAGCGCGCCCTTCAACTTGCCGCCCGCCATCGCCTTTTCGAGTTCGTCGCGGGACACGCCGAGCCACGCCCCGCGCCCCGGCGCCTTGCCGCGCACGTCGGGCATCACGGTGCCATCGGGCGCGATCGCCAGGCGCACCAGATGATCCGGCGCGGCGCGGTCGCCCGTCAGGATGCAGCGGCGCTCGCTCATGCCAGCGCCTCCCTGCTCTTTATGCTTATGCCGGTCGCGGGCCGATCATCGGGAAGTGTCCGCGGCATTGGCGTCCTCCCCGATAGCGGCGGCGGACAGGCGATCCACAAGAAGCTCGCCCCCCGCGCCGTAGTTTTCCAGCGCATATTCGGTGATCGTCACCTGCACGGCAGCCGCCGGCTTGCCCAGCCGCTCCGCGAGCGACCGGGTGATATCGGCCACAAGCGCGCTTTTCTGATCGCGCGTTGCCGGGCCTGCCAGGCGGATGTCGACGAACGGCATGGACGAATCAGCCCTCCTCGCCTTCGAACCAGTGGGCGCGGGCGGCCATGATGATCTCATTGCCCTGCTCTTCGCTGAGGCCATATTCGGCAAGGATGCCGCCCTTGTCCTCGGCATTCTCGCCCCGGCCGCGACGGCGGTCGGACTGGCGCTTCTTCGCGATCAGTTCGTCGGTCGCAAGGTCGGCGAGATCGTCGAGCGTCTTGATGCCCGCCTTGCCCAGCGTGACCAGCATCGCTTCGTTGAGGTGCGGCATGTCGGCCAGCGCATCCTCGACGCCGAGCGCGCGGCGTTCCTCGCGCGCGGCGGCCTCGCGGCGGTCGAGCGCCTCAAGCGCGCGGTTCTGGAGCTCCTGCGCCAGTTCGCCGTCGAAGCCTTCGATGCTCGCCAACTCGTCGATGCCGACATAGGCGACCTCTTCCAGCTCGCCGAAGCCCTCGGCGACCAGCAGCTGCGACAGCGTCTCGTCCACGTCCAGCTCGTTCTGGAACATTTCGGAGCGTTCGAGGAATTCCTTCTGCCGCTTCTCGCTGGCGTCGGCCTCGGTCATGATGTCGATCGCCTTGCCGGTCAGCTGGCTGGCGAGGCGGACATTCTGGCCGCGGCGGCCGATGGCGAGGCTGAGCTGGTCGTCGGGCACCACCACCTCGATGCGGCCTTCGTCCTCGTCGATGACGACGCGGGAAACGGTCGCGGGCTGGAGCGCGTTGACGACGAAGGTCGCGGTGTCCTCGCTCCACGGGATGATGTCGATCTTCTCGCCCTGCATCTCCTGCACGACGGCCTGCACGCGGCTGCCCTTCATGCCGACGCAGGCGCCGACCGGATCGATGCTGCCGTCATGGCTGATGACGCCGATCTTCGCGCGGCTGCCCGGATCGCGGGCGGCGGCCTTGATCTCGATGATGCCGTCGTAGATTTCCGGCACTTCCTGCGTGAAGAGCTTCTTCATGAACTCGGGATGCGCGCGGGAGAGGAAAATCTGCGGCCCGCGATTTTCGCGGCGGACGTTGAGCACGACCGAACGCACGCGGTCGCCGACGCGGACGACTTCGCGCGGGATCTGCTGATCGCGGCGGATCACGCCCTCGGCGCGGCCGAGATTGACGACGACATGGCCGAATTCCACCGACTTGACGACGCCGGTGATGATTTCGCCGACGCGGTCCTTGAATTCCTCATATTGCCGCTCGCGCTCGGCGTCGCGGACCTTCTGGAAGATCACCTGCTTGGCCGACTGCGCGTCGATGCGGCCGAGGTCGATCGGCGGCAGCGGATCGACGATGAAGTCGCCGATGGCCGCGCCCGGCTGCAATTTCTGCGCCTGCTTCAGGTCCACCTGACGGAAATAATCGTCCACCTGCTCGACCACTTCCACCACGCGCCACAGCCGCAGGTCGCCGGTATCCGGGTCCAGCTTCGCGCGGATGTCGTTCTCCGCGCCGTAGCGGGCGCGGGCCGCGCGCTGGATCGCGTCCTCCATCGCCTCGATGACGATGGCGCGGTCGATCATCTTTTCCGAGGCGACCGAGTTGGCGATCGCGATCAGTTCGGCCTTGTTGGCGGAAATGGCGGTGGCCATCGTTCCTTATCCTTCCGTCTCAATCTCGTCCGCCCCCTCGGAGGAAAGCGGCATGGTAGCAGAAATCAGCGCATCCGTCAGCACCAGCTTGGCGCTGAACAGATTGTCGAAGCCTATCTCGACACGGCCCAGCTTCGGATCGTCGAGCAGGATGGTGTCGCCGTCCGTCCCGGCGAGGATGGACTTGAACTGCTTGCGCCCATTGACGCCCTCGACCACGTTGACGCGCGCCTCATGCCCGGCCCAGTCGGCGAAATCCCGAAGGCGGGTCAGCGGCCGGTCGATGCCGGGGGAGGAAACCTCCAGCCGGTAGGCTCCCTCGATCGGGTCCTTCTCGTCCAGCATGTCCGACAGGCGGCGTGAAATCTTCGCGCAATCGTCGATGGTGAGCTGGCGCGTATCCGCGCGCTCCGCCATCACCTGAAGGGTCGGGTCGTCGCCGCCGAACATCTTCACGCGCACCAGTTCGAAACCGAGGGCACGCACCTCCGGCTCAATCAACTGGGTCAAGGCGGCCAGATCGACCAAATAAGCATCCTTTCCTGTAGACATGCGGCCCGTTGAAGCAGGCATGGACCTTTGCCGCCGGACCCTTGCGGTTCCGACCCTGCCATGGTGCCGATGTCAGGAGAACGTGGCGGATATAGTGCAAGGCGAGTTTTTTCACAACCTTTATTCGCGCCGCCCGTTACTACTGGCATACCCTGATGGCGAAGGAGGATTTTCATGCGCAAAAGCCTGTATTTGCTGGGCCTGTCCCTGATGGCCTCGACCGCCTGTCACGCAGGGCCCGCGCCCGACAACCGGCAGGCCCGCACGGACGAAGCGCCGGCGGGCGGCGACGGCGGTTTCAGAGAATCGGCGGACCGCCCCTTCACCGCCACCCCGGTCGCGACCTTCGACGAGCCCTGGGCGATGACCTTCATCGCGGGCGGCCCCTGGGCGCTGGTGACGCAGCGCAAGGGCAAGCTGATGCTGGTCGATACAAGCTCCGGCGCGACGCATGAGGTCGGCGGCGACGTGCCGAAGGTCGCCTATGGCGGCCAGGGTGGGCTCGGCGACGTGGTCGAGGCGCCCGACCCCGACCCCACCGACAAGATCCACCCCGTCTATCTGAGCTGGGCCGAGGCCGGGCCCGGCGGCACACGCGGCGCAGTGGTGGCGCTGGCCGACGTCACCATCAACAGCATGGCCGAGCAGATCGGCTCGCTCAACAACCTGCGCATCATCTGGCGGCAGGAACCCAAGGTGACCGGCGGCGGCCATTATTCCCACCGCATCGTCGTCGCGCCGGACGGCAAGCATATCTTCCTCTCTTCGGGCGAGCGGCAGAAGTTCGACCCGGCACAGGACATGGCCGCCAATCTCGGCAAGATCATCCGCCTCGCCCCGGACGGCAGCGTTCCCGCCGACAATCCCTTTGCCGGAAAGGGCGGCGTGACCGCGCAGATCTGGTCGCTGGGCCAACGCAACGCGCTCGGCCTCGCCTTCGACCGGCAGGGACGGCTGTGGGAGAATGAGATGGGCCCGCAGGGCGGCGACGAGGTGAACCTGATCGAGCGCGGCGGCAATTATGGCTGGCCGAAGGTGTCCAACGGCTCCCATTATGACGGGCGCGCCATTCCCGACCATGCGCCGGGCGACGGCTTCATCGCGCCCAAGGCATGGTGGAACCCGTCCATCTCGCCCGCGGGCATGGCCTATTATAATGGCGACCTGTTCCCGCAATGGAAGGACAGCCTGCTGATCGCCGCGCTGTCGGGGCAGGCGCTGATCCGGGTGAAGATCGACGGCGACACCGCCGCCAAGGCCGATCACTGGGCGATGAACGCCCGCATCCGCGAGGTGGAAACCGGGCCGGACGGCGCGGTCTGGCTGCTGGAGGACGGTGCGAACGGGCGGCTGCTGCGGCTGACGCCGAAGCGCTGAGCGGGAAACTGAGCGGATCGGGGCTCAGCCCCGAAGGGCGTCCGCCGCCGGACGGGCGGTGACGGGATAGCCCAGCCCTTCGGGAATGCAGATATGGTCCAGCCCGTCACGGCTTTCTATCCATGGGGAGACGAGGTCGGCCGGATGCGTTCGAGCATGGTCGATCAGCCCGTCTATCGTGTCGAATTGCGCCAGCCGTTCAAGGTTGCAGCGGGTCGGAAAGATGACCCGCGCCCGGCCCGCCTCGACACGGGCCAGCATGTCCCGCGCGCTCGACCAGATCAGCCCCGCCGTTTCCGCGCCATCGGGGATGAGATCGTCATGCCCGCCCTCGATCGCCGCCAGATAGAAGCGGGTGTCGTAGCGTATGCGCATCTCCTCCGGGCGCGGGCACCAGCGGGAGAAGGGCACCAGCCCTTCGAAATCGAAGCGCAGCCTCCGGTCGCGGATCAGCGCGTCCAGCCCCTCTCCCCGGTGCAGCGCCTGCCGCAGCGCGTCGGACTGGCTGCGGGGCAGCGCCTGCCCCATGGCGGTGAGCGCCAGCCCGCATTCCTCGATGGTTTCGCGGACTGCCGCGATGCGCGCGGCCAGATCCGACGGCGCCAGCCTCGCGTTCAGCCCGCCGGCCAGCGCCCGGTCCCCCGCCTCGACGCCGCCGCCGGGAAACACCATCGCCCCGCCCGCGAAGCGGAGCGTCGCGGCGCGCTGTGTCATCAGCAGTTCGGGCAGGCCGTCTCCGTCACGGGGACGAACGATGATGAGCGTCCCCGCCTCGCGCGGGGGAAGAATGGGCAAATCCTGTCCGGTCATGCGCCCCCTATGTGGGCGATGCGCGGTGCCGGTCAAGCTCGCCCTCCCCCTTAGCAGACATCGATGCGCAGATAATCGTCGGAACGCTCCTCCCGCGCGGGCCGCGCCGTGGCCTCGTTTCCGGCGGGCAGGGCCGTCCGCACAGCGGCGGCGTCGCGGTTTTCGCGCGCCGCATCGGTCCGGGTTCGGGTTTCATTTCCAGCAATAACGGTCATGGTCGGCCTTTCCTTGTTCAGGGCCGCCGCGTCGGTGGAAATTTTGGAGAGAAGATCGCCCATTGCCTGCCGAACACGGCGGCAATGTCACACGCGATGACTATGCCGCTCCCTGAAGGGAACGCCAATAAAATGCGCAGATCGGGCAAGCGGTTTTCGTCATCGCCGCCTTCATGCCACCGCGCGCGCGGCAAGGCAAGCCGATTTGCCCGCGCCCCTGCCCCACCCTCTTGCCAAAGCGCGCGCGAAAGCCTATCTGCCGGGCATACATCAAGAGTCGGGCAATGCCTGACGCCAACCTGCTTCCCGAGCAAGGTGGCGCCCTCTGGCGAGGGGATGTGGTCGAACCGACAACCAAACGGGTCCCGCCACTTTTCAGATATTGTCCGGCCATCTGGAGAATCATTCTTCAATGCCGATCAAGATTCCCGATAGCCTGCCCGCCCGCGCGATACTCGATGCAGAGGGCGTGGCCGTGATGGGCGAGACGGATGCCGTTCGTCAGGATATCCGGCCGCTGCGCATCGGCCTGCTCAACCTGATGCCCAACAAGGTAAAGACCGAGACCCAGTTCGCCCGCCTGCTCGGCGCGACGCCGATCCAGGTCGAGCTGACGCTGGTGAAGATGACCGACCATGTGCCCCGCAACACGCCGGCCGATCATATGGCGTCCTTCTATCGCGACTGGGAAGACGTGCGGGAGGAACGGTTCGACGGCTTCATCATCACCGGCGCGCCGGTCGAGACGCTGCCGTTCGAGGAGGTGCGCTATTGGGAAGAACTGTGTCGCATCTTCGACTGGACGCAGACCCATGTGCACAGCAGCTACACCATCTGCTGGGCCGCGCAGGCCGCCGTCTGGCATTTCCACGGCATGCCCAAATATCAGATGGCGGAAAAGCTGTCGGGCATCTACCCGCACAAGGTGCTGAGCCCCTGCTCACCCTATCTGCGCGGCCTGCCCGACCGGGTGGACATTCCCGTTTCCCGCTGGACGGAGGTGCACGCCGCCGACATTCCGGCAGGCAGCGGCATGGACATATTGCTGGAGTCCGAGGAAGCGGGCCTGTGCCTGCTCCACGACCCCCGGCACCGCATGCTGCACATGTTCAACCATAGCGAGTATGACACCGACACGCTGGCGGAGGAATATCGGCGCGATCTGGTGGCGGGCAAGGACCCGGCGCTGCCCCGCCATTATTTCCCCGGCGACGACCCGACCCGCCAGCCGGTCAACCGCTGGCGCGGCCATGCCCATCTGCTGTTCGGCGACTGGATCAACCAGGTCTACCAGACGACGCCGTTCGATGTGGAGGATATCGGGGGATAGGGAAAAGGCCCCGGTTCCACGGAGGAAACGGGGCCTTTTTTCAACTATCCTGATCCGTCACCCCAGCGCAGGCCGGGGTCGCGAGCCATGTTGCGCTCCACCTCTCGAGATGCCAGCCTACGCTGGCATGACGGAGAGAGACGCATTCACTCCTCGATCTGCGACACGTCGCGCACCGCGCCGCGCGCCGCGTTGGTGGTGAGCGCGGCATAGGCCCGCAGCGCCGCCGACACCTCGCGCTTGCGGCCCAGCGGCTTCCACGCCTTGCCGCCCCGCGCCTCCATCGCCGCGCGGCGCTCCGCGATCACGGCATCGTCGATGGCGAGGCTGATGACGCGGTTCGGGATGTCGATCAGGATCGGGTCGCCCGTCTCCACCAGCGCGATCAGCCCGCCTTCGGCCGCTTCGGGCGAAACATGGCCGATCGACAGCCCCGACGTGCCGCCCGAAAAACGCCCGTCGGTGATGAGCGCACAGGCCGCGCCCAGCCCCTTCGACTTGAGGTAGCTGGTCGGGTAGAGCATTTCCTGCATGCCGGGGCCGCCCTTCGGCCCTTCATAGCGGATCACCACCACATCGCCCGCCTTCACCTCATTGCCGAGGATGCCCGCGACCGCCGCGTCCTGGCTTTCATAGACGCGCGCGGTGCCGTTGAAGACGAGGATCGAATCATCGACGCCCGCCGTCTTGACGATGCACCCTTCGGGCGCGAGGTTGCCGAACAGCACCGCAAGGCCGCCATCCTTCGAGAATGCATGCTCGACCGAGCGGATCACGCCCGCCTCGCGGTCGGTATCCAGCTCCTCCCAGCGGGCGGACTGGCTGAACGCCGTCTGCGTCGGCACCCCGCCCGGCGCGGCGCGATAGAAATTGCGCACCTCCTCGCTGTTGGTGCGGCCGATATCCCAGCGGTCCAGCGCCTGACCCAGCGTCGGCGAATGGACGGTCGGCAGCGAGCCATCGACCAGCCCCGCCCGCTCCAGCTCGCCGAGGATCGCCATGATGCCGCCCGCGCGGTGCACATCTTCCATATGCACGTCGTTCTTCGCCGGGGCGACCTTGCAGACGCAGGGCACGCGGCGCGACAGCCGGTCGATGTCGGCCATCGAGAAATCGACCCCGCCTTCTTGCGCGGCGGCCAGCAGGTGGAGCACG
>Ga0180222_1003036_pt1 | contig 11730 bp, 11 predicted proteins | sample eDN5th37CKraftOP_FD_151336 | JGI IMG/M metagenome (GOLD analysis project Ga0180222, IMG submission 151336) | Enriched Organic Plus compost microbial communities from Emeryville, California, USA - eDNA 5th pass 37_C Kraft OP (version 2) (version 2) ... | reverse complement strand
TCACCGCCGGACCGACACACGATGCCGCGCGGCCCGCCCATCACGCCCGCCGATGACGCCCGCGCCCGATTTGCTCCGATCCGATCGAAATCGGCCTCAGCCGTTGCTTTCGAGATATTCGCGCAACTCGTTGATCGAGGCGAAGCGCAGCGTGCCCTGCGGCATTTCGGCCTCGATCGAGCCGTCGACATAGAGTGTATAGGCCATGCCGTCGACCACGCCGGATTTCAGCACGGCCGGCTGCGGCGCGCTGGCCGGCGCTTCCGCCGCCTTCGGAGGCTCCGCCTCGGTTGGCTGAACCGGCGGCGGCGGCTTTTCGGGCTCCGGCCCGGCCGCCTTGGCGGGCGCCTTCGGGGCTCCGCCTTTCGGCGGCCACATCATGTCGAAATCGGTCTTCGGCCGTTCCGGCGGCGGAAATGGCGGGGGACGCAGTTCCGCCTCGCGCGACACGACCGGCCCGGGGGGAGCGATTTCGCTCTCCGGCTCGACGGCCGTCGGTCCGCGCTCCACCGGTTTCTCGACCTCGGGGATGCCGGGCGGCGCCATCGGGACCGGCTGCGGCGGCGTCAGCGACACCTCTTCTTCTTCGACTGTTTCCTCGATCGGCGGCGGCGCCTCGTCGGGATTGCGCAGGGTCGGCGCGAACGAGGGCGCAAAAGACTGCGTCGCCGCAGGCTCGGCCGGTTGAGCGGCTACCGGCGCGGCCGGGACCGGCTCGACCGCCGGCGGCGGCCGGACGCCCGGTTTCGGCCGCGCCGGGAAAGGAACGCGCGCCGGCGCGGGCGATGCGATGCCGGCCATCTCATGCAGTTCGGTCGGGCGCGCGGGATAGACCGATTCCGCCGGGGCCAGGTCGTTGGCGATCTGCTGCAGCTTGTGCACAACCATGCCGAGACCGATGACGATCAATCCGCCCACCGCGGCGGTGACGCCGGCGCCGATCAGGGTGTTTCCAAAGCTGAATTCATTGATCGGGATGCCAAATCCGATCATGGCGCCGCCCACGGCAAAAGTGAGAGCACCGACGCAAAACAGCAGAATAGCCATAAGCCCGCGTTCCTCTTGCCCGCGTTCCCCGATCGCACAAACGAATGCGGCTGCAGTCGAAAATACCGACTAACTTCTAATACTTAACAGAATTCTTGCCGTTTTCCCGTTCGTTCGCAACACTAATATGCCGTCCGTCCCTTGGGACGGCTGCAGCCCTTCGCGCGCGGCGCGCGATGCAGAGCCCGTTGCCCCGGCCCGCGGCAGCGAATAATTAGCTTGGCTGAGGAACCCACCTGGAACCCGCCGGTTTCAATCTCGTAACCGGCTCATGCTGCATTCATCGTTTGTGGATCGACGAGGAGGACCAAAATGTCATTCACCCTGCCCGAGCTGCCCTACGCCTATGAATCGCTCGCCCCCTACATGTCGCGCGAGACGCTCGAATACCATCATGACAAGCACCACCTCGCCTACGTGAACAACGGCAACAACCTGCTCAAAGGGACCGAGTGGGAAGGCAAGTCGCTCGAAGAGGTGGTCAAGGGCTCGTTCGGCAAGAATGCCGGCCTCTTCAACAATGCCGGCCAGCACTACAACCACATTCATTTCTGGAAATGGATGAAGCCGAACGGCGGCGGCGACAAGATCCCGGGCAAGCTGATGGCCAAGATCGACAGCGATCTGGGCGGGCTCGCCAAGATGAAGGAAGACTTCACGCAGGCCGGCGCGACGCAGTTCGGGTCCGGCTGGTGCTGGATCGCGGTCAAGGACGGCAAGCTCACCATCACCAAGACGCCGAACGGCGAAAATCCGCTGGTGCACGGCGCGACCCCGATTCTGGGCTGCGACGTCTGGGAGCATTCCTACTACATCGACTATCGCAACCGTCGTCCCGACTATCTCAAGGCGTTCCTCGACCACCTGGTGAACTGGGAATACGTGGAAGAGATGTTCGTCGCGGCGACGAAATAGCGTCTCGTCGGACCGTTCGATGCCGGAACATGGGCCGGCGGCGGCCATTGCCGACCGCGTGGCGATCATCATCCTGGCGGCGGTGGCAGTCACCGCCGCCTTCACTTTCCGGGACTACGGTCTCGGCTGGGACGACTTTACCCAGGCGCAATACGGAGACCTGCTGCTCAAGCTCTACGGCTCGGGCTTCGCCGACAAGCGCGCGCTCTCCTTCGTCAACCTGTACAAATATGGCGGCGGCTTCGACATGGCGGCGACGCTCGCCGCCAAGGTGCTGCCATTCGGCCTGTTCGAGACCCGCCGGCTGGTCGGCGCCGCGGTCGGGCTGATCGGCCTCGCCGTGACGTGGCGGCTGACGCGCCGGCTGGGCGGTTCGCTCGCGGGCCTGGGCGCGCTCGCCCTGCTGGCCACCTGCCCGCTGTACTACGGCCACATGCTCATCAATGCGAAGGACGCGCCCTTCGCGGTCGCCATGATCGCGCTCCTGTACGGCATCGTGCGGGTGGTCGACGACTATCCGCAGCCGAAGCCGCGCAGCTTGCTGGCGTTCGGCATCGGCCTCGGCGCGGCCTTCGGCACCCGCGTGCTGGCGGGCGTGGCAGCGCCATACGCCGTGCTCGGCCTGCTCATGATCGTCGTTACCGAAGCCCGGGAACAGAATTTGCGGGCGGCCGCCGCGCGCTTCGGCGGCTTCGTCCTGCGCCTGCTGCCGGCTTTCGTGCTGGCCTATCTGATCATGGGCCTGTTCTGGCCCTGGTCGGTCCTGTCCCCGCTCAATCCGCTGTGGGCGGCAGAATATTTCGGCACGTTCTTCGAGGTGCCCTGGCGCGAACTCTATGACGGCGCGCTGATCCCGGTCCCCGCCATGCCGGCGACCTATCTGCCTCATCTGTTCGCGCTCAAGCTGCCGCTCGTGATGCTGGCGCTCGGGCTGGCCGGCTTCGTCGTCACCGTCATTGCCGTCCTGCGCGGCGACGCGCCGCTGCCGCGCCGCGCCAGCCTCGCGATCACCGCGCTGGCGCCGATCCTGCCCATCCTCGTCGCGATGGCCATGCGACCGGCGCTCTATAACGGCCTCCGCCATTTCGTGTTCATCGCGCCGCCCTTTGCCGTACTCGGCGGGTTCGGCCTGGCCTGGATCGCTCAACGCGTGCGTTCTTACGGCACGCCGCTGCGCGCGGCCTGCGCCGCGCTGTTCGCCGGCGGGCTGGCGCTGCCGATCGTCGGCATGGCCCGTCTGCATCCCTACGAATACGTCTATTTCAACGAGGCAATCGGCGGCGCGCGCGGGGCGGACGGAAAATTCATGCTCGATTACTGGGGGCTCGCCTTCAAACAGGCCGCGCAGGCGCTGCGCGCGAAGCTCGCGGCCACGCATGAGCGACCGCCCGCGGGCCGCCGTTGGGTCGTGGAGACTTGCGGACCGCAGCCGGCGGCGGAAGTCGAACTCGGCCCGCAATTCGAAACCACCTGGGTCGAGAAAAAGCCGGACTTTGCCATGTCGCTCGGCACGTTCTATTGCCGCAAACTCGACGCGCCGCTCGTCGCCGAAGTCAAACGCGACGGCATCGTGTTCGCGCGCGTCTGGGACCTGCGCGGGCTTCCAGCGCCCAATCTGCTGAATCCGCCGGCCCGGTAAAACGCCGCCAAAAAAAAACGCCCGGCGGACGGATTCCGGCGCATTTGTCGCAGATCCAAACCGCGCGTTTCGCCGTTGACCATATTCAGGCGCGGCCGTGCTCGGGTTCTTTCGTCGAACCGATTGTGGCATCATGCGCTCAGCGCCCGCGCCGAGCGGAAACCAGAATGGCAAAGTTCCTTTCCGGTCTCATTGCTGCGGCACTGCTGGCGACGGTGCCTTTGTCGGCCCCGGCGCAACAGGCAATCGACGCTCAAAAGCCCGCCATCGTCCTCGACGTTGCGAGCGCGATCGGCCCCGCGGCGGCCGAATACATTCACAGCGGCCTTGCCGACGCCGCCCGGCGCCAGGCGGGCGTCATCGTGCTCAGATTGGATACGCCCGGCGGCCTGTCCTCGTCGATGCGCGAGATCATTCGCGACATTCTCGCGTCCCCGGTTCCGGTAATCGCTTACGTCAGCCCGAGCGGCGCCAGGGCCGCCAGCGCCGGGACCTATATCGTCTATGCCAGCCACATCGCCGCCATGGCGCCGAGCACCCATCTCGGCGCGGCGACGCCGGTCCAGATCGGCGGCGGCCTGTTCGGCGGCGGCAACGACAAGAAAGAAGACGACAAGAAGGACGCGAAGACGCCGGCCAAGCCGGAAGAGGCCAAGGCCGTCAACGATGCCGTCGCCTATATCCGCAGCCTGGCGCAACTGCGCGGGCGCAACGCCGAATGGGCCGAAAAAGCCGTGCGTGAGGCCGCGACCTTGACGGACTCCGAGGCCAAGGACCGGCACGTGATCGACATCATCGCCGCCGACCTGCCCGACCTGCTGCGCCAGGCCGACGGGCGCACGGTACGGATCGACGATCGCGAGGTCACGTTGCGAACGCAAGGGCTGGCGGTGGTGACGCTGGAGCCGAACTGGCGCGCGAAAATCCTGGCGGTCATCACCAACCCGAATATCGCCTATCTCCTGCTGCTCGCCGGCCTCTACGGGATGTTGTTCGAATTCCTGAATCCGGGCGGCGTGCTGCCCGGCATGGTCGGCGGCATCTGCCTGCTGGTCGGACTCTATGCCCTCAATCTGCTGCCGGTCAGCTATGCCGGCATCGGGCTGTTGCTGCTGGGCGTCGCAATGATGGTGGCGGAAGCCTTCGTCCCCTCGGGCGCGCTCGGGGTCGGCGGCGCCGTGGCCTTCGTGATCGGATCGCTGTTCCTTTACCGCGGCGACGTTCCGGGCTTTCAATTGTCCTGGTCGGTGATCGCCGCCGCCACCGCCGTCAGCGTCGGATTCCTGCTGATCGTGCTCACCGCGATCTGGCGCGCGCATCGTCGCCGCGCCGTCACCGGCGACATCGCATTGCTCGGCAGCGCCGGAAAGGTCACCGACTGGAACGGCGAGGCCGGCGAGGTCCAGGTCATGGGGGAACGCTGGCGCGCCGTTTCGGACGAACCCTTGCGCCCCGGACAGCCCGTTCGGGTGATCGAACGCCGCAATCTCACACTGGTGGTGAAACCGGCGGCAACCTCGCCGCATGAATAGGAGCGTGCCATGTCCCTGATCGAAACCGACGCCGTTTGGTACGCCTTGATCGCGATCCTCGTTGTCCTGTTTCTCTATTCGTCGCTCCGGGTGATGCGCGAATACGAGCGTGCGGTCATGTTCACGCTCGGCCGGTTCTCCGGCGTGAAAGGTCCCGGCCTCATCATCATGATCCCGGTCGTGCAGCAGATGGTCCGCGTCGATCTGCGCACGATCGTTCACGACGTACCGAGCCAGGACGTCATTTCGCGCGACAACGTCTCGGTCAAGGTGAACGCCGTGATCTATTTCCGCGTGGTCGACGCCGACAAGGCGGTGATCCAGGTGGAAAACTTCTTTGCCGCCACCAGCCAGCTCGCGCAAACGACGTTGCGCTCGGTGCTGGGCAAGCACGAGCTCGACGAGATGCTGGCCGAGCGCGACAAGCTCAACCGCGACATCCAGGAGATTCTCGACAGCCAGACCGACGCCTGGGGCATCAAGGTCGCCAATGTCGAGATCAAGCATGTCGACATCGACGAGAGCATGATCCGCGCCATTGCGCGCCAGGCGGAGGCCGAGCGCTACCGCCGCGCCCGCATCATCGGCGCCGAAGCCGAACAGCAGGCGGCCGAAAAACTGGTCGAGGCGGGCGAGATGCTCGCGCGAACGCCCGAATCGATGCAGCTCCGCTATCTCTCGACGCTGCAGGACATCGCCGGCGAGAAGAATTCCACCATCGTGTTCCCGGTGCCGGTCGACCTCTTGCACGCGTTGCTCGGGAGCGCGAAGAAGGAGGCATAACGGCGTTCGGCGAACGCCGGCGCCTTTTGTTGCGGCGCGCAAATATCCCCGGATTTCCCGTGTCGTGCGGCGGCGCGACCGCGCATTCGATTGCGGCCGGACAAGCGCACCGCTTAAAGTGCCGGGCCCCGTCTGCTCGTCGCCGCAACCCGGATTTTCGCCATGATCAATGCCGCCGTCATCGGTCTCGGCCGCTGGGGACAATCGATCGTCCGCTCCGTGCAAGGCAAGAGCGCGCGCCTGCGCTTCATCCGCGGCATCAGCAAGGAGCCGGAACTGGCCGCCGATTTCGCGCGCGAACAGGGCTTCGAACTGTCGACCGAATTCGAGGATGCGGTGGCGGACCCGCGCGTGGCGGCTGTCTTTCTCGCCACGCCGCATTCCCTGCATGTGCGCCAGATCGAGGCGGTGGCGGCGGCCGGCAAGCCGGTATGGAGCGAGAAGCCCCTGGCGCTCACGCGCGCCGAGGCGGCACGCGCCATTGCGGCCTGCCGCACGGCCGGCGTTCCCTTCGCGCTCGGCAACAACAAGCGCTGCTTCGCCTCCATGCGCGAATTGAAGCGCGTGGTCGCCGGCGGCGAGATCGGCGACGTCATGCATGTCGAGGGCCATTTCACCAACGAGCATTCCACCCGCGTCAAAGGCGGCTGGCGCGACGACCCGCGCGAGTCGCCGGGCGGCGGCATGACCGGCGCCGGGCTGCATGTGATCGACGCGCTGGTCAATCTCGCCGGTCCCATCGCCAGCGTGGATGCGCGCGTTTTTTCGCGCAAGGCGCCGCCCGACCCGCGCGATGCCGCCGCCGCGCTCGTCCGGTTCGAGAGCGGCGCGACCGGCCAGCTCGCCACGGTGCGCGCCGGCCCCGCTTTTTGGCGCGTGCATGTGTTCGGCACCAAGGGCTGGGCGGAAGCGCGCGACGAATGCACGCTCACCGTGGCGCGCATCGGCGAGGCACCGAAGACAGACGTGTATCCGCAGGTCGACTCGCTCGGCGTGCTGATCGAGGCCTTCGCCGAAACCATCGAGACCGGCAAGCCGTTCCCGGTCTCGACCGAGGAGATGCTCGACGTCGCCGGGGCCTTCGAGGCCATCATCCGGTCGATCAATGACGGCGGCCCGGTAAAGGTAGCACGCGGCTAGCCGCGTTCTCCGCTCGTTCCCGCGCCAGCGGAAATCGAGCGGTGCGGCGCAGAATTCGCATGCGCGTGCCGGGTCCCCGCTTGCGCGGGGCCGGGCGGAATGTGCGACAGCGCGCCCGGCTGGCGAAAGTCAGGCCGGCCCTTTCGCCCCCCGCCGCCGCACTTCCCTGATGATGGCGCTGTTGTCGAGCTCGGCCTCGCCCGCGCGCACGCAGGCTTCCAGCACGTCGGCGTGACATTCGAGCATCGCGAGTTTCTGACCCGCCGCCGCGGCCTGTGCGAGCATCAGATGCGCATCCTTCAGGGTCTGCTTGACGCGGCCTTCCGGCGAGAAATCCCCGCGCACCATTTTCGGCCCCTTGGTCTCCATCACCTGCGAATAGGAGGCCGAGCCGCGCGCCACTTCCAGGAAGGCGGCGGGATCGAGCCCGAGCCGCTCGGCAAATACCAGCCCCTCGGCGAGCGCCAGACGGTTGAGGCCGAGGATCAGATTGACCGCCAGCTTGGCGCGTCCGCCGTCGCCGATCCTGCCGACATGGAAATGGCGCGCGAACAGCGCGTCGAGCACCGGCTCCACCTCGCGCGCGATCGCCGGATCGCCGCCGATCAGCGCGACCCCGTCGCCGCGCCGCACCTGATCGCTGGTGCCCGACACGGGCGTGTCGAGGTAGCGGATGCCGCGCGGGATCACGCGGGCGGCGAGCGCCGCCACGCGGTCGGGATCGCAGGTGCTCATGCACAGCACGATCTTGTTCGAGCCTTCGCCCAGCGCCGGCAGCAGGTGGTTCTCGACCACGTCCTCGACCTGGTCGGTGTTGAACACGGCGATCACGATGCAGCGCGCGGGCGCCGCCAGTTCGGCGATCGTAGCCGCCGGACGGCCGCCGATCTCGGAAAGCCGTGCGCGCCGCGCCGGGTCGATGTCGAAGCCGGTGACCGGAATGCCGGCATCGATGAGGCGCTTGGAAAACACCTCGCCCATCAGGCCGAGGCCGATGACGGCGACCGGCCTTTCGTCGGCGGCAGCAGACCCGTCAGCCATGCGCGAAGTCCCAATAAAGCTCGCGCGCCTTGCGGTAGAACGGACCCGGCTGCAGCGAGCGGTCGTCGATGCGGTTGACCGGCATCACCTTGGAGTAATTTCCGGACGAGAAAATCTCGTCGGCGCCTTGCAGGTCGGCGTAGCGGAGCGTGGTTTCCTCCACCGTGACGCCGGCGTCGCGCAACAGTTTGATGACGCGCTGGCGGGTGATGCCGTTCAAAAAGGTGCCGTTGGGCGCCGGCGTGAACACCACGCCGTCCTTGGCCATGAACAGGTTGGCGCTCGCCAGCTCGGCGACATTGCCGAGCATGTCGGTCATCACGCAGCTTGCGAAGCCGCGCGACTGCGCCTCGAGCAGCGCGCGCGCATTGTTCGGATAGAGGCAGCCGGCCTTGGCGTCGCACGGCATGGTTTCCAGCGTGGGCTTGCGGTACGGCGACAGCGTGATCGAAAAGCCCTCCGGCGGGCGCATCGGCGCCTCCCAGATGGTCAGGCACCATTCGGTCGAGTCCGGGTCGGGCGCGATCATCAGCTTGCCGCTGTGCTCGGCCCAATAGGTCGGGCGGATGTAGAGCGCGGCATCGGGGGCGAAGCGCTTGATGCCGTCGCGCGCGAGGCCCGCCCAGGTATCGGCCGAAACGACCGGGCGCAGGAACATGGCCGTGGCGGAGGCATTGACCCGTTCGCAATGCAGGTCGAGGTCGGGGGTTACGCCCTCGAATGTGCGCGCACCGTCGAATACCGAGGACGCAAACAGCGCCGCATGCGAGCGCGTGCCCATGATCGGGATATTGCCCTCGTGCCAATCCCCCTTGTAGAAGGTCCAGGTTTTGGACCATTCCTTCCCCGAAGCCATCTCAGCGCTCCCTACACCCGATTGTGATTTTTACGAGGGTTTCTTTGCGGCTTGCGCCGTGCTTTGCAAGCATAGTCCGACGCAACGGAGGTTACCATGCCATCGATCTTCGTCTTCGACGCCTATGGCACGCTGTTCGACGTACACGCGGCGATTGCGCGCTTCCGTGCCGAGGCGGGACCGGAGGCCGACCGCATGTCGGAGATCTGGCGCACCAAGCAGCTCGAATATTCGTGGACGCTGACGCTCGCCGGCCACTACGCGGAGTTCTGGACGCTGACCGAGCGCGCCCTCGACTATGCCCTTGCGCGCGTGCCGTCGGTCGACAGGGCGCTCAAGCCGAAGCTGCTCGATGCCTATTTCAAGCTCGACGCCTTTCCGGACGCGCGCGCGGCCTTGCACGCGTTGAAAGCCAAGGGGCACAAGACCGGGATTCTCTCCAACGGCTCGCCGGCCATGCTCAAGGGCGCGGTCGAGGCGGCCGGCGTGGGCGACGTCCTTGACGCGGTGCTGTCGGTGGACGTTCTCAGGATGTTCAAGCCGCGGCCGGAGGTCTATGCCCTGGTCACACAGCATTTCGGCTGCGCGCCCGCCGACGTGACCTTCGTCTCTTCCAACCGCTGGGACGTGATGGCCGGTGTCTCGGTCGGCTTCCACGGATTCTGGGTCAACCGCGGCAAGATGCCGGACGAATATGCCGACTTCCCGCCGGAGCAGATCGTAAGCGACCTCAATTCGCTGGCCGCCGCGGCCTAGTACTTGGAATCAGGTACTTGGCACGTGCGTGTCCCGGGCGCACTGCAGTACAAAGTACTGCAGCGCAGAACCGGGACCGTCACGGACGCGGAGTCTGGAACGGTCCCGGCTCTGCGATGCAGCGTCATACGCCGCATCGCGTCCGGGACAAAGCGCAGACCAGTTGCGTCGGCGCAACAGGCTGGCGGACGCCGACACCAGTGCCTATATCCGCCTCGCCCATGCCGCCGATCATTTCCATTGCCAATCTTTCCAAGAGCTATGCGTCCGGTTTCCGGGCGCTGAAGGATGTCAATCTCGACATCCGGCGCGGCGAGATCTTCGCCCTGCTCGGCCCCAACGGCGCCGGCAAGACCACGCTGATCGGCATCATCTGCGGCATCGTGCGGCCGACCTCCGGAACGGTGACGGTCGACGGGCACGACATCGTCAAGGACTATCGCGCGACGCGCGCGCTGATCGGCCTGGTCCCGCAGGAACTGACGAACGACATCTTCCAGACGGTGTGGCACACCGTCACCTTCAGCCGCGGCCTGTTCGGCAAGCCGCCCAATCGGGCGCATATCGAGAAGGTGCTCAAGGCGCTGTCGCTGTGGGACAAGAAGGACGAGACCATCCGCACCCTCTCGGGCGGCATGAAGCGGCGCGTGCTGATCGCCAAGGCGCTCGCGCACGAGCCCCGCATCCTGTTCCTGGACGAGCCGACCGCCGGCGTCGACGTCGAACTGCGCAAGGACATGTGGCAGGCGGTGCGGAGCTTGCGCGATTCCGGCGTCACCATCATCCTCACCACGCATTACATCGAGGAAGCCGAGGACATGGCCGACCGCGTCGGCGTCATCAACAAGGGCGAGATCGTCCTGGTCGAGGACAAGAACGAGCTGATGCGCAAGCTCGGGCGCAAGCAGCTCGTCCTGCACCTGCACCACAGGCTCGACGCGCTGCCGCCGGGGCTCGCCCGCCACGATCTCACGCTCGGCAATGACGGGACCGAACTGGTCTTCACCTATGACACCAAGGGCGAGCGCACCGGCGTCACCGGCCTGCTCGCCGACCTGAACGAGGCCGGCATCCGGTTCCGCGACCTGCACACGGTGCAGAGCTCGCTGGAAGAGATTTTCGTCGAACTGGTGCGCGAACGATGATCAATTACCGGGCGATCCAGTCGATCTATGTGCAGGAGATGACGCGCACCGGGCGCACCATCTTCCAGAGCATCGTCTCGCCGGTCCTGTCGACCTCGCTCTATTTCGTCGTGTTCGGGGCGGCGATCGGCTCGCGCATCTCGCAGATCGAGGGCGTCGCCTACGGCGCCTTCATCGTGCCGGGGCTGATCATGCTGACGCTGCTCACCCAGAGCACGATGAACGCCTCGTTCGGCATCTATTTCCCGCGCTTCACCGGCACGATCTACGAAATCCTGTCGGCGCCGGTTTCGGGCCTTGAAATCGCGCTCGGCTTCGTCGGGGCGGCGGCCACCAAGTCGGTCATCCTCGGCGTCATCATCCTGGCGACCTCCTGGCTGTTCGTGCCGCTGTCGATCGCACACCCGTTCTGGATGGCCGCCTACCTGGTGCTGACGGCGGCGACCTTCAGCCTGCTGGGCTTCATCATCGGCATCTGGGCCGACGGCTTCGAGAAATTGCAGATCGTGCCGCTGCTGGTGATCACGCCGCTGACCTTCCTGGGCGGCACCTTCTATTCCATCAGCGTGCTGCCGCCGCTCTGGCAGAAAATCACCCTGTTCAACCCGGTCGTCTATCTGATCAGCGGCTTCCGCTGGAGTTTCTTCGAGGTCGCCGACGTGAGCCCGGCCGTCAGCCTGGGCGTGACGCTGGCCTTCATGAGCGCGTGCCTTGCCGTCATCTGGTGGATATTCAAGACGGGGTACAAGCTCAAGACCTAGGCGTCATCGTGTCATAGCGATCCCGCCAAAAGCGGGGTTGCACCACCATGCGTGGTTGAATACAAACCCCGCTCCCGCAGCCGATCATGTCGGCGCGGGCCTTACCCGCAACCGG
>Ga0180222_1003035_pt1 | contig 11736 bp, 8 predicted proteins | sample eDN5th37CKraftOP_FD_151336 | JGI IMG/M metagenome (GOLD analysis project Ga0180222, IMG submission 151336) | Enriched Organic Plus compost microbial communities from Emeryville, California, USA - eDNA 5th pass 37_C Kraft OP (version 2) (version 2) ... | reverse complement strand
GCGCTTCACCGGTGATGTTGTCGCGCCAGGCGTACATCGTCGGGTCGGATGCCTTCACCCGGCCCGGGGCGACAGCGACCATCGAGCCTTGCGATTTCGGGTCGCCGTGGACGACCAGCCAGATCGTCCGATCGCTGCGCGCGGTCATGCCGCCGAGCGCGGCATCGGTGAGTACAGCGTCCCCGCGGTGGTCGTCGGCGCTGGTGGTCTTACTCGCGGGGGGACGCCGACGACTCGATGCACGGGGAGTGGACGGGGGCGTCGGGGTGCCACTGCGCAGGCTGTGCCCGCACCTGCGGCATGCCGCGCCGGTCATGACGAGCCACTTGCAGCCCGGGCAGATCACACGGTCCCCTCGGTCGAGGAGTTCCTGCGCGGAGAACTGGGTCATGGCGCGAAGGTACGAGGGCCGTTCACCACTTCACCGCGGACCGGACGGACGAAGCATCACAGAGAAGGTTCGGGAATTCGCAACCGCCGGTGGAGAACCACTCGATGAGAATGGCCGGCATCCGTGCCAGCTACCAGTGGTAGCAACGACTGAAACACTGTCGGTGAGCGTCTCTAGCGTTGCGGTCACCAGTTCACGACGAGCCACCAGGAGAGAGCTCCATGTCCCCCATCGCGTCTCGACCCAGCGCCAACGTCGCCCGTTTCGTTGCTTACGATCGCAACCCGATGCGGATCGGTAACCCGGAGGATGGCACCGCGATCTCGGTTCGGGCGGAGACGTTCGTCGAGGAGTACGCCTCGATCGCGATCAAGGACTTCGTCGAGAAGTCCAACGGCGACGGCTTCGACACCGTGTACGTGAAGTTCGACGCCGCGTCGACCGGGGCGCAGGGCATGCAGCACGACTTCGGTGCCTCCGCTGAGCCGGGCGGTGCTCTCGCAGCTCGTCTGCGCAAGGCGTTCGAGACGAGCACGCCGGTGTACGTGGCGATCGAGACCCGTCGCCGCAAGCACGTGGAGAAGAAGCGTGACGAGCCGATCGACCCGCGGACCCCGATCCACACGCTGCGCGGCGCCACTGGCGAGTCGCTGTCGGGGCAGCCTCAGGCGACCAAGGCGAACTGCGTGAAGGTCATCGTCGCTGCCGGTTCCGTCGACGACCCCGCCGACACCGCGATCGCGTCGGATAAGGACCTGCGTTCTGACATCAGCGAGTGGCCCCAGCTGCGCGCCAACAAGCTCGGGGATCTGCCGCCGGAGGGCTGGCGGTGCCTGGTGGCCGACGGCAAGCGCACCGGTGGCATCACGAACACGACCCCGACCGGTGGCAGCGCGGATGTCGATGCGATCGCAGAAGCGGTCGCTGGGAAAATCGCCAGGGCGAAGGGCGGACCGGCCCGCCAGTCGCAGGCTGCCGCCAGCAGTGTCGTGCGCGGTCGGCCGGGTCTGGTCGCGGAGGCGAAGGCATGGGAGCCGGTGAACAGCGATGGTCGCCCGAACATGGGCTCGTACCTCGCGGCGAAGCTGCGGGCCACCCACCAGTCGGCGGTGTACCTGTTCCAGGACGCGGTGACTGCGGTCGAGGAGTCCGAGCAGCCCGAGTTGACCGAGGAGCAGTCCCTCGAGCATGTGTGGCAGCTGACCGAATTGCTGCTGTGGCTCGCTGACCAGGTGCAGAAGCACGTCGTCGGCGCGGTCAACCGGAACGAGACGTCCCACAAGGAAGCGGGCCAATGGGTGCAGCAGGTGATCACGACCCGCTACCCGTACGCGGTCGAGCACATCACCGACGACCGCGCACGCCGTGAGTGGGTGAAGGTCGTCGGGAAGGCGGCAACAGAGGACTTCGCGCGCACGCAGCGAATGATGGCGGCTTACCTGAAGATTGACCTCGAACCGGCCACGGAGCCACAGAATCCACGTGCAGGGCGCGGGCAGAACACCGCGGCACAGCCGTCCCAGAATGGCGGCGACTCGCCTGCGCAGCGGCAGCCGAGCGGCGGCGAGAGCGCACCGGTACAGCAGGTCCAGCAGCCCCGGCCAGTGACCGCCGGTGAGGATCCGGACGCGGTGACCGCGTGGAAGAACCTGGCGGACGCGTGCGGCATGAGCGACTACATCGACGACCTGCGCTTCATCCTCAAGGCCACCTTCAAGGTACCCACCGGCGTGCTCCGCGAGATCGAGGCCAGCGCCTTCACTCGCCAGGTCGCGCAGTGGGCCGCCGACCCGATGGCTTTCCGCCAGCAGGCGGGCCAGGCATTCAACAACGACCCGGAGAACCGCAAAGCCAGCTGACAGCAGCACCTTCCGGGCGTAGGTCGCCGGATCTGAAACACCCGCCACCTGCGCCCGGGACGCTCGACCCACTACCACCGCACCATCACACGAAAGGCACCACCATGGCAGGCGACACCGTCCTTACCATCGTCGGCAATCTGACAGCCGACCCCGAGCTGCGATTCACCCCTGCGGGCGCCGCAGTCGCGAACTTCACCGTGGCGTCCACGCCCCGCAACTTCGACCGGCAGTCGAACGAGTGGAAGGACGGCGAGGCACTGTTCATGCGCTGCACCATCTGGCGCGAGGCTGCCGAGAATGTCGCCGAGACGCTGACCCGCGGCTCACGGGTGATCGTGCAGGGGCGCCTCAAGCAGCGTTCGTACGAAACCCGGGAGGGTGAGAAGCGCACCGTCGTCGAGCTCGAGGTCGACGAGATCGGCCCCTCCCTACGCTACGCCTCCGCGAAGGTCACCAAATCCGGCCGCAGCGGCGGAACCGGGGGTGGCTTCAGCGGCGGGCAGCCCCACTCCGGCGACGGTGCGCCGACCGACGACCCGTGGGGAAGTTCCCCGCAGAACGGCAACTACACCGGCGCCAACGCCGGTGGAAGCGACGGGCCGCCGTTCTGATCCGACCATCTATCCCGACGGCGGCAGGCGCCAATCCTGGTGTCTGCCGCCGTTTCCTGTGAAGGGAGCAGCCATGACGCGCGCCAGCGACACCACCGACGGTCCGGGAACCGGGTGCCCTCACTGCGGCAACCCCGGCCCGGCGCTACCGGAGGGCACTGACGACGACGGCCAGACCTGGTTCGCCGACGGCGACATCAGAGTGGACAACACCGGACATTGGGGACCGACCGTGTACGTCCGGGGTGTCGAGACGACCTCCAAGGGGCTCCGCGCGGAGGCGATGGAGATGCTGGCCGCCGCTCGGGCCGTTGAACTTGCCACCAGAAACCGCCGGTGAAAGGCCCAGCGGACAGACGGCACCGATGAGTGAGCCCCGGTCACCCATTGGATGACCGGGGCTCGCTTGCTGGGGAGATTGTCAGCGCTGCGCTTGCTCGCCGGGCTTGAGCTGGCGGGCTTGGACGCCGAAGAACAGCACGGCGATCAGACCTGAGGTGACCATGGGTAACCCGGTAGTCCACGAGATGCTGGGCTGGAAGATCAGAACGACACCAAGGACCGCAAGCAGTGCTCCAAAGATCGCGAGTCGCACGGCTCGACGGCGAGTGAACACCCTGTCGACCTGCGTCATGAGTTCCTGTTCGTTCGTCATCGCCCCTCCGCGATCGGTTCGGTCTCTCTCGTTCTGATGTCGTCAGGAACCTATCCCGCATGTGTGACAAGAGTTGTGGTCGACAGCGGGGGCACGGCCAGGCTCAGTCGTCATCCCAGACCAGGTTGTGCAGGCGCATCGCTTCGACCAGGTCGGGGTCGTGCTCTTCGACAGGTCCGTAGTCGAGCACCATGACGTTCTTGCTGACCGGTCCATCGCCGGGACGCTCGTACAGCGCCCAGAGCACCAGGCCGTCACCGTGCCGAGATTCGAACTGGATGCCGGCCACCGGCTCACCGTCCGGATCGGTGAGCGGGTTGATCCACTGGGAGATCGCCTGGGTCAGGGCACGCGGCCGGCCGTCGCGGATCGCCGCGGTGTCGAGATCGAGCAGACCGAGCCGGATCGCATGCGGCCGGAACAGGGTTCGCAAGGTGGCCACCGACTCGGCGTCGCCGGGCACGACGAACCATCCGGTGATCGTGCCGCTGCCGGTCACCCGGGACGACATCCACGACCGCGGGACACGACCCGGCGCGATGGTGGGGAACTCGCCCTCGTCGTCGTCGACGATCTCATCGAGCGCGGCGCTGAGCTCCTCACTCTTACGGGCGTAGGCGAGGACCTCGAGATAGCAGGACAGGCGGGTCGCCCCGACGTACAGGGTTCGCCACACCCCCGCCGGATCGTCCCAGCGGCCGGTGAAACGCCCGTCGGTGGCGAACTCCCACGGTGTCCACTCCCACGAGGTCGGCGGGTAGCCGACCCGGTAGGCGGCCGCGCCGGCGACGTGGACGCAGCGGACATCGCCGCGCGGGGTGGAGATCAGCGTGCGGTCCGGTGCGGTCATCCGACCGCCGCGAACTGCCGGGCCGCTGCGAGGACCTTCGGGCCGACGTCGGACAGGTCGCCTTCGCGCAGCAGCAGCGCCGGCGGGCGGTCGTCGAGGATCGGGTTCAGGCCCTGGAACCAGGTCTGGGCCACCGCGGGGGTATCGCGTTCTGCGATCAGGCGGGCGGCGCGGTAGGCGATGCGGAGGCGTTCGACGTCGGTGTCGTTGTTGATGGTGCGGGTGCCCTCGGCCCACTGGCGGACCGCGCGGGTTTCCTTCACCTTCCCCAGGTAGGCGACCAGCTTGGCGCCGAGCAGCTCACGCAGCGCGGTGACCAGTTCCGATTGGGTCATGCGGGCGGCGTCGTTGTAGGCGGCGAGGTCAGGGCGTGGGTGTGCGGTTGTCATAGCAATCCACCTCCTGATCACATGGTAAATCACATAGGCAATGCTGACCATCTCCCAGGATGCTTGAAAGGGGTACGCCTCGACCTCAGGAGTGCGGACTTGAGCAACCAGAGGGGTGGCGAGCCCTTGCCGTTCGTGGGCGCGCCCGACCGAGGGTGATGGCACACCAAAGAGACGAGGACGCGATGGGTAGTAATAAGCACCGGTAACGTCTATGCGGCATAGGCAGTACGACGGGGATCAACCCCGGTGATTCAGGGAGAGCACGTGGCATCGGTACACGAGGTGATCGAGGCGTTCCGCAAGGCCCCGTCGAACTCCGAACGTGGGACGAAGTTCGAGCAGCTCATGGTTCGCTACTTTCAGCTCGATCCGATGCTCTCGCAGCAGTACGACCAGGTGTGGCGGTGGATCGACTGGCCCGGCCGCGACGGCAAACCCGACACCGGCATCGACCTGGTCGCCCGCGAACGCGACACCGGCGCGTACACGGCGATCCAGTGCAAGTTCTACGAGCCGACCTCGACACTGAGCAAGGTCGACATCGACTCGTTCTTCACCGCGTCAGGCAAGAAGCCGTTCACCAACCGGATCATCATCTCCACCACCGACCGGTGGGGGAAACACGCCGAAGCCGCCCTCGAAGACCAACAGACGCCGGTGCAGCGGATCGGGCTGGCGGAGATCGCCGAATCCCCCATTGAGTGGAACATCGAGGACTTCACCGACGGGATCCCCGAGGTCAGCCTCGCCGAAGCCGTCCGGCACGAGCCGCGCCCGCACCAGATCGAGGCCATCGAGAAGGTCTTCACAGGGTTTGCTGCCGGCAACGAGCGCGGCAAGCTCGTCATGGCCTGCGGTACCGGCAAGACCTTCACCGCATTGAAGATCGCCGAACGCACCGCCGCCGAGCAGGGCGGATCGGCCCGGATCCTGTTCGCCGTCCCCTCCATCTCCCTGCTGTCACAGACCCTGCGGGGGTGGACCGCCCAGACACAACTGGACCTGCGGGCGTTCGCGGTGTGCTCCGATACCAAGGTCTCCCGAGCCGCCGAGGACATCGCAGTGCACGATGTCGCGATCCCCGTCACCACCGACCCCGCAGTGTTGGCCGCGGAAATGGAACACCGCAAACGCGCCAAGGGCCTGACGGTGGTGTTCACCACCTACCAATCCCTTCCGGTGGTCGCCGAAGCCCAAAAGAACGGAGTTGACCCGTTCGACCTGGTGATCTGCGACGAGGCGCACCGCACCACCGGTGCCACTGCCGCCGGGGCGGACGAGTCGAACTTCGTGCGCGTGCACGACGGTGACTACCTCAAGGCAGCGCGCCGGCTGTACATGACCGCAACCCCACGGATCTTCGACGAAAAGGTCAAGGACAAGGCCGACGAACACTCCGCCGAGCTGTACTCGATGGACAACGAAGACCTGTTCGGGCCGGAACTCCATCGCCTGTCCTTCGGCGAAGCCGTCGACCGCGGACTACTCACCGATTACAAGGTCATCGTCCTGACGGTGGACGAGTCGGTGATGGCTGGCCCGCTGCAGGAACAACTGTCCGGGGATCATTCCGAGCTGCGTCTCGACGACGCGTCGCGGATCATCGGCTGTTGGAACGGCCTCGCCAAACGCGCCGGGCAGACCCCCGACGGCGCCAGCTTTACGCCAGGTGAGGCACCGATGCGCCGGGCGGTGGCATTCGCCAAGGACATCGCCGCCTCCACCCAGCTTGCCGACGTGTTCCCCTCGGTGGTCGACTCCTACCGCGATCTGCTCGAATCCAGCGAAAATGACGGGCACCGCATCGACGACACCAACCGGGATCTGCGCTGCGAGGTCCACCACGTCGACGGCACCTTCAACGCTCTCGAACGCAACAAAGAACTCGCCTGGCTCAAAGCCCCCATCCCCGACGGCGAATGCCGCATCCTCTCCAACGCCCGCTGCCTGTCCGAAGGCGTCGACGTCCCGGCCCTCGATGCGGTGCTATTCATGCACCCCCGCAATTCCGTGGTGGACGTGGTGCAGTCCGTCGGGCGGGTCATGCGCCTGAACCCCGGCAAGGACTACGGCTACATTATCCTGCCCGTCGCCGTACCCGCCGGCGTCGCACCTTCCCAAGCACTCTCGGACAACCGCCGCTTCAAGGTCGTCTGGCAAGTCCTCAACGCCCTACGGGCGCACGACGACCGGTTCAACGCGATGGTCAACTCCATCGCCCTCAACACCAACAACGACGTGGTCAAGACCGGCCAGGGCACGGACCGGCTCCTCGGCGGACACATCGGACCCACCACCGCGGGCGACGAAAGCCTGATCGACGGAAGCGGTGGAACGGCGACCGGCGTCGCCGATGGCTCCCCAGACGATGGGAAGCTCGCGCAGCAGATGGCGTTGTTCTCTTTGTCGGAGTGGCAGGAAGCGATCTACGCCAAGATCGTCGACAAGGTCGGCACCCGCGCCTACTGGGAGGACTGGGCCGCCGATGTCGCCGACATCGCCGCCGCCCAGATCACTCGCATTCGCGCTCTCCTCGCCAGCGCCAACACCGAGATCAAGGACGCGTTCGCCCAGTTCTTGCAAGGTCTACGGGACAATCTCAACGATTCGATCACCGAAGACGACGCGACCAGCATGCTGTCCCAGCATCTGATTACCAAACCGGTCTTCGACGCTCTATTCGCCGGCCACGACTTCGCTTCCCACAACCCGGTCTCCCGCGTCATGCAAGCCATGGTCGATCGTCTCGATGACTCCGGTCTTGAAGCCGAAACCCACAAGCTCGACAGCTTCTACGCCTCGGTACGCGTCCGCGCCTCCGAAGTCACAAGCGCCGATGGCAAACAGCAGGTCATCGCCGAACTGTATGAGAAGTTCTTCCGCCTTGGCTTCAGAAAACAATCCGACGCCCTCGGCATCGTCTACACCCCCGTCGAAGTCGTCGACTTCATACTCCGCGCCGCCGACCAGGCCTCCCGTGACGCGTTCGGCCGCGGCCTCACGGATGAGGGGGTGCATATCCTCGATCCGTTCACCGGCACCGGCACGTTCCTGACCCGACTGTTGCAGTCGGGTCTGATCCGGCCCGAGGACCTCGCGCGGAAGTATGCGAATGAGTTGCATGCCAACGAGATCATGCTCCTCGCCTACTACATCGCCGCTGTTAACATCGAGACCACCTTCCACGCACTGGCCAGCGGCGACAGTCCAGCGACCTACCAGCCATTCGAGGGAATCGTCCTGGCCGACACCTTCCAGATCACCGAGGACGGCGACAGCCTCGACGCAGTGATGTTCCCGCAGAACAACGACCGTATCCTTCGCCAGAACGCCACCCCCATCAACGTGGTCATCGGCAACCCGCCGTATTCGGTGGGGCAGACATCGGCGAACGATCTCAACGCAAACGTCTCCTACCCGACGCTGGACAAGCGAATCGCCGACACTTACGCCAAGCGGTCAACCGCGACGAACAAGAACAGTCTTTACGACTCCTACCTGCGCGCATTTAGGTGGGCAACAGACCGCATCGGTGACGCCGGTATCGTTGCCTTCGTTTCCAACGGTGGTTGGATCGACGGCAACACGGCCGACGGGATCCGTTTGTCCCTCGCCGATGAGTACTCCCACGTCTACGTCTACAACCTGCGCGGTAATCAGCGCACCGCCGGCGAACTCTCCCGTAAGGAGGGCGGCAAGATCTTCGGTTCAGGAAGCCGCAACACTGTCGCCATCCTCATCGGCGTCAAGAACCCCACGCACACAGGCCCCTGCGAGATCTTCTACCGCGACATCGGGGATTATCTCACCCGCGAAGAAAAACTACGGATCGTCGCTGACAGCACCCTAACTGGCATCGACTGGCAGACCATCACCCCCAACACTCACGGCGACTGGACCAACCAACGCAACGACGACTACCTCGCTTGGCCCGCCATCGGGGAGAAGAACGCGAAGCCAGGACAGGTCACCTTATTCTCTACTCTCTCGCGCGGACTCGAAACTGCAAGAGATGCTTGGGTGTATAATTTCTCTCGCGCAGAACTCACTGCGAATGTTCAGCGGCTTATCGATAATTACAACGATCAACTTCAGCCGTTCAATGAATACTGCCGAGCAAACGGGATCACTCAGCCTAAAGAGGCCGACGTAAACGATTACCTCTCCGCGAATCCACCTGCTGCCCAGCCTGATTACATAAAATGGTCATCTAGCCTCAAACAACACCTAAGCCGCGGGACAGTTGCGAAACACCGCGACGATGCGTTACGGCATTGCCTTTATCGGCCATTCAGCCGTCAGCATGCCTACTTCCATTCAGTCGTGAACCACCGGCAGGGGGAACTCGCATCAATGTTCCCGACGCCTCATCACGTAAATTTCGGAATGGTCGTGATGGGACCGCGCCCTGCCGCAGATTTTGCTGTTCTCATGACGGACAGAGTCCCTGAAGTTGCTCTATATACCTATACGATCCAGTTCTTCCCTCGCTGGACCTACGTACGAGCCGAGGCTCCCGAAGGAGAACTCGACCTCGGTAACCCCAGCGAAGAAGTGGACCCGTACGGCTACTGTCGGGTCGACAACGTCACCGACGACATCCTTGCTCTGTACCGCGGTGTGGTCGGAAACCAGACTACCAAGGACGACATATTCTATTACGTCTACGGCCTGCTTCACGATCCGGCTTATCGACAGACATATGCAGCGGATCTGAAGAAGACGCTCCCGCACATCCCGACCCCCACGTCACGGGAACGGTTCGAACAGCTCACTGAGGCCGGACGACGCCTCGCGAACCTACATATCGGTTACGAGACCGTCGAGCCGTACCCACTGAATACGCAGCTCAAGAAGGGAGCTTCCGCGGACGAGCGGGAGACCTGGCGGGTGTCGAAGCTCAAGTGGGGCAAGAAGAAGGACCATGCAACAGGCAAGAGCGTCGACGACCATACCACCATCGTCTACAACCCGAAGGTCACCGTCGCCGGTATTCCCGAGGACGCCGAACGGTACATACTTGGTTCCCGGTCGGCGTTGGCGTGGATCCTCGACCGCTATCAGGTCAAGATCGACAAGGATTCGGGCATTGTCAATGACCCGAACGACTGGTGCGAAGAACACGACGATCCGAGCTACATCGTGGATCTGATCAGGCGCGTCACTACGGTGGCCGTCGAGACGATGAAGATCGTGGATTCGCTCGCATGAGTTTCGCGGCTATGTCTTTGACCGCGGGGGTTTCGACCGAGGGCGTGAAGGATCACTGGGGGCGATGCTCGCTTTTCGCCGGGAAAGTAAACCCAGGAGGACCGACTGTGGGGACCTTGCTCAGATGACCCGGGGGTGGAATGCTCAGGCAGCTGTCGTGGCGTGCTGCGCCGTGGCTGTTGTCGGCGTAAGCGCCTGCGGTTCACCAGCTCCCATCCCGACTATTCCGAATGTTGTGGGCCTTCAGCTCGACAATGCGCACAACGTACTGAAGGACGCGGGGTACGAAAAGTTCGACGATATTGACGCCCTTGGTGATCGGGCACCACTGTGGGACGCGAACTGGGCGGTGGTGAAGCAAGCGCCCTCGGACGGTATGCCACTGGAATACAGCGGCGTCGTCCGGCTCGACGTGATGAAGAAGGACGACTCCGAGATTCGTGACTTCCTGCCCCAGGACTCACCTGTACTCGCCGAGATCGATCGACGTGACGCTGACCGAGCGCGCCGACAGGAGGAAGAGGAGCGGCGTCGGGCCGAGGAGGTGAACAAGCCGTTGGATTGCAGTGAACCTACCTTCGAGATCGTCGTTGAGACCTGGGAGATCGAGCAGGCCCCAAATTCCTTCCCTGCCGAGTTCACACGTGGTGATGTTCGCGTCCGAATCACCAATAAGTCCGAACACAAGATCGACACCAAGGGTGTTGTCTTTGCTACCGGGTGGCGTGATCCGACCGGCCGGACTCGGTCGACTCGCGAGATCGGCGGCTTACCGATGGCAACGGAGGTGGTCCCGGACCCGTCGAACAAACTCTCCCCCTGGGAGACTCTTAGGCCTCGTGAGACGAAGGAGTTCTCACGTACCTTCCTGACTTCTTTCGAGCGATACCAGACGGACGGAGCAGCTCCGTGGGTGGACGAGGCGTTTGTCGACTGGCGGTTTTCCAACCCGGATCTCGAAGAGTTGTGTCAAAAGGAACGCCAAGCCGGTCCCCCATGACCACCACGAAGTACCACCTGAAGGGTTCAAAGGTACCGATAGAAGACCGGACGCGCGGAAAGTTTCGCTAATCCCTTGCCGTCGCCCATAACTTAGGTCTGATCCGACCGAACTTCGGCTTGGTCGTGCATGCCCCCCAAGCGCCTCGCCCCCTGCGTGGGCTTCTCACGAAGCGAGCTGAGGCTGCTGGTACCGACAACCTGTGGCGCCGGGCTCTGGGCCCTAATCATCTCTCCTGCAAGTCCTGGGACCGGATCCGGTTAGCCTCCGCACATCGACCGGACCGTATGTGGAACCGACATTCCCTGAGCAGTACTCCGCAGGCATTCTGCCGGTCGACCGACCGCGTAGAAGTGGATAATCAGAGAACTACGGTGTGGCCGTCCTGTTCGTCGACTGGGAGGCCGGAGCCGATGCCCACCCGATCCAAATTCGGTGCCCGCGCGGGTGCCGCCGCCAAGGCGAAGGCGAAGCAGAAGGGAACCGAAGTCCTACGAGACTGGCTGACCCTGACCTGGTTCACCGACTCGACTCCCCTGCTCGGCCTGCGCCGGTCAGTGTGGAACTGGCTTCTGCTCGTCGCCACCGCGGCGACCGGCTACCTATCCGGCGCCACGATGCCGCTCCTGATCGCAGGCCTGCTGCTCCTCGGCGGTGCGGTGACCGTCGGGAGGGCCATGCGAGTGATGCCGGCCCGCCGGCGGTTCGTCGAATGCCTGGTGGAGGACACCCGACAGGTCGCCGGGCATCCCCGCTCCACCACA
>Ga0180222_1003033_pt1 | contig 11742 bp, 9 predicted proteins | sample eDN5th37CKraftOP_FD_151336 | JGI IMG/M metagenome (GOLD analysis project Ga0180222, IMG submission 151336) | Enriched Organic Plus compost microbial communities from Emeryville, California, USA - eDNA 5th pass 37_C Kraft OP (version 2) (version 2) ... | reverse complement strand
TCGGGGAGCATCCTTTCGCTGGCGGTGCGGCCCGCATACGCCACCAGGAGCGGCGCTGATACTTCAACAACGCTTATGTCCTGACATACGTACATTGCCGCGCTCGGCTGAGTTTAGATCGTTCTAGGGATGTGCGCAAGGTCACATTTGGTGTGGCTGCCCGTGACTAGCGCTTGGAGGGAGCGGGGCCTGTCGAACTCCGGATGATCAGTTCGGGATCACGCTCGACGATGCGCGGCGGACCTGCGTCGGCGGAACCCATCCGATCGATCGCGAATTGGACGGCACACCGGGCAAGTTCCTCGGTGTTCTGGCGGACGGAGGTCAAGTCGACATGGGCAAGGCTGGCAAGTCGACTGTTGTCGTATCCGACTATCGACACCTGACCGGGCACCATCACGCCATTGCGGCGGAATTCGTCGAGCAACCCGACCGCACATCGATCGTTGCCGGCGATGACCGCGGTCGGTAACTGCGCGCTCGCAAGCAGGCTCCGTGCCGCCGCAGAACCGGATGATTCGCTGTAGTCGCCGGGCACGACTCGAGCCCACTCCTCCAGCCCGTGGGCGGCCATCGCCTCCCTATAGCCACGCCGTCGCTCCGTCGCGCCAGGAAGCTCGCCCCCGTCGACGTGAACGATCTCCTCGTGACCTAGCGAGACGAGGTGGCTAACTGCAAGGCGCACGCCCTCGTCGTCGGCGGTATGCACTGCGTCAACGCGGGCCTTGGTGGGAACCCGCCCGATCTCCACAACCGGTAGCTCTCGGGAAAACTCGCCCAGAGAGGCCTCACTTACCCCAAGTAGGATCGCGGCCGCACAACGGGACGCGACTAGCGCGTCGAACGCCTGGCGCTCGTCACGCGTGGGGACGACGGCGCTGAGGACCACGTTGTAGCCCGCAAGTTCGGTGCTCGCGTAGATGCTCTCGATCAGATCGGCGTGAAACGGTTCACGCGCCCTGAACACCACACCGATGAGCCCGCTGCACTGGCGTCGCAGTAACTGGGCGGCCATGTCTGGGCGATACCCGAGCAGTTCGGCCGCCCGTCGCACACGTTCCCGGGAATTCGCGCTCGGCCCAGGTGCATCGCGGATCACCAACGACGCGGTCGCTCGCGAGACCTCCGCTAGGCGCGCCACGTCAATCAGCGTGGGGCGTCGAGATCGCGAGCCCGACGACGACTGGACCATGGTTTCCCCCTTCACGGTCGTCGCACCGATGAGGTGGGAGACCGGATAGTCCTCGGCATCGCTCATTATAAGATCGATCCAAATCCATGTTGACGTTATCGCGTGTGACGCGCATCATGGTGTCCACGAGTTTAGAACGTTCTAAGTGAAGGGGGTGAGATGCGAAGACGAGGTAACTGGAATCGGACGTGTAGATCGGCGCCCACAAACCGAATCGATCGACCAGCGTTCCGGCTCCAACCCCGTCAAAGTGAGCGATGGGTCGGTGTTCCCTGCGCGTCTTCCGGGAATTCCCGCGTACCGCAACCGGTCTACGTCGCACTACCCGTTTCAATACGTACCGAGCTTGCCCAGCTACTGGAACCTCGGGCGGTTAGATTGCGCGAGAGTCTGTTTAAACCAGCCACCGCTTGTGCATCAGCCACCGCTTGTGCGCACAGCATCGAACATGATGGTGCTGCCGATCCCAACATCCCCACTGCTCTCGAAACAATCTGCTACTCAGCTGGACTCGACCAAGACTCTGCTCACCGAACACCTCCTCTTCCGCAGACTGCCGGTGCACATCTGTCGGCCTGCGACCATGCCAGCGACCCTTTCCGTGAGCGTCGACGTAGCCAAGACAATCGAAAGTTACGGCCGAAACTTGCACTCCAACCAAAGAAATCGCCTTCCGCTGGGCAGGATATTCGTCCGACCCCCAACGTGTGATCCATACACTCTGCTCCGCACGCCTGGCCTCCCAACGAAGGGTGTCCTCTTATGTCCCACGGCTTTTTGCCATCCGGCCCCAGCCGCGTCGCTCTGCCGCCGCTGAGCGCTGGTCCACATCAACGGCAGCTCGACCTGATCGCCATCGTCGCGACGCTGGGCGGTCTGCTCTTCGGCTACGACACCGGTGTTATCAACGGTGCACTGGAGCCGATGAAGGAAGACCTTGGTCTGACGACTGTTACCGAAGGAGCAGTCACCGCGACCCTGCTTGTCGGTGCCGCACTGGGCGCCGCAGTCGGCGGGAAAATGAGCGACTCCATCGGACGGAAGAAATCGCTGATCATCATCGCACTTCTGTTCACGGTCGGCACTCTTGGGGGTGTCTTCGCACCAAACATCGAGGTAATGCTGCCCGCGCGTGTCATTCTCGGATTCGCCGTCGGCGCTGCGTCTGTGACGGTTCCAGTCTATTTGGCGGAGCTAGCTCCAACAGAACGACGGGGTACCCTCAGCGGCCGCAACGAACTTGCGATCGTGGTCGGCCAGGCGGCCGCCTTCGCAATCAACGCTTTGATCTACTCGCTGTGGGGAGACCACGCGGGTGTGTGGCGTTACATGCTTGCAGTTGCGGCGGTACCGGCAGCAGCGCTCTTCGTCGGCATGCTGCGTATGCCGGAGTCTCCGCGCTGGCTGATATCCAAGGAACGGCACGACGATGCCCTTGCGGTCCTGATGTTGGTCCGATCGGAGGAACGGGCACGCGCTGAGATGGCCGAAGTCGAGCACTTGGCTGAAGAAGAAGCCGAGGCTCACGTCGGCGGGTTGTCGTCCCTCGGGGTTCCGTGGATACGGCGGCTCGTGCTGATCGGATGCGGGCTTGCGGCCGCGCAGCAGCTCACGGGCGTCAACTCGATCATGTATTACGGAACCCAAATGCTGCAGGAGGCCGGCTTCTCTTCGTCCGCTGCCATAGTTGCCAATATCGCCAACGGTGTGACCGCCGTGATAGGTGGGTCGATCTGCCTGTTCCTGCTCATCGACCGGGTGCCTCGACGCAGCTTCATCCTCTGGGGATTCATCTCCACAACGACGGTCCATGGCTGCATCGTCGTGGCCGCATCTGCCCTTCCCGAAGGAACTACGCGGGCAATCGTCATCCTCGCCCTATCCGTCACATTCGTATTCTTCGTACAGCTGACCCTCAATGTCCCTGTGTGGGTGTGCCTTTCCGAAATGTTCCCCCTGCGACTCCGCGGGTTCGGCATGGGCGTGAGCGTGATGGTCATGTGGCTAGTGAACGCCGGACTGGCATTCGCAGTCCCGTCGGTTGTAGCGTTCGCAGGCCTACAAGGTGTCTTCGGCATCTTCCTCACGGTCGGCGCCGTCATCGTCCTGTTTGTCTGGAAGTTCCTCCCTAACACCAGCGGCCGCTCGCTAGAGGAACTCGAGGAGTCTTTCGCGGCAGGCCAGTTCCCCTGACCTAGCTTGGGCCAAATCCGCTTTGAACGACATACATCTCAATCGGAAAGGACATCATGGAATTCGCACTGTTTGGTTGTGGACGCATAGGACGCGTTCATGCTGAGTCCATCGCGCTGGAGCCGCGGGCCAACTTGGCCAGGGTCTGCGACGCGGTGAAGGACGCGGCGCGTGCGGTCGCTGAGACCTATGGCGGCCAGCCAGGCTCGGACATCGATGCGGCACTAGCGGACCCGAAGATCGAAGCGGTGGTAATCGCGGCACCGACACCTCTTCACGTGGACCTGTTGACCCGGTCAATCCAGGCCGGCAAGGCCGTACTTTGCGAGAAGCCAATCGATCTCGACATCGCCCGTGTGGACGAATGCCGGTCCCGGATCGGGTCCGGCAGTTCCAGGGTGATGGTGGGGTTCAACCGGCGGTTTGATCCGTCCTTCCGTACCGTACATTCCCGCGTTGCGGCCGGCGAGATCGGCCGACTGGAACAGTTGACGATCATCAGCCGGGATCCGGCCCCCTCGCCGGCGGAGTACTTGGCGACGTCGGGTGGTCTGTTCCGAGACATGACCATTCACGACTTTGACATGGCCCGCTTCTTCCTCGGTGACATCATGGAAGTATCGGCCTTGGGCAGCAATCTCGTAGCCGATTACATCGCCGACCTGGGCGACGTTGATGGCGCGGTGACGTCGCTGCGCGGCCGAGACGGCGCCTTGTGCACCATCATCAACAGCCGGCGTGCAACGTTCGGTTACGACCAACGACTGGAAGCATTCGGTTCACTCGGCATGCTGTCAGTGGATAATCTCCGTCCGGACGGGGTGCGAGCCTTCACCGCGGACAGCACCGAATCTGCCACACGGTACCTCGACTTCTTCCTCGACCGGTACACACCCTCGTATCGCGCGGAGCTGTCGCACTTCATCGACGCGATCAACGCCGGGACAGTCCCTGAGCCGGGATTTGACGACGGGCACGCGGCGCTGGCGGTCGCCAACGCCGCGGCGGAGAGCTTACGTACCGGCCGGACAGTCAAGGTCGACTCCGCAGCAACCGCCGATGACACCACCGCGACCGTCGGAGGTTCGCGATGACTCCAGTTCGGTGGGGCATGTTGTCGACGGCCGCGATAGGCACTGTGGTTGCGTCTGCGCTACGGAATTCACCTATCGCCGATCTGGCCGTGGTTGGTGGTCGCGATGGCGAACGTAGCCGTCGCTATGCCGAGAAGAACGGCATTGCCGACAATGTCGGCTCGTATGAGGCGCTACTCGCTCGGGATGATGTCGACGCTGTCTATATTCCCCTTCCGATCGCCCTGCATACCGAATGGACGGTCAAAGCTCTGCAGGCCGGAAAGCACGTACTGTGCGAGAAGCCGTTCGCACTCGATCCGACTGACGCCCAGCGTTGTTTCGATGCGGCAGAGGCCGCTGACCGGCTGTGCATCGAAGGTCTCATGTACCGCCACCACCCCCAAACCCAACTGGTTCGTCAACTGGTGGCCGACGGCGCCATCGGTCGTCTGGCGTATGTGCGTGCGGCCCTGACGGTTTCGGCGCCACCTGGCGACATCCGGCGAACGACGGCGCTCGGCGGTGGGGCATCCCTAGACCTCGGCTGCTACTGCATCAGCGCAATTCGGCTGTTTGCGGGACATCCGAAGCGAATCCATGCTGCGCAGGTACTCGACACTGCGGACGGTGCAGAGGGATCGGACCTGCGGCTGGCAGCCACGATGGAGATGGACGGCGGCGTACTGGCCCAGTTCGATGTTGCACTAGATTTCCCCCGTCGCGATGAGTTGGAGATCATTGGGACCAGAGGCAAGATCTCTGTTCCGGATCCTTGGTTGTGCCGCCCCGGTTATGTCGATGTCGAGCAGGACGGCGTGGTTCGTCGTCAGGAAGTCGACCCCGACAATGTATTTGGGTTGACTTGCAGCACAGACCCCGAAAACGTCGATGCCTATCGAATCGAGTTCGAAGCGGCGTCGAGGGCGATCGCCGAAGGCACCGAGCCGGTGTTCGGTCGCGCTGATGCAATCGACCAGGCGGCCGTGGTCGACGCCGTCCGTAGAGCGGCTGAGCTCGGCGCTCCTGTAGTGCCGCAACCCCAATCAGCATTGGCGTAACGCCGGAAGTAACCGACTACACCAAGGATAACCAGCATGACGAAACCATTACGCGTCGGCATCGTCGGATGCGGCAACGTAGCGCTCAACTTCCATGTTCCCGCGTATCTAGCTGCAGCGGACAGGTTTACCATTACTGCTCTGGCCGACCCGACCCCCGAGCGACTCGAACTCGGGCGCACTGTCGCTGGCGTGGCGCCGGATCAACTCTATGCTGACGCGATGTCGCTGATTGCCAGTGACGACGTGGACATGATCGACGTGTGCACTCCACAGCACTTGCATCGCGAGGTTGTCGTCGCTGCGGCGAATGCGGGCAAGCACGTGCTGTCCGAAAAGCCTCTCGCCGCTGTGCCTGCAGATGCCGCAGCTATGGTCGCGGCGGCAGACAGCGCTGGCGTAGTGCTCGGCGTCATGCACAACTACCTCTTCTTTCCCGAGATCGTGGCCGCCCGCAGGCTGATTGACAGCGGTGAGATCGGCGAGGTGCGTACCGTTGTCGTCGACATGCTCGGCGTCGTCGACTCCCCAGGCGCCGCAGGTTACCGCCCACAGTGGCGTAAAGATCCGGCCGCTTCTGGTGGGGGCGTTCTGATGGACATGCTGCACGGGGTCTACATGGCCGAGCACCTCCTCGGCGAGCCGGTCGAACGGGTTTCCGGATACGTCGATGCGTCGAATCCCGGCGATGCAGTGGAGGGTTTGGCTTTGTGCCGCTTGGAATCTGAGCACCGCGCCGCCCTTGTGAACATCGGATGGGGATTCGGCAACGGTGGTGTTCGCGTGTCCGGAACCAAGGGCAGGATCGACGTGCACTACCGCCACGACGGCACCCCGCCGTGGGCACCGTTCGCGTCGATGACCGTTACGGATGAATCGTCGACCAGAACGGTCGAGCTGCCGCCGGGCGAGGAGCTTGGGCCTCTGGTCGCGGGGGCCATGAAGGACGCTGTTGTCGACTTCGCGGACGCGGTGGCCAACGGCCGCGCGCCGGCCGCTTCCGGGGCGGCCGCATTGCACACGTTGGAAGCCACGGTGGCCGTGTACTGCTCGGCCGCACTGGGCGCAAACGTGAATCTCCCTTTACCAGTTGAGGGTTCGCTACACCAGCGCGGCGTCATCGGTCTGACCGATATGGATGTCCCTGCGGATTCGGTTGTTCGCGTACGTGGTCTCTTCGGACTGAGTGCGACTGCCGATCCCACACGATAGTGGCGCTGCGCCACTATCGACGCTTTCCAACAAATCAATTCCGATCGGAAGGAACACTGATATGGAGATCGGTCTGCTCACCGACAGCCTCTCGGCCATGACGCGCGACGAAGCACTGGACACGGCTGTTGAGCTTGGCATAGGAACTGTCGAGATTGGTCTCGGCGGCGTTCATGGCGGTTGGTCGCCTGCGCCTCACGCTGACCTGCTCGAACTGCTCGATAACGCGGCAGCTCGTCAGCAACTCCGGCGTGACGTTGAGGGCCGAGGCCTTCGCCTCGAGGCGCTCAACGCCGCCGGAAACCCGCTGCACCCTGTGGAAGGTGCCCGCGACGACCGCATTCTGCGTGGAGCTCTGCAACTCGCCGAAGAATTCCAGGTCGACACCGTGGTCACCATGTCTGGGTTGCCCGCCTCTCCGGGCGACAGCTTTCCTGCTTGGATCACCACGGTGTGGCCGCCGGAAAATTCCCGCCTACTTGAACACCAGTGGACCGTTGCTATCGACTACTGGGGTGAGTTGGCCGACGAAGCCCGACGCCGCGGTGTGCGGATTGCTGTCGAGATGCATGCCAATCAGCTGGTGTATAGCGTGCCTGGAGTGCTGCGATTACGTGATGCTGTCGGCGACATAGTCGGAGCGAACTTCGACCCCAGCCATCTGATGTGGATGGGTGCTGACCCCATCGCCGCGATCGCCGCCCTGGCCGGCACTATCCATCACGTACATGCCAAGGACACGCGTATCGAGACGCGGTCCAACGTCTCGTCTCGACTGGAGACAATCCCCAATGAGCGCACCGATGAACGCGCCTGGAACTATGTCGCCGTCGGCACCGGACATCCTGACGGGATCGCGTTTTGGACCAGATTCGCGGAGGCGCTTCAAAAGGCCGGCTACGACGGCCCGTTGTCCATCGAGAACGAGGACTACACGTTGGGTCAACGTGAATCAGTCGCGAAAGCGGTTAACACGCTCCGCGAATCCTTGTCAATGGTGGTCTAGGCCAGCTGTACAGGGACAACACCAGAACCACTAGCAAAGGAGCGAATGCTGTGACGATACTGGTCGGGTACCCGAGCAACCGTCGAGCAAAGGCTGTTCTGAATCTCGCCGGCATGTTGGCACGCTAGTGGGCCCGTTGCTGTTCACGCCCCGTCACCGGCTGTTGTTGGGTCCGCGGTCACTGCTGCGCTGCGTTGAACCATGAAGTCGAAGTCGCAACCGCTGTCGGCTTGGAGCACGTGGTCGACGAAGATTCTGCGGTAGCCGCTGACGGCGGCGATGCGCATCGGCGGCGACAGCTCGCTGCGTCTGCGAACCAGCTCGTCGTCTGAAACCAACAGGTCGAGTGCGCCGCGCTTGACCGACAGACTGATCATGTCGCCATTGCGGACGAGCGCCAGGGGCCCGCCCGTGGCAGCTTCCGGAGCGATGTGCAGAACGATCGTCCCGTACGCGGTGCCACTCATGCGGGCATCCGACATCCTGACCATGTCGGTGACCCCGTTCTCGGCGAGCTTTCTCGGAATCGGGATATACCCCGCCTCGGGCATCCCCGCCGCCTTCGGGCCGGCATTACGAAGCACCAGGAAGTCATCGGCCGTAACATCGAGGTCAGGACTGTCAATGCGCTGGGCGAGATCTTCGAGTGATTCAAAAACCACTGCTCTCCCGGTTTTTTCGAAGAGGGTGGGATCGGCGGCGGCGCGTTTGATCATCGCACCGTCGGGCGCCAGGGTGCCGCGCAGCGCCACCAGCCCGCCCTCTGGCTGAATCGGTTGGTCCAGGGAGCGGACGACGGCCCGGTCGACCCAAGGATCGGCTTCCCGGATGACCTCACCGAGGGTTGCGCCGGTCACGGTCATGGCGTCGAGCTCGAGCAGATCGCGCAGTTCCCGCAATATTGCGGGGACGCCTCCTGCGGCGTGCAGATCCTCCATGTAGTGATCGCCGGTTGGTTTGAGATCCACCAGAACCGGTGTCGTCTCGGACAATTCGTTGAGTTCGTCACCAGTGATCCGGATGCCGGCGCGGCCAGCGATGGCAGTCAGGTGGATGACGGCGTTGGTCGATCCGCCGACGGCGAGCAGCAGCCGCAACGCGTTGCGGAACGACGCCGACGTGAGCATCTGGTCAGATGCGACCCCGTTGGCCGCAAGTTGCACGGCCAGTCGCCCCGACGCTTCGCCGACGCGCAGCCGGTCGGCGTGCACCGCAGGTGCTGTAGCACTGCCGGGTAGGGCCATGCCGAGTGCCTCGGTGACACAGGCCATCGTGCTGGCCGTGCCCATCACCGCACAGGTTCCGGCGGTTGTCGCCAGATTACGTTCGACGCGGTCGATTTGGGTTTGCCCGACCTGGCCGGCGCGGAACTTCCCCCAGAAACGTCGGCAATCGGTGCACGCGCCGAGCCGCTGGCCCTCGTACCGCCCCGTCATCATTGGTCCGGTCACCACCTGCACGGCCGGTCGGCCCGCCGACAATGCGCCCATGAGCTGAGCCGGCACCGTCTTGTCGCATCCGCCGACGAGGACGACGGCGTCCATCGGCTGAGCCCGGATGAGTTCCTCGACATCCATGGCCATCAAGTTGCGGAAGAGCATCGAGGTCGGGTTGAGGAAGCCCTCCCCTAGGGAGATGGTCGGAAACTCCATCGGCATCCCGCCTGCGGCCAGTATGCCCCGCTTGATCGATTCGACAAGTTCGGGCGCGAGCCGATGGCAGTTGTTGTAATCGCTCGTCGACGTGGCGATCCCGATGACGGGTTGTTCCAACAGTTCCGGCGACCGCCCTGTCGAGTGGGCGAAGGTGCGACGCAGATACCGGGAGAATTCGGCGTCGCCGTAGTTGGTGAGGCCACGGTAGAGGCCACGCGGTTCAGTGTCGCTCATGCGATGGCCACGTTGATGTACTTGGCGGTCGAGTAGTCGAGAATGCCTTCCGCACCGCCTTCACGGCCGAATCCCGATGATTTGACACCTCCGAACGGGGCCTCTGCCGTGGCCAGGTAGGTGGTGTTCACCGCGACCATCCCCGCGGCGATGTTCTCCGCCGCCAGATGCGCGGTCGCCAGATCCTTCGTGAAAACGTAGCTGGCCAAGCCGAATTCGGTCGAGTTAGCCAGACTCAGCGCCTCGTCGAGCGTTTCGAACGTGACGATCGGCGCAACAGGGGCGAATGGCTCCTCGTTCATGATCGCGGCTCCAGTATCCACGCCGACCAGAACGGTCGGTTCGAAGAAGTATCCAATAGCGTGCTCGCCGGCGCGACGTCCACCGACTCGCAGCGCTGCACCCCGCGACACGGCGTCCTCGACCAGTTCGGCAGCGGCGTCGAGCCGGCGCTCGGTCGTCAGCGGTCCGACGTCGGTGCGATCGTCCAATCCCGGACCGAGCGTCAGCTGAGACGCCGCATCGGCGAACGCATCGACGAACGTGTCGGCGATCGACTGGTGGACCAGGAACCGGCTCGGGGACGCGCACACTTGGCCGGCATTTCGGAACTTCGATGCGACGAGAAGTTGTGCGGCACTCACCGGATCGGCATCCCCGAACACCAGCACCGGAGCGTGCCCACCGAGTTCCAGCGACACCGGGGTCAGTGAATCGGCGGCCTGCCGCATGAGGGTGCGCCCCACCGGCACCGATCCGGTGAGACTAACCTTGCGCACCAACGGGTTTCCGATGAGTCGGGTGCTGATCACCTCAGGATCTCCGACCAGCATGGACACGGCACCGGCAGGAACGCCGGCCAACCGGCAGGCCTCGGCCACCAACAGCGTGGACAGCGGAGACTCCTCCGCCGGCTTGGCGATGACAGCGCAGCCGGCAGCGAGTGCGGGGGCGATCTTGCGGGACGGCAGCAGCGCGGGGAAGTTCCACGATGCGAACGCCGCGACGATCCCGACTGGTTCGTGCCTCACCATGATCCGCTGACCGCTGTGGTGACCGTCGACCAGCCGTCCGTAATTGCGTCGCGTTTCGTCGGCATACCAATCGAATTGGTCTGCGGTGGCATGCCATTCAGCGGTGGACTCGCGCAACGGCTTGCCCTGCTCCGACGTCATGATCTCGCCGGCCTTCGGCGCCCATGCGTGCAGAATCTCTCCCGCCCGCCGCAACACTGCCGACCGCGTCCAGGCGTCAGTCGATTTCCACTTGGCCATTCCGCCGACGGCGGCGTCGACGGCCTCGTCGACGTCGGCAGCCGAACAGGTCTTGATCGAGCGGTAGGTCTTCTCCGTAGCCGGATCGATCACGTCCAATAGCGAGTCGCCGGTGCCGTCACGCCACGCCCCGGCGATGAACTGCTGGGTGGGAACTGTCGGGAATGCTGTCATCAGATTTCCAATTCGTGTCGCAGTGCGGATGTTTCAGCGACCCAGCTGCCCACGTTCCATCGCCCGAACGACCCCATCCCGCCCAACGGATCGTCACCGAAATAGACGGGTACGTGGATGACCGCCAGACCACCTGCAGTCGCGGCCTGTTCGAGCGCGGCTTCGAGCTCCTCGGGCCGGTAGCCACCATGCAGAGCGGTGATTCCGCTGACGGCTGCGGCCCAGGCGCGGTAGTCGACCTCGACGGAGTCATTGGTCGCGTAGTCGACACCGTACTGGCCGCGTTGAAGTGAGGAGATGGCGCCCTGCCTGCGATTGTCGAGAATGACGATCACCCCTTGGGCCCCGTGCTCGATACCGTCGATCAAGGCCTGCGGGTTCATCGTGAACGAGCCGTCGCCAGTGAGTGCGACAACCGGAAACTGCTGTGTGGCGATACCGCTCGCCACGATCGCGCTTGTCGCAAACCCCATGTAGCTGGCACCGGTCTCGGTGAACGACTGCCCTGGACGCTCGTCCTCCACCACCTGGAAGCCGTTGGCCTGCACATCTCCCGCGTCGAAGACCACCGGAACATCGCGCCGGCGTGCCCATTTGGTGACGACGTCGATGACCGCCGGCTGCGTCATCACCTCGCGGTCCCAGACCTCGTCGAACAACACCTGCTT
>Ga0180222_1003032_pt1 | contig 11753 bp, 9 predicted proteins | sample eDN5th37CKraftOP_FD_151336 | JGI IMG/M metagenome (GOLD analysis project Ga0180222, IMG submission 151336) | Enriched Organic Plus compost microbial communities from Emeryville, California, USA - eDNA 5th pass 37_C Kraft OP (version 2) (version 2) ... | reverse complement strand
CTGCGGTCCAATTCGTCGCGCAGGGTCGCCACGCGCGCCGCGGTGGCCTTGGCCTGCTCGTCGTCGGCCTGCACCTTGAGCGCCAGCGCCTCGTCGGGAGTGCCGGCACGCTGCGCCTCGAGGCGCGCACTGCACGTGGTCAACTCGGTCTGCGCCGCGGTGAGCTTCTCACGCAGCACACTCAGGCGCGTCGACTTCTCGGTGTCGCGCGCCGCGGCCACGGCCACGGCCTTGCGTGCGGTCTCGCAGTGTGCGACCGCTTCGCGGTGCGCGGCCACGTCCGCCGCGAGTTGGGCTCTGGCAGTGTCGATGTCGGCGGGACCCTCGACATCGAACAGTCCGCCGTCGTCGGTTTGGCCGGCACGCAGCGCGGCGAGGCGGTCGCGCAACCGCGCGATGTCGTCGTCACCGACCAGCGCGTCCAGCGTCGCGCGCAACCGGTCGCGGCTGCCGAGCAGTTCGCGCCTGCGCGCATCGAGTACGCGGGCCGCGTCCACGCTCTCGGCGCCCACGGCCTGCAGCGCCGCGGTGAGCACGGCCTGCGCGTCGTCGAGGCGGGCCTGGGTCTCGGCCGCGGGCGTTCCCGGCACGACGCGCACGCTCAGCACACCGGGCACGTCGATCTCGGTGCGGGTGGTGGTGCTGACCGACCACTCGGCGCCGGCCTGCAGCGCGACGGTGGCGTCGTCCACGCGCACGTCGAGGCCGTTCTGGGCGACCAGTTCGATTCGCGCCGAGGCGAGTTCGGCCTGACCCGCGGCACGCTCGACCGCCAGCGCCGCCTTCTCGATGGCACGCATCGCGGTGTCGTCGAGCGTGATGGTCTTCAGCTCGTCGGTGACGGCCTGCAACTCACGCGTCGCGGCGTCGATCTTGGCCAGGCGCATGTCGAGGCGGTCGGCCTCGTCGCGGTCCGACAGCCGCTCGACGGCCGCACGTGCCGCGTCGACGCGGGCCTCGTGGTCGGCGACCGCGGCCTTGGCGCGCTCGGCCTCCTCTTCGGCGGCGGTGACCACCTCACGCGCGGTCTCGGCCTCCTCGGCGGCGGTGACCAGTGCGGCCTGTAGTTCGGTGATGGTGGCGGCACGCTCGTCGATCTCGGCGCGCATGCGGCGGCGCTCGGTGAGCGCGGCGACCGACGCCGCGTGCGTGACGTGGGCGGCCTCGGCGACCACCTGGGCCTCTTTGAGCTGTTGGCGCAGCGCGTCCACCGCATCGGCCGCGGTGCGCGTGGCGGTCAGCCGCTGCGTGGCCTGCTCGCACTCACCTGCGAGCCGCGACACCTCGGCGCTCAACTCCTGGTGCCGGTGCACCGCGTCGTCGACCTCGGCGACCGCGGCCGCGCACCGCGCCACCTCGGCGTCGGCGGCCTGCAGGCGTTTGACCGCCGCGGCCCACTCCCCCGTCGGCCGGCCCGTCGCGGTGAAGTACCGCTGATACTCGCCCTCGATGCGCTCGATGAGCAGCGGCTCGTCACCTGAGAGCGAAACCGCCTCGCCCGCAGCGACATCGAGCGCCCGTGCGAGCGCGTCGGAACCCGACAGGTCGACCGGCGCGGTGGAGGAGGCCTGCAGCACACGCTGCGCCTGCCACAGATCGGTGTCGACGGTCTCGGCGAGCATCGCGAGCACGCGCTGGTGTGCCTCGTCACCGCTGAGCTGCTCACGCACCGGCGACAGGATGGTCAGCTGCGTCTCGGCGCGCTTGTGGAACCGCTTGCGGTACAGGAAACGATATGGGCCCGTGGAGATCTCGGCGGACACCTCGGCGCCCACATCGGCGTGCGTGGGCTTGACCTGCTTGACCTCCTTCTTCGACGACCGGTCCTTGGCCTCGATCAGCAGGTCCAGCGCCTCGATCATCGACGACTTGCCGATCTCGTTGGCGCCGCTGACCACCACCACACCGTGATCGGGAAACTCGATCTCGCGGTGGGTGATCCCGCGGTAGTTGGTCAGGACGAGACGATGCAGTTTCACGCGGCCCCCTTGTCGCGGTCGACCAGACGCAGCAACAACCCCAGCGCGGCACGCGCATCCTCGGCCTCGGCGGCCTCCGAGCGTGCCGTGGCCACGAGCTCGTCGACTGCGGCGGCGGCGAATCCGCCGATCCCCAGGTCGTCGAACTCCCCGTCGGCCGGGATGACCGCGATGTCGGTGTGCCGCTCCCACGTGGTGAGCGCGGCGAAAAGCCGGGCGTAGCGGTCCAGGCACTCGTCGAGCTTGGCCTTGTCGGTCACGGTCAGTGAGCCCGTCAGGGCCAGGCGCACCACGGTGCGTTCCTTGTCGTCCAGCAGGTCCAGGTTGAGGTCCAGGTCGGCGATGTCGCGGTCGGTGTCCACCGAACGGCGCAGCGTCACGAACCGCCAGCGCCCCACCTTCTCGGACTCCACGCGCACCGCACGGCGCGCGTCGTTCTCGTCGATGTCGACCACCAGCACATGACCGGGATCGGATTCGATGTCGTCGTAGTTGGTGACCTCGGGCGAGCCCGAGTACCACACCCGGCCGCTGCCGCCGACCTCGGTGCGGGAGTGCTTGTCCCCCAACGCCACGTAGTGCACCGCGCCGCGCGCCAGCGCGTCCTCGACGGCGGCCATGCGGATCAGCGACGGCTTGTTCTTGTCGGGATCGAGGATGTCCACGCCCCCGTGCCCCACCAGCACGCGCGTGACGCCGTCGGCGGGCAGATCGGCCAGCACGTCGCCGACGAGGTCGGAGGTGGGCGCCTTGGACCGCCACGGCGCCGCGACGATCTGCACGCCCGGGCGGACCTCGTGCACACCCGCGCGGTCGAGCACGACGACGTTGTCGGGGCGTTCGGCGACGAACAACGCGCTGGTGTACACCGACGACGCGTCGAGCGGATCGTGGTTGCCGGGCAGCAGGTACACCGGTACGCCGATGGCGCGCATGGCCTCAAGCGACTGGCTGACATCGCGCGGCGCGAGTTGGTTGTGCTCGAACACGTCACCGGACACCACCACGAACTCGGCACCCGTGCGCTTCGCGATCTCGCCGAGGCTCGCGACGGCCTCACGGCGCGAGGCCGAATACCGTGGCTGCGCCTCACCGTTGAGGAAGTGACGGGTCATCCCGAGCTGCCAGTCGGCGGTGTGCAGAAAACGCATCGGCCCCGTCCCCTCTCCTTGCTTGTCGATCGGGCTTCTCGATCAGGCAAGGCGAGTGTATGGCCGGGGACCGACAAGTACCGGGACCTGCGTCGGCATGGCATCGTGATCCCCATGGCAACCCTGCTGCTGATGCGTCACGCCAAGTCGGACTATCCCGACGGTGTCGTCGACCATGAGCGTCCCCTCGCACCACGCGGTGTCCGGGAGGCGGCGCTGGCCGGCGACTGGATCCGTGCCAACGCACCGGGAATCGACGCGGTGCTGTGCTCGACGGCCACCAGGACGCGCCAGACGCTGGCGCGCACGGGAATCGACGCGCCCACCGAATACGTCGAGAAGATCTACGACGCGGTGCCGGGAACGGTGATCGGCGAGATCAACGACGTGGTGTCACGCTTCGGCACGCAACCCGACACGGTGCTGGTGGTCGGGCACGAGCCCGCGATGTCGTCGGTCGCGCTCGGCCTCGACGACGGTTCGAACGTCGCGGTGGCCGAGGAGATCTCGCAGAAGTTCCCCACGTCGGCGATCGCGGTGCTGCGGTTCGACGGGCCGTGGGACGAATTGGCGCTGGGCGGCGCGCAACTCGTGACCTTCCACGTACCCCGCTAGCTGTTGGTCGCGAGCGTGAGCTCCATGAGCTTGATGGCCATGCCGCACGCGTCGAGACCCGGCGCCTGCGGGTTGACCCACCAGCCGACCACGCCCGCGGCGTCGCTGGCCACTCCGCACGCGCCGTTGAGGCCGTTGGGTTTCATGACGATCGAATCGACGCCCGCGATGCGGCGCGACTCGATGGCGTACTGCAGCTGCTGGGCGACCTGACGCTCGTTGTCCAGGCTGCCCTGCTCGTACCAGAAGCGGGTGATGTCCACCAGGCCCGCGGGATTCGCGGCCTGCCACCGGCACACCGCGCCCACGAACGTGCTCTGGATGTCGAGCGGATCGGCACCGACCGTCTCGGCCAGGATGTCCTCGGTGAGCACCTCGCACTCCTTGAGCAGGTTGGGGTACTGCCGCTCGGAGTTGTTGTTGCTCGGCCCGCCGCCGGAGCCCTCCTTGGCGGCGGTTCCCTCGATCGTGCGGCTGCAGCCGGTCAACCCGGCGAGCACCGCCAGGCCGGTGGCGAGCGCAGCGACACTTCTGCGCAGCGTGGTTGGGCGACTCATTTGGAATTCACAATCGACTGGCGGGTGAGCTCCTTGGCCACCTCACACGGATCCGGGAAAGGCTTCTGGCTGTAGCTGACCGACCATTCGATGAAGTCGTCGTCGAACTGGATGCCGATCTCGCACAGCGTGACGTCACCGGGTTTCAGCGGATCCTCGCCGACCGCGATGAAACCGCCGTGCCCCTCGATGTTGATGTCCTCGACGCTGGCGCGCGACAGTTCCTCGGTCTTGCGCTCACGGCCGATCGGGCTGCCCCGGAACCACGTGAACGAGAAGTGCGGGCCCAGGATGCTGCCACCTTGGAGCCACTGGCAGCCCGACGAGTTGGTGGCGGTGTTGACCAGTCCGGGCACCTGCGTCAGCTCGGACACGGTCTGGTCGCTGATGCCGCCGCACTGCGGGAAGAACGGGCCGTGCGTGGGTGCGCCTGCGCTCGGCGATTCGCTCTGCGGTACCTCGGGGGATGCGGGTTCGTCGGTGGAGCACGCGGCGAACACCGGAACCATTGCGGCCGCCAGAACCGCCAACGTTCTGGCGCTGCGGGCTTTCGGCGAAGCGGCCGTACGGACTGTCACGCCATGCACTGTAGCGGCAGCCGTGGGCACCAACCACCGACAGGCCGATTGACCAGCACTTTCCACGTCACAGCAATCGCCTGTGACGTACCGAGGGTGCGCGGTGAACTCAGGATCGTGTGCGAGAGTAGCGGGATGCTCTGGGCGCTGCTGCGACAGTACGTGCGGCCGTACCGGTGGCTTTTGGCCGTCGTCGCCGTGTTGCAGGTCATCAGCAACATGGCGTCGCTGTACCTGCCGACGGTGAACGCCGCGATCATCGACGACGGCGTCGCCAAGGGCGACACGGCCCGCATCGTCGAACTCGGCGCGGTGATGCTCGGGGTCACCGCACTGCAGGTGGTGTGCGCGGTCGGTGCGGTGTTCTTCGGGGCCCGCGCGGCGACGGGCTTCGGCCACGACCTGCGGGCCGCGGTCTTCACGCATGTCACCACGTTCTCGGCCGAGGAGGCCGGGCGCTTCGGCGCGGCGTCGCTGCTGACCCGCACCACCAACGACGTCGGGCACATCCAGCAGTTGGTGCAGTTGACCGTGACCATGCTGATCACCGCGCCCATCATGTCGATCGGCGGCATCTTCATGGCGCTGCACCAGGACGCCGGGCTGTCGTGGCTGCTGCTGGTGAGTGTGCCGGTGCTGGGCCTGGCGAACTACTGGATCATCCGCCACCTCATGCCGGTGTTCACCCGCATGCAGTCGCTCATCGACGGCATCAACCGCGTGCTGCGTGACCAGTTGTCGGGCATCCGGGTGATCCGGGCGTTCGCGCGTGAACCGCTGGAACGCGTGCGCTTCGCCGAGGCCAACCAGACGCTGTCGGACTCCGCGCTGGAGGCCGGCCGCTGGCAGGCGCTAATGCTCCCGGTGACCACGCTGGTGATCAACGTCTCCAGCGTCGCGCTGATCTGGTTCGGCGGCCTGCGCATCGACGCGGGCCAGATGCAGGTGGGATCGCTCATCGCGTTCCTGGCCTACTTCATGCAGATCCTCATGGCCGTGCTGATGGCCACGTTCATGCTGGTGATCTTCCCGCGTGCGGCCGTGTGCGCCGACCGCATCGGCGAGGTGCTCTCGACGCAGACCGCGATCACCAACCCGGCCGATCCCGTTCGGCCCGCGGCCATCGCCGGTGACATCGGCGTGCACGACGCCACGTTCTGCTATCCGGGCGCCGACCGGCCCGTACTGCAGGACGTGTCGTTCACCGTGCCGCGCGGCACCACGACCGCGGTGGTCGGTTCGACCGGTTCGGGCAAGTCGACGCTGATCTCGCTGATCTGCCGGCTCTACGACGTCACCTCGGGATCGCTGCGCATCGACGGTGTCGACGTGCGCGACCTGGACATCGAGCAACTGTGGTCGGCGATCGGCCTGGTGCCGCAGCGCGGATACCTGTTCTCGGGCACCGTCGCCGAGAACCTGCGCTACGGCAGGGCCGACGCGACCGACGACGAGATGTGGGAAGCACTGCGCGTCGCGGCCGCCGCGGACTTCGTGCGCGCACACCCGCAGGGCCTGGACATGCCGGTGGCGCAGGGCGGCATCAACTTCTCGGGTGGGCAGCGGCAGCGTCTCGCGATCGCGCGTGCGGTGATCCGCCGTCCGGCGATCTACCTGTTCGACGACGCGTTCTCGGCGCTCGACGTGCACACCGACGCCCGCGTGCGCGACGCGCTGCGCGAGGTGGCCGCCGACGCGACGGTCGTGATCGTGTCGCAGCGCATATCGACCGTCATCGAGGCCGATCAGGTGGTCGTGATCGACGACGGCCGCGTCGTCGGCATCGGCACCCACGACACGCTGCTGGCGGACTGCCCCATCTACGCCGAGTTCGCCGAATCGCAGGCGCTCACCGCCGGAGAACCACGGTGAGCGGGCCGCTGATGCGCCGCGGCGCGCTGCCGCAGGCCCCGCTCGAGCGCACCCGCGACTTCAAGGGTTCGGCGATCCGGCTCGCGAGACGTCTGCTGCCGCAACGTGCGCTGACACTCGCGGTGATCCTGCTGGGCGTCGGTGGCATCGCGATCGGCGTGATCGGTCCGCGGATCCTGGGCCACGCCACCGATCTGCTGTTCAACGGTGTGATCGGGCGTGAACTGCCCGCGGGGCTCACCAAGGAGCAGGCCGTCGAGGCCGCGCGCGCCCGCGGCGACGGGACGTTCGCGGATCTGCTGTCGGGCATGGACATCGTGCCCGGTCAAGGCGTGGACTTCGGCGCCGTGGGCCGCACGCTGGCGCTCGCACTGGGCCTGTATCTCGTTGCCGCGCTGCTGGTCTGGGTGCAGGCGCGGCTGCTCAACGTCACGGTGCAGCGCACCATGGTGGCACTGCGCGCCGAGGTGCAGGAGAAGATCCACCGGTTGCCGTTGTCCTACTTCGACTCCCGCCAGCGCGGCGAGGTGCTCAGCCGCGTCACCAACGACGTCGACAACATCCAGAACTCGGTGTCGATGACCATCAGCCAGTTGCTCACCTCGGTGCTGACGGTGTTCGCGGTGCTGGTCATGATGCTGACCATCTCACCGCTGCTCACCCTGTTCACCGTGGTCACGGTGCCCGCGTCGCTGTGGGTGACGCGGTGGATCACGCGTCGTTCGCAACCGCTGTTCGTCGCGCAGTGGCGCAACACCGGACGCCTGGCCGCGCACCTCGAAGAGACCTACAGCGGTTTCACGATCGTCAAGACGTTCGGGCACCGCGAGGCCGCGGCAGGCAAGTTCGCGGAACTGAACTCCGAGACGCAGCAGTCGAGTTTCGGCGCGCAGTTCTTCTCGGGTCTCGTGTCGCCCGCGACGATGTTCATCGGCAACCTCAGCTACGTGGCCGTCGCGGTCGTCGGCGGCCTGCAGGTGGCCACCGGGCAGATCACGCTCGGCAGCATCCAGGCGTTCATCCAGTACGTGCGGCAGTTCAACCAGCCGCTCACGCAGGTCGCGGGCATGTACAACACGCTGCAGTCCGGGATCGCCAGCGCCGAGCGGGTTTTCGACCTGCTCGACACCGAGGAGGAATCCGCCGACTCACCTCGTCGCGCCGACGTGCGCACGGGCCGCGTGGAATTCGAGCACGTGAGCTTCTCCTATGTGCCGGGCACCCCGGTGATCGAGGATCTGTCGCTCGTGGCCGAACCGGGCAACACGGTCGCGATCGTGGGGCCGACCGGCGCGGGCAAGACCACGCTGGTGAATCTGTTGATGCGGTTCTACGACGTGGATTCCGGCCGCATCACGATCGACGGCGTCGACATCGCCTCGGTGAGCCGCGAATCGCTGCGCGCGTCGATCGGCATGGTCCTGCAGGACACGTGGCTGTTCGCGGGCACGATCTACGACAACATCGCCTACGGCAGGCCCGACGCCGACGAGGACGAGGTGATCGAGGCGGCCACCGCGGCGTACGTCGACCGGTTCGTGCACACCCTGCCCAATGGTTACGACACCCGCGTCGACGACGACGGCGGCGCGATCAGCGCAGGCGAGAAGCAGTTGATCACGATCGCGCGCGCGGTGCTGGCCCGGCCGAAACTGCTGGTGCTCGACGAGGCCACGAGTTCGGTGGACACGCGCACCGAACTGCTGATCGCGCATGCCATGGCCGAACTGCGCCGCGACCGCACGAGTTTCATCATCGCGCACCGGCTCTCGACGATCCGTGACGCGGATCTGATCCTCGTGATGGATTCCGGGCGGATCATCGAGCGCGGCACACACGAGGAACTGCTCGCGCGCCACGGCAGGTACTGGGAGATGACCCGGGTCTGAGATCCCCTAGACGCCGGGACCTTCGGCGCGCAGGTCGTCGACGGTCTTCATGGCCTCACGCAGCTTGGCCAGCCACTCGTCGGCGTGCTGACCGACCAGGCGCACCGACCAGGCCAGCGCGTCCGAACGTGACCGGGCCACGCCCGCGTCGACCAGGGTGTCGAGCACCTGGCGTTCGGGTTGTTTGAGCCGCGTCATGACAGGCACGGCGATGTGGGTGAACATGATTCGCTCGGTTTTGTCGCCCGACCGGACCTCCACACCCCAGGAGACCTTGCGGCCGAACCGGTCCTGGGCCTCGTCGGCGATGCGCATGCGCTCGCCGCGGGTCTCCTCGCGGAACTTGGCCGCGCGGCCGGATGCTCTGGCCTCGCTCTCCCCTTCGACGTCGGGAAGGGTTCCGATGACCGTGATCTCCTCGCGGTCGACGATGACGGTGGGATCGCCGGTGAACCACCCATCGGGCAGGCGCCCGGCGAACCACTCTGCTGCTTCGCTCGCGTCGCGGCGGTGGTGTTGATGCCTCATGATTACATGATTACACCGTTACATCGCTGGTAGGGCGGCGTTCACCCAGGGCGAACCACTCGCCGGATCAGCGCATGAGCAGCGCGGCACCACCCACGAGGACCAGGGTCACGAGCAGCAGAGCCGCCCAGCCGGCACCGAACACCCACCACACGACACCCAGCGCCACGAGCACCGGCGACAGGGCGAACAGCACCATGCCCGGATGCTGCCTGATGACCGCCACCGCACCCCGTGCGCGCGTGCGGTCGATTTCCTTTGCCATGTCACCAGGATGCCACCGGTGACCTACTCTCGTGGTCGGTCCTGTACCCCGAGCCGAGGAGCGAAACCATGAACGGTCAGTGGTTGCCCGATCCGGAAGGCCGCTACGAATACCGGTGGTGGGACGGGCAGTCGTGGACCGACCAGGTGTCTCACCAGGGTCAGTTGCACCGCGCGCCGCTCGGGCCCCCGCCGGGTCCGGGGCCCGCACAGGCCCAGCCTCAGCCCCAGGGTGACGGGTTCGCCGGTATCAGCGGCGAACTGGTCGACGGGCGGTTCAGCGAGAAGGAGGCGACCGCGATCGCCAACCAGAACCGCAAGATGCTGCGCGTGCGCCTCGGCGAGCCGTTCATGGCGCGGCAGGGTTCGATGGTGGCCTACCAGGGCAACGTCGACTTCGCGTTCGAAGGTGGCGGCGCGTCGAAGTTCATCAAGAAGGCGCTGACGGGTGAAGGGCTGCCGCTCATGCGGTGCCAGGGCCAGGGTGACGTGTTCCTCGCCGACCGCTCGTTCGACGTGCACCTGCTGCAACTGACCAACACAGCACTTTCGGTCAGCGGCAAGAACGTGCTGGCGTTCTCGTCGAGCCTCGACTGGAACATCGAACGTGTCCGCGGCGGCAGCATGGTCGCAGGCGGCCTGTTCAACACCATGCTGCGCGGTACCGGCTGGGTCGCGCTCACCACCGACGGTCCGCCGGTGGTGCTCGACGCGTCCGAGGCGCCGACGTTCGCCGACACCAATGCCGTGGTGGCGTGGTCGGCCAACCTGCAGACCCAGCTCAAGATGAGCTTCAAGGCCGGTGCGCTGATCGGCCGCGGCTCCGGTGAGGCCATGCAGGTGGCGTTCCACGGCAACGGCTTCGTGATCGTCCAGCCGTCCGAGGGCGTCACCTACCCGGTGCAGTGACGGTCAGCGAAAACGCTTCAGCCGCAAGCTGTTGCTGACCACGAACACCGACGAGAACGCCATGGCCGCACCCGCGAGCATAGGGTTCAGCAGGCCCGCGGCCGCGAGCGGAAGTGCCGCCACGTTGTAGGCGAACGCCCAGAACAGGTTGCCCTTGATGGTCGCCAATGTCCTGCGGGACAAGCGGATCGCGTCGGCGGCCGTACGCAGGTCGCCACGCACCAGGGTCAGGTCGCCTGCCTCGATCGCGACGTCGGTACCCGTGCCCATCGACAGCCCCAGATCGGCCTGCGCGAGCGCCGCGGCGTCGTTGACACCGTCGCCGACCATCGCGACCACCCTGCCCTCGGCCTGCAGTCGCTTGATCACGTCGGCCTTGTCCTGCGGCAGCACCTCGGCGTAGACGTCGTCGATGCCCACCTGATCGGCGATGGCGCGTGCCGCCGCGCCGTTGTCACCGGTCAGCATGATGGGCTGCAGACCGAGTTTCCTCAGCTGTCCGATCGCCTCGGCCGACGTGGCCTTGACCGCGTCGGCGACCACGAGCACACCGCGCGCGGTGCCGTCCCAGCCCACGACGACCGCGGTGCGTCCCTGCGCCTGCGCGGCCTCCATCGCGTCGGCGAGCTTGCGCGGCAGGGATCTCTCGGGGTCCCCGAACAAGCGGGGCCTGCCGACGACGACGGCGCGGCCCTCGACGGTGCCCTTGACGCCCAGGCCCTCGATGTTGGCGAAACCCTCGACGGCGGGCAGTTCACCCGTCCGCTCCCTCGCACCCGCGGCGATGGCACGCGCGATCGGATGCTCCGAGGCGTCCTCGACGGCCGCGGCCACACGCAGCACGTCGTCGCGGGCCTCACCGTCGGCGACCACGACGTCGAGCAGCGTCATCGATCCGGTGGTGATGGTGCCGGTCTTGTCGAGCACGATGGTGTCGACGCGCCGCGTGGATTCGAGTACCTCGGGCCCCTTGATGAGAATGCCGAGCTGCGCGCCGCGGCCCGTACCGACCAGCAGGGCCGTGGGGGTGGCCAGCCCCAGCGCACACGGGCACGCGATGATCAGCACGGCGACCGCGGCGGTGAACGCCGCCGCCACCGATCCGCCTGTGCCGAGCCAGAATCCGAGGGTGGCCACCGCGAGCGCGATGACGATCGGCACGAACACCGCCGACACCCGGTCGGCCAGGCGTTGCGCCTGCGCCTTGCCGCTCTGCGCGTCCTCGACGAGGCGGGCCATCTGCGCGAGCTGCGTGTCGGACCCGATCCGGTTGGCGCGCACCACCAGTCGTCCGCCGACGTTGACCGTGGCCCCGACCACCTGATCGCCCGGCCCGACCTCGACGGGCACCGATTCACCCGTGAGCATCGATGCGTCGACCGCCGAGGACCCGTCGACCACCACACCGTCG
>Ga0180222_1003029_pt1 | contig 11757 bp, 8 predicted proteins | sample eDN5th37CKraftOP_FD_151336 | JGI IMG/M metagenome (GOLD analysis project Ga0180222, IMG submission 151336) | Enriched Organic Plus compost microbial communities from Emeryville, California, USA - eDNA 5th pass 37_C Kraft OP (version 2) (version 2) ... | reverse complement strand
AACGACGTCGAGGAGCGACGCGCCGCGCGTGGCGAGGGTGTGAAACGCGAACGAGCCAAGACCAACGAGAACCGTCACCACGATCAGCACGAGGACGGCGCCGTCGCGGGCGGCGGAACGGCGCCACAGGACAAACGCGGCCGCGGCAGCCAGGAGAAAGGCAAGATTGGTAAGCGCATTGACCGGCTCGGCCCAGAAGGCCGGATCGCGCCGCTCACAATAGAGATCGACCGGGGTGGACCACATTCCGCCTCCGCCCGCGCCTGCCGGACAGGATCACGCCGCCGCGTTGGGCGGCGGCACGATATGTCATTCCGAATACGGTTTGGCGAGGCCGATCATGCGGTCACGTGCCGGCGGCGCCCTCCCCGCGCTGCCAAACTGTGAGCGTGACGCCGGCCGCCGGATCGATCAGCCGCAGCGGGCCGGCATGGAGACCGCTGGCCCGCAACACATCCTCGGGCGTCGCACCAGCGGCGACGGCGGCGAAGGCCGGGCGGCCGCCTGGCAGCCGGCAGCGCGTTGCGCGAGAGAGATGAAAGGCGTCGTAGCCGATGCCCAGAAAGACGTCGAACACTTCGGTGCCGCCGGTGACCGCCACCACGCCCTGCCGAATGCCGAGGGTGAGCCGCGCCATTTCGAACGGGGCGCCCGCAGGATTCCACAAAAGCGCTCGCGGATCGGCCGGGTCAGGAGCCAGAGCCGCAACCGAACGAGTCAGAACCAGGCGACGGCGGCCGGCATTGGCGTGGCGACGATGAGCGAGACGGCCCAGCACAATGACGGCAGCGCGGTCGAGCGCGGCCTGGAAATAGCGCCAGTCCGCCTCGTTGCGCAGCGCCGGCGGCATCGCCCCATCGGCGTCGGCAATCATGCCGTCGGCCGAGACGATGGCAAACCCCTCGATGCGGTAGCCGCGATGATTCATGCGCCGCTTGTGACGCGGCCGCCGCGACGTTGCAAGGCGAAAGGCTCAGGCAGCGACGTTCGTAGCGCGGGTGGGACGCAGGTGGCCGTCGACGCTCATCGCAGCGGGGCCGGGCGACGAAGCCGCGGCCGAACCGGGATCGATGGCTTCGAGCAGGCGCAGGAAGGAGGATCCGGGCAGCGGCGGGGCGAAGACGTAGCCCTGAGCGTGGTGGATGCCGCGCTCGCGCAGATACGCCACCTGTTCGAAGTTCTCGACCCCTTCGGCAACGATGCCCATCCGCATGTTGCGGGCGAGTTCCACAAGCGTTTCGATGATCGTCGTGGAATAGCGCTCGGTGCCGATGGCGTCGACGAACATCTTGTCGATCTTGATGACGTCCACGCCGAGCTTGAGCATGTAGGACAGGCCGCCATGGCCGGTGCCGACGTCGTCGATCGCGACCCGCACGCCGAGCTCCTGCAGTGCCGCAATGACGCGCCGGGCGCTGGTCAGGTTGCCGAGCGGCTGGCGCTCGGTCACCTCGACGACGATCTGCGACATGCGGATCGGCGAGTCACCGAAAATGTCGGCGATATCCTTGACCACCGCCTCGTCGGCGAAATGCAGCGCCGTCAGGTTGAAGCCGATCTCGAAATTCGGCCGTTTCGCCATGGCCTCGCCCAGCTCGGCGCGCACGCGCTGCATGATGCTGCGCGTCATCGGCACGATCAGCCCGGTCGATTCCGCGAGCGGGATGAACGAGCCCGGCTGCACCAGCGAGCCGTCCGGCTTCTGCCAGCGCACCAGCACCTCGGCGCCGACGAGACGGCCGTTGGTGATGTCGACGATCGGCTGGTAGTACGGCACGAACTGGCGCAGCTCCAGCCCGGCCCGGAGTTGCGCGAACGGGTCCGAGCGCGCGCGCCACGGCGCGATGACGACCAGCGCGAAGATCAGCAGCCCGAAAGCCCCGCTGCCGACGGCCCCGATGGTCAGAAGGTCGCGGTGTTCGGCCATGAATTCCGCGCGCGAAGTGGAGGCGATCACCGTCACGGGATAGCGTGCCGACGTGATGCGGGCGATGAATCGGTCGTCGGGGGCGGTTGTGTGCTCAAGCTGTTCCTCGGGCGGCGTGAGCACGGCGCGGGTGGCGCTGAGCAGCGTGCCGTCGGCGAGCTGCACGTGGACGTCGCGCTTGTCCTTGTCGTCCTCACGGGTGACGTCGGGCAGGAACATGTCGGCGGGAATGAACGCGGCAAGGCTCAGCGGGTCGTTCGGCCGCTGCCAACGCACGCGCAAGGCGCGGTCGGCACGGTCCGCCATCCGCACCACCGCGATGACGACGTATGGGTTCTGGGTCGTCAGCTCGCGGGAGACGAGCCAAGACTGTCCTGCGAGGCCGAGATGATCGCAGCTGGTGCTGCCGTTCTGGCCGATCACGGACAGTTCCTTGATCGGCGTCGTCATCATCACCGCGCGCCGCAGCGTCTGCAGATTGATGTCGACGCAGGAGGTGACCTCCGTGCTCCAGAGATAAGAGAGCGTGTTGATAGCCTGGTCGATACGCCAGTCGGCGCGCGCCACGGCCGTGCGTGCAGTCTGCTCGACCCGGTCGTTGCCGAGTCGGTCCAAATAGGCGCGCAGCCCAAAATGCACGACCAGCGCCGGCAGGGCCGCCAAGGCGAGACCGACCACGATGGCGACCAGCGTCCTGCGTGGAAACATTACCACCGCAAACCCCATGCGGATACCGGCGGACCGTAGTCGGACTGCCGTTAAGGCCGCCTTTATCAGCGGGGGCAACGCTGCGGCATTTCGCGCGGGCGAACGACCAGGTGAATTCGTGGTTAGCGCGGAGTAAACAGCGCCGCAGTCAGCTTGTCGGGGAGACTCAATTGGACGCGCTTTTCATCGGACAGACCTACATCGACGTGACGTTCCTCATCGACACGATTCCGACCGGCGACGAAAAGGTGGTCGCGCGCGACTACGCGGTCAGCTTCGGCGGCAACGCGGTGTCGGCGGCATTCTGCTGCGCCAAGCTGGGCGTGGTGCCGGACCTGCTGACGTCGCTGGCGGACGACTGGCTGTCGCGGATGTTCCTCGACATGGCGGCGAAATACGGGATCCCGGTGCACGGCCGCAAGGTCAAGGAGTCGTCGATCTCATTCGTGATGCCGAACAACGGCATGCGCGCGATCATCCGCTGCCGCGACGACCATTACCTGCACCCGGTCCCGCCGCTGGATCTGACCGGCTGCCGGGCGCTGCATCTCGACGGACACCAGGCCGACGCGGCGATTCAATACGCGAAGGCATGCCGGGAGGCTGGCATCATGACGTCTCTCGATGGCGGCGGTCTGCGTTCCAACACGGCCGAACTCCTGGAGTTCATCGACGTGGCGATCTGCTCGGCACGGTTCGCGGAACAGCTCGGCCTGTCGCCGCAGGGACTTTGCGAGTACCTGAAGGGCAAGGGCTGCAAGATCGGCGGCGTCACGCTCGGGGACGAGGGCCTGATCTGGTACGACGAGTCCGGCACGCTGCGGCGTCTGCCCGCATTGGCCGTTCCCCCCGCGGAGGTGGTCGACAGCAACGGCGCCGGCGACATCTTCCACGGCGCTTATGTCTACTCGTACCTGTCGGCACCGAAGATGCCGTGGGAGGAGCATTTCCGCTTCGCCCGCGCCGCCTCGGCGCACTCGATCCGGCATCTCGGCATCGAGGCGTCGCTGCCGACGCGGGCGGACATCGCCGCCGTGAACCGCGCCTATCGCGAAGCCGCCTAGCTTCAGGTCAGCGCGGGAACAGCGCCTGCTGCGGGTCCTGCCGCTCCTGCGCCTCGACCACCGCGAGCGCGGTCATGTTGATGACGCCGCGCGCGGTGACGGACGGGGTGAGGATGTGCGCCGGCTGCGCCGCACCGATCAGAATGGGGCCGACCGGCAGCGCATCGGCGAGCACCTTGATCAGCTGATACGCGATGTTGGCGGCATCGAGATTGGGCATGATCAGGATGTTGGCCTCGCCCTGCAGCCGCGCGTGCGGCAGGACGCGGTCGCGGATCGCCGGCGAGAGCGCGGAATCGCCGTGCATCTCGCCGTCGACCGCCAGTTCCGGATGGGTCGCGGCGAGGCGTTCGACGGCGCAGCGCACCTTGCGGGCGGAATCGCTGTCATGGCTGCCGAAGTCCGAATGGGACAGCAGCGCGATCTGCGGCTCCAGACCGAAACGGCGGACATGGGCGGCGGCGTGCACCGCGATCTCCGCCAGTTCCTCAGCCGATGGGTCGGTGCGGACGTGGGTGTCGGCGAGGAAGTAAGCGCCCTTGGCGGTGATGACGAGCGACAGCGCCGCGAAGTCGCGCATGCCCGGCGCGAAGCCGATGATCGCCCGGATGTGCCGCAGATGCGACAGGAAGCGGCCCTCAACGCCGCAGATCATCGCGTCGGCTTCGCCGCGGCGGACGGCGAGCGCGGCGATCACGGTGGCGTTGGTGCGCACCAGCGTGCGCGCGGCGTCCGGCGTCACGCCCTTGCGGCCGGCAGCCTCGAGATAGGTCTGCACGTAGGCCCGGTAGCGCGGATCGTCCTCGGGATTGACCAGTTCGAAGTCACGCCCGGGCCGGATCGACAGGCCGTGCCGCGCGAGCCGCGCCTCGACGACGGCGGGGCGGCCGACCAGGATCGGCCGCGCCAGCCCCTCCTCGACCACGACCTGCGTGGCGCGCAGGATGCGCTCGTCCTCGCCCTCGGCATAAACGACGCGCTTGGGCGCCGCCTTCGCCTGCGTGAAGACGGGCTTCATGATGAAGCCGGAGCGGAACACGAAGCGGTTCAGCCGTTCGAGGTATTGATCGAAGTCGGCGATCGGGCGCGTGGCGACGCCGGAGGCCATCGCCGCCTTGGCGACGGCAGGCGCGATGCGCAGGATCAGCCGCGGATCGAACGGATTGGGAATGAGCGAGCCGGTGCCGAAAGTCGGCGCCTCACCGCCCATGGCGCGCGCGGCGACTTCCGAAGGCGCCTCGCGGGCGAGCGCGGCGATCGCCTCGACGGCCGCCTGCTTCATCTCCTCGTTGATGGTGGTGGCGCCGACATCGAGCGCACCACGGAAGATGAAGGGGAAGCACAGGACGTTGTTGACCTGGTTCGGATAGTCCGAGCGCCCTGTGCAGATCATTGCGTCCGGACGGGCGGCGAGCGCCTCTTCCGGCATGATTTCGGGGGTGGGATTGGCCAGCGCCATGATCAGCGGCTGCGAGGCCATGCGCTTGACCATGTCGGGCTTGAGCACGCCGCCGGCGGACACGCCGAGAAACACGTCTGCGCCGTCGATGATCTCGCCGAGGGTGCGCTTGTCGGTCTTCTGTGCAAAGACCGCCTTCCAGCGGTCCATCAGCTTCTCACGCCCTTCGTAGACCACGCCCTCGATGTCCGAGACCCAGATGTTCTCGCGCCGGGCGCCCATCGCCACCAGCAGGTTGAGGCAGGCGAGCGCGGCGGCGCCGGCGCCGGAAACGACGATCTTGACCTTGTCGAGATCCTTGTTGGCGAGCGCCAGGGCGTTGCGCACCGCCGCGGCGACGATAATGGCCGTGCCGTGCTGGTCGTCGTGGAAGACCGGAATGCGCATGCGCGCCTTGAGCGCAGCCTCGACCTCGAAGCATTCAGGCGCCTTGATGTCCTCGAGATTGATGCCGCCGAAGGTCGGCTCGAGGGCGGCGACGACGTCGACGATGCGATCGACCTCATGAGCGTCGATCTCGATGTCGAACACGTCGATCCCGGCGAACTTCTTGAACAGGACGGCCTTGCCCTCCATTACCGGCTTGGAGGCGAGCGGGCCGATATTGCCGAGGCCGAGCACGGCGGTGCCGTTGGAGACGACGGCGACGAGATTCTGACGCGTGGTTAGCTCGGCGGCCTCCCCGGGGTCCGCGGCGATGGCCTGGCAGGCGGCGGCCACGCCCGGAGAATAAGCCAGCGCCAGGTCGCGCTGGCTGCCCAGCGGCTTGGTCGGCTGAATCTCGAGTTTTCCGGGCTTCGGCTTGCGGTGATAGACGAGTGCGCCTGATTTCAGATCGTCGGAGAGCGTGGACATCGGATGGCCTGCGGGAACGCCGGATCGGCCCCGCTTGTTAGCCCGAAACCGTTACCGATTGAACCCATGCCGGCACATGGCAGGGGTCCGGCGGCCCGCGATTTTGGCCGCCGGTGCGGTGAAAGGCGCCCGAAACGCTCAGGGCTGCGGCAAATTGAGCCGGATGTGCAGTTCGCGCAGCTGCTTCGGGGTGACCTCGGACGGGGCGCCCATCAGCAGGTCCTCCGCCTTCTGGTTCATCGGGAAGAGAACCACCTCGCGCAGGTTCTCCTCGCCGCAGAGCAGCATGACGATGCGATCGACGCCGGGGGCGATGCCGCCGTGCGGCGGGGCGCCGTAGGTCAGCGCCCGCAGCATGCCGCCGAACTTCGCCTCGAGGACCTCCTCGCCGTAGCCGGCGATGGCGAAGGCCTTGCGCATGACGTCGGGGCGGTGGTTCCGGATCGCGCCCGAGGACAATTCCACCCCATTGCAGACGATGTCGTACTGGAACGCCTTGATGCCGAGGATCGTCTCGCTGTCGGCCGGGTCGAGCGCGAGGAAGGCGTCGAGCGGGAAGTTCGGCATCGAGAACGGGTTGTGGGAGAAGTCGATGCGCTTCTCGTCCTCGTTCCACTCGTACATCGGGAAATCGACGATCCAGCAGAAATCGAAGCGGTCCTTCTGCGTCAGGCCGAGTTCGTCGCCGATGCGCAGCCGCGCGGCACCGGCGAGCTTGGCGGCGCCCGCCGGCTTGTCGGCCGCGAAGAAGACGGCATCGCCCGGCCGGGCGCCGGTCTTCTCGCGGATGCGGGCCTGGATTTCCGGCGGGACGAATTTCGCGATCGGCCCCTTGCCGCCGTCAGCCTCGAAGACGATGTAGCCCAGCCCGGCGGCGCCCATGTCGCCACGCGCCCAGTCGTTGAGCTTGTCGAAGAAGGAGCGCGGCTGCGCGCCGGCGCCGGGCGCGGGAATGGCGCGGACCACCCCGCCCGCTTTGATGACGTTCTTGAAGGCATTGAACGTCACGCTGTCGTCGGCGAATTCGTCCGTCACGTCGGCAATGACGATCGGATTACGCAGGTCCGGCTTGTCGGAGCCGTATTTCAGCATCGCCTCGGCATAAGGGATCATGGGGAATTTCGGCGTGACCGGACGGCCGCCGCCGAATTCCTCGAAGACGCCGCGCAGGACCGGCTCGACCGCCGCGAACACGTCCTCCTGCGTGACGAAGCTCATCTCGATATCGAGCTGATAGAACTCGCCCGGCGAGCGGTCGGCGCGGGCGTCCTCGTCACGGAAACAGGGCGCGATCTGGAAATAGCGATCGAAGCCCGAGATCATGATCAGCTGCTTGAATTGCTGCGGCGCCTGCGGCAGCGCGTAGAACTTGCCGGGATGCAGCCGCGAGGGGACCAGGAAGTCCCGCGCGCCCTCGGGGGAGGACGCGGTCAGGATCGGCGTCTGAAACTCGAAGAAGCCCTGCTCCTTCATGCGCCGGCGCAGAGAATCGATGATCGCGCCGCGGGTCATGATGTTGCGGTGCAGCCGTTCGCGGCGCAGGTCGAGGAAGCGATATTTGAGCCGGGTTTCCTCCGGATATTCCTGGTCGCCGAAGACCGGCATCGGCAGTTCCGCCGCCGGGCCCAGCACCTCGACCGCCTCGGCATAGATCTCGACCGCCCCGGTGGGCAACTCGGGGTTCTCGGTCCCCGCCGGGCGACGCCGGACCTTGCCATCGAAGCGGACCACCCATTCGGACCGCAGCTTCTCGACCTCCCGGAACGCCGGACTGTCCGGGTCTGCCACCACCTGGGTGACGCCGTAATGGTCGCGCAGGTCGACGAACAGCACCCCGCCGTGGTCCCGGATACGGTGGCACCAGCCCGAAACACGCACGGTTTGCCCGATCTCGGTCTCGCGGAGCGCGCCGCAAGTATGGGTGCGGTAGCGGTGCATGGTCGGCCTTTCGGAATCGCTGATGGAGGGCCGGCGGGCGGCCCCCGGCGCGGGCGGAAGGTGCATGCGCCCCCCGCTTTGTCAAGGATCGGCGGGCGTGCCGCCGGGTGGCGGGGCACCTGCCCGGCCCGCCCGGCACGGCCGGGCCTATTGCCAGCCCGGTACCCCCCGCATGTCCGGCAGGCGGTGGGCGATGCCTTTGTGGCAGTCGATGCAGGTCTTTTCCCCGGTAAAGAGGAACCGCTGGTGGGCCTCCACGGCCCGGGGCGCCTGCTTGGTGATGTCCATGGAATCGGCGCTGTGACAGTTGCGGCATTCGAGCGAGTCGTTCGCCTTCAGCCGGGCCCATTCGTGCATGGCCAATTCCAGGCGGTGGTCGAGAAACTTTTCGCGGGTGCTGATGGTGCCGAACAGATGACCCCAGACCTCCTTCGAGGCCTGCATCTTGCGAGCGATCTTGTCGGTCCAGTTGTGCGGCACGTGACAATCGGGGCAGGTGGCGCGGACGCCCGAGCGGTTGGTGAAGTGCACCGTCGTCTTCAGTTCCTCGAACACGTTGGTTCGCATCTCGTGGCATGAGGTGCAGAACTTCTCGGTGTTGGTCGCCTCCAGAACCGTGTTGAAGCCGCCCCAGAAGATGATGCCGGCCACGAATCCGCTCAGCACGAGCACGCCGAGGCTGAAGACGGTGCTCGGCTTGCGCAGGACGTCCCATAGCTCGAGAGCGAAGCGGTAGGCGCGGCCGACGAAGGATCGGCGTTCCGGCTTGGCGTCAGTGCTCATCGCCGCGCGCCTCCCGGCGCATCGCGCGCGAGCAGGCTGTCGATATCGACGAAGTCGTTGGAGACGGGTGCCTTCGCCTCGTGCTGCGGAACGTGGCAGGCGGTGCAGAAATAGCGGCGCGGCGAGATCGTGGCGAGGAACTGGCCGTCGCGATCCATGAAATGGGTGATGGAGATCATCGGCGCCTGCGATTCACCCGTGCGCGAACGGGCATGGCACGACAGGCACTTGTTGCCGTTGAGATCGACCTGGTAGCCCTCGATCGAATGAGGGATCACCGGCGGCTGTTCCGGATAGTTGCGGACCTCCCGCTCCGAGGTGTTGCGCTGCGGGGTCATCGGCGGCGCCGGCGCGATCGCGTCGAGCGGCGTCGGCCCGCGCAGCGGCAGCGACACGGTCGCCTGGTCCTGCGCCCACAGACCCGTCGAGCCGATGGCGATCAGGATCGCGAAAGCGGGCAGCAGCAAGCGGGCGCGGCGGCTCATTGCGGGCCTCCCGCCCGCGCGATGCGCACGGCGCATTTCTTGAAATCGGTCTGCAGGGAGATCGGATCGGTCGCGTCGAGGGTGACGCGATTGATCAGCTGGCCTTCGTCGAACCAGGGGACGAACACGACGCCGCGCGGCATGCGGTTGCGGCCGCGGGTTTCCACCCGGGTGCGGATGAAGCCGCGGCGGGATTCGACCTTGATCTCGTCGCCGCGGCGCAATTTGAGCTGCGCGGCATCGTCAGGATGCATGAAGCAGACCGCCTCAGGGAAGGCGCGGTAGAGCTCCGGCACGCGCCGGGTCATCGAGCCGGAATGCCAATGCTCGAGCACGCGACCGGTGACGAGCCAGAAGGGATAGGTGTCGTCGGGGGATTCCGCCGCCGGCTCGTAGGGCAGCGCGAAGATGCGCGCCTTGCCGTCGGGATTGCCGTAGAACTCGACCCCCTTGCCGGCCTTCACATAGGGATCGAGCCCCTCGCGGAAGCGCCAGCGCGTTTCCTTGCCGTCGACCACCGGCCAGCGCAGACCGCGCTCCTGGTGATAGCGGTCGAATGGCGCCAGGTCGTGGCCGTGGCCGCGGCCGAACTCGGCATATTCCTCGAACAGCCCCTTCTGCACGTAGAACCCGAAATGGTGCGCCTCGTCGTTGGCGTAGTTCGGATCAAGGTCGGACAGCGGAAAGCGGTTCACGTGGCCGTTGGCGAACAGCACCTCGTAGAGGGACTTGCCCCGATGCTCCGGGCTCTTGGCAAGCAGTTCCGCCGGCCACACCTCGTCGGTGGTGAACCGCTTGGAGAATTCCATCAGCTGCCAAAGGTCGGAGCGGGACTCGCCCGGCGCCTTGACGAGCTGGTGCCAGAAATGGGTGCGGCGCTCGGCGTTGCCGTAAGCGCCCTCCTTCTCCACCCACATGGCCGTGGGCAGGATCAGATCGGCGGCCAGCGCGGTCACCGTCGGATAGGCGTCGGAAACGACGATGAAGTTCTCCGGGTTGCGGTAGCCGGGCCAGGTCTCCTCGTTCGTATTCGGCGCCGCCTGCAGGTTGTTGTTCACCTGGACCCAATAGGCATTGAGCTTGCCGTCACGCAGCATCCTGTTCTGCAGGATGGCGTGATAGCCGGGCACCGGATTGATGGTGCCTTCGGGCAGCCGCCATATCCGCTCGGCCGCGTCGCGATGATCCTTGTTGTTGACGACCATGTCGGCCGGCAGACGGTGGGAGAAGGTCCCGACCTCGCGGGCGGTACCGCAGGCCGACGGCTGGCCGGTGAGCGAGAACGGGCTGTTGCCGGGTTCCGAGATCTTTCCGGTCAGCAAATGAAGGTTGTAGACGAGGTGGTTGCACCAGACGCCACGCGTGTGCTGGTTGAACCCCATGGTCCAGAGGCTCATCACCTTCGTCTTCGGGTCGGCGTAGATCTCGGCGAGCGCCTCCAGCCGGTTCACCGGCACGCCCGAAAGCTGCGAGACTTTCTCGAACGTGTATTCGGATACGAACTTGGCGTAGTCGTCGAAGCTGATCTCGGTGGATTCGCCGGCCTTGGCCCTGCCGGCGGCGCGCTGTTCCAGCGCGTGCTCGGGGCGCAAGCCATAGCCGATATCGACGGTGCCGCGCCGGAACGTCGTGTGCTTGTCGACGAAGTCCTTGTTCACCCGCCCGGTCTTGATGATGTGGTTCGCGATCGCGTTCATGATCGCGAGATCGGTCTGCGGCGTGAAGGTGAGCGTCAGATCGGCGAGCTCGTACGAGCGATGCTCGAAGGTCGAGAGCACCGCGACGCGGACATGCGGCGCGCTGAGGCGGCGGTCGGTGACCCGGGTCCAAAGGATCGGATGCATCTCCGCCATGTTCGAGCCCCAGAGGACGAACGCATCGGCGGCTTCGATGTCATCGTAGCAGCCCATCGGCTCGTCGATTCCGAAGGTGCGGACGAAACCGACCGCCGCGGAGGCCATGCAGTGACGCGCGTTGGGGTCGATGTTGTTGGAGCGGAAGCCGGCCTTGAACAGCTTGTTGGCGGCGTAGCCTTCCCAGATCGTCCACTGGCCGGAGCCGAACATGCCGACGCCGTCGGGGCCGCGTTTCTTCAGCGCGTCCTTGAACTTCTCCGCCATTACATTGAAGGCCTCGTCCCAGCTGACCGGGGTGAACTCGCCGTTCTTGTCGAAGCGCCCGTCGCGCTTGCGCAGCAGCGGCGTGGTGAGCCGGTCGTGGCCGTACATGATCTTGGAGAGGAAATAGCCCTTGACGCAGTTGAGGCCGCGATTGACCTCGGCCTTGATGTCGCCGTGGGTGGCGACCACGCGCCCATCCTTCGTCCCGACCATGACGCTGCAACCGGTGCCGCAGAAGCGGCACGGCGCCTTGTCCCAGTTCAGCAGCGTGTGCGGCCGCTCGGTGATGAGGTTCTGCGCCCGCGCCGGCGCAGCCATGCCGCCGGCCGCGGCGGCCATTGCGGCGGCTTCCATCTTCAGGACGTCGCGGCGCGTGGGGGCCGACCTGGTCATGATGCGACATCCTCCTGAGGTTCTG
>Ga0180222_1003023_pt1 | contig 11786 bp, 11 predicted proteins | sample eDN5th37CKraftOP_FD_151336 | JGI IMG/M metagenome (GOLD analysis project Ga0180222, IMG submission 151336) | Enriched Organic Plus compost microbial communities from Emeryville, California, USA - eDNA 5th pass 37_C Kraft OP (version 2) (version 2) ... | reverse complement strand
CCGCTCCGACACCAGCATGAAAATGACGAACACGGTTCCGACCGCATAGAGCACCAGTTCGATCGCGAAAGCTGCGACCCAGATGCTGTCCGCGAAGGCCATGTCGTCGCCACGGAAATAGTCGCCGAGCAGGATCGGCAGCATCAGGGCAAAACCGTGCAACGCCGGCACCAGAAATGAAGGCCAGCGCCGCTGCACGGACTTGCGTCGGTCGGAAAACAGCTCGCCCGCAGTTAAAACCGCATAGGCGGCGACAATGGCGGCACCGATGGTCATGCGCATCGCCGGAGTCGCGGGCGTGGCGAGGCCGATCACCGCGATCCACACCAGCCCGCCAAGCACAATTCCCGGCCACTGCGGGGAACGGCCATGAAACACGCGGGCCGCGCCCCAAACCATGCCGCATGCGACCAGTCCCGCCGCGTGCAGCATCAGCGAGGCAACCTCGCCCAGTCTCCCCTGGGCCAGCGCCCAGGCCGCAACCGAGACCGCGCCGAGGATGTAGGCGACGCCCCACCATCTCAAGGCTGCGATACGCTCCTTCGTGCCGAAATAGAGCAGCATCGCGCCAAGCAGCCCGGCCACCAGGGTCGCCATGAAATAAAGCGTGGAGGGATCGAGCAACATTATTCTTAACCGGAGGTCCGCCCGAGAATGCTGCCTTGCTGCAACAGGATCATCTGCCCGCACTGATGGTAGCGAACATCGATTGGCAATCCGTTTGCAGTGATTTGCAAGTTTTCAGCGAAAATCCGCTCAAATCCAAGCGATCGCATATACACAATGAAAAGGGCGCCCGCAGGCGCCCTTTGTCTTGCGTGCCACGCATGCCGCGGGGCGAACGAGACCGATGATCAACGCTTCGAGAACTGGAACGAACGGCGGGCCTTGGCCTTGCCGTACTTCTTGCGCTCGACGACGCGGGAGTCGCGGGTGAGGAAGCCGCCCTTCTTGAGCACGCCGCGAAGCTCCGGCTCGAAGTGGGTCAGCGCCTTGGACAGACCGTGACGCACCGCGCCCGCCTGCCCCGAGAGCCCACCGCCGGTGACGGTGCAGATCACGTCATACTGTCCGGCGCGCGCGGCAGCGACCAGCGGCTGCTGGATCAGCATGCGCAGCACCGGGCGCGCGAAATACACCTCGACGTCGCGGGTATTGACAGTGATCTTGCCGGCGCCCGGCTTGATCCAGACGCGGGCCACCGCATCCTTGCGCTTGCCGGTGGCATAGGCGCGGCCGAACTTGTCGACCTTCTTGACGTGCTTCGGCGCTTCCGGCGCGGCGGTCTTCAGCGCCGACAATTCCTCGAGAGACTGCATGGTATCGGACATGTTATGCGGCCCTCTTGTTCTTGCGGTTCAATGCACCGACGTCGATGATTTCCGGCTGCTGCGCTTCGTGCGGATGCTCGGCACCGGCATAAACCCGCAGGTTGCCCATCTGCATCCGGCCGAGCGGGCCGCGCGGGATCATGCGTTCAACCGCCTTCTCGAGCACGCGCTCGGGGAAACGCCCCTCAAGGATCGATTTCGCGCTGCGCTCCTTGATGCCGCCGATGAATCCGGTGTGGTGATGGTAAACCTTCTGGTCGCGCTTACGCCCGGTCAGCACAACCTTGGCCGCGTTGATGACGATGACATTGTCGCCGCAATCGACATGGGGGGTGTAGGTCGGGAGATGCTTGCCGCGCAGCCGCATCGCCACCAGCGACGCGAGACGACCGACCACCAGCCCGCTGGCGTCGATCAGCACCCACTTCTTGGTGACTTCGGCGGGCTTTGCCGAATACGTCTTCATGTGATGCATTCCTGAAATGGAAACAGCCGATGCCGAGGCACCGGATTGCCGGAGCTTTTAGAGAAGCCCGGCCACCGCGTCAACGTCGTCATACAAATAATCCTCGTTATATTTCAATGCCTTATAAATAAGGTATTTTAATACCCTTAAAATCAGTCTGGATTCGGAATGGAATAAGTAGCCGTGACATGGGCGATCGGGTCCGGCGAGGTACCCGACAGCAGGTTGACATCGCCCACTGCCAACCGCCGCCCCAGCTTCAGAAGCCGCGCCGCCGCCAGCACATCCTGGCCAGGAGGCCCCTTTCGTAAGAAATTGACGTTCAGATTGGTCGTCACCGCGAGCCCGACAGGTCCTATCGCAGACAGCAGCACCACATACATTGCAAGGTCCGCGAGCGACATCAGCGTCGGTCCGGAAATCGTGCCGCCCGGCCGCAACATCCGGTCGCTGTAGCGCTGGCGCAGCAGGCAGGTCGCGCCGTCGGCGCTCTCGATCGCGATGTCACCGCCACTGAAGGCCTGCGGAAACTCGGCGTGAAGGAAGGTCTCCAGTTCGGATATACTCATCTTCGCAACGGCCATGGTGTCTCCTAACATGCGCTCGCCTGATGCTCTCTGTTACAATACGATGACGGCTCTGCCCAGCCGATGGATCAGCCGATGACTGCCAACGTCCAGCCCGCTCACCCCTCGCCGATCCTGCTCAACGAACGAGGCGGGAACGTCGCACTGCTGACGCTTAATCGTCCCGCCGCGAGGAATTGCCTGTCGATGGCGCTGATCGCCGAATTGCATGGCGCGATCGATGCCTGCCGTGGCGATCCGGGCGTGCGCGCGGTGGTGATCGCAGCAGCGGGACCCGCCTTCTGCTCCGGCCACGACCTGAAGGAACTGACGGCGCGGCGCACCGATGCGGACGGCGGCCGCGCCTTCTTCGCCGAGACCATGTCCGCCTGCAGCGCCATGATGCAGAGCATCGTGTCGCTGCCCAAGCCGGTGATCGCCGCAGTTCAAGGCATCGCGACTGCCGCGGGATGCCAGCTCGTCGCCAGTTGTGATCTGGCGATCGCCTCAAGCCATGCGAAGTTCGCCACGCCCGGCGTGGATATCGGCCTGTTCTGCTCGACGCCGATGGTCGCCCTGTCACGCAATGTCGGGCGCAAGCCGGCAATGGAAATGCTGCTGACCGGAGAGCCCGTCGACGCCGACCGGGCCCGCGAGATCGGTCTCGTCAACCGTGTGGTCGGCGCCGGCGAGGAGCGCAATGCGGCGCTGGCGCTGGCAGAGAAAATCGCGAACAAGTCGGCGCACACCATCAAGATCGGCAAGGAAGCCTTTTATCGGCAGGCGGAAATGGACCTTGCCGATGCCTATCGTTACGCCTCCGCCGTCATGACCGAGAACATGATGGCGCAGGATGCGGCAGAAGGGATTTGTGCCTTCGTCGAAAAACGCGTACCGAGGTGGCGGGACTGCTGATGGCGCGATGGCATCCGCCTTGGCCGTCCGCCGCCGCGGTCCGGCCGCGGCACACACCATCCCGCCGCAAACGCCGCCTCCGCTCGAACCGGGCTCCGCTCCGATGAACCACGACACCTACGACGACAGCTACATCCGCGAGATTCTCAACAGCGTGAAGACCATCGCCATGGTCGGCGCCTCGCCGGTCAACGTCCGGCCGAGCTACTTCGCGTTCAAGTATCTCGCGCAGCGCGGCTACGACATGATCCCGGTGAATCCGGGCCAGGTCGGCAAAAGCCTGATGGGCCGACCGTTCGTCGCGTCGCTGAAGGAGATCGACCGGCCGGTCGATATGGTCGATATCTTCCGTAATTCGGAGGTCGCTCTTGCCGTCGTCAAGGAGGCGCTGGCGATGGAGCCGCGTCCCAAGGTGATCTGGATGCAGCTCGGCGTGCGGAACGATGAAGCCTGCGCGCTGGCGGAGGACGCAGGCCTGAAAGTGGTGATGAACCGCTGTCCGAAGATCGAGTACGGGCGGTTGTCATCGGAGATTTCATGGATGGGCGTCAATTCACGCACGCTCAGCGCGAAGCGCGCCCCGCTCCCGACCCAGGGCATGCGGCTGTCGCTGAATCGCGTCAGCCTCGGAGGTGGCGGCACCGCCGCCGCCGATCAGGCCGCGCGCCAGAAGGGCGATCCGGAAAACTAGCCCCGGAACGGGTCTGAAGCCGCCAATATCATTCTATTGGGCCTCTCTCAGGCGACATAAGAACACATCTTGCGGCACCGGCTTGACGTCGCCAGCCTGGAACAGCAGCATGCTGCTCCGGCCATTTCCATCACCAGCACAGGAATTGAGTATGACCGACCGCTCTCCCGGATTTGCCACGCTCGCGATTCATGCCGGCGCCCAGCCGGACCCCACCACCGGCTCGCGCGCAACGCCGATCTATCAGACGACGTCCTTTGTGTTCAACGACGCCGATCATGCGGCGTCGCTGTTCGGCCTGCAGGCCTTCGGCAACATCTATACGCGGATCGGCAATCCGACCAATGCGGTCCTGGAAGAACGTGTCGCGGCACTCGAAGGCGGCACCGCTGCCCTTGCCGTCGCCTCGGGGCATGCGGCGCAAGTGGTCACCTTCCAGGCGCTGATGCAGCCGGGCGACGAATTCATCGCCGCCCGCCAGCTCTACGGCGGCTCGATCAATCAGTTCACCCACACCTTCAAGAGCTTTGGCTGGAAGGTGGTTTGGGCGGACGCCGACGACATCTCCAGCTTCGAAAAAGCCGTCTCACCCCGCACCAAGGCGATCTTCATCGAGTCGATCGCCAATCCGGGCGGCTCCATCACCGACATCGAAGCGATCTCCGCGATCGCCCGCAAGGCCGGCGTGCCGCTGATCGTCGACAATACGCTGGCAAGCCCCTACCTGATCCGGCCGATCGATCACGGTGCCGACATCGTGCTGCATTCGGCGACCAAGTTCCTCGGCGGGCATGGCAACTCGATCGGAGGCATTATCGTCGATGCCGGCACCTTCGACTGGTCGCGCGACAACAAGTATCCGATCCTGAGCGAGCCGCGGCCCGAGTATCACGGCCTCAAGCTGCAGGAGACCTTCGGCAACTTCGCCTTTGCCATCGCCTGCCGCGTGATCGGCCTGCGCGACCTTGGTCCGGCGCTCTCGCCGTTCAACGCCTTCCTAATCCTGACCGGCATCGAGACGCTGCCGCTGCGCGTGCAGCGCCACTCCGACAATGCCAAGGCCGTCGCGGAATTCCTCTCGACGCATCCGGCGGTGGCCGCGGTCAATTATTCCGGCCTGCCCAGCAGCCCCTATTACAATCTCGCGCGCAAATATGCGCCGAAGGGCGCGGGCGCGGTGTTCACGTTCAGCCTGAAGGGCGGTTATGACGCCGGCGTCAACCTGGTGTCGAACCTCAAGCTGTTCTCGCATCTCGCCAATGTCGGCGACACCCGATCGCTGGTGATCCATCCTGCCTCGACCACGCACAGCCAGCTCGACGACAATGCTAAAACCAAAGCTGGCGCGGGACCGGACATCGTCCGCCTCTCGATCGGAATCGAGGACAAGGACGACATCATCGCCGATCTCGATCAGGCCTTGCGCACCTGACCGCACGCCCGCGCGAAACACACCATCGCGTCATGCATTCGAAAAAGCCCCGCATCCGTCCGGCTGCGGGGCTTTTTCATGATGAAGTTGCTGCCGATGCCTTCCGCCGCTCGCGCTGCCGCGGTCCAGGCGGCATCGGCCGATCAGGATTTAGCGGCGCGTGCCGCCTGTTCCTGCCGCGTCAGACGGTTGTTGCGGACGACCAGTGAATAGGTCGCCAGCGCCGCCAGGATGACGAGAAACTGGATCGACAGTGCCTCGACCGTCGGATTGAGCCCGATCGCCTCGAGCCATTTCGCGCCCTGCAGTTCGGTGAACGGCACGATGGTCTGCTCCTGGAATTCCTGCACCGCCTCGCCGATGAACTTGATGGCCATCAGGAAAAGGAAGGCCGACGTGACGATGAACAGCGGCCGCAGCGGAATCTTCTGCGCGATCATGTTGATGAAGTAGAACAGCACGGCCAGCGCCACGGTCGCCGCAGCGAGCCCGCCGAACAGGCCGAGACCGTAGCCGCCTTCGGTTGTGGCCAGCGCATGGATGAACAGCACGGTTTCCGCCCCTTCGCGGAACACCGCCAGGAAGGCCAGCGCCGCCACCGCCCACGCGGTATCCTGCGCCAGCGCGCTGTCGGCCTTGGCGGCCAGATATTCTTTCCAGCCATGCGGATCCTGCTTCACCATCAGCCAGCCGCTGACATAGAGCATCAGGGCCGCGGCCACCAGGATGACGATGCCTTCCATCAGGTCGCTGTGCTGGCCGGAATTGAGCACTGCGAACAGCCAGGCCGCGATGATGCTGACACCAACAGCAGCCAGGGCGCCGAGATAGAGCGCCTTGACGCGATGGGCGCCGCCGGCCCTGGTCAGATAAGCGGCCAGCGCGGCGATCACCAGCATCGCCTCCAGCCCCTCGCGGAGCAGGATCACCGCGGCCTGGACGAATGCGCTCGACATTGACATACCCCCTCATAGGAAAACTTGCGGCTGCGGAATATTCAGCCATTCTGCGGAAGAGCTACACGGCTGCGGCCGCTCCCCGTTTCACCGCGAGGCCCCGACCGCGAGCGGCATGGCCGGCTGCGCGGCACCAAGGTGGCCGGCGGAGAACCTTTCGGCCTGGGCGATCACCAGCGTCAGCACCACGATGGCAACGCCCTGATGTGCCAGCGCCAGCAGGATCGGCACCTGATAAAGCAGCGTCAGAACGCCGAGCGTCGCCTGCAAGGTCATGGCCACAGCAATCCCCAGTGCCCCGTTGACCGCCTGCTGCCCTGCCCGTGCACGCACCGTATCGACCAGATGCAGGATGGCGATGACCCATAGCGCATAGGCCACCATGCGATGACAGAACTGCACGGTGAGTGCGTTGTCGAACAGGTTGCGCCACCACGGCGACTCGAAGAACAGGCGCTCCGCGCTCGGGATCAGCCCGCCATCGATATCGGGCCAGGTGTTGAATACCTTGCCCGCCCGCAGGCCTGCCACCAGCGCGCCGAGATAGAGCTGCACGAACACCACGACGAGCAGCAGTTTGCCGGTGATGCGGAGCCGCGCCGGTGCCGCTGCCGGCTGGCGTCCTGACAGGCGCCGCAAGGTCCAGACGATGGCTGCGTAAATCAGCAGCGCCAATGTGAGATGGACTGCCAGGCGATATTGCGACACTTCGACGCGATGGGTGAGGCCGGACGCGACCATCCACCACCCCACCACGCCCTGCAGCGCGCCGAGCGCGAAAATTCCCCACAGCGGCCGCTTCAGGTCGCCGGGCAACGCACCGCGCCACAGGAACCAGAGGAACGGGAACAGATAGGCGATGCCGATCACCCGGCCGAGCAGACGGTGGCTCCATTCCCACCAGAAGATGGTCTTGAATTCATGCAGCGTCATGCCGGCATTGAGTTCGCGATATTGCGGGATCGCCTTGTAGCCCTCGAACGCTTCCTCCCACTGCCGTTCGTTCAGCGGCGGCAGCGTTCCGGTCACCGGCTTCCATTCCACGATGGACAGTCCGGATTCGGTGAGCCGGGTCGCCCCGCCGACCAGCACCATCAGCGCGATCAGCGCAGCCATGATGACCAGCCACCAGCGCACGGCGCGGGTGGGATCGGCGCCGCCGATGGCGGCCTGGGAGATCGGCGTGTCGGTCATTTCATCTGCTTTTTAGAGGCATTTTGGCTCGTTATAGCCCCGCGGCGGGGGCTTGCAAGGCATGCTTGATCTCCCGCATGGCAGGCTCTACACGTTCCCGTTATGGGTATCCGCACGCGCAAATTCATCGGAACGATCATTCTGCTCGTCCTCGTGGCGGTATGGTCGCTGCTCGGCATGGTGGTGGCGCAGACGCCGTGGCTTGCCGGCAACGGCATCTACCAGGGCATATTCTACGTCGTCGCGGGTCTTGGCTGGGTGCTCCCGGCGATGCCGATCATCAGCTGGATGTCGCGGCCCGATCCGGAAGCGCCCGACGCGTAAGTCCATGGCTGGCATGCCGTCCCGCCATCGTAACGCGTCTTACGCTTTCTTGACGTTTGTTTGCCACGGTCGGCGTGGGCAGCTATGAAAATAATCTTAACGGCCGGGCGCGCGAGTGAGCATGGCAACGATCGTCGACAGCAACACCGCGACTCCTGCCGCCGGCACGCCCCCTGCCCGCATCGCCAGCGTCGACGTCTTCAGTGACCTCGCTGCGATCGAACCGCTGTGGCGAGCGCTCGAGGCGTCGTCTGCTGTCATGACGCCTTATCAACGCTACGATTTCCTCTCGCTCTGGCAGCAGCATGTCGGTGCCGCCATCGGCCTGCGCCCCTGCATCGCCGTGGCGCGCGATGCACAGCAACAGCCCCGGCTTCTGCTGCCGCTCGGCGTCGGCGAGGTCAAAGGGATTCGGATCGCGCGCTTTCTAGGCGGCAAGCACGCCACCTTCAACATGCCGATCTGGCATCGCGACACGATCGGGACGATAGACCGCGCCGAGCTCAGGATGGTGCTGCAGGCGCTGCGGGTTGCGCCCCACGCGGTCGATGCGCTGGCGCTCGCCCAGCAGCCGCGCCGGTGGCAAGGCCATGCCAATCCGATGGCCCAACTGCCCGCACAAGACTCGGTGAACGCCTGCCCGCTGTTGACGATTCCTTCGGATGCGACGCCGGCCAGCCTGATCAGCAATTCATTCCGCCGTCGCCTCAAGAGCAAGGAGCGCAAGCTGCAGTCGCTGCCTGGCTACCGTTATCTCAGGGCCGACAGCACGGCGGAGATCGCGCAACTGCTGAACGCCTTCTTCATCGTCAAGCCACAGCGCATGGCCCTGCAGAAGCTGCCCAATGTGTTCGCCGAGGCGGGCGTCGAAGCTTTCATCCGGGCGGCGTGCCAAACACGTCTCGCCGATGGAGGACATGCGATCGACATTCATGCGCTGGTCTGCGATGCCGAGATGATCGCGATGTTCGCCGGCGTGGCCGACGGCAGCCGCTTCTCGATGATGTTCAACACCTACACGCTGTCCGAGAACGCACGCTACAGCCCCGGCCTGATCCTGATGCGCAGCATCGTCGATCACTATGCCGCGCTCGGCTATACCTCGCTCGATCTCGGCATCGGTTCCGATGACTACAAGCTGCTGTTCTGCAAAAGCGACGAGCCACTGTTCGACAGTTTCATCGGCCTCAGCACGCGCGGCACGGCGGTCGCCCGCAGCATGTCGGTGCTCGATCATCTCAAGCGAACGGTGAAACGGACACCGCTGCTGATGACAGCGGTGCAGGCCGCGCGCGGCCTCGTCCATCGCTGAGCTGAAGGCCGCTTCCCCCGGACGAGACGATCAGGCGGCAACGCCTCGCCGCACCGGATCGGGAGCGACCGCCGGTCCGCCCTTGAGCATCACGACATCCTTGAAACCGACGGCCTTGAGCTGGGCGCTCATCACCTGCCGCGCCTCCGGCCCCATGGTGTCGTCCGCCACCACGATCGCCTGCGCATCCGCCGTGAGCAATGGCCCGGGGATGTCGTCGGCGGCTCCGGCATTGAGCACCACATGGTCGTAGGTCTGCAGCAATGCGTCGAGTGTCAGCGACAGCCGCGGGGATTGCAGCAGCGAGCGGTCCGCCAGGCCACGGCCGGCCGTCACCAGATGCAGCCCCGAGATACGATCGCGCGCGATGATCTGACCGAACGACGCCTCGCCGCGCAGCATGTCGGCGAGACCCGGCGTGCCGGGATCGACCGACGCAGACAACACCGCCGGCGACTTCGACAGGTCGATCAGCACCACCTTCGCATCGCGCGCCATCAGCCGCGCCAGCGCGAGCGCGGACCGCGCGGTATCGTCCGGCGATCCGCTTCCGAGCACGGATAGTTTGCGCGCGGCCTCGCCCGAGGCGCGCAGCCGGGCGGCAAGCTCGTCCAGCTCACTCGGCCGGGACGGCGGCATCGGCTGCGCCGGCTGCGACAACGGCTGGGGCGGCACGACCGGCATCTGCAGCATCGCCGGCATCACATCCGGCCTGCCATAGGGCGAAGACCAGCGCGGCGAAGTCATGCGCAGCAATTCGCCGCTGACGACATAGCCGGTCATCAGCATCAGCGTCGCCAGCGTCGCAATCAGGACAATCGGAAACTTCTTCGGGTAGTTCGGCGTGTTCGAAACGATCGCGCGGGAAATGATGCGGCCCTCGGCCGGGGCCACGTCGATGCTCTCGCGCGCCGTGGCCTCGCGATATTTGGCGAGATAATCTTCCAGAAGATCGCGCTCGGCCTTTGCCTCGCGATCGAGCGCACGCAACTGAACGTCCTGCCCGTTGGTCGAAGTCGCTTGCCGCTTCAACTGCTCGAGACTGTTGGTCAGGCTCTCGACACGCGCCTCGGCGATACGCGCATCGTTCTCCAGCGAGCGCGAGATCTTGCCCGCTTCCTCCCTGATCTGCTTGTCGAGATCCGCGATCTGTGCCCGCAGCTCCTTAATGCGGGGATGACCGCCGAGCAGCGTCGACGACTGCTCCGCGAGCTGCCCCCGCAACGTGACGCGCTGCTCGGATAGCCGGCGGATCAGCTCGGAGTTCAATACTTCCGATGCCTCGATTGGCCTGCCGGACTTCAACATCTCGCGGATCAAGCGCGCTTTGGACTCGGCATCGGATTTCATCGCGCGCGCATTGTTGAGTTGGGTGTTGAGCTCGCCGAGCTGCTGGTTCGACAAGGTGGTATTGTTGGTGCCGACGAAGAGGCTCGATTTGGAGCGGAATTCCTCGGCGCGCGATTCCGCTTCGGCAACCTTCTTGCGCAGCCCGTCGATCTCGCCGGACAGCCACTGGCTGGCGGCCTTGGCCTGCTGCTTGCGCGCGGCCTGCTGCAGAACCAGGTAATTGTCCACGATGGAGTTGGCGACACTCGCCGCAAGCTCCGGATCGCGCGACTGGAATTCGACCACCATGACGCGGGACTTGTCGACTGCATAAGCCGTCAGCCGATCATAATAGGCGTCGAGCACCCGCTCCTCTGGCGTCATCCGGAATGGGTCGCGGCCGATACCGAACAGGCCGAGCAGCATCTTGACCGGCGAGACGCCGCTCAGCACGGGATCGAACTCCGGCCGTTCGGACAGCTTGTTCTGCTTGATCACCATGCGTGCCAGGTCGCGCGACAGCAGCAGCTGCACCTGGCTGGCCACCGCTTCGGGATCGACCGTGTTGCGCTCGTCGGCCCGCTCGCCGGTCGGGCGCAGGAAGACGTTTTCCCGTCCGTCGATCAGCACGCGCGACTCCGACTTGTAGAGCGGGGTGATCAGATTGACGATGACAATCGCCAGCAACGCCACCACCAGAGTCGGGATCAGGATGACGCGCTTGCGCGCAACGATCGCCTGCCGGATCACGCGCAGGTCGAGATCGCCCAGTTCCGCCGCGGCCGCGGCTGGCGGCGCGACGGAAGCCGCCGGGGCCGGCGGATCGGCAGGCCGCGACGATGAAGACGATGACGGCTTCACCGGCGCTGTGGCCGCGGCAGGGCGGGAACTGCGGGCCGGCAGCTTGCGCTTGATTTTATCCCAAAGATCGAAACGCATGACCCACTCCTCGCGGCGGCGCGATCGTCCGCGCCGGGCAGATTAGAGTATATTATGGTTTCTGGCGGGTTAATTGTCGCTCGGCGGGAAACCTTGCGACCGAGGACTCATGGTTTCTTAACCATAGCCGGACTTAATCGGGGCATTCTGAGGATCAGGGTCGCTCCATGTCCGGCTTTCGCGCCATTGCCTGCTCTCTGCTCAGCGCGGCCGCGCTGACGGGCTGCGTGCATCGGCCGGTTCCGGTGGCGGCGCCGATGGCCTATGCCCAGCCCTATCGGGCGGCAGCCCTGGCGCCCCGCGATAATGCCGATTACCGCCTCGATGCCGG